>Ga0187782_10001087_pt1 | contig 19474 bp, 16 predicted proteins | sample 0715_SJ02_MP15_2_FD_132454 | JGI IMG/M metagenome (GOLD analysis project Ga0187782, IMG submission 132454) | Tropical peat soil microbial communities from peatlands in Department of Meta, Colombia - 0715_SJ02_MP15_20_MG | ecosystem: Environmental > Terrestrial > Soil > Wetlands > Peat | place... | reverse complement strand
CGCGCGGCGCATTTGCTACTTCTTCGCGGCGCCCGTCACTTTTTCGATGGCTTTTTGGATGGGCGCAGTAATCACCGAAACTCCCGTAGGAGCGGGTGTCGCTGCCTCTTTCATACTCACTTGGAAGGTCTGCGTCAAATCCAGATGGCCGGCGAGAGTGTCCACTTCCTGTCCGTGAATCAGAATCTTCAATTGCTGCACCTGCGGCACGTTAGCCTGCAAGGTACGCGTCATGGAATCGACGGCGAGCTGCTCGCTCTGAATTCCCGAAGGGGTGCCGGTAGCGAGCCCCTCGGAAAAATCGGCAATGCCGGTGCCGTCCGGCAAGATGTAAAACTCCAGCAGCGCCGCATCCGATGGCAAGGTGCGCGCCTCGGGATCCACGGGCCCGGCCAGCAGGGTATTCAGGATCTGCTTGGCACGCAAAACCGGATCCTTCGAAAGTGGCAACTCCACGGTAACCGGCGCAAGCGTGCCGTCCTCTTCTCTCGAGCCCCAGAACATTTTCGCTTTGACTTTCGGATCGCCGCTGTTGACAGGCGCAGGCGGTAGCAATTCGCGGCGCGCCTCCGCAGCGGTCTTTTCCGTAATGTCCTTGGCCTTATACACCTGCCTGCGAAGAGAAGGGAAATACAGCGCCGCGCCCATTACCACGACAAACAAAGCGGCGCCCATCCAGAACTGCCACCGCGAGTTCATAGCGGCGCTCCCGGATTGCCGCCTGGCAATCCCGGCACAACGTATGATGGGCGAAACGCTGCGGCTCCATGCGCAATGGCGTCGGCGACGCCGGGAATCATGTGGTCCAGATCGTCACGCGACTGCACCACTACGCTGGAAATTTCCACCGCGATTGCTGGCGCCGCGGTGGTGCGCAACTGGCGTACCGGCGCAGTTTCCGCCGCCGGAGGGGATCCTCGGAACCGCTTGGCCATTTCCGCCTGCACCAGATCGCCCAGCTTGTGACTCAGGCCCAGGAAGGGAGCCTGCGCACGGTCCCACGGGATGAGTCCGGTAGCTTCACTTCCTGGCGAAAAGTCCGTCATGACGTAAGTTCGAACCGTGCCCACCAGCCCCGTCGAGGCAATATGCAAAGTAATAAAGATGGCGCCGCGCTGGGCATTGGCTCGCGCGGAACGGTCGTCAAAGGACGGGTTGTCGTTTCCCTGGCGCGTCAGGATGACTTGGAACCCTTGCGCCTCCAGCGCCTGCTTGGCTTGCAGAGCAAACTGCAACACCACTTCACTCTCGTGGATTCCTTCCGTGCCGCGTGCGCCTAGGTCGACGCCGCCGTGCGCGGGGTCCAGCACTACCGTGTTGAGCCCAACACCGGGCGCTTGCGAAGGTTGCACGCTTGCTGGCGTTTGCGCAGAAGCCGTCGGCGCCGCAGCCGTGGCCGCGCTCGTCCCGCCTGGGTTTTGTCCAGGCGGAGGCGCTTGTGGCACGGCGTGAACCGAGTGCGTGGCAGCAAGGGATGACGCCAGCCCCAGCAGCAAAGCGGCACAAAGTCCAAATGTTCGGGGAAACCGTCTCACAGGAAGCAGGATACCAAATCCCGGCGCCGGAACGCTGTGTCTAACGACACCCGGCGGCAGATCCAGCGCCTGTTCGTATGTCTGGTCGGCGGTCTTCAACTACAGATTACTGACGATCAACTTCTGACTGGGTTTCAGGCGGCTTCTTCCAACTCCGAAATGTCCGCGGACGGGCGACGGGTGCGCAAATGGCTGGTCCCGAAGTAAAGGGCAAAGCCGCCCAACAGGATCAAAGCGCCGAAGAGCAGGCCGTTCATGCCCAGGATGGACTCGTGGTCGCTCTCCACCATGGCTAGAATCAAAAGCGCCAGCGGGAACACGCCGCAGGTCACCGCGCCGGCCATGCCGCCGGGCACGCGAAACTCCCGCCGCAGCTTTGGCTCACGAATCCGCAGCGCTACCAGCGTGACAAACTCGAGCATCAGCGACATGCCGTACAGCATGATGTCCAGCGTCACCAGCCGCTTGAAACCCAGCCCCAGGCACAGCGCCCAGCAGCTCGCCAGCACAATAATCGAGACCCAAGGCGTCTTGTTCTTCGTTGTGACTTTGCCAAACACCAGTGGCATCATGCCGTCGCGCGACATCGCCAGCGGCAGCCGCGAGTAGCTCATCACCAACGCGTTGAACATGCCAAACGCGCTCATCATGCCGCCGAGGGTAACGAAGAAGCGCAGCCACTGAATGCCCATAACCGTGCCGCCGAGTTGTCCCGCCACGGCAGCCCAGGAGCCGTCCTCATTGAACGCCGAAGCGGGCATCCCGGTAAAGTAAACCGCAAGGAATGGCAGAACGTAGGTCAGCGAAACAAGGATCACGGCCGCTACCATGGCGCGCGAATACGTTTTGCGCGGGCGCTCCACTTCCTGCGCGATCGTGGAGGCGTTGTCCCAGCCCATGTAGTTCCACATAGCTACCAGCACCGCGCCCAGCAGGCCCACGCCCACGCCCGCGGCAGCGCCCGAAGGCTCAGCCGCCGCAGCGAATGCTCCAGCGCGCACGGGCGTCAGCAGCACCATGATCGCAAAGGGTAACGAGAGCAGGAAGAACAGCCACAGGGACGTAAAGCCGACCACGCGAATCCCCGCCAGATTCAGCGCTGCGCACGTCACCACGACGAACAGCCCAGCAAGAATTCCATGATTGCCTACGCCGAACCATGGCGACATCTGCTTCAAGTAAAACACAAACAGCGTAGGGTAAATCGCCATATCAAAGATGCTGGCGGCCAACGACAGCCAAGCTTCCTGAAATCCCCAAAAGCCCCCTAAACCCCGGCGCACCCAGGCGTAGTAGCCGCCCTCAGCGGGCAGCGCGCTGGAAAGCTCGCCGATCATGAAGGCCGTCGGCAGGCACCAGAGCACCGGAAGAAACAACAGGACGAGAATCCCGCGTCCGTACCCGGCGCCAGAGATGATGGCCTCCGTACCGTAGGTCCCCCCAGACACCATGAAGAAGGTCGCAGCCACAAGCGGCCACAGCGTCAGCTTGGCGACTCTCTTTTTTGTGGAGGGAATTACTTGGGAGGGGACGGCTGGGAGCGATAAGGTGCTCAATTTTTTTCTCTCGTCCTCCTAAAGTGCGTCACGCTTTCTCTACCGCTCGAAGCGAGCGCACATTGTGAAGAATACAGGCTCTGCACTCGCATGCAAGAAAAAAATGAGGGCAGGCGAAGATTTTTGGCGCTGAGGAAACTGCCCTCTGGTACGGCTCGCCCGTGGCACAGGCACTCCTGCCTGTGTGCGCCGGAAGACTTCCGGCTTCCTGGTGCCTCTGGCGCCTGCTCGGCGGCCCTGACGCCCCGTGCTACACTGGTCTGTTTGCATTCACACTTTCATTTCTTCGAGGACTTATTGGAATGACCTTCCGTGCGCTGATGTTGGTGTGTGCTTTGATCCTATGGAGTCCTATAACCCAGGAAAGACAGACAAGCCCGGAGAAGCAGAATGCCGCGCCCCGGCCCCTGGGCGTCGATGACCTGTTCGGCGCGCTCGAAGTGCACGACCCGCAAATCTCTTCCGATGCGCAGTTCATCGCGTACACGATTACTTCCATGTCCCTGAAGGACGATAAAGCGGAGTCCCGCATCTGGATGATCCCTTCCGCAGGGGGAGAGCCCATCCCCATGACCGCCGAGGGCGTCAGTTCGGAGCATCCCCGCTGGTCTCCGGACGGCAAGTTTCTGGCGTTCCTGTCGTCGCGCAGGGACGAGGAAGGGAACGAAACCAAAACTCAGCTTTATTTGCTTAACCGGCTCGGCGGCGAGGCACAGCGCCTCACTGACACTCCCCAGGACGTCGAAGATTTTGCGTGGTCGCCCGACGGCAAGCGCCTGGTGCTGATTCTTCGAGACCCCTCGCCCGAGGAACTCGAAGCCGCGGAGTCCCGGGGAAAAGACGACGAAGAGGCCTCTGACAGGACGGTTGTCATCAAGAGAAAGAAGGCCCAGCGCCCTTGGGTTATCGACCGCCTACTCTTCAAGGAAGACAACATCGGCTATCTCGACCGGCGCCGAACCCATCTGTACGTCTTTGATCTCGCTTCCAAGACCACGACTCAGTTGACCTCGGGCGATTACGACGATGTTGAGCCGGCATGGTCTCCCGACGGCAAGTTCCTGGCTTTCACCAGCAACCGTTCCAAGCCTGACCCAGACTTCACCTATGCCGTCAATATTTGGATCGTAGGCGCGGATAACAAGGATCGCGGCGCCAACCCGAGGCAAGTTACCACTGGGCTTGGCGGCGACCACCAGCCCGCGTGGTCTCCGGACGGCAAGTGGATCGCCTACTCCACCCAGCTTGATCCCAAACTCTTCCAGTACGACACCTTCCACATCGCTGTAGCTCCCGCGGCAGGAGGCCCGGCCAAGATTCTTACGAAGGCGCTCGACCGCAACAGCACGATTCCGCGATTTACCCTGGATGGAAAGTCGATCTACTTCGTCGTGGATGACGATGGCACCCAGAACCTTGCCCAAGTTTCTCTCGGGGATGGCAACATCTCTCGCCCGATCGGCGGCCGCTTGACGGTCGAGGGCTACTCGCTCTCGAAAGACGGCACGCTAGCCGCCAATATCTCTACCGTGGACCGTCCTTACGAGCTGTACGCGGTTCCCGGCGGAAAACGGACCCGCCTAACCCATACGAACGATGAGTGGCTGGCAAGGTTCAAGCTTCCATCCGTGGAGTATGTTTCCTTTAAGTCCAAAGACGGCACCACGGTTCACGGCTACCTATACAAGCCAGTGGATTATGTTCCGGGGAGGCGCTATCCGACGATTCTTCGGCCCCACGGCGGCCCCGTGGAGGAGTACGAAGCTGAGTTCTTCGACCTCCCACAGCTTTTCGCGGCCAATGGATATGTGGTGTTGCTGCCGAATCCCCGCGGTTCGTCCGGCTACGGCCTCGATTACTGCAAAGCCATTTACGCAGACTGGGGTAATAAGGACTTCCAGGATGACATGGCGTTTGTGGACTTTGCCCTGGCGCAAGGTATTGCCGACCCGGACAAACTCGGGGTGGGAGGCTGGTCCTATGGGGGCATCTCCACGGACTTCATCATTGGCCAGACCAATCGCTTCAAAGCCGCCATTTCAGGCGCTGGCGCCTCTGAATTTACGAGCCTCTGGGGACACGACGAGTATGTCCGGGACTACATCACCGAGTTGGGATTGCCTTGGGAGCATCGCGACGTCTGGGACCGCGTCGCCAAATTCTGGCGCGTTAACGACATTCACACACCCACGCTGTTTGTCGGCGGCAACATCGACGCCAACGTGCCGGTGCTAGGCAGCGAGCAGATGTACGAATCGCTGAAGGCGCTGGGGCGCGACACGCTGCTGGTCGTTTATCCAGACGAGTATCATGAGTTCCGTACCCCGTCGCACATTAAAGACCGGAACGAGCGTTACCTGGCCTGGTACGCGCACTACGTGAAGGTCGACGGCGCACCGGCGCGCCCGGACATGCCGAAGGAAACCAAGCCTGGAAGCTGAGAAGTTGCCTTGGTTTGCTCTTCCTCCCGCGCCCGCGCTATGCTCCTGTGTTTCCCGGAGGATGTCCATGCTTTTGTTGAGGAACTCCAAGCAGGTGTTTCTCCTGCTGTCGTTGGCTTTGCCTTGGTTTTCTCTTTCTGCGCAACAGTATGACCAGAAACTCTTCGCCGAAATGCGCTGGAGGTGTATCGGCCCGTTTCGCGGCGGGCGCACCGTGGCCATCACCGGCGTGCCGCATCAGCCCAGCATCTTTTACATGGCTGCAGTGAATGGTGGTGTCTGGGAGACCGACGATTTCGGCAACACGTGGAAGCCCATCTTCGATGACCAGCCCACGGGCTCTGTCGGTGCGCTGGCGGTTGCGCCTTCGGACCCCAGCATCATCTACGTGGGGAGCGGAGAAGGGCTGCAGCGGCCGGACTTGGCCGTTGGCGACGGAATTTACAAATCCACCGATGCCGGCAAGACGTGGGTCCATCTAGGTTTGCGCGATGCACAGCAAATCACCAACATCGTCGTGGATCCCAAGAATCCTGACCGCGTCTTCGTCGCCGCCGAAGGACATCCTTACGGCCCAAGCACCGAACGAGGCGTTTTTCGCTCTCTCGATGGCGGCAAGACATTTGAAAAGGTTCTTTACAAGGACGAGAACACCGGCGCGGCTGACATTGTCATGGATCCAACCGACCCGTTGGTTTTGTTTGCGGCGTTGTGGGCCGCTCGCGTTGCGCCATGGGAAGTTCGCAGCGGCGAATACTTCATCATTCCCGGCAGCGGCTTGTACAAGTCCACCGACGGCGGCACGACCTGGCACGCAATCACGCAGGGTTTGCCCACCGCGGATGACGGCCTTTCGCGCATCGGCATTGCCATTGCGCCAAGCAATCCCAAACGCGTGTATCTCAATGTGGAGACCAAAAAAGACAAGGCCGGCATCTATCGTTCCGACGATGCCGGCGAATCCTGGCAGCAGGTGAACTCCGATCGCCGCATCGGTGGCCGCGGACCGGGCGCTATGGGGATTGCGGTCGCGCCCGACAATCCGGACACAATTTATGTAGCCAACACGGCGGCTTGGAAATCGACCGACGCTGGGAAAACGTTCGTTGGCTGGAAAGGCGCGCCCGGCGGCGACGATTACCAGCGCATCTGGATCAGTACGGAAAATCCGCAGATCATCGCCATTTCCGCCGACCAGGGCGCGGCCATCAGCGTCAACGGCGGAGCGACCTGGAGTAGTTGGTACAACCAGCCCACGGCTCAGTTTTACGACGTGACGACGGACAATCGCTTTCCCTATTGGGTGTATGGCGGCCAGCAAGAATCTGGCAGCGTCGCTACCCGCAGCCGCAGCGATTTCGGCGAGATTTCCTTCCGCGACTGGAGCTTGCCCGGTGTGTTCGAATACGGCCGTGTTGTCGTTGATCCAAAAGATTCCAATATCGTTTTCGGCGACAAGCTCACGCGCACCCGCCAGGACATCACCGAAGTGGCCGATGTTGCGCCTGAGCCAATTCGCCGTGGCGAATATCGCTACAATCGCACGCTCCCCCTCATTTTTTCGCACACCGATCCCACCGTGCTTTATTTCGCTGCCAACATGCTGTTCAGAACGTCGGATCGCGGCAACAGTTGGACAGTCATAAGCCCAGATCTGACCCGCGAATCCTACGACATGCCCGCTAACCTCGGCCCTTTTTCCGTCGGCGATCCGGAAAAAGGCAAGCACCGCGGCACTATTTATGCGGTGGCGCCCTCGTTTAAGGAACCCGATACCATTTGGGCGGGCACCGACGACGGCTTGATTCACATCACGCGCGACGCCGGCAAAACCTGGAAGAACGTAACGCCTGCGCAACTCGTGCCGTGGGCGAAGGTTTCCATAATCGAAGCCTCCCACTTCGATCCAGGAACGGCTTATGCCGCGATCAATACTTTCCGCCTCGACGATTTGCGCCCGCACCTCTATCGCACGCGCGATTTTGGCGCCACCTGGCAGGAAATTGTCGCCGGTTTGCCCGCGGAGGCGCCATCGAATGTCATTCGTGAAGACCCCAAGCGAAAAGGTCTTCTCTTTGCCGGCACCGAAACTTCCGTCTACGTTTCTTTCAATGACGGCGACACGTGGCAGCTGCTGCAGCTCAACCTGCCGCACACCTCGATGCGCGACCTCACCATTCACGGTGACGACTTGATCGTCGGTACGCACGGACGCTCCTTTTGGATCCTCGACGACATCACTCCGCTGCGGCAGGTAAACGATCAAACCACGCGGTTGGCAGCCGTTCTCTTTGCTCCCCAAGAAGCCCTGCGCTGGCGCTGGAACCGCAACACGGACACGCCACTGCCTCCCGAATTTCCTGGCGGCGAAAATCCTCCCGACGGCGCCATCTTTGACTACTACCTAAGCGCCAGCGCGCAAGGCCCAGTCACGCTGGAGATTCGCGACGCCAAAGGCGAGTTGGTTCGCCGCTACGCGAGTGCCGACAAGCCGCCTTCCATGGACAAGATTGCTTCGGAGTATCCGATCCCCATGTATTGGGTCCGCCCCACACAGATTCTTTCAGCTGAGCCGGGCATGCACCGCTTCGTTTGGGACCTGCGTTACGCGCCGCCCGAGGCTCTCGAGCATGAGTTCCCGATCTCCGCGATTCTCCATAACACTCCTCTTTATCCGCTGGGCGCTCGAGCGCTTCCCGGCTCCTACACCGTCAAGCTTACGGTTGACGGCCAAAGTTACACTCAGCCGCTGGTCGTGAAGATGGACCCGCGGATTCAGACACCGCTCGCTGATCTTCGCGAGCAGCAGGCGATGGAATTGGGCGCGGTGAAGGGCATGGATGAGAGTTACGAAGCCTTGGAGCAGATTAAATCCATTCGTGCCCAAATCAAGGAGCTAGCGCCAAAGGCCAACGGCAAGAAACATTTGCCTGCTGATCTTGCCAGCCTCGATCAGAAATGCACGGAACTCGAAGGCGCAACGCAGCGCAGCTTCTATGGCGTGCCTCCCCGAGGCAAGCAGGCGGAGAATCTCTCCACGCTCAACCAGCACTTTTCCTCCATCCTTGCCACGGCTGACAGCGCAGATGCCGCGCCGACAACACAAGCCACGGCCGCTTATCAAGAACTGGAGCAAAGCGCGAGCGCGTTGAACAAGAGCTGGGAAGAGTTGCGTGACCGCGAAATCCCGGCCTTGAACAAAACTCTGAAATCCGCCGGGCTGCCGGCCATCGACCCGCAAAAGCCCCTCGGAGAGGAGCTGGGCGGCGCCAGCGAGGGCGACGACGAACCATAGAGCCCGCCAAGGGCGTCCGCGCTTTTCGAGCCGGCGATCTACTATAGTCCGACTATAGTCAGACTATAGTTTGACTATGGTTAGACGCTGCGATATCATGGGTTTGTCCGCGAAGGAGTCGTCAATGCACGAGATCGCCATTTCCAAATTTAAAGCCACTTGCCTCGCCGTCCTGGAGAAGGTCAAAAAAACCCGTGACCCCGTGCTGATCACCCGGTTCGGTCAACCTATCGCCAGGATCGAACCGCCTACTTCAGAGCCAACCACGCGCATAAAGCTCGGTACAGGTTCCGGCACGGCACGGATCCTAGGAGATATCGTTGGGCCGATTGGGGATATTTCTGACTGGGAGGCTGCGCAGGATGACCCCGAAAGTGAATCGTGATGAGACTCCTTTTGGATACGCACATCTGGCTTTGGCTTTATCTTGAACCTCACAAAATCACCTCTGAAGTGCAGGAAGTCCTTACCGACCCAGGAATCGAACGTTTTCTATCGCCCATAAGCGTTTGGGAAGCTATCGTTCTACTGGAAAAACGGAAAATCGAAATAGACAAGGGTTTTGGGGAGTGGTTTGAAGATTCGAGGCGCGACTTGGAGTTGCTGGAAGCCCCTCTCGATTGGAAGGTGGTCCAGGAGATGCGTTCCATTATGATGGGATATAAAGACCCGGGAGATCGCTTTATTGCTGCCACGGCACGCGCTTATGACCTGACCCTGGTCACTTCCGACGCACGATTGCTGCGAATTCCCGCACTCAAGACTCTCCCGAACGTATAGCGGTGACGGTTCGCAAATTCTAAGACTGGAATCACGAATCGCGGTCGCGAATCACGACTTTAGGTTCTTGGCAAAAAACTCGTCGATGCGCTTGTGCGCATCCGCGGCAGCTTCCGGCCGATAGCCCGCTTTATTGTCCGGATTCTGAAACGCGTGTCCCGCGCCATCGTAAATCTTGATATCCGCAGTCTTCCCCGCGGATTTCATCGCGCCTTCAAACGCATGCACTGCCTCTGGGGGGATTCCCTTATCATCGGCGCCAAAATTCCCGAGCATCGGCGCCTGAATCTTCGCGATGATCGCTGGGTCGGTCGGAAGCGAGCCGTAATTCACCACAAAAGCGGCCAGCTTCGGCTGATCTTCTGCCAGTTTGATGGACCAGCTCCCACCCATGCACCAGCCAATCGACCCGATCTTCTTGCCGTCGACATCCGGCCGCGACGCCAAATACGCAAAGGCCGCTTCCAGGTCGCGCAAGCCGCGATCGTCGGGCAAGCCGCGCATCAGAATATGCGCTTCGTCCGGAGTCGTGCCGCTCTTCCCACGATACAGGTCCACCGCCAGAGCCACGTATCCCTGCTTCGCAAAATCCTCCGCCTGCTGCTTCACCCAGTCGTTCAGGCCCCACCATTCGTGGATCACGAGGAGCGCGGGATGCTTTCCGCCGCCTTCCGGCAGCGCCAGATAACCGCTCACCGTCTCGTCCCCGCTTTTGTAAGTCACCACCTCAGTTTTAGACACGGCCGCAAGCGCCGATCCAAATCCCAGCGCCAAAAGTGCCAGCAGCGAGCAAAGCATTCTCATTTTCATGGTTCACACTCCAAAGAAAAGGCTCCGGAACTCTAACGCATTCCGGAGCCTGAATCCACTCGATGAGGGCTGCCTTCGAAGGGGCGTTATACAAGAATCAGTGCGGGAGAAGCCGGGGTTTTCACTTTTTAGCCAAAGCGGGATCGTCAAGCCGCTTGTGCGCAACCAGGCGCTTGGCCTCGGGGCTTCGCGGCGTCCAGTCCGTTGGTGGAAATGACACCCGCCAAAAATGCGGACACGGCACCGAAAACTCCACGCCTACCTCTGACATCGAGGCATTCCCCGGATTGATATCAACAACGGTGCAGACGATTTCCTCGTTCGTGGTCGAATTCCTCATGCGCAATTGCTGTCCCACCAGGACTCGTTCGCGCAGCTGAATCAGCGCGCCGTGTGCGTTCACAATCAGCGTCGAAGCTCGTTCCGAAAAAGGGGCACTGTTGGAGAGTGTTCCCGAAATGACGATGGGAACCGTAAGCAGGATTCGTTGACTGCGTCTATGGTTCGCGTGCGGGTTGCTCAAGCTCCACCCTCCTGCCTATGCCCCCAGCTTTCCTTGCAAGATAGAAGCCATCAAAAGGAGAGAAACACGGGATTTAACGGCGCACCAGGGTAATGGCAGGTGCCAGATTGGAACTTCCTGTTCCTCGTCGAACGATTCTGTGGCGCCTGGAAAAGATCGGGACTAGCTGGCCTATGCTTTCCCGAGGATTTGCCGCGCATATGCCGGCGCTTTGCCCTCGTCTTCGTGTTTGCAGTACACGTAGACATCTACTCCTTGGCCAAGCCAGTGGTCGAAGCGCATTCTCCAGGCGGCCAACTGTTTCGCTGTGTAGTCCTCAAGCCGCAGGCGCACATAAGTGAAGTTCGCGGTGAGCACATCCGGCGGAGTTTGCTTCTCGCTTTCCGCCAAGCACAGCGCGGTGTTGTGGTGGCGAAGAACGTCATAAGTTTCGTCGGTGTACCAGGACGCGTGGCGCACCTCGAAGGCGAACGCAAAAGCCGCCGGCCGCAGCGCGAGAAACTCCTCGAGCAATGGCTTATCGAATTTGAAGTTCGGCGGAAGCTGAACCAGGATCGGCCCCAGGTGGTCGCCATCGTTTAGAACGCTGGCCACTTCCAAAAAGCGCTTCAGAGTGCTCTCGCAATCGCGCAGCCTCTTGATGTGCGTGATTTGCTGGTTCGCCTTCAGCGCGAAGCGAAAACCCTCCGGCACGCTCTTCGCCCAGTTCGTCAACGCCGATTCCATCGGCATGTGGTAAAAGCTGTAGTTGATTTCGACGGTCGGGAATTCCTTCGCATAAAAACTGAGCATCTCCTTATCGGGGAGCTTCTTCGGATAGAAGTTGCCCTTCCACTCCTTGTAGGAGTAACCCGAAGTACCCACCCGCAATGTGCCGCTACTCATCGCGAACCTCTTTTCTCTGGAATCCTCGAACTCAGCAATTCAATTGCTTCTTCCAGCCGCTGGCGCTTCTTCCAAAAATCCGCCCACAGGTCGCCTTTTTCTTTCGAGCGCTCGAAAATGGTTTTGATGTTCAGGGTCTCGGGCCGCAAGGTCGAACGCAGTTCGCGCGGTAAAATCGGCGCGGAGACTGGCGCCTTGGGAAACGCGCGCACCGAGTAAGCCGCCGCCAGCGGGCGTCCATGCGCATTTTGCTGCACATCGATCAGCACGCGGCCTGCGGGGCGCTTCGCCACGCTTCTTTCATTGGTCACCAACTGCGGATGTTTTGCCGTCACCGTCCGCGCCACAATTTCCGCGAACGTCCGCAGTTGCTCGTACGTATACACAGGCTCGACAGGAATAAAGATGTGCATTCCCGTTGCCCCGGACGTTTTCAAGAAGCTTGCCAGCTTCAACTCTGTTAGTTCTTCTACCAGTGCTCGCGCAACTGTCACCACCACTGAAAACTCCGTCCCATCCGAAGGATCCAGGTCAAAAAAGAAGTAATCGGGATGCTCTAGATCGTCGATTCGGTTCGACCAGGGATTCTCATCTATGCAGCCGAGGCCGGTTAAGTAGAGCAGGGAAGCGCGATCGTTTGCCGTGGGCGCGCGCAGTGGCTGACCCTTCGTCTCAGATTCAATCGGAGTCGTAACAAACCAGTCGGGCAGCCCCTCCTTAATGTCCTTTTGGAAAAACGCTTGCCCCTTGATGCCGTCCGGATAACGCCGAAGCACCAAAGCGCGATCGCGCAAGAAAGGCAGAATGTAATCCGCGATGCGGTAGTAGTAAGCGAGCAAATTCCGCTTCGTGTAGCCTGATTCCGGGAAATAGACCTTATTCAGATTGCTCAGCCGCAGACGCTTGCCGTCCAGTTCGATGGTGACCGTTTCGAGGTTGCCCTTGAACAACTCATTCTCGATCTGCGCTTTGCCTTTCAGAATCCGTCCGACCACCTCCGGCGCACGCACGATATCCGGAGCCGCCGGCGGACTCGGCGCGTCCGTAGATGCCGTTGTCGCTTTAACCTCCGCGTCCCAAAGGCACTCTTCCGGCGTCACATCCTCACGCAGCACCACAAACACCGGATGCCGTAACGATTCCTCGTGCGTCCATCCTGTGAATTTCACTCGCGCCACCAGTTCCGGCCTTACCCAAAGCGCCTTCTCATTTGTCTCTGGCACCGCCTCAAACGGACACGTGCTCGCCTGCAACTTCTTCAGCTTTGCCGCCAGTTCCTGCAATTTCTTCCCGTCAAATCCGCTGCCCACATGCCCGATGAAGCGCAGCTTCTTGCCTTCGTACAATCCCAAGAGCAGCGAACCGAGTGGAAGCGCCGGAGTGCGCGCCGTCGTCCAGCCGCCGACCACGGCATCCACGGTCTGCAGCACCTTCAGCTTTATCCAGTTCGGGCTGCGGCCGGAAGCGTAGCGGCTGTTGATTCGCTTTCCGACAATTCCTTCGAGGCCGGTCTCTCTCGCCAGTTCGAACAGCTCCTTTCCTTTCTCCAGTTGATGATCGGCGTAGCGAAATTTCTCCGATGGGTGCAGCAACCGCTGCAACAGTTGCTTGCGTTGCAGCAGCGGCGCGCCGCGCAAATCGTACCCGTCGCAATACAGCAGGTCGAAAATGTAGTAAACGACCGGCACGCTCTCGATCAAATTCTTGGCCGGTACGCGCACGTGCATGCGTTCTTGCAAGTGTCCAAAATCGCTGAGCCCGCGGGTATCCAGCGCCACAATTTCGCCGTCTAGAATCGCTTGCTTTGCGGTGAAGGCCTCGGGAAGTGAAGCCAGTTCGGGATAGCGTTTGGTGATGTCCGCGCCATGCCGCGCTCGCAGTGTCAGGGCCCGGTCGTCAATCCATGCCAGCGCGCGCACGCCATCCCACTTTATTTCGAACAGCCACTCGGGACTCGAAAAAGCGCCGTCACCAATGGTCGTCAGCATCGGCTCGATTCGCGATGGCAAGGTGCTTTTTCGCGCGCCTTCCAATTCGCCCGCCTGCAGCGGGCTGGCCTCGCGTTTTGGCGGGAGTTCCTCCTTAATCTCTTGCAGCGTCCGCCCTGTCAGCACCGAGCCGTCGTGCTCCTCGATGTTCCAGTGCGCATCCTCGGCGGCATCTTTGTGCTTGATCATCAGCCATTCGTTGCCCTTCTCGCTGTGCTTCAGCTTAACCAGCACAAAGCTGCCCTTCAGTTTTTCGCCGTTCAAATGGAACTTGATCTCCCCACGTTCGAGTTGCTTCAGCGCGCCTTCTTTCCCTTCGGGTACGAACGTGCCGCGGTCCCACACCATCACCGTGCCCGCGCCGTAACTTCCTTCGGGAATTTTCCCTTCGAAGCCGCCATATTCCAGCGGATGGTCCTCCGTCTGCACCGCCAGGCGCTTATCCGCCGAATTAAGCGACGGCCCTTTGGGCACCGCCCATGATTTCAACGTGCCATTAATCGCTAGACGAAAATCGTAGTGCAGCCGCCGCGCCGCATGTTTCTGCACCACAAAGAAATTTTCCTTTGCCGGTCCGGTGTCCTCCCCCGAAGGCTCCGGTGTGCGGTCAAACCGCCTCTTCCGCTTGTATTCCTCCAGCTTCGCCATGTCCGGCATTCTATCGCAGGCCTCCCCGTACGGAAGGCTTCTGGCTGTTCACCTAGGGGAACAACACACTCACGACAGGGGCGGTGAAGTCCTCTTTTGCAGGAGTTCCAGAAAAGCCTTAGCTGCTGCGGAAACATGCCTCTTCTTCAGATACAGGTATGCGTATGGAATCTTCGGATCCATGTCCGCCAACCGCAGGGCCCTCAAAGACCCCGCCGCCATTTCCCGCTCGGCGATGCTCCGCGGCTGAATCGAAATTCCCAGGCCCGCCTCCACCGCGTGCTTGACGCCTTCCAGATTGACAAAGTCAACCACCTTCTGCAGCGTAAGGCCCTTGGCCTTCAGCCGCTCCTCGACCACCGTGCGTATCCCCGCACCCGGCGCGGCCCAGATGAACGTCTCTTCAAGTAGATCCTGTGGGTGGATGCGCGACTTCCGGGACCATTTGTGATCGCTTGGCATGATCACAACGAGTTCGTCCACCATAAACTGTTTGGCCAATAGCTTCGCATCGTGAACCGCGCCACTGACCAGGCCGATATCGAGCTTATTCGCCAGCACTTCCGCTTCGATCTCCTCACTCGTAGAAATGTTCAGTGTCACTTCCACGTTCGGGTAGTTTTTCCGGAACGCCGCTAACACGCGCGGCAAAATGTAAACGCCAATCGGAAAACTTGCGCCCAGACGGAGCCTTCCCGCGCGCATCCCAGCGAGTTCCTGAATTCGCTCTTCCGCTGCGCCTGCCAAAGCCATGATTTCTTGCGTAGCCTCAAAGAGGATTTCGCCAGCCTGCGTCAGTGCGACTTTCCGGCCCAGCCGATCGAACAACGGCACCCCGTAATACTTCTCCATCTGCCGGATGTGTTTGCTGATGCCCGGCTGGGTGAGGTGGACGATCTCGGCCGCACGCGTGAAGCTTCGTGCTTGCGCCACCGCTTGGAAGATTCTGAGTCGATCCAAATCAACCATAACTGTCAGCTATCAATTGTATGTCAACAAGTCATTTGAGTTATGTCAAGGCCCTTTGTAATCTAACGGTGCGGGTTGATTGTTGAGTGCAAAGCTAGCCCGCTAGTTCCATCAAGGAGATTTGTTATGAGCGGCCTGCAAGTCGTGGAAGTCGAAACCAACATCGCCATCGTGGCCAAGCAGAATGACCGTGAGGAGGACAATTCGGTTCTCCCAAGGGCTCAACGGACACACTCCACCAACTGGATCCCTGAGCGTGTAACCGCCGTTCTCGATGCCGAGTTCGCCAATGGCAGCATGCCTGCCTGAGCTGCTAGTCAGGCGTGATGTCGTGATAGCGCAAGAGTCTCGTTCGGCAGCAGCCATTGGGGTGGCACAAGGAAGTAGTGCGTTGAAGTCACGGCGGGCATAAACGATAAGAACCACATCGCTGCGGTCTTGGCATGGTGAACGTAGCGACGCATGACTCGGCCGATTATGCTCCTCCTGAGCTAGAGCAGATTCGGAAACTCCCCCACAGATTTTCTTGCTTCCCGCCCTACCCCCGGTCTAACCTTGGAACTCCGTGCGCGCATCCTAGGCCGCTGACCGAAGGAGTGTCCACATGGCAACCACTGTTTGGAAAGGCCATCTGACCTTTGGCTTGATCTCCATTCCCGTGCGGATGTTTGCCGCCGCACGGGGCGAACGCATCAGCTTCAATCAGCTCCACAAAGTGTGCCATTCCCGCCTGCGGCAACCGCTGTTTTGCCCGGTGTGCAGCAGCCAGGTGGAGCGTTCCGAGATCGTCAAGGGCTACGAGTACGAGAAGGATCAATACGTCCTGTTCAGCGAAGAGGAGCTCGACAAGATCGAGCCGCCCTCTGCGCGCGTCATGGAGATTCTGGAATTCGTGAAGCTCGACGAAATGGACCCGTTGTATTTCGACTCTTCTTACTACGTCTCGCCCGAAGACGCCGGCGTAAAAGCCTACCAGCTCCTACTGAAAGCTATGGAGGAATCCGGCTACGGCGCTATCGCCAAGCTCACCATGCACCAACGTGAGCACATCGTCATCGTCCGGCCCGGCTCCCAGGGCATGACCCTGCACACGATGTTCTATTCGAACGAAATTCGCGCCGCTGAAGCGGTTCCGAGCGACAAAATTGAGCTGAAGGACCAGGAGAGAAAACTCGCCGAGCAGCTCATTCAAAGCCTTGCGGCTCCGTGGAAGCCGGAAAAGTACCGCGATGAGTACCAGGAAAACCTGCGTGCTATGATCGAAGCGAAGCTCAAGGGGCAAGAAGTCACCGAAGTGGCCCAGCCGCACATGGCTCCGGTCATCGATTTGATGGAAGCCCTGAAGAAGAGCCTCGCCGAAAAGCGCGCCGCTCCTCCGGCCCAGGAGCAGCCCGCGCAATCGGTGGCCGCTGCGGCCGGCCTGCCTGCGCAGGCAGGCAAGAAGCCTCCGGCTCGCGCCGTGGAGCCGGGGCCTGTGCCCGTGGCGCAAAAGAAGGAAAAGAAGAAATTGGCCGGCTAGGTTCTGATGGCAGCGACGGACAGGTTCAGCCCCGAAGAAGTGCAACGCATCCTGGGTCTGAGTGCGAAACAACTGGAGCACTGGGAGCGTCTTCGTCTCGTCGCTCCCCGTAAAGAAGCAGCCGAAGCCTACTACGACTTTCGCGATCTAATCGGCCTGCGCACCGTCAAACAACTCCTGGAAAATGGCGTTCCCGCGAATCGCCTGCAACGCGCCGTCGATGCGCTGCGTGAGAAGCTCTCAAAAGTACAAGCCCCACTCGCCGAACTGCGCGTGGTTTCCGATGGCAAGGATGTGGTTGTCGAGCGCGGCGAATCGCGCCTCGAACCCCTTTCCGGCCAATTCGCTTTGAATTTCGAGATTCGCGAGATTGGCGAGCGCGTGCGAGTCATCACGCAACGCACTGCCGATGACTGGTTCGACGCCGCCCTGGCCTACGATTCCGACGCCAACACAAAGTCCCAAGCCAGCCAGGCCTATGACCTCGCCTTGCAGACCGACCCGCAAAATATTGACGCTCTCCTCAACGGCGGCACGCTTGCGTTCGAAAGCGGCGCCCTCGAAAAAGCCCGGGACTACTTCCGCCGCGCCATCGTCCTCGACCCGGAAAACGCCCTCGCCCATTTCAATCTGGGGAGCGTCCTCGATGACCTCAGAGAGCTCGAAGAAGCCCGCAAACATCTCCGTCAGGCCGTGCGCCTCGATCCCAACTACCCCGACGCGCACTACAATCTGGCCTACGTCTGCGAAAAACTCCGCGCCTTCCCGGAAGCGCGCGAGCACTGGCAAGCCTACGTCGAATTGGACCCCGTGGGCCCATGGAGCAGCTATGCCCGCTCGCGCCTCGCAGCATCGAAATCGCTAAGCCACACGTAGCTCCGGCATCTTGTCGGCAAGCCAACCGCCCAGATTTTGTAGCGGCCGCCTTCTGAGGCGGGCGCTAGCCCTGTTGCCAAAACGCCAAAGTTTTACCTTTGCCCCGGCCGCGTGCATCTAATCATCCTCTTATGCCTGCAATGCAAGTAGAGGGGGAATCTCCATGCCACGTGACGACCAGGATCAATCCGTACTCAGCCACATCGATCGGCTCGTGAAAGAAGAAGAACAGCTCTACGCTCAGGGACAGCTCTCGGTTGACGACCGCGCTCGCCTCGACGCCCTAAAAGTCCAACTCGACCAATGCTGGGACCTGTTGCGCCAGCGCCGCGCGCTGCGCGAGTTTGGCGACGACCCCGACAAAGCCAAAGCCCGCCCAAGCAACATCGTCGAGAATTACGAGCAGTAGGACGCATTTCGTCTTCGCTCACGAAACTAAAAGGGGCTGCCTTTAGAGGGGGTCGATGAGGAGCTAACCGTTCGCCGTAGCCCGAAGGGCGAAGGCGAAGTTTGACACTCCCCTTTATAGAACGCGCTATCCGGACAAATGGTCATAGCTGGTGACGAAGCCAGAGAGTTGACCTTGTCCATTCCCCTTGTTAAAGCGATTAGGTTTGCAGGCGACGCGACCCCGGGCTAGAATACCCGCCTACCTACGGGGCACGTCTTTCCGCCCGGGTGGGCCCGTGTCCTTCACGAGGGGACTTCATGACGTCTGCGCCTCCCTATCCTGGGATACGGATCACCGCCAATGGCAATCAACTCGTCTCGTACCACACGGAAGCACGTATAGCCGACGCCGGAATCTTCTACCCGATTACTCCGTCGACTGAAGGTGGAGAACTCTACCAGCAGTCCTTCGCCGAAGGACACCTAAATGTGTTTGGACGGAGTTGCCTGGCCGTGGAAGCGGAGGGGGAACACGCCGCCCAGGGCGGTGCTATTGCTCACTCTGTTTGTGGGAAGCGAGTCGTAAACTTTACCTCCGGCCAGGGCATCGTCTATGGCGTTGAGCAGTACTATCACGCCCCGGGCAAGTGTTCCACGATGGTTTTAGAAGTAGTGGCGCGTGCTCTGACAAAGCATGCTCTCAATGTCCACTGCGGCCATGACGACGTTTACGGTGCGCTCGACACCGGTTGGATCATCCTGTTCGCAAAGGATGCGCAGCAGGCCGCCGACCAAGCGCTGATATTACGCCGTGTCACTGAGCTGAGCCTGACACCGGGAATGAATGTGCAGGACGGATTTCTCACTTCGCACTTGGAACGCACGTTTTATAAGCACGAGGCGGAACTCATTCGCCTGTTTCTCGGCGCGCCCGACGACATCATCGATTGTCCGACCCAGAGCCAGCGGATCCTTTTCGGGCCCAAACGCCGCCGCGTTCCTTGCATGATTGACCTAGCAAATCCGGTGCTGTTGGGACCGGTCCAGAATCAAGAACATTACATGCAGGGTGTCGCCGCGCGCCGGAATCATTTCACCGAACCGATCCTTACCTTCCTCGAAGAAGCACACAGGGAATTCGGCAGGCTCACCGGGCGGTACTACGGTTTGGTCTCTCAATACAAGACCGAGGACGCCGATACGGTTTTTGTTTCACTAGGTTCGGCCGCAGAGAATATCGAAGCCGCAGTGGATTACCT
>Ga0187782_10001086_pt1 | contig 19477 bp, 20 predicted proteins | sample 0715_SJ02_MP15_2_FD_132454 | JGI IMG/M metagenome (GOLD analysis project Ga0187782, IMG submission 132454) | Tropical peat soil microbial communities from peatlands in Department of Meta, Colombia - 0715_SJ02_MP15_20_MG | ecosystem: Environmental > Terrestrial > Soil > Wetlands > Peat | place... | reverse complement strand
TCTACGTACATCTGACGCTGCTGCCCTTCATCCCGACCGCCGGCGAGCTGAAGACCAAGCCGACGCAGCACTCGGTTAAGGAGCTGCGCTCGATCGGCATCCAGCCGCACATTCTGCTTTGTCGCACCGATCGCGAGATCCCGCGCGAGGAGCGCCGCAAGCTCGGCCTCTTCTGCAACGTGCGCGAGAGCGCGGTGATCGAGGCGCGCGACGTCCCCAACATCTACGACGTGCCGACCGCCTATCACGCGGCCGGGCTCGACCGCGAGATCCTTGTCGCCTTCGGCATCGACCCGGCGCCCAAACCCAATATGCGGCGCTGGGACGAAGTGGCCCGCAAGCTCCACAATCCGGAAGGCGAAGTGACGATCGCGATCGTCGGCAAATACACGGGCCTCAAGGACGCCTATAAGTCGCTCATCGAAGCGCTGACCCACGGCGGCCTCGCCAATCAGGTGAAGGTCAATCTCGAATGGATCGAGAGCGAGATTTTTGAGAGCGCCGACCCGGCCGCGAGACTGTCGGACGTCCACGCCATCCTGGTGCCGGGCGGCTTCGGACAGCGAGGCGCGGAGGGAAAGATTCTCGCCGCCCGCTTTGCCCGCGAGCGCAAGGTCCCCTATTTCGGCATCTGCTTCGGCATGCAGATGGCGGTCATCGATGCGACGCGCACGCTGGTCGGCTTGAAGGACGCCAATTCCACCGAATTCGGCCCGACGCCGGAGCCGGTCGTCGGATTGATGACGGAATGGCTGCGCGGCAACGAGCTCGAGCGGCGCGCCGCCGAGGGCGATCTCGGCGGCACGATGCGGCTCGGCGCCTATCGCGCCGTTCTCGCGCCGGGCTCGAAGATTGCCGGCATTTACGGGGACACTGAAATCTCGGAGCGCCACCGCCACCGCTACGAGGTTAACCTCGCCTACCGCGACCGGCTCGAGGCGAAGGGCATGCGCTTTGCCGGCATGTCGCCGGACGGCGTGCTGCCCGAGACGATCGAACTCGCCGACCATCCGTGGTTCATCGGCGTGCAATATCACCCCGAGCTGAAGTCGCGCCCCTTCGAGCCGCACCCGCTCTTTGCGAGTTTTGTCGCCGCGGCGAAGACGCAGAGCCGGCTGGTGTAGCGGCCCGCTGTCGACGTCGACGATATTGAGGACGACGGACGATAGCTCCTTCTGCCCACGCAACCCGGTCGCGCCCGCGTAAACTATCGGTTGACGCGGGTAAACTGCCGGTTTACACTTGGGATCCGGTCGCGAGACGATGATCGAGAGCTTTCGGCACAAGGGGCTCCGACAACTCTTCGAGAGCGACGTCGCCAAAGGCGTCAACGCGGAACACGTGCGGAAGCTTCGACAGATTTTGGCCGCGCTGGACGCCGCCGAGACGATCGACGGCTTGAACGTTCCGACGTTCGGGCTGCATCGGCTCAAAGGCGACTTGGAAGGGTATTGGGCCGTCACGGTTCGAGCCAATTGGCGGGTGATCTTCCGGCTCGAAGCGGGTAGGGTTTTCGACGTCGATCTCGTAGACTATCATTGACGGAGTTGGCGGCGATGCGGATGAAGAACCCGCCCCATCCCGGCGAGCTTGTCGGCGACAATCTCGACGAGCTCGGCGTGACCATCAAGGATGCGGCCGAGGCGCTCGGCGTCACGCGGCAGCAATTGCACAAGATCATTGCCGGACGGAGCGCCATCACTCCCGAAATGGCGATCCGGCTCGAAAAGGCAATTGGCGGCGCCGCCGATACGTGGCTGCGCATGCAGATGAACTACGATCTTGCCCAACTTCGAGAGCGCGGCGGGGTGGTCAACGTCAGGCGGCTCGTGCGGGCTTGAGAGCCTTGCGCCCCGGGGTCTAGCCGCCATCGCGGTGGACCCGGACCTGGTTGACTGCGAGCCCGGGCGTATTCGAGGTCGGCGAAGTCGCGGAGTTAGCCGGTCTAGCGCCCGCTCTCCGCGTCTGGCGCAACATCAAGACTTTGGCGTCTCGAACCCATTCGCCCTCGCGCAAGCCGCAACCGTGTTCGCCATCAGCATGGCGATCGTCATCTTGCCGACGCCGCCGGGCACCGGCGTGATCGCGCCGGCGCGCGGTTGCGTCTCGGCGAAGGCGACGTCGCCGACGAGCCGGGCCTTCGGTCGCCCTTGCGCGTCGACCCCCTGCCCCGGAACGCGATTGACGCCGACGTCGATGACGATCGCGCCCTCTTTCACCCAGTCGCCCTTGACCATTTCCGGCTGGCCGACCGCGACAACGAGCACGTCGGCGCGCCTGGCGACGGAGGCAAGATCGCGCGTCCGCGAATGGGCGATCGTCACGGTGCAGTTGCGCGACAACAAAAGCTGCGCCATCGGCTTGCCGACGATGTTGGAGCGGCCGATGACGACCGCTTCGGCGCCGGCGAGCGAACGTCCGAGCCGCCTCGCCGCCTCGTCGATCAGGACCATCGCGCCGGCCGGCGTGCAGGGCAGAAGGGCGCGATCGAACTCGCCGATCGCCGCCAAGCCGACATTGATCGGATGAAATCCGTCGACGTCCTTTTCCGGCGCGACCGCCTCGAGAACGCGCGCCGAGTTGATGGCCTTGGGCAGCGGCAGCTGCACCAGGATGCCGTGAATGCGATTGTCCTCGTTCAGGCGTTCGACCAGCTTAAGCAAGTCGTCCTGGCTCGTCGAGGCCGGCAAGGTGTGCTGCTCGGAGAGGAGCCCGCAAGCCTTGGCGGCGCGGCCCTTGGAAGCGACATAGACTTGACTCGCCGGATTTTCGCCAACGAGCACGACGGCGAGCCCCGGCGTCACGCCACGCGCCGCAAACTCCTTCGCGGCGGCCGCGGCGCGGGCGAGCACGCCATCGGCGATGAGCGCGCCGTTAAGGACATTGGCCGGCAGCGCGCGAATCGCGGCCTCGTTCATGAAACTTCCTTCACTTCTCATGTCCCTGTTATTATCGCCCCGTCCGCGCTCTGCTTCAAGCCGGCGTGAAGCGATAAGTAGCCCCATGCCGCGCGCCCTCGCCGGGCGCCAAGACGCGCATCGACGGCTTTTCAAAAAGGTCGCCGGCAAAACCCGCAGGGTCTGAATAGCCGGTCCACGCCTCGAGGCAAAGAAACGGCGCGCCTGGGCGCATCCACAAGCCCACGTGGTCGAAGCCCGGAAAGTCCATAGTGATCGCTGCGCCGTTCTCTTCGACGAAGCTGAGAGAGCGGCTCTTCAGGCCGAGCATGCAGATCGCGTCGCCCTTGAACAGTTCGTCGCTCAACGCGAGGTCACGCCCGTTCATGGGCAGCGGCTTGCGCCTCGAGCTGATGAGGCCGCCCGGCGCAATGATCGGCGCCTCCGGCGCCTCGGCCTCGGCGAACCTGACGATCGCCCCTTCCCGCTTGCCGCCTCCGAACGGCCAGCGAAAGCCGGGATGCAGACCGCAGGCATAGGGCAGCGGCTCGTCGCCGGGATTTTCAACCTCCAGCGTCATGTCGAATGCATTTGACGTCAGGCGATATTCGGCGGCGAAGCGGAAGGCGAAAGGATATTGCGCGCGCGTGCGCTCGTTGTCGGCGAGCGTCAGTCGCGCGAAGTCTTCCTGTGCAGCTTGAACCGCGAATTCCTCGGTCATGGCAAAGCCATGCAGGCTGAGCGGATACCACTTGCCCGCAACGCGTTCTCCGTCGCGCGTCCAGCCGACGACGGGAAACAGCACCGGGCTGATTTGGCCCCAGATCGCCTCGTCGCCGGGCCACAGCAGCTCCCTCCCGCCGACGCGCCAAACGCGCGGCTCCGCGCCGAACGTGGCGATCTCGGCTTGCGCCCCGCCGCTCGTCAGATTGACGATGGCCATTTTGGCCCTCCTCCTGATCGGCAGCGAAGTGCCCGCCTCACGGCGCGAGCCCCGGGATCGCTGCGGCCGCGATGAGCGCGTCTCTAACCCCGGGCGCCGCGGCGAGAATGGGGCCGCCCTTGGCGAGCGCCTGGCCGGCCAGACAATCGCTGACATAGCCGCCGGCCTCGCGCACTAAGAGGATGCCGGCAAGGCAATCCCAGGGCCGCATGAAGGTCTCGGCATAGCCGTCGCGCCGGCCGCTCGCGACATAAGCGAGGCCGAGCGCGCCGGAACCCGTCCGGTAAGCGACCGCGCCGGTTGCCAGCACGCGCTGCAACAGGCCGAGGTAGAGGTCGGCTCCGCCCCGCGCGTTCCAGCCTACCTCGATCGCCGCCTCTTGAAGGGCGCGCGTCGAAGACGGACGCATTCTTTGGCCGTTGAGGAAGGCGCCTTCGCCTTTCCGCGCGAAAAACAATTCATCGAGCATCGGATTGTAGATGACGCCGATCTCGATTTCTTTTTCGACGATCGCCGCGATCGAGACGCAGAAATGCGGCGCGCCGCGCGCGAAATTGGAAGTGCCGTCGATCGGATCGACGACCCACGTCGGCGCTCCCGCCTCCGCGGCCCGCCGCGCGCCTTCCTCGCCAATAAAACCGTCCTCGGGGAACGCCTCTTGAAGGCGCCCGGCGATCAGGCGTTCAGCCTCGCTGTCGACCTCGGTCAAGAAATCCTGCGGCCCTTTGAACGTGACGGTGAACGATCCGCGATCGAGAAAGCGCCGCTTGGCGATGACGCCGACCGCGCGCGCGATCGCCGCTGCGGCGAGCGCGCGGGCGCGCCATCCCTGGTTGTCGATGCTCAATGCCGAGGTCCTCCGGTCCAAATGCGCGAGCGGCCAAGCGCGCGCCTCGGCCTAAAGGCGCGGGCCCCCTTCGCCAAGCGGAATCCTGCTGTTGTCGAACGCCCGCGCTCGGTTCAGAAATGGCTGAACGAACCTTTGGCGAAGGCGACCGGCTTGCCGTCGCGCCCGAGCCACCGCGCGCCGCCGCCTCGCTCCGTCACCTCGCCGACAGTCGTGACCGCCACGCCGGCCGCCGCAGCCGCCGCTTCGAACGCCTTGCAGGAGGCCGGCGCGACAGCGGCGATGAGTTCGTAATCGTCGCCGCCTGTCGCAACAGTCTCGAAAAGCCCGGGGTCTGCCGCGAGCGCGGCGCGCGCCGCGCTCGACAACGGCAGAAGCCGCAAGTCGATCTCCGCGCCGACGCCGCTGACTCTCAGCATCTTCGTCAAGTCGCCGACAAAACCGTCGGAAACGTCCATCGCGGCGTTGGCGTAGCGTTCGATTGTCGGAGCAAACACGCAACGCGGTTCGGGGAGCAGATATCGCCCGCGCAAGAACTCGGCCTTCTCGCCGTCCAAGCCGGAGAGGCGGCCGAGGCGAAGCCGCAAGCCCAGCGCCGCATCGCCGATCGTCCCCGTCACATAGAGCCGATCGCCGGGCCGTGCGTCCATGCGCGTCGGAATGCGGCCGGCGCGGACGGCGCCGAAAACCGTGATCGCGACCGTCAGAGGTCCCGGCGTTCCGACCGTGTCGCCGCCGAACAACGGACACTGATAAAAACTGGCGTCGTCGCCGAGCCCTTGCGCGAAGCGTTCGAGCCAGTCGACGGTCCAATTCGTCGGCAGCGCCAAGGTCAGCAGGAAACCGATGGGCCTTGCCCCTTTGGCGGCGAGGTCGGAGAGGTTCACCCTCAGCGCCTTGCGGGCGATTGCATCCGGCGGGTCGTCGGGGAAAAAATGCACGCCGGCGACGATCGCGTCGGCTTTCAGCGCCAGCTCCTCGCCGGCGCGCGGGGCGAGCCGCGCAACGTCATCCTTCAGCCCAAACCCCTCCGGCGCGGCGAGCGGCGCGAAAAACCTTGCGATCAGGTCATCTTCGCTCAAGGGGCCCGACATGACGCGACCGCGAAAACCCTTTTTCCCGCCGGGCCAAACCGCGCTTTGAACCGGCTGCCCACAAACACGTCTTATTGCATGTCTGGCCTGCCGCCCCTAAACGGGCGGCGGCTTTCAATCGGACCAGAGTCTCGTGAGCGACCCCTTCACGCCTCGGTCGGACTTTCTAAACGTCCTGATCGAACGCGGCTATGTCCATCAATGTTCGGATTTTGTCGGCCTCGATGTTAGGGCGGCGAGCGGCGAACTCGTCGCCTATATCGGCTTCGATTGCACGGCGCCATCGCTCCATGTCGGCTCGCTCCTGCAGATCATGATGCTCTATTGGTTGCAAAAGACCGGCGGAAAGCCGCTCGCCTTGATGGGCGGCGGGACGACGCGGGTCGGCGACCCGTCGGGCAAGGACGAAAGCCGAAAGCTATTGAGCCTCGAGGACATCGAGGCCAACAAGGCCGGCATCCGAAAAGTGTTCGACAAGTTCTTGACCTTCGGCGACGGCAAAACGGACGCCGTGATGCCCGACAACGCCGAATGGCTGGCGACGCTGAACTACATCGATTTCTTGCGCGACATCGGCCGGCACTTCTCGGTCAACCGCATGCTGTCGATGGATTCCGTCAAGCTGCGGCTCGACCGCGACCAGGAACTTTCGTTCTTGGAATTCAATTACATGTGCCTGCAAGCTTACGATTTCGTCGAGCTCTGGCGGCGCTATCGCTGCACGCTGCAGATGGGCGGCTCGGACCAGTGGGGCAACATTGTCACCGGGCTTGATCTTGGCCGCCGCCTCGGCGCGCCGCAGCTGTTTGCGCTGACGTCGCCGCTCATTGCCACGTCTTCCGGCGCCAAGATGGGCAAGACGGCGGCCGGCGCGGTGTGGCTCGACGCCGATCTGCTCGCGCCCTACGGCTACTGGCAATTCTGGCGCAACACGGAGGACGTCGACGCCGCGCGTTTCCTCAAGCTCTTCACGTTGCTGCCGCTTGGCGAAATCGAGAAGCTGGGGGCGCTCGGCGGCGCCGAAATCAACGAGGCGAAGAAGGCGCTCGCCAACGAGGCGACTGCGCTCTTGCACGGCCGCGCGGCGGCCGAGGCGGCGGCCGAGACGGCGCGCCAAACTTTTGAAGCGGGCGCGATCGCGGAGGGCCTGCCGACGATCGACGTGCCGCGCGCCGAATTTCGGGCAGGCCTCGGCGCGCTTCATGCCTTCGTCCGCGCCGGCCTCGTCGCCTCGACGGGCCAGGCAAGACGTCAGATCCGCAGCGGCGGCCTGCGCGTCAACGATGTCGCGCTGACCGACGAGCGAGCCATGATCGACGCTTCGGCCCTGCAGGGCGACGTCGTGAAGCTGTCGCTCGGCCGCAAGAAGCACGTGCTGTTGCGTGTGATCTGACGGCGCCCTCGGCGGCGGACGGGCTCGGTCTTCAAGAGACGAGCCCGCCGCCGCGCAGCCCTCACACGACGCGGAAAATGCTCCAGCGCGAGGTGCCCGAGACGACGACCGGCTCGAGATCCTTGCTCCATTGCTTATGTGCCGGGACCGATGCGAGCTGGGCCCAGGCGCGCTCGAGTTCGGCAAGCGTTTCGACGGGCCAATTGTGCTCAACCGTCGCTTCAAGCGCGCCGATCGAGCCGCTGAGCAGCTGCCCGTTCTTGAGCCCGACTTGAGGGGCGATCTCTTCGCCCCAGCGCTTGATCGCGTCGATCACCGATTGCTTGTGCCCGAAGCGAGCGTCGATCTGCCAACGTGCGATCAACATGGCCAAAATCCTTTCCTTGTCTGCGGCTACTAGTATCGCTTGGGGACCCTAGGCGTCCCAAGCCTGAACGACCGTCTGCCTGACGATTTTGGCGTCGCGCAGCTCGGCCATCGCCGCGCAGAACACGCGCATGCCGTCCCGGTAGGCGCAGGCCTGCGTGAAGGCCAGGCGGTCGCCGTCGACGACGCCGTTCTCGAGCCGGTGGGTCATGGCGCGGCCGCACACGTCGTCGAAATAGCCGCCGATCGCCGCGCCGCCGACGATCCGCTGCGGGCGGCTCGGCGGGTGGTCGCGGTCGATGATGGTGAGCGTCGCGTCGTCGGCGTAGAAGCCGCGCATGGCCTTTGAATCGCGGGTCTCGATCGCGTGGCGAAGGTTTAAGAGAGAGAAGAAGTCGCTGTCCATTGAAGTGCTCCTTTGAGCTTGAGATGAAAAGGGGAGCGGCGCGCGGCAAGCGCGCCGCGAATGTCTTCAGTTGGCGGGCTTCGCCTTCTCGGCGGCAAGCTTCAGAACGGCGTCGGTCTCGCTCTTGAAGGTCGAAAGATCGACCTGCATGCCGTTGAGCACCGTGCTCCAGTGGCGCGAAATCGCCGCCATCGCGACGGCCTCGCGGATTTCCTCGTCCGTCGCGCCGTTGGCCTTGGCGGCGGCGGTGTGGAAGTAGATGCAATAAGCGCAGGGGATCTGGGCGGCAACGGCAAGTCCGATCAGCTCCTTGGTCTTGCCGTTGAGCGCCGTCGCGGGATTGAGTTGGATCGTCTTGAACTCGCCCCATGCGCCGGCGATCCCTGACTCCGGGAACGCCTTGAAGAAGCTCGGCACCATGCCGAGCGTCGCCTGGATGTCCTTATAGGCGGCCGTCGCCGACGGGTCTTCCGCCCGCGCAGATTGAGAGCCAAAGAGCCCCGCGCCCACGACAAGAGTGGCGAGCGAGACGACCTTGAAGTAGTTTGTGCGCATCGTTTGCTCCTTCGTTTGGCCGCTGAGGCGGCCGGGTCGAGGCAGAAAGCCAAAGCGGGATCGCCGAATTGCCTCATTTCAGTCGCCGATCGTGGGCGACCTTCAGTGAGGCGCGTTGGAGCGAGGGTTGGAATGAGCGTGGAAACGCGCGCTTCCGCTTCTCGGACGCCGGCTACGGAATCCGGCTTGAGGATCCGTCTGCTTGGCGAGATCGGCATCGAGCGCGAGGGCGCGCCGGTCGCGCTGCCGGCGTCACGCCGGACCCGGGCCTTGCTGGGCTTCCTGGTCGCGGGCGGCGCGCGACACTCGCGCGAGGCTCTGTGCGACCTCCTGTGGGAAGGGCCGGACGATCCGCGCGCGGCGCTGCGCTGGAGCCTGGCAAAACTCCGCCCGTTGGTGAACGACGAACGAGAGCGGCTCTGCGCCGATCGCGACTGGGTGTGGTTTTTGGATGAAGGCGCGAGCGTCGACGTCCGCCGGCTTTCCGCGCTGATCCCGGCAAATCTCAACGGCCTGCCGATCGACGAGATCGAGCGCGCCGCGGCGACGCTGCGCGGCGAGTTCCTCTACGGTCTCGCGCTTCCGGCCTGCTACCGCTTTCATCATTGGCGCGAGGCCGAACAGGAGCGATGGGGGGCGCTTCGCAAGGCGGTTCTCGCGGCCGCGCTTGCGCGTCTCGAAGACAGCGCCGATCGCGCGCTCCCCTATGCGCGCGAACTCGTCGCGCTCGATCCGCTCGCGGAGGCGGCGCATGCCGGGCTCGTTCGGCTGCTGGCCGCCGCCGGTCGGCAAAAGGACGCCGTCGATCACTATGACCACGCGCGCGCGCTCCTCGAGCGCGAGCTGGACGCGCCCCTGTCGGGCGAATTGAAGCGCCCGGCGGCTTCGCGAGGCGGCTCAGCCGGACGCGTCGTCGAGACGCGGCCTGTGCCTCCGACGCCCGCCCCGAGGTTGGCGGCGCCCTTCGCAGATGTCGCGATGGTCGGTCGAATGAGCGAGCGCTCGACGCTCGGCAACACGCTCGCCGCTTTTGCGAGCGCTGAGCCGACGAGCGCAATCGTCATCTTGGGGGAATCTGGGATCGGCAAATCGAAGCTGCTCGACTTCGTCGCCCGCGCGTCCGAGCTCGCCGGACTGCGTGTGCTCGTCGCCCGTTGCTTCGAGGCGGAGTCCTTAAGGCCCTTCGGATGCTGGTCGGACGCGCTGGCGAACCTGATCGAAAGCGTTTCCGACAAAGCGCTGAAGCACGACCTAGGCGCGCTCCTGCCTACGGGAAGAGGCAGCGCGTCCGACGAAGGCGGACGAAATCGGCTGTTTTCGGCCGTCGCGAGGCTGTTGGAGGAGCGCCCTGAGCGCATCGTCCTGACAATCGACGATATCCATTGGATCGACGAGGCGTCCGCGTCGCTGCTTCATTACCTCCTGCGCAATCTCGGGCCGACCCTAAGGCTGCTGCTCATCGCCGCTGCGCGCGCCGATGAACTAGAAGACAATCCGTGGGCGAGGCGGATCCTCTCGACCTTGGCCGAGCGGCGCGCCAGCCGGACGCTTCTCCTCGCGCCTTTGAGCGCCGGCGAGGCTGCCGAAATTCTTGGCGAAGACGCGACCGCGCTGGAGATCGCCGCCGCACATCGCCAGAGCGGCGGCAATCCGCTCTATCTCTTCGAGCTGGCGCGGGCGCGCCAAAACGGCGTCGCGCCGCTCAACGCTGATCTTTCCTCGATCATTCAGGCGCGAACGTCGCGGCTCTCCGCGGCCGACCGGGAGCTTCTCGTCTTCGCCGCGGCCATGGGGCGCGATTTCGCGCCCGAAACCATTGGCGCCGCTATGGAATGGCCCGCCATGCAATTGCTCGAAAGCATCGAGCGGCTGGAGCGCGCCTGTCTACTTAAGCCCGGCGGCGCCGGCCGGTTCGACTTTGCGCACGATCTGATCCGCCAGGCGACCTACCAATCTCTCTCCCCGCCGAGGCGGCGGCTAGTCCACCAACAGATCGCCCGCGCCCTGGAATCGGCCGCGAGGGCCGATCCCTCGCTTTTCGGCGAGCTTCTCCATCACGCTGCGGCGGCGGGCGACGACGCGCTGGCCGTCACGGCGGCCATCGCGGCCGGCGAGCACTCCTTGCGCGTTTACGCGTATGCCGCGGCGAACGAGATCGCGAGCCGCGGGCTCTGGCATCTCGAGCGCCTTCCTGTCGGGCCTGAACGTGCGCGCCGCCATGTCGCCCTCCTTAAGGTGAAGGTGTTCGCCGGCGCGAGCCCAGGGGCGCATGTCCGCAACAGCCTCAAGGAGGAGGTGGCGAAGGCCGTCGCAGCGGCGGAGAACATGGGCCTCAGCGATGATGATGCGTCGCTTGCCTGGCACCTGATCGCCTGGACGTCGGCGCAAGCGAACGACGCCTCGAGCGCCGGCGAGGCGATCCTTCGCGCCGAGGCGCTGGCGCGCTCCGGCGACGCGGCCGCCCATTGCCAGCAACTCGCGAGCACCGGGCGCTGCCTGTTTGAAGTCGAGCAAGAGACGGCGAGCGCCCGCGCGTTTCTGGATCAGGCGGCCGAGCTGGCGGCGGCGCTAAAGTTGAACTTCGTCGAGCTTGAATGGGGCCGCGGGCTCGTCGCCCGCTGGGACGGCGACCTTGTGCGCGCCGAGGCCGCCATGCGGCGAGCCCTGGCGCTTGCGCGTCAGAAGGAAGAGCGGTGGCGCGAGACGGAATGCCTCGTGTGGCTGGCGAAGATTGCCCTGGAGGCGGGCCACTTCGCCGACGCGTCAGCCTTTTGCGCCGAAGTCGACGCCATCGCCAAGCAGATCGGCGACGAGCCGTCGCCAGTCGCCGGGGCTGTGCGCGCGCTTGCCACGTTGGGCGAAGGCATGCGTCTGGACGATCAGGAAGTTGCCGCGCGCCTCGAACGTTTGCGCGCGCGCGACGATAAAGCCCAGCTCGCCTACGCGCTAAACGGGTTGGCCGAGCGCCGTCTCGAGGAGGGACGCTTCGTGGTCGCCCGATCTTGCGCCGCCGAGGCGCTCCTGGCGGCCAAGGCCGTCAACCGCCAAACGGAGATCATCGCCGCCGCCGCGATTTTGACCGAGGCTGACCGCCGTTCGCCAGACCGAGCCAAATCGTCCGACGCTGACGTCTCCGATCTTAAGCGATTCGATAGGGCCGAACTCAGCGCGCGCGCACGAAAATTTTTTGACCGCGCCAAACGATCCTACAAAACTCCAACGCTCGTTCAAACGGCGCCGAACGATTGCTCGGCGACCGGGAAACCGTGAGCAAAAGGGGCTCGTCATGGAGCGCATTATCGTTGAGCGAAATTTCGACACGCCGCAATCGGACGATGACCTGACGGCCGGCGGCATTCGCGAACGTCCCTGCCTCGCCATGTACAACGTTACCTGGCGGCGTAGTCTATTGTCAGCGGACCGTTTGCGGATGGTCTGCGAATACGACGCGCCGGACGCCGAGAGCGTGCGCAAAGTGCAGCGGGAGGCCGGAAACGCGTTTGAGCGCGTGTGGGCCGGCCAGGTGATCGAGTAAATCCTCGCGCCTGCCGCTCAACGTCGGGCGGCTTTTTTCGCTTTGGTCTTCACGGCGGCCTTCTTGGGCGCTTTGCTCTCGGCGGCGCGCCGCGCCGCGCCGCGGCCGAGATTTGCCCATCGACGCAGCTCGTTCGGATCGTCATACGCGCTTTCGACGAGCAGCCAGTAGGACGTCTCACGCGGCACGCCCCTCATCACGTACATGAAGGGACGAGAGCCAGCCGCTTGAAATTCCGATCGATTCTTATCGTCGACCTTGAGGAACACTTCGCCCTGGGACTCGATCGCGAAGCACAGGCCTTCGAAATAAATCCCCGCGCCGCCGAACATCCGCTTGACCGTCACCGCGCCGAGCGGCGCGAAGATTTCCTTCAGGCGCTCGGCGTCGAGGCCCATCGTCAAGCGTGGCTCTCGAGGGCCTCAGGGCTCGCCGGAGTGATCGCGACGCTTTCGCCGCAGCCGCAGGACGAGGTCTCGTTGGGATTGCGGAAGACAAAAGTCGCGCTCAAGCGGTCGGTGCGGAAGTCCATTTCCGCGCCAAGCAGGAACAGGATGGCCTTGTGGTCGATGTAGAGTTTCGCGCCCTTGTCCTCGACGAGCTCGTCGAGCGGCGACGGCTCTTTGGCGAGCTCCATCGTGTAGGACATGCCGGCGCAGCCGCCGTTGCGGACACCGACGCGTAAGCCCGCGACCGGCGTCGCGGCCTTATCGATCAGCTCACGGATGCGGCTTGCCGCCGCATCCGTCAGCGTCATCGCCTGAAAACGCGATTTTCTTGCCATTTCATCCTCGCCGAGGCCGGTTCAAGGCCCGCCGCGCAGGCAACAATATAGCACCGGCGTGAGCGACATTTAAGGCCCGGTCGCCGAACCTCTATGGCCGCAAATAGATCCACCCCTGCGCCTGCAGGTCGGCGAGGAGCACGACCCCGCCTCTTTCCGCAACCGCGAAGCCCGGGAGCAGGTCAGAAAGCGCCAGCTTCATGGCCGCCATCGTGTTGGCGCAGGCATGGAAGGCCACGCCCACCCCTGTCAGCTCGCGAACGTCGGAGGCGACGGCGACATTCCCGCTGGCCGTTCGGAATACATGTAGGGCCGGCCCGTGCACGACGACGGCGAGCGTGATCGGACTTGCGCCTGCCAGATGGTTGCGCAAATTGCCGAGCACGAACTCGACTTTCTCGGCGTCGGCAAGGTGATAGACGACCTTTTGCGCGCGGGCGACGTCGGCGGTCGCCGCGCCGCCCACAAGGGCCGCGGCGCCTGCGGCAACCACGGCGCCGAGACCGCGGCGTCTGTCGAGCGTCGTCATTTCAGCCGCTTGATCGCCGCCTTCTCGTCCGGCGCTTCGGCGAGCGGCAGGCAATCGATCGCGGCCGTTCGATCGAGGCGGAAGAGCTTGTCGTCCGGCCCGAACGCGCCGTGCACGTTCCCGTCCGGATTATCGGACCCTGGAACCCAGAGCCGCGCGCCATCGGGCACGGAGAGGAGCACCGAGCCAGAGGACTTCAAGTTCAATTCCATCTTGCCGCCGTCACAGTCAACGCCGCAACGGAGACCCTCAGGCGAACTCTCGCCGCCGTCCGGCAGGCCGCAATTGCCTTCCGTGTCCAGCGCCCCTTTGCGCGTCCGGAAAGAGGCTCGAATGCGCAGGCTAATATCGCCGGGCGCGTTCGGGTCGACGATGACGAGGAGCCGCATCGACTTGACGTTCTGAAGGGGGTGCGCGGCAAGATGCTCGGCGTCATAGTCGCGCGCGAAGCACGCGAAGGCCTTAGCCTTGCCGATCGGCGCTCCCATGAAGCGATCGAGGAATTCGTCCGCAGTCGCGGCGCTATTTACGATCGCCGCGCCGAGCGCCAGCACGGCGAGAGCCGCATTTCGCATCGTTCGTCTCTCCTTGCCGCGACAATACACGAAATCGTTCAACGCCGCGCGCACGCGCCGCCATGGCTTTCGCGTGGCTGCGATCCATGGCACACGAGATAAGCATGCGACGACAAGCAACGGAAATGCAGGACAAATCAGGAAGCGACGACGCGAACAGGGCGCTGCTTCGCCGCATTGCCGACGCGCTCGAACGTCTCGCGCCGGCGCCGCCTCATCTGACCAATTTCAACGACGCGGACGCCTTCGTCTGGCGCGCGGACGGCGGCTACTTGCATCCAGTAGCGCACGTCAATCGCGTGGCGCTTTCGCTCCTTAAGGGGGTCGACCGCGCGCGCGACGCGCTTCTCGAGAACACCGAGCGTTTCGCCAAGGGACTGCCGGCCAACAACGCGCTTCTGTGGGGCGCGCGCGGAATGGGCAAGTCGTCGCTCGTCAAGGCGGCGCATGCCGACATCAATCGTAGGATGAGGAAGGGCTCACGGCTGAAGCTGGTCGAGATCCACCGCGAGGACATCGAGGCTTTGCCGGCGCTGATGGCGCTGTTGCGCGACGCCTCATATCGCTTCGTCGTCTTCTGCGACGATCTCTCCTTCGACGGCGCCGACACGTCCTATAAATCGCTGAAAGCCGCGCTCGAAGGCGGCGTCGAGGGACGGCCCGCGAACGTGATCTTTTACGCAACCTCCAACCGCCGGCATTTGCTGCCGCGCGACATGATGGAGAATGAGCGCTCAAGCGCCATCAATCCGGGCGAGGCGGTCGAGGAGAAGGTCTCGCTCTCCGACCGCTTCGGCCTGTGGCTCGGATTCCACCATTGCAGCCAAGACGATTATCTTGCGATGGTTGTGGGTTATGCGCGACACTTCAAGCTGAGCATCGACGCCGAAACGCTCGAACGCGAGGCGCTCGAATGGGCGGTGACCCGCGGCGCGCGCTCGGGGCGAACCGCTTGGCAGTTCATCCAGGACTTGGCCGGACGGCTCGGCGTGATGATCGCCGAGACCGAGTAGTCTTGCCACAGCGGCGACCGAACCGATGTCCTCCGTTGCAGACGAACCTTTCGCGCCCGAAGAAAACGAAGGACCTAACGCTAAGCCAGAAGCCTCGGCGCCCCCCCGACTGGGTCGACGCTGAGACGACCGGCTTGCGGCCGAGAGGCTCCGCCCTAATGTCGCCGATTGGGACTTTGGGGGCGATTCCAGCGATGGCGACGCGCACCACAGGGGCAAGCGATCGACCGGTTTCGTCGTCGATCCACGCCGAGCTTATCGCCGTCTTGGTTGCGATCGCCGAGGCGACGCCGGTCGCTCTCACGGTCGAAGACGGATCAGCCCTGCCGTCAGGCCCGCTCGAGGCCGGGCACCGCTCGCTGCAGTCGGGGCTTCGAGTGTGGGTTGAGAAGCGGACAGGCCGTCCGATTGGGTATGTCGAGCAGCTCTATACGTTCGCTGACAGCGATCGGCATGTCGGCGAGAACGCCGGACGAACGATCTCGATCAGCTATCTTGGGCTTCTGCGCACCGAAAGCTCGGAGGTTGCGCGCGCAGCCTGGCGCCCATGGTACGCGTATTTCCCGTGGGAAGATCATCGTCCCGGTCCTCCGCGGATCATCGAGCGACAGATTGCCCCCGGCCTCGGCCGTTGGGCGCGGCAGGATGCTGCGGCGGAGAAGCGAGACGCCAGGGCGCGCCGGGCGGCGATCGCCTTCGGTCTTGATGGTCGGCCATGGAACGAAGAGCTGACTTTGCAGCGCTACGAACTGCTCTACGAGGCGGGCCTCGTCGAGGAGGCGCACCGCAAAGGAGCGGGCCCCCAAGAGGGAGGACTGGGAACCGCCATGCGGGGCGACCATCGCCGCATTTTGGCGACCGGCATCGCCCGCCTTCGCGCCAAGATCAAATATAATCCCGTCGTCTTCGAGCTCATGCCGCCGGAATTCACGCTGCTGCAGCTGCAACGCTGCGTCGAAGCGATCGCCGGCCTGCCGATTCACGCTCCGAATTTCCGCCGGCTCATTGAACAGCAAAACCTTGTTGAAGAGACGGGGCGATCGGTCTCGGATACCGGCGGACGGCCGGCAAAGACCTTTTGTTTCCGGCCGGCCGTCCTCGAGGCGCGCGCCGCCGCCGGCACGAAGCCGTCCGTCGCGCGGAATTGACTGGACCTATTCTCAGAATGAGCATAACAGCTATAATCTCATTCTGAGAATAAGCGATGGCACTGACAGTCACCGTCCGGTCACGCCCGGCTGAACCCGTTCCCGTCCGCCATCTTTACGACCGCGTGCAGCGCGTCGTGCCGCCGGCGGAATGGCTCGGGTTCGAACCTGCGATCGAGGCGATCCTTGAGCTCAAGCGCAAGCGCAACGCCGTCATCCTCGCCCACAATTACATGACGCCGGAGATTTTCCATTGCGTCGCGGACGTCGTCGGCGACTCGCTCGCGCTCGCGCGCGAAGCCGCGAAAATCGACGCCGACATCATCGTTATGGCCGGCGTCCACTTCATGGCCGAGACGGCGAAGTTGATGAACCCGGAAAAGACAGTGCTCATTCCCGACGTCCGCGCCGGCTGTTCCTTGGCCTCGTCGATTGACGGAGCGAGCGTGCGCGCGTTGCGCGCACGCCATCCGGGCGTTCCGATCGTCGCCTACGTGAACACGACCGCGGACGTGAAAGCCGAGGTCGACATCTGCTGCACGTCGGCCAACGCCAAGAAAGTCGTCGAATCGCTCGGCGTCCCGCGCGTCATCATGCTCCCGGACAAATATCTCGCCGCGAACGTCGCCAACGAAACGGCCGTCGAGGTCATCGCGTGGGACGGCGCTTGCGAGGTCCATGAGCGATTTTCCGCCGGCGATATCCGCGAGCTTCGCGACGCGCATCCGGGCGTCACGGTGCTCGCGCACCCTGAGTGCCCGCCCGACGTTGTGGCGGAGGCGGATTTTTCCGGCTCGACGACGCAGATGTCCGCCTTCGTCGCGCGCGAGAAGCCAAGGCAGGTCGCGCTGCTGACGGAATGCTCGATGAGCGACAACGTCGCGGTCGACCATCCCGACGTCAGCTTCGTGCGGCCCTGCAATCTTTGCCCGCATATGAAGCGCATCACGCTGAAGGCGATCCGCCGCGCGTTGGAGACGATGACGACCGAGGTGACGATCGAGCCGGGCCTCGCCGCGCGCGCTCGGCGCGCGGTCGAGCGGATGGTCGCCCTATGATCCGCTCCGCTCTCGCCCGCGATCGCGTGCTTATCATCGGCGCGGGAGTCGCGGGCTTGTCGGTCGCGCTCCGCCTCGCGCCGTTGCCGGTTACGGTCGTCTCCAAGGCGCCGCTCGGCGCGGAAGGCTCGACGCTGTGGGCGCAGGGCGGGCTGGCGGCGGCGGTCGGACCCGAAGATTCGCCAGAACGCCACGCCGCCGACACGCTTGCAGCCGGCGACGGGCTCTGTGATCCAGCGATCGTCGAGAGCTTCGCCGCCGCTGCGCCTGCCGCAATCGACTGGCTCGCGCGGCTCGGCGCGCGTCTCGATAAAAACGCCGCGGGCGCTTTCGCGCTCGGCCTCGAGGCGGCTCATTCGCGCCGGCGCATCGTCCATTCCGGCGGCGACGGCTCAGGCCGGGAAGTCATGCGCACGCTCGTCGCCGCGGCGCGCGCAACGCCATCGATTGAGATCCTCGACGGCGTCGAAGCGCTGAGACTCGCCGTCGCCGATGGTCGTGTTGTCGGCGGCGTGCTCGTCGGGCCGAGCGGATCGGCGACGCTGGCCTCGCGCGCGGTCGTGCTTGCAACCGGCGGCGTCGGCGGCCTCTACGAGTTCAGCACCAATCCGCTCGGCAGCTTCGGCCAGGGCCTCGCGCTTGCGGCGCGCGCTGGCGCGCGGCTCGCCGACCTCGAATTCGTCCAGTTCCATCCGACGGCCCTCGACGGCCCCTTCCGCCCGGCGCCGCTTGTGAGCGAAGCCGTACGAGGCGAGGGCGCCGTTCTCATCGACGATAAGGGCGAGCGTTTCTTGGCCGAGACGCCTGGCGGCGAACTCGCGCCGCGCGACGTCGTCGCCCGCGCCATTCATCGTCGGATCGCCGCCGGCCGTCGCGTTTTCCTCGACGCCCGCGCGGCGCTCGGCGATCGCTTCGGCGCGCGGTTTCCGGCGATCGCCGGCTCCTGCGGACGCATCGGCGTCGATCCGGCGCGCGATCCCATTCCTGTCAGGCCCGCGCAACACTATCATATGGGCGGCGTCGCCGTGGATGCCGACGGCCGCGCCAGCCTCGAAGGCCTTTGGGCCTGCGGCGAAGTCGCTTGCACGGGTCTCCACGGAGCGAACCGGCTCGCAAGCAATTCGCTGACCGAGGCGCTTGTTTTCGCTGAGCGCGTGGCCCACAGCGTCATCGCTGCCCGCGCGCGGTTGAGCCTAGCTCGCGCGGTTGCGCCGCCGCCGCCCGATCCGCGCCGTGCGCGGCCGATTGTCTCGAAAACCCTCGGCGTCGAGCGCGACGGCGAAACGCTTCGCGCGGCGATACGAGCCTTCGCGCCGCTCGTCGCGGAGAGAGGTCCGAGCGCCGATCCAGCCGCAGTCGCGCTGATGATCGCTGTCGCCGCCCTGCGGCGCCAAGAAAGTCGCGGCGCGCACGCGCGAACGGACTTCCCCGAGAGGCTCGCGCCAAATCGCATGACTTTAACGCTTGCCGAGGCGCAGTCGACGGCTGCCGAGGTTGGCGGGCTTCCATTCAGCCGCAGCGCGTGAGCAATTGAGCCTCGTCCGCCCGCCGCGGCTGCTCATCGAGCCGCTCGTTCGCGCAGCGCTTGAGGAAGACCTTGGGCGCGCCGGCGACGTCACGACCGACGCGATTGTGCCGGCGGACGCGGCTGCGACGGCGGATTTGGTCGCGCGGCAGGCGGGCGTCGTCGCCGGCCTCGACCTCGCTCAGCTCGCCTTCATGCTCGTCGAGCCGCGCTTGCGCTTCGCTGAGGTCGTTCCCGACGGCGCGCGCATCGCGTCCGGCGGAACGATCGCGACCGTCAGCGGTCCCGCCCGCGGCATGCTCACGGCCGAGCGCGTCGCGCTCAATTTCGTTTCAAAGCTCTCAGGAATTGCAACGGCGACGGCCGCGCTTGTCGCGAGCGTCGCCGGCGCGAAGGCGCGCATTGCCTGCACGCGCAAGACGACCCCGCTCTTGCGAGGCGTCGAAAAATATGCGGTCCGCGCCGGCGGCGGAATGAACCATCGCTTCGGCCTCGACGACGCGGTCCTCATCAAGGACAACCATATCGCCGTCGCCGGCGGCGTGAGGCCGGCGATCGAGCGCGCGCGCGCCGGCGTCGGCCATCTCGTCAAGATCGAAGTCGAGGTCGACACGCTCGATCAGCTCGACGAAGCGCTTGCCGCCGGCGTCGACGCAATTCTCCTCGACAACATGAGTATCGACGAGCTCCGAAAGGCGGTCGGGAAAATCGACGGGCGCGCGATCGCCGAAGCGTCGGGCGGCGTGACGCTCGAAACTGCGCCGGCGATCGCCGCGACAGGCGTCGACGTCATTTCGGCGGGCTGGCTC
>Ga0187782_10001085_pt1 | contig 19482 bp, 15 predicted proteins | sample 0715_SJ02_MP15_2_FD_132454 | JGI IMG/M metagenome (GOLD analysis project Ga0187782, IMG submission 132454) | Tropical peat soil microbial communities from peatlands in Department of Meta, Colombia - 0715_SJ02_MP15_20_MG | ecosystem: Environmental > Terrestrial > Soil > Wetlands > Peat | place... | reverse complement strand
TTTCTGTTTCATAACCATCACGCCGATTCTCGTGCCGGTCCCGCACGCGCAGCAGGTTCCTCCACCTTTGCGTTTTGCCTTCGGAGGCAACGCTGCCGAGATCCCTGAGGAATTTCTCGAAAATGTGGTTTTTCTGCCGGTGCGTGTCAACAATAGCCAGCCGTCACTTTTCGTCTTGGACTCGACGGCCACGGCCTCCTCGATCGATCCGGCTCGCGCCGGGGAACTCAGCCTCGCGGATCTTCGAGATCCCGTGCTCCAGCTTCCGGGAGTCCAGTTCTCGCTAGCGACCCTTTTGACATCGCCCAGGGAAAATTTCGCCGCGCAGACCGGACGGCCCTACCAAGGCACGGTCGGAACCGATTTTCTTGGCTCGGTCGTGCTGGAAATTGATTATGGGCGGCAGACTGTCCGCGCCTACGATCCGCGTTTCTTCCAATATTCCGGACCAGGGACTCGCTTCCCTCTTTCCTTCGAGGGAGGGAAGCCGCTCATCCGTGCAAAACTGGAATTGCCGGGACAAAAGGCGCGCGAGGGAGGATTCGTCGTCAACAGCGCGCTGCATGCATCCATCCATATCTCGGAAGGATTCGCGGAGACGCACCATTTATTTTCCGCGCACATGAAGACAGTTCAAGGGTCCGATCCCCAGATCAAGAGCGGCGACAGCATTGCCCTTGGCCGGGTGAGGGAAATTCAGTTCGGCGCCTACCGCGTGGAATCCGCCATTGTCGAAATCTCGCCCAATGCCCTGACCGGCGAATCGGGGAAAAATGTCACGGGAACGATCGGTGCGGGAATTCTCCGGCGCTTTACGGTAATCTTCGATCTTCCGCACCAACAAATGATCCTCGCGCCGAATTTTCAATTTCCGGAATATGAAGAAGAGGATAAAAGCGGGATTACGCTTATCGCCAAGGGTCCAGGACTCAAGAGATTCGAAGTGATTGCCGTCCAGCCGTCTACACCTGCCTCGGAAGCGGGAATTCAGAAAGGCGACATCATCGCCGGAGTTGACGAGGAACCAGCCGCGGATCTCACTCTTGTCTCTGTTCGATCGCTATTCCGGCAGGTCGGCCACCGCTACAAATTGACGATCGAGCGAAACGGGCAAACCTCGCAAGTCTCGATCGAGATGCGCCGCCTTCTCTAAACGCGACCGACGGGCTGCCTCATTTTTTCACGGTCGCGGCTGCATATCCGGTCCGGCCGGCGGAGGGGAGGCCGGACGCGAAAGCCGCCCGGCCTCTTGAAGCGCGCGGCGCAGAATGTATTCAATCTGCGCGTTCAGGCTGCGCAACTCATCAGCTGCCCAGCGCTCGAGTGCGGCATAAGTCGCCGGCTCAAGCCGCAGCAGGAATGGTTTGCGCTCCGCCATCTTTGCTTCCTAGGTGTAAAGCGTGCCGGTGTTTACCACCGGTTGCGGAGCGCGTTCGCCGCACAGCACCACCAGAAGGTTGCTGACCATCGCCGCGCGCCGCTCGGGATCGAGGTCCACGAGCTTCTTCTCGGAAAGTTGCTCGAGCGCCATTTCCACCATGCTCACGGCGCCTGTCACTATCGTCTGCCGCGCCGCCACGATAGCCGATGCTTGTTGACGCTGGAGCATCGCGCTCGCGATTTCCGCCGCGTAAGCCAGATGGCTGATGCGCGATTCGATTACTTCCACTCCCGCCTTCACAAGCCGGTCGTGGATTTGCTTCTTGAGTTCTTCGGCCGTCTCCGCCGTGTGGCTGCGAAGACTCATCTGCCCTTCGACGTGAGAGTCATACGCGTAGGAGGTCGCCATCGTGCGCAGCGCCGATTCGCTCTGCACGTGGACGAAATCTTCATAGTTGTCCACCTGGAACATCGCTTCCGCCGTGTCCACCACTTGCCATACCACAACCGCTGCGATTTCAATCGGGTTGCCGTCGAGGTCGTTCACTTTGATGTTCGAGGTCTCGAAATTCCGCACGCGTAGCGAAATGCGCCGCCGGCTCGTGAAGGGATTCACCCAGCGAAAACCTTGTTCGCGTATGGTTCCCACGTAGGTGCCGAAGAGTTGCAACACCTGCGCTTCGTTCGGATTCACGACCAGCAACCCGCGCATCATCACCAACCAGACGGGAAACGCCAGTGCGCAAATCACCACCGCGCCGCCCGACTGCCCCTGGATGGAACTGATAAACAGGTAAATCGTTGTGGCGATCGCCGCCAGTAGCAGAATCAACATCAACCCACCGGGAAGTGAAAAGGCTGGCTTTTCTCTCATGGAGCCCCTCCTCGCTTTTCTATCACAATGATATCTTATTGATATAAGATGTCAATGGTACCTCTGCATCCGGCAGAAAAAGAAGGGTTTAGAAACGTGACCGAGACGGTGGGACGAATGGGGAACAGAGGGACCTAATGGCTAGGAGCCGAATCTCTTGAGCTTGACGGCCATGTCGTGCAGCCTTGCATCCACTTTGGCAAAGACGCTGTTCGGATCGAATTTTGCAATTGCGCCCCGCTTTCCGGCACTCACTCCGGTAAGAATTTCTATTCCCTCGGCGATCGTGGCCACAGGATAAATGTGGAACTTCCCTTTCGCGACCGCCTCGATCACTTCGTCGCGCAGCATCAAGTCGTCCACATTTTCCGCCGGAATCAACACGCCCTGGTTGCCCGTGAGTCCCTTCAACTTGCAGACGTCGTAAAAGCCTTCGATTTTCTGGTTCACCCCGCCGATGGGCTGCACGTCGCCGCGCTGATTCACCGAACCCGTGACGGCAAGCTCCTGGCGGATGGGAATTTCGGAGAGCGCCGAAAGGAGCGCGTAAATTTCTGTCGAGCTGGCGCTATCGCCATCGACGCCCGAGTAGGACTGCTCGAAACAAACGCTGGCGGAAAGCGAGAGCGGCTTATCCTGGGCGAAGGTCTGCCGCAGATAGCCGGAGATAATCTGCACGCCTTTATCGTGGAAGCGGCCGCTCAAATTCGCTTCGCGCTCAATATTTATGATGCCGGTTTTTCCGAGTGCCACGGAAGCGGTGATGCGCACGGGCTTCCCGAAAGCGTAGCCGCCGATCTCGAGCACGCTCAATCCATTCACCTGGCCAACTCGTAAGCCGGACGTATCAATGAAGAGCAAATTCTGCTCGACCATCTCCCTGATCTTCGTTTCGGTCAGGTTGTGCCGCTCAATTTTCGCCTCGAGAGCCTCCTTGACATGCTCCGCGGTCACGATACTTCCTTTCTCATTGCGGGCGACGTAGGAGGCTTCGCGCGCCAGATCGGCGAGGTCGAAGAAGCGGGCGGTAATCTTTCCGCGTCGGCCCGCCTGGCGGACGCCGTGTTCGAGCAAAGAAGCGACCGCGGTGCGATCAAACGAACAGAGATGCTCGTCATCGGAGAGTTTTCGCAGGCGGCCGGCGTATTGCTGAATCACTTCGTCGCTCCACTTCATCTCCTCGTCGAATTCCACGCGCACTTTGAAAATTTTCTTGAAATCATCCTCGAAGTCGTAGAGAAGCTCATACATTTCGCGGTCGCCAATGAGAATGATTTTCACGTGAATGTCGATGGGTTCGGGCTTGAGCACCGCCGTGCTGAATGGGAAAAAGGCGTCTACAGGCTGGATTTCGAGCTTGCCGTGATTCAGCGTGCGCTTCAATGTGCGCCACACGCCGGCCTCCGTAAGAGCGTCGAGCGCATACATCACCAGGAAGCCTCCATCCGCTCGGAGCATGGAACCGCCGCGCAGGTCCATGAAATCGGAGTTCCACCCGCCGCGCGTGTCGTAACTGCGGTGGATGGTTCCAAACAAGTTCGCGTATGTGGGAATAGTTTCAAAAATCACCGGCACTTTTTCCTGTTCGCCGTGAGCAAGAATCACGTTAACGCCATAGACGCGGAAGGGATCGCGTTCTCCCCGCTCGGGGCGTGGCCCGCCGCCTCCCTCGGATGGCGGCTGCTCTTCCTCGCCTTCGCGTTCTTTGAACGGTTCCAGATTATCGAGGATGTGGTGGCGGACTTCCTCCAGGTACTCGGAGATTTGCTGGTCAGGATATTTCTCTTTCAGCTCCTCGATGACGCCGTCCACAAGTACGGACGCCGCTTCCTGCTCGAGATAACTCATCTCGCTGGCGAGTTCGCGCGAAAGCGACAGCGTTTTTCGATAAACTACGGTGAATTCCTGCCGGAACTGATCGTATTTCCGCTCCAGATCCTCGGCGGCGACGCTTTCAAGCTTCCCTTCCTGCACCATCTTAGGGATTTCCTCGATCGGGACCATCTGCCCCTCGAGGACCGGGAAAATCTCCGGCAGCGCCACGGCCCCCACCTGCATGCGGCCCAGCGCGAACTGCTCCCGGGCGATTCGCCTTGTAAAATCATCCATCAATTCTTTTTCCCGCTGCGTAAAGCGCTCGACGATGCGGGTTTTCTGCCGCTGGAAAGGCTCGCCTTCAAATACCTGCGGAATCCGGCGGCGTAGAAATTCGATTCCCGATTCGACCTCTTTCTTGAAGGCATTGGCCTGGCCGCGAGGAAGGGTCAGCAGGCGCGGGCGGTCGGTGTTCTTGAAATTGTTCACATAGCAGCGGTCAGGCGAGGGCTCGCTTTCCAGGCGCATTTCCTCGACCATCCGGACGATCATTCCGCCGCGGCTCGTCCCCGAAAGCCCGCAGACGAACAAATTGTAGCCGGACGCCTTCAGCTCCACGCCCATCCGAAGCGCGCGTAGCGCCCGATCCTGGCCCATGTCGGTGGACGAGGGCTCGACGTCGGCTGTGGTTTCGAATGGAATGGACCCCGGGTCACAGTGCCAGCGGAGTTTTTCCGGCGGCAATCCGGCGTGATTCTGATTTGATTTCTTGACCATTCGAACTTCCGAAGAGCGCTACTCTAGCATGCCCCTTACCTAACTCCCACTTGGTTTGGATGCGATGTTTCCAGGCCGCGCACTCGGCGCATAGAGATCGAGCAGGCTTGCTGCCGTGGCCACGACGATCGGCCCGAGCACCACTCCCAGCATGCCGAAGACGCTGATGCCCCCGAGCACGCTGATGAAAACGACCAGCCCTCCCATTTCCGCGCGCCCGCTGATCAGCCACGGGCGAAGCACGTTGTCCACCAGCCCGACCAGGAGCCCACAGATGACAACCAAGATCACGCCGCGCGCAACATGCCCTCCCACTCCCAAACTGATGGCTGCCGGCACCCATATCAGTGACGAGCCCACCACTGGTACGAGCGAAAAAAATCCCATCATCACTCCCCAAAAAATTGCTGCATGAATTCCCAAGAGGGCGAACGCAAGCCCGCCAATCACGGCGTGAACGGCCGCGCCCGCCAGCGTCGAAGTCACGCTGGCGAAAATCAAATCCCGAGCCCCGCGGATCATCCGGTCGCGATGCACATCTTCAAAGGGAAGCACTTCGCGCATGCGCCGGGCGATCGAGTCACCGTCACGAAACAAGTAGAACATCGCGAGAATCGTCACGCTGAGGTGAAACAGGAATGCAGCAGTGTTACGCAGGACCGCGCCGAGGCGGGTCGCAAAATAAGCTGCGGCCTGCTCCGCGTAGCGGTGCATCACCGTCGCCAAGTCGGCAGGGTTGGAGTCCGGGAAGCGCTGCTGAATCCGCGTCCATAGATCGCTCACCCAATGGTAATGGCCGCTTGCGACACCTTGTTGGATATCCTCCACGGCGTCAACGCCTTGCCGAACGAAAGCGCCCATCACCAGCAGCGTGGGAATGATCAGGATCAAAGTCACCCCGATGGTGCTTATGACGGCAGCCATCGTCTTTCCGGACCGCTTTGCCAGCCGCTCGTAAGCAGGATAGCCGACCACGACGAGGACAATGGCCCAGGCCAGCGGCGCGAGGAAGGGCTCGAAGACGAGATAGGCCATGTAGGCGAAAAGCGCGACGATGCCGTAAAAGAGCGCGCTTCCGAGCCGTTTTTGCGAACTCAGTTCTGCGGTCACGTTTTCCGGCCCTCGACTATCCGGCAAGGAGACTGATAGTTGCAATCCAGGGGTTTGTCAACACTGGCCTGCCGCGCGGCCGGGAATGCGCGGTGCTATAATCCCGCTGAGCCCAGCCGGAGATGGACATGCCGGACCCTGCCTGCAAGCATAAGCGCACCCGCGTGATTGCCGAGGACGACGACGCCCAATATGTCGAGTGCCTCGATTGCGGTGAGATTCTCGAAGCTGGAGAGCTGATGGACGGGACTGACTTCAACGAATCTCTCTCGGACGCTTGAAGTTTGACGCGCTTAAGAATTTGCCTGCCGCTGTCCAAGCATTGGAGTAAGATGCGCCGAAACGTCTTTGATTTTTCGGCCGATTCGTTCCCGGCATTCGAGGAGGAAGCCGTGCACAAACACGTGATCGCCCTTTCGGCCCTGCTAATATTTGGCTCCGCCGCATCGGCGCAACAACCGCAGAAGCCTGCAGAAAAAACTCCTGCAACTCAATTCGCAGTTCCGCCCGAAGCAGCCAAGCAAGCGAATCCCGTGAAACCCACTGCCGCTTCCCAGGCGCAGGCTAAGAAAACATTCGGCTACGACTGCGCCATGTGTCATGGCGCCAGCGGCGACGGCAAAGGCGACGTGGCCTTGGACATGAAGTTGACGATGCCCGATTACCGGAACCCCGCAGCCCTGAAGGATTTCACGGATGGCGAGCTCTTCTACATCATCAAGAATGGAAAGAAGGCCGACAAATATGAAATGCCGTCCGAGGGAGACCGCGCTTCGGCAGATGATATCTGGAATCTGGTGATTTACGTCCGCTCGCTCTCCAAGAAAGAAGAACCAGCAAAGGCTAAACCGGATACTCCCTGACGGAAAGCTCCCGTCAGTGGATCGCGAGCTTTTCGATAATGCGCAGTACGTCGGCCGCGGACACGTCGTAGAGCGAGTGCTCGTCTTCCTGTTCGAGCCGTTCGCGGAGGTATTCCGCGGCAATGTAACTCGCTTCGCGGTCCGTCAAGTTCCGTTTCGTTCTCTCGCGGAACTGGACGAAGCCGGGGTGCGCCAGGCCCAGCACCACTCCTTTTCCATCCACGAAGAACTTGCAATCCATCGTGTCGCTGTGGCGCGTCGCGATTCCGTTCCAGCAATGTGAAAAACGGCAGCGATAGACGTAATCCGTCACCTTCGACGGCACATCGAACGCGCCAATGAATTCGCTCATCGTGCCCGAATTCGGAATCGTCGGGACTGGCGCGGCCGGCATCGCCGCCTACTTTCTCGCTCCGACAGCCGCGGGCTGCTCGGAGCGAATGTAACTCTGAATCGCCGCGGCAACGCCCGCGCCGGCAGGAACACGCAAACCCTGATCGATTAATGTCTTCTCCGCCGCGGCCAGGAATAGAAGCACGTTGGTCTTTTGGCACGAGTAGCCCATCAGCCCAATGCGCCATATTTTCCCCTTGGTTGGCCCGATTCCGCCCGCGATCTCGATATTGAATTCGTCGAGGAGTTGCACGCGGACCTTCTTGTCGTCGAGCGACGCGGGAATCTTCACTGCCGTCACCGTCATCAACCGGTCGGCCGGATTTGCAACGAACGGTTCGAGCCCCATGGCTTCGATTCCAGCCAAGAGCGCGCGCTGATTCTGTTCGTGGCGTTCCCAGCGCGCTTCGAGACCTTCTTCCAGTACGATCCGCAATGCCTCGCGCATGCCGTAAATCAATGACACCGCCGGCGTATGGTGATAGGTACGCTCGGAGCCCCACATCGCCAATATCGGCGTCAAATCGAAATACCAGCTTCCCACCGGCGTCTTGCGTGCGTGCATAAGTTCCTCGACGCGCGTATTCACGGTGATCGGCGCCATGCCTGGAGGCGCGCTCAACGCTTTCTGCGAACCGCTGAAGCAAATATCAATCCGCTGCCGGTCCACATCGAGAGGAATCCCCGCGAGCGTGGCGACGGTGTCCACGACGAGCAGCGCTCCGAGTTCATCCGCGACCTTGCGGTAGTCCTCAATCCGCTGCACCACGCCTGTGGAAGTTTCGCCGTGCGCCAACCCGATGAACTTGATCTTTTTCCCTTTGCCCGCGCGCCGAACATCTTCCGGATCCACGGGGCGCCCCAACGGCGCTTCCACGCGAATTACTTTCGCCGGGCTGCGCTCGGCGATCACGGCCATGCGTTCGGAAAACATTCCATTTACGCACACAATGCACTCGTCGCCGGGCTCAGCCGGATTCAAAACGGCGGCTTCTATGCCGCCCGAACCGGACGCGGAGATGGGAAACGCGATGCGATTCTGCGTTTGAAAAACTTTTCGGAGCATGATCGGCAGATCGCCCATCATCTCCGTAAACCACGGATCCAAGTGGCCCACGAGCGGTGTGGCCAGCGCACGATAGACGCGCGGATCCATGCACGAAGGGCCCGGGGTCAGCATCAGCCGCGCCGGGGAGTGCAACTCACCAATAGTTTCGTTCATGATATTCAACCTCGCCGATTCCGCATTCGAACAGCTTTACCAGGAACATACAAGGGCCATCCTGCGGCAGGCTATCGGGGACGATAGGACGCCCACTTTGACCCCTTAGTCTCGCTAAATCAGGGTGTTCCGGTCAACCACCAAAATGGTACGCACCCAAATTGGGCTCGCTCAGCCGCCTCGCGAATGCCCGCTAAAAATTTGAAAATGCGGGAGAACCGGGGGGTACCAGTTTCGCAACTGTGGATTCGCCGTGTTGAAAGGCTTATACCCCTATGCTAGATTTTTAAATTAGGCATAATTTGTCATGATAGACGGCAAAATCAGCGCGACAGCAAAGCCAAAAGTCTCCCGCGTGGAGGTCTATTGGCACACGGTGCGCTATCGCACGGTGGCCCTATACGTAATAGTCATCGCCGCGATCATCTTTGCTTCGGGTTTCTTGATTTTTCCTGAGGCTTCGAACAGCTTGGTCAAGCACATTTCCGATGCCTTTCCGGCGCACGACCCGGGCGTCGCCAACATCACGGCGCGGCAGGCGCGCTTCGTCAATCTCGATGGCAAAGTCCAGGTGAAAAAAGCGAACTCGGTGCAGTGGATCAATGCCGATTATCAGCTCACACTCGATAAGGATGATTTGATTCAGACTGGGCCGGAAGGCGTGGCGCGCATCGCTTTCTCGGACGGCACCACGTACACGGTGAAGGGCGATACACTGGTGACTGTCGAGCAGAACCACGTCGAGCCGGACCGCGCTACCACCGTCGGCGTGCACATCAGTTCCGGCCAGGTGGACTTGACTACCGGCGCGTGGCCCGTGGCTGGTTCGAAAGCAGAAGTTTCCTTCGAGAACGCCGTTGCTTCCGCGCGCGCCAATAGCCGCATGGCTGTGCGCAGCGATCCGGAGACGAAGGAACAGGAAATCACGGTTGCGTCCGGCAGCGCCGAATTGGATCGCGGCAGCGAACACCTGAACATCGGCCAGTGGGAGCGTGCTTCGTTCCCCGCCAGTGGGGGACAGGTGACCAAAACGCAGGTGCTCGCTCCACCCGAATTGGATGAGCCCATCAATCTCTCGCCCATCATTGTCGGCGACACCAAGCACGATCCGATTCATTTCTCCTGGAAGCCGGTGACGACGGCGAAGATATACGAATTTCAGGTCAGTACGACCTCCATGTTTAACCACGTGGTGGTGGACAAGAAAATCGCGACCAGCACCGTGGACATCACGGGACTCGACCCCGGCGACTACTTCTGGCGCGTGCGCGCGATTGACGAAAAAAACGCCTCAAGCGACGCCAGCGATGCTTTCAAATTTACGCTTGTGAACCAGGGCAAAGAGCAGGAAATGTTGCTGGAAGTGGACGCCACGGAATTACACGGCAATAATGTGGAAGTCATCGGCAGGACGGAGCCTAACGCAGCCTTGATCATCAACGGCGAGCAGGTGGCCGACATCAAGCCCGACGGGCGCTTCCGCTATTTCACGCCGCCGATGACGAGGGGAAGCCATACAATCGTTATCACCGGCCAGAATCGCCGCGGTGGCACCGCCACCCGGCGTGTGGACGTCGTGATTCCGTAAGATCAACCGAGAAGACCGCCGAGTGGAATCGCCGCCGCAGCGGCGCTCCAGGGAACCTGAGGGGGACGCAATACGTGACGAAAAACGGCTACAATATGCGGTCGGTCTTCAGTCTTTTTTCCTCCGACCTGGCCATTGATTTGGGAACCGCCAACACTCTGGTGTTTGCGCGGGGCAAGGGCATCGTCGTCAACGAACCTTCCATTGTTGCCATTAACAAGAACAGCGGTGAGGTCGTTGCCGTCGGCCGTGAGGCCAAAGAAATGCTCGGCCGGACGCCTGGGAACGTGGTGGCCATTAAGCCCATGAAGGACGGCGTGATCGCCGACTTCAAAGTCACCGAGCGCATGCTCACCTATTTTATTCAGAAGGCCCACAATCGGCGCGTTCTCGTCCATCCTCGTATCGTCATCGGAGTTCCGAGCGAAATCACCCCGGTCGAAAAGCGAGCCGTGCAGGACTCGGCTTATCGCGCGCGAGCGAGCGAGGTCTATCTCGTCGAACAGGCCATGGCCGCTGCCATCGGCGCGGGCCTGCCCATCGAGGAACCCTCGGGAAACATGGTCGTGGATATCGGCGGCGGCACCACGGACATCGCCGTCATTTCCATGAGCGGCATCGTCTACTCGCGTTCCGTCCGCGTTGCGGGAAACGAAATGGACGAAGCGGTAATGCACTACCTCAAGCGCAAATACAATTTACTTGTCGGGGAGCGCACTGCCGAGCAAATCAAAATCGAAATTGGGTCGGCCTACCCGCTCGAAAAGCCGCTCACCCTCGAAGTCAAGGGCCGTAACCTGATCGAGGGCGTGCCGCGAACCGTGACCATTGACGACAGTGAAATTCGCGAGGCCCTTTCCGAGTGCATCGCGACGATTCTGAACGCCATCCGCGTGGCCCTCGAGCGTACACCGCCGGAGCTTTCTGCCGACATCAGTGACCGCGGCATCGTGCTGACGGGCGGCGGCGCGCTTATCAAGAATCTCGATAAGCGCATCCGCGAGGAGACCGGTTTGCCTGTTTCCATCGCGGATGACCCGCTGGCGTCCGTCGTGCTCGGAACCGGCAAAATGCTCAGCGATTTCCGGCTCCTGCGGCTCGTCTCGATTGATTGAGGCGCGTTGGCTGATCGAAATGGTCGGATCGAAAGAATTAGATACTCGATGGTTCTTGGTAGGCTGTAAGCGGGGGATTTTTCCAGCTTCCAGCCTCTAGCTTCGAGCTTCAACAAAATGAGCGAAATCCTCTCACGCCACCGTCCGCTCGCTCTTCTCGCCGCGATGATCTTCGTCCAGGTGCTGCTGCTCGCGTTTCAGATTAAGCGTGAACACGACGTCCGGCTGGTGCGCTACTGGGCCGTCCAGCTCCTCACTCCCGTCGAACGCGCCGGCACGTGGTCCTTTTCGCGTGTCACCGGCGTTTGGCGCGGCTATGTCGGCTTGCGTGACACACGCGCGGAAAACGACCGCCTGAAGCGTGAAGTCGAAAAATTGAGCATGCGCAATCGCGAGCTCGAGAGCAAGGCGGCGGAGGCCCAGCGGCTGGCCTCGCTGCTGAATTTCCGCGAAGCTCATTCCGAAGCTCAGATGCTCGCCGCGCAAGTGATCGGAGCCAGCGCCGACCCGGCCTCCCACACACTCTTCATCAATCGCGGGGAACGCGACCATGTGCGCCGCAATCTCGCTGTCGTCACGCCGGAAGGAGTGGTCGGGAAAATCGTGGAAGTCTTCCCCAGCGCGGCGCAGGTGCTCCTGATCAACGACAAGGACAGTGGCGTCGGTGCGCTGTTCGCCGACACGCGCACCCACGGCGTCGTTAAAGGCAGCGGCGACCCTGACCCACGCATGGACTATGTCGAGAACGGCGAAAAAGTCCGCGCCGGCGAAGTGGTGCTGACTTCCGGCGAGGATCGCATCTTCCCCAAGGATTTCCCGATCGGCACGGTAGAAAGCGCGGCGCCTGGAAATCCATTTCAAGTGATTCGCATTCAATCGGCCGCGCACCTCGATCGGCTGGAAGAAGTCCTGATCCTGCTCACGCAGCAGGAGCTGGCACCGAAGAAGACGGAAGAGACTGCGAGCTCTTCGCCGTCTCCCGCCAGCCAGCCGGGTGTGGCGAAGACGAAGTCATCCTCGCCAAACCACACCTCTCCCGCAACTCCCAAGAAAACTATGCCGCCCGTGAGCCCCAAGCCCGATGCTGCTTCGGCCGCCCCCGCCGCTGTGACTGCCCCAACTCCCGCGCCAGCCGCGACTTCGTCATCGCCAACGACACCTCCGCCATCCGCCCCTCCTCAATAACATGGCCCACATGCTTAGTGCCGGGACGCATGCCAAGCCGAATATCGAGGTCCATAAATTCTATGGCGGCGCAGTCCTGCTCGTTGCTTTCTTCTCCCTCGTGCTCCAGGCGTTTCTGCACAAATACGGCCGTTGGGCAGAGCTGATTGATCTCCCGCTTCTTGTCACCATTTATTTCGGTGTCAGCCGCCGCAATCCTGTCAGCGGAATGTTTCTCGGCGCGGCCATTGGTCTTCTTCAGGACGCGCTCGGCCACGATAATCCCATCGGGATGTACGGCATCGCGAAGACATGCGTGGGCTATCTCTCCTCGTCCGTCGGCGCGCGGATTGATACGGAGCATCCGATCGCGCGCTTCGGCCTTGTGTTTCTGCTGTTTCATTTTCACCAGGCCGTCCTGACAATCACACAGCGCGTCTTGCTCAACCACTCCTTTCCGTTCTTCACTTTGCGGCTTTTTCTCGATTCCATTGTGAGCGCCGCCATCGCCGTCGTCCTTTTCGCGCTTCTCGACCGCCTGCGCAGGCCGTCCTAGACCCCCTCTTCAGATTCCCGCCGCGCGTGCACCCGTACTCATGGTCCAGAGTTGAAAAGGCGAAGTGCGCCGCCCTCGCATTGACGGAAACGGCATACCCGCCTTGCAGCTTCTACTTTCCCGGTGTTAGTTTAGAACTTACTTCGAGTCCCGCTCGGACTCGCGGAGAGAAGCGCCTCAGGGCCTGGGAAGACCCGCCGCGCAGGAGTTCTGTTGTCACCATCTTGGAGCGGTAACGACCAAAAAATCCCGCTGGGCCGGCTGGCTCTAGTTTCCTATGCCTCCGTCATTTTTGTCGTCCTCCTTCTGATCGGCTTCTGGAAACTGCAAGTCGTCCAATCGGGCCACTTCGCTGATCTGGCCGAGCGCAACCGCGTGCGGTCCATTCCCATCATCGCGCCCCGCGGGCCGATGCTCGATCGCGAAGGCCGCATCCTCGTGGACAGCTTTCCGTCCACGAGCATCCTGCTGCTTCGGGACGACCCCAAATTGCTGGCCAGAAGCATCCCGCAAATCGAAGAGGGTCTGGGAATCAGCAAGGAAGACTTGAAGCAACAAATCGAAGCCGCCAAGAACGAGCCGAAATTTCAGCCCATTGTCATCAAGCCCGTCGCTACGATGCCGGACATTGCCTTCGTCGAATCGCACCGCGCGGACTTGCCCGTCCTGGAATTGATGCTGGTGCAGCGCCGCCGTTATCCCTACGCCGAAATGCTGGCGAACGGCGTCGGGTACGTTGGTGAAGTTTCGCCGCAGGATATGGACCGGCCCGACAGCCACTACCGCCCCGGCGACATCGTCGGGAAGGCCGGCCTCGAAAAGCAGTACAACAATGTGCTCGAAGGCACGGATGGGATGCGTCGTGTCATCGTCAATAGCGTTGGGAAAGCCGTCCGGACTCTCGATAATGTCGAAGCCATCCCTGGCAAACCGATTCAATTAACAATCGATCTTGATTTGCAAACCGTCGCGGAAGCGGACATGGCCGATAAGGAAGGTTCTGTGGTCGCCATGGACGCGCGCACCGGCGACATCCTTGCGATGGTGAGCCGCCCCACGTTTGACCCCAACGATTTTGCCGTGAGAATTCCGCAGGACGAATGGCAGAAACTCAATTCGGATCTGGAAACGCCCCTCTTGAATCGCGCCATCCAGGCGCAACTTGCCCCCGGATCCGTATTCAAAATCGTGATGGCCACGGCGATGCTCGAAACCAAAGCTGTGCCTGAAACCATGACCGTCTTTTGTCCGGGCTACGCCACTTTTTACGGGCGTCAATTCAAATGTCACGTCTTCGGCAAAGGCGGCCACGGCGAAGTCGATCTGCACAAAGCCATCGTTCAGTCCTGTGACATTTACTTCTATAACGTCGGCAAAGGCCTCGGAATTGACCGCATCTCTTTTTATGCGAATGCCCTCGGTCTCGGGCATCGCACAGGGATTGACCTGCCGAGCGAGGAACCCGGCCTCGTTCCTTCCGAAGATTGGGCGCAGAAAGTCTTCCATCGTAAATGGTATGCTGGCGAGACGATTTCTGTATCGGTCGGCCAGGGTGCTGTAACCACCACGCCTATCCAACTCGCGCGCATGATCGCCGGCGTTGCAAGCGGGGGCATGCTCGTGGAGCCTCATCTTTTGAAGAATTTCCCTAATCCGCATGTCGACCACTTCACAATTTCGGATGACACTGTCGAGAAAGTCACACAGGGCATGTACGGCGTCGTGAATGAAGGTGGCACGGCGGCTGGCGCTAAGCTGCAAAATGTCGAATTCTGCGGCAAGTCCGGCAGCGCGCAGGTGATCGGCTATGACGTCCGCAATCGCCTGGGCAAGCAGAAGCAGTTCAAGGACAACGCCTGGTTCGTTGGCTACGCTCCACGCCGGAACCCGGACATTGTCGTTGCTGTCCTGGTTCAAGGCGGAGAACACGGCGGCGCCGTGGCCGGCCCGATTGCCCGCGACCTGGTGAAAGCCTACTACGACAAGAAAAACGCCCGTTCGCAGCAACAAGCCAAAATGCAGCCCCCCGACCAGCCCTCCCCCCCCCGCCCCCTCATCGCCACCGTCGGAGCCCACCAACCATGAAGGATCGCCCGCGTATCCAAGATTTTGACTGGGCTCTCTTGGCGATTGTAGCCGCGATCACGGGCATCGGCGTTCTAGAAATCTACTCCTCCACCCACGCAAGTGGCATGGCTGGAATCCAGTGGAAACAACTGATGTGGATAGGCTTAGGCATTGCCGGGATGTTTCTGATCTCTCAAATTGACTATCACACGCTACTTGACCAAGCGCCCGGTCTTTACATCTTCGGCATCGCAAGCCTGCTTGTGGTACTAGTCATAGGCCATTCCCGCTTTGGAGCCAAGCGCTGGGTACCCCTGGTCGGTGGGTTCAATTTGCAAGTGTCAGAGCTTATGAAGTTGATTATAATCATCGTGCTGGCACGCTACCTCAGCGAGGTACGCACCGACCGGCTCACTTTGACGGATTTGGTTAAGGTCGGTGTCATAACGCTGGTTCCGGTCGTCTTGATCCTGAAGCAGCCGGATTTGGGAACCGCGATGGTGCTTATCCCCGTCGCGATGTTAGGCGCGTTTCTTGCCGGCATAGAATGGAAGCATGCAGCCATTGGCGTGCTGCTGGTTGGGCTGATGGTTCCCATTGGCCTGAACATGCGGCATTATTTGAAGCCGTATCAGCAGCAACGCATCGAGACGTTCCTCCATCCCGAGGAGGACCAGCGCGGCGCTGGCTATCAGGTTCTGCAGTCGGAAATTGCTGTCGGTTCGGGAGGTTTCTGGGGCAAGGGATTCGGCAAGGGCAGCCAGAATCAATTGGGCTTCGTGCCTGTTCGTTACTCGGACTTCATTCTGGCGGCACTGGCCGAGGAGATGGGTTTCATCGGAGTCTGCGTGGTCTTGCTGTTGTACCTAGGTTTGATTCTGCGGCTGGTGGATAACGCGCAGAAGGCAAAAGATAAGGCCGGAATGTTCGTGGTCATGGGGGTCACGGCAATTCTGGGCTTCCACGTTCTGGTCAATGCGGCTATGGTGATCGGCTACGTCCCGGTCACCGGCATTCCGCTGCCTCTGATGAGTTATGGAGGGTCGGCAACCGCATTCGTGTTTCTGGCTTTGGGCCTAGTGATGAACGTCCGCATGCGGCGGTTCGTCAACTGAGCCTTCCCGAATAACGGCCCGCGTCGCGGAATCGAAGGCGGCCGGGAATTTAACTTTTGAACTGATTTGAGGACGCGTCGGGTGAAGGAAGTCATCCAGCAACAACCCATGATTTCCCTGGGCGGCCCCTCGTGGCGTAGGCAAAGTGAAAACTATCGCCAAGGCGGCCGGGCGAGCGGGGTCGTGTGTGCCGCCGCGTGCCGATGCTCCCTGAGGAGTTTCCATGTCGAAGGAAATGGTTATATCGGCGAACCCGCACGAGACGCGGGTCGCCATTTTGGAAGAAGGACAGCTCTGTGAATTTTACGTCGAGCGCGAAAAAGAATTCGCCTTAGTTGGCAGCATTTACAAAGGCCGTGTGACTCGAGTACTTCCCGGCATGCAGTCGGCCTTCGTGGATATCGGCCTCGATAGCGATGCCTTCCTGTACGTGAGCGACTTCCTCGAGGACGTCGAGGAATTTGACCACATCGTCACCACCGTCGAGGACAAGGTCCAGAAGATGGAGGACCAGGGCGGCCAGGTGTTTGCTGCCAACGGCGGGTCCACGCCTGTTCTTGAACCGGCTGACGTCGAATCAGGCACCCAGCCTGCGGGGGAAACTGCCGTTTCGGAGCGCCAGCCTTTCATCGCTGAGGCTCCCGCTGCGCCAAACTATCGTCCGGCGCCGCCCGCCAGCCAATCCCCCGGACACAGCACGAACAGTTATGACCGCGGGCGATCCGATCGTCGCCGTTTTGAGGGCCGCCGCGAAGGACGCTATGGCCGGAGGGGTGGTCGCGGCGGTCGCCCCGGACGCGGGGGCGGGGGTGGGGGCCGGGGAGGCTCGCGGTACGGCGGCCGTGAATTGCCCCATTCGAAGTATGCTCCCTCGCGCCCGTACGAGGGCCCATCAACCGAATCCGGCTCCGGGGAGGGTCACCTATCCACGATTCTGCCCGGCGAATCGCTCGCAAAATACAGGGAACGAGAGAACCCGCCCGCGACTCCTGCTGCGCCGGCCCGGGATGTCGAACACGCAGCGCCGCCAAGCGCTCCCTCGGAATCAACTCCGGGAGCGTTCACTCCTCCTGCTCACTCTCCGCGCTCTGAATTCCGCCCTTCGTCCATGTGGGGGCTCGAGCCGCTGCCCGGCGAGTCGCTCTCGAAATATAAGACGCGCGAGCATCCGCCGGAGGGGCAGCATGAGCCGGCCGCGCCATTCCCGCCCGTTCACGAGGAACAAGAACCGTTCGATTCGGGCAGCACTTTCTCCGCGCGCGCCGGCCACGCCGCCGAAACTGCGCACGAGGCTGAAGAAACCCACGAGGATGCGGAAGCCCGCAGCGCCACTGAATTGCATCACGACGACTTAGCCGGGGCGGACCTCAGCGAAAGCGAAGCCGCTGCCCTCGCCGAGCATGTCGCCGAAGCACAAGAGGAAGAGGCCGCGCGCGAGGCGGCGCAACAGACCGATTTCGCGGCACAAGACGAATCGCACGAAGCCGCTCACTCGGCGAGCGAAGAATCCGCGGGTCAAGCCGATGAGAACGACGCCGACGAGGACGACGCCGAGGAAGAATACGAAGAGGAACAGGCGGAGACTGAGGGAATGATCGGCCATTCCGAAGAGCCGGGCCAATCCTCTGAAGCTCCGTCGGAAGGGATGTACGCCGAGGCCGAATCCGAGAGCCAAAATCTTGGCGAGAATCCTCCGGCCGAAGAACAGTTGCCACAGGAACAGCAGCCATGGCGAGCGCAAGTCCGCAGCGATTTCCGCGCACGTATGCAGCATCCTGCGCGCCGAGGAGGACGCGATCGCGGTGGCCGCCGGGACGATCGCCGGGGGGGCCGTCCGCAGCATGGGCACGGCCATCACCGGCCGCAGCCTCGCCGCACACAGCTTATCTCCGACTTGCTGAAGCAGGGCGAGGAAATCATCATCCAGATCGCCAAGGAACCGCTGGGGAAGAAAGGGGCTCGCATTACGAGCCACGTCGCGCTCCCCGGCCGCTACCTGGTTTATATGCCGACGCTCGATCACACCGGCGTTTCGCGAAAGATTGCCTCTGCCGAAGACCGCGCGCGGCTCCGCCACCTCGTGAATGAATCCAAGGGCACCGGAGGCGGCGGCTTCATCGTCCGCACGGCTGCCGCGAGCGCCACCTCGGAGGAAATTCGCACCGATGTGGAATTCCTGATGCGCACCTGGGCCGATATCAAAGCCCGCGCCGAGCAACGCAAGGCTCCTTCCCTGCTCCACCGCGACCTCAACCTCGTCGAGCGCATCCTCCGCGATTACATGACGCCCGATTACTCGGCCATCTGGGTGGACACCGAAGAGGAATACACCAAGGTGGTGGATTTCATGAGCCGGTTCCAGCCGCAGCTCGTGAACCGCGTGAAGCTCTACACCAAAGACACGCCGGTCTTCGAAGAGTTCGGCATCCAGCAGGAAATTGACAAGGGCCTGCGGCCGAAGGTGTGGCTGAAATCAGGGGGCTACATCGTCATCAACCACACCGAAGCACTTGTGGCCATTGACGTCAACACGGGCAAATTCGTCGGGAAAGGCTCGACGCGCCTGGAAGACACGATCGTGCGCACGAATCTCGAAGCTGTGAAGGAAATTGTCCGCCAGATGCGGCTGCGCGATTTGGGCGGGATCATAATCATTGATTTCATTGACATGGAGGAGCGCCGCAATCGCGAAAAAGTCATGGCTGCGCTGGAGGATGCGTTGCGGGCTGACCGCGCTCCCTCGAAGGTTCTGCGCTTCAACGAATTCGGCCTCGTGGCCATCACTCGCAAGCGCACCAAGCAGGCGCTTGAGCGAACTCTTTGCCAGCCTTGCCCCTATTGCACGGGCTCCGGCATGGTCAAATCCATTCCCACGCTGACGTATGAAATTCAGACCGAAGCCCGCAAGATGGCTCCGGAAGTAAGTTCCGGCAGCCTGACGCTGCGGGTCCATCCGGAAATTTCGAAGGCGCTCAAAACGCGCGAGTCGGGGCTGATTGAGGAGCTTGAGCGTTGGACGAAGAAGAGCGTCATTATCCAGGCGGACCCGACTCTTCACTGGGAGCAGTACGACATCTATTGATTGAAATCTGCCTATCTACCTGTAATTACAGATAGATGCATGATGGCAGAATCGAATTGGCCTAAGAATGGCCTACGGGTATAATGGGGGCTGGGAGGCAGCCCCCATGGCCCTTGATCCCCAAACCCGCAGTGTGAAAGTCCAAGTACGTCACTCCCCGGATTGCAAAGATAAGAAACGCGGCACTGAATGGCGGCGCTGCCGATGTCCGAAGATTCTCCGCATATATGAAGGCGGCGGGCCGGGCGCGAATCGGCGCGTCGCTGCGAAAACGCGAAGTTGGGAAGAAGCGGAGAGCCAAGCGCAGCAGCTACGCGATTCGTGGAATCCGGTAATGGCCGAGCTTAACCGGCTGAAAGCC
>Ga0187782_10001084_pt1 | contig 19497 bp, 20 predicted proteins | sample 0715_SJ02_MP15_2_FD_132454 | JGI IMG/M metagenome (GOLD analysis project Ga0187782, IMG submission 132454) | Tropical peat soil microbial communities from peatlands in Department of Meta, Colombia - 0715_SJ02_MP15_20_MG | ecosystem: Environmental > Terrestrial > Soil > Wetlands > Peat | place... | reverse complement strand
TTCTGGTCTTCGAGCCAGCGGTACGGATCGGTGACCGGCACGCCGTGAAGTATCTCGGTGACAGGCTCGACCTGAGAAACGGGCGGAGCTGAAATCAGCTCAGGCACAGCTCGCTCCTTTCGGCAACGCGGATCGCTTCGCGGTACATGCGCCGTGTCAGGCTGCGGAAATAGGCCGCAAGCCTGGGATTGTGGACTGGGTCCACCGAACGCCACGAATCGTTCGCCACGGCGTAGGCAAAGACGGCGATGAGAGGACAAAGAGCCAGCGCCCGCCTCAGTTCGTCCGGAGAGTAGAAAGAGGCCCATGGGCGGAGATACGCGGTAGCAAGACATTCGCCGGCTGCCGGTTTCCCGATTCCGCTCCGGGCCATGTGCTCGCGCAGGTATTCGAAGGTCAGCAGCGGATTTGCGACGCAGGCTTCGGCCCAGTCTAGGAACACACATCGATCTTCGGACACCAGAATGTTGCCGGGGTTGAAGTCGAGGTGACCGAGAGTGTCCGGAAGGCGGAGACTGTCGAGCAGGGCGCACGATTCTTTGAGCCCCTCCGCGAGCGTTTTGAGCTCCGAGTGCATAAGCGGCACGGGAGACCGTTTTTCTTGCGCCGCCATAAGTTCGGTCATTCGGGAGAGAAACGGATCGATCCATTCCGCAAGTCTTGGCAACCGATGATCCTTTACGTGCGCTGTTTGGAGCAGCTCTGCCGTCTTTCCTATGGAAGCGATCTGAAGTTCTCCCAGCTCTTCGGCCGCACGTTCCCACGCCGAGGAATCTGCGATTTGATCGAGTGAGGCGCCCGATACTTCCGCCGACAGCCAGCCGTTCCACTCGCGGTGTACGCCGAGGATTTGGCGAACGTGAGCAGGAAAAAGCCGTGCTAAAGCAACCGTGACGCCCAGCTCGTGGGAGTTAGGTTCTCCCGTGGCTTTGAACCAGACAGCTCCGCTTTCGGTTTCTAGACGAATTAGGCTGAAGGTGGGACTAGCGTTCAGTTGTTGGAAAGCGCCTGTCAACCGCAGCCCCAGTGGTGCAATTTGTTCTCGCGTCCAGCATAAGAGGTCCGCCAGCCAGCCGGGTCTGGCAAAGGGTCCACCCTTCTCGTTCGTCGCGTAGGCGCTAAGTTCCTTGAGCTCCCCTTGGATCAGCCGAGCTTCACTTGCTTCGACGCATTCGTCCACTGCAACGCGCGGTACCCAGAGCGTTCCAGTCGGAGAAGTATCGTTTTGCCGCACAGACTCCATGACCGCGCACCCAGGATCTCCGTCTCGGCTGCAAGTCGAGAGGTTTGGAATCAACAAACAGTAAGCTGCAACGCCCCATATTCTGGTGACCTCTCGGGTCAGCTGTTGCGCGAGTCGTTGGTAAGGGTGAATGTCCGCTCGAGGTATGGCCCAGCCGGAGCCGTTGGGCACAAGAAGAATCTCCGAAGCGTTCCGCCGCGTGACAATCAGGCGATACGTGTTGGTCTCTGCGCGGGGTGACTCCATAGGAGCCTCCTCCTGGTTGCTTTTCCTTACGTGACGTTCGCGCTGCAAACGGTCTGCAAGATGTGGTGCTTCTGCAGAGTTTCGATAAACTCGATTACATCCGCGCGCACGACGTTCTTGCTCATTCCGTAGTCGCGGCTGATTTCGTCCGCGATGCGCGACTCGTCGTAGCCTTGTTGCAACAAGTCGAGAATCTTGGAGCCGATCACGTTGAGGGAGAACATCTGGCCGTGGTGAACATCGAGCAGAACTCCACCATCTGCCGTCTCGGTCTTTCGTATCGTGTCGGATACTCGAAACATTGTTTTGTGCCGCGGGAGCAATCCAACCTGGGCCGCCCAGGGTGAAGGGAACTCTTGCACGTCGGAATTGCGGGTTCCAGACATGTGCTGTTTTGTTCGCATCCGAAGAGTTCGGCCGCTAACCCACTCGATATGCGCCACATAGTGCAGCTCCAACTCCCGACCCGGCGTAACGGGCGTTCGCGGACACCGGAAGACGGGCACGTGAGCCCCGCCAGTGATGTAGAGGGACACCGATCTGACATTCCCCTTGACAGGCTGTACGCAAATATGTACATATGGGTGTGCGCAATGATGTGCAGGTTTGCTAAGGAGAACCGTGATGCCAGGAACTCTGGAAAAGGACGCCGTTCTGCCTCAGCTTGAAGAGGATGTCGAGTATTCCAACGTAACCAGCTTCAGAGCATTCTTTCTGAAAGCAGTCGAGGTATTGCGCCGGAATCCCGCCAAACGCTACTTGATCACCAAAGGCGGCGAGCCCCAGGCGGTCTTGATGAGTTTCGGCACATACTCGCTGATGAAGAAGGTTATGGATCGGATGCTGGCGCAAACAAGTGCTCCGAACTCGGCTGAGGCGATTAAGGCGTCATTCGCCCGTCTTCGTGAGGATTGGGAAAGACAGCAGAGAAGCCAGCCGGAGGGTGCAGCGGCACCTGGGCACCAGCGTGCGCAAGGAAGATGAAGAGGGGTTCGCGCAGCGAGTGATTGACCTGATTACTATCCTGTTATAGGCTCCCTCTCCCCTTTAGTAGGTGGCGGGGCAGCCATGGATGTGCAGTTGGAGTTTGATTTCCGCGTCGAGGCCGGCTTTTACTATCTCGGCCGCTGGCCTATCGCCTTGATGCAAGCAATCGGCCGAAAGAAGGCCGAAATGTTCGCCGCCCTGCAGCCAAATCCCTTGGAGCCGGAGTTTCTGATCGCGCAAGGCACGTTCACCATTGAAGGCCAGGTGTTCCAGGTGACGTTCGGTGCCGACCAGCGCCGGTACCGTGAGCATGTTTTTCGCGTGATGCATATCGACCCATGACGGCAACAGACCACATCCATTTGCTGAAAGTCGTGGGCAGTTGCTGTGAATACGCCAGTGCCGTCTTTGGTATCCTGGGCACGGCCCTCATGGCCCGACGCTGCTCTCCCCAACTTGTTCGCGGTTTACTCTATGCCGCTTCGTGGCCGGTTCTACTTGTACTCGGTCAGGGGCGGCGCGCACGAGCGTTTTTCGTCGCGAAAGCCGGCGTCAACTGGGACAATGCAGACTCTCCCGCTGACATGACTCTGGGACTGAATCTCTTGTTCTGGGCCTTCTTTCTTCAGCTCCTTGCTCTTTTCTTAAAGTAGCGCTCGTCCCCGTGCAGCTGCGAACCAGAGGATCCCCGGTATGGGTCCAGACCGGCTCATCGTTTGAACCGCTGGTCACTCTCTGCTTCTCAGGCTAGCGCCATTGAACTGTTTGGAGTCGAATCGGTCCCTCAATCCAGCCGCCTCAGGATCGCAGTGACCTGCCCGACAACTTCGGCATCAATGCCAGCCTTGAATTGTTGAGCGCCAATCGGACCTCCGGGATAGCCATGAACGACGAGATTGGCTTCATCGAGCGTGCAAGAGCCACATAGATAGCTGCCGTCGCGTTTGAGAATTACATAGAGCGGTTTCTCGCAGACGGCATCTTGCCTAGGCGGGGAAGGTTTTCTCGCTCTGCGGTTGATGGCTACGAGCGTTCCGTTAACGAGCAGCGGATGAAGCTTTGTTTGACCGCCTCCCACCCAGAACACATCCGAAAGCGAGAATCCGCTGAGGCCGGTGATTTCATCGAGCGAGAATCTGAGGAAGAGCGGGACTTCCTCCCATTGATTCAGGAGGGCAGCGAGAAAACCGCTAGGTTCGGGAATGCTGTGCCGGCCGGAAGCCAGGAAGCTGCGATTGCGATCAGGTTGCAGCCTACCAATGAGTTCGTCTGGGATCAGCTCGTGTCCCACTTTATCAAGTGGCAACCCAGAACCGTGCAGCAATTCGTCGAAGCCGATGCAGTACAAAAGACACAGCGTGATTATCTTTTGAATGTGCCGCGGTGGTGAGGGCAGCGCTTCGTAATCCGAGAGGGTGCTCGCCGCGGTGAAATAGAACTCATCGGCGAGGATTTCCGCAATCAAGCGGCTGATCGAGGACGCTTCGCGAAAGGATAGTCCCACGCTCATGCGAGAGCGTCGTAGGAGATCTTTAAGGTCGGCCTGCTCGCCTCGTTGGTACTTAGGGCGGGGCCTCCGTAAGGTCGCTGGTGCCGGTTTCAGTTGCTTTGGACCGTGAGGAATTGCGGGGCGAATTTCGGCGTCGACCGCGCCAAGGATTCTGGCGTCCCTCCCGATGCGTAACTCGCGCTCCGCGCACGGTCGCTGCAGACACTGCAGCAGGATTCGATCTGTTCCCAGTAGGACGACCCTCGAGCATGTCCATCCGAAGCTGTGCTCGACAAGGAAGAAGGGCCCTTCCTCATTTGTGTTGTGGCGGAGCGGCAGTTCTCCCGCGCGCCGAGGATCTGCTCGGATGATGCTCCCGGGAACAAAATACGGGAGGGCATACAAGTCCTCTTCGCCGACGACGGCATATCGAAACGTTTGATCACTCAGGGCGAGCAAATCCCGTGCTCGCCTTGGTGGGGCCGACGTAAGGAGTTGCCGCAGCGGAGCGACCGCAGGGGTTGGCCCGCTTTTGAGCCCTTCGGCGAACCAGGGGATCCAGGCGTAGGTGTCATGGAAGGTGGAATCCAAGAGGGCTGTCTGTCGCCTTGGAATTCGGAGCTGGAGCCGCGAAATCGTGTCGAGGTCGATGCCGAAGACCTTCAACCAGTCGGCCAATCGATAACGCGTAATATGACTGAGAGCGAGGATTTGGTAGATCGTGGGCTTCAAAGCGGGCTTCGATAAGTCGGAATAGAGATTGTGGGAGACATAAAACTTCGAAGAGCGGCCGAAGATCTCGGCGGAGCGCCGAGACACTCTATAGAGAGTCAAGCCTCGCGCGGACAGTATCTCCCGAACTCGTCGCGCCGTGTCCATCGGAGCGTACCCCGGTTCTGCCGTATATCCCAGACGCCTTTGCCAGAGGGAACAATCGCGGCCCTGGCCGCAATTGCGACCAATCGCGGGATTTTCCACACCTTGGAAAACGCCTTGTGTAATAAGCAAAGATTCACGTAGATGGACAGAGAAGGGCTACGAGCGTAGCATTCCCGCCAATGGTTGCCCGCAAGCCGAGTCCGAGTGCCGGAGAGAGGCTGAGGAAGTATCGCGAGCGTCTGGGTCTATCGACTCGCGATGTCGAGGCGAAAAGTCAGCAAGTCGCGGAGGACCGGCACAACCGGGAATATTATCTCTCCCACACCTGGGTGACGGACATCGAGAACGGCAGGTTCAAGCCAAGCATCTACAAGATCTACAGCCTGAGCGCCATTTATCACGTTGGGTACACCGAGGTGCTCTCCTGTTTTGGTTTGCCGATCAGCGAACTGGGTCATTATCGCGCCACGATTGGAGTTCCCAAGACACATCTGTTGGGTAGCGAAACGGATCTAGAGAGTGAGAAGGTGTCGCTGCCGGTCCGGTTCAAGCCCGAGTTCCAGTTAGAAAAGACGAACCTGCTCGCGCGCGTAGTGGAGAAGTGGGACGAGATCCCAATTGGTTTCCTGCAACATCTCGATCTGCATAAGTCGGTCTATGGCTATATCGGTCTCGAGGACTATACGTTGTACCCGCTGATCCGTCCAGGATCTCTGGTGCAAATCGATGCCGGCCAGAGGAAGATTAGCACCGAGAAATGGAAGACAGAATTCGACCGCCCAATCTACTTCATCGAACTCCGGGTCGGGTACCTTTGCAGTTGGTGCCAGGTGGATCGGGGCCAGTTGATCGTTATTCCTCACCCTCAGTCGCACCAGGATGTTCGGCGGTTTGACTATCCGTCTCAGGCCGAAATTGTGGGCAGGGTTACGGGCGTGGCCATGCGCATTGTCGATCAAGAGCCAGGGAGCGAAGAGAGCGGTCATACGGCTCAAGAGTGACGGACCGCGCTGTGCCATCCGAGGTGGCCGCAGTTCGCCACCTCGAAATTGGACATGCATGCCAAAAACTTCTGCAATTCTGCCCGCCGAAGGAATCGAGTCACATATCCTGCTGATTCACGGGCACAAGGTCATGCTTAGCCCACACCTGGCCCCGCTCTACGGTGTGGAACGGCGCGCCCTGGTCCAGGCCGTTAAACGGAACCGCGAGCGGTTTCCCAAAGATTTCATGTTCCAACTCAGCGCGAGAGAATTCGCGAACTTGAAATCACAAACTGTGATTTCAAGTTGGGGCGGCGGCTTCCTGTTGTGCGAGACGCCGCTCCTGAAAATCGGGCAGCCCTTTCCCTTTCCAGAGCGAGAGAAATTGGGTAATGGTCGCACGCAATGCTGCGTCTCCGCGTACCAAAGGGGTGTGTCTCGGCCAGCCGTAAACCCTGATTCATTGCACTGCTTCCGACCCTTCCCGCTGTGTGCCAAAGGAATGTGCTTTGGTACAGGTTTGATGGCCCCAGTCGCCACATAATTTCCGGGGATAATGAGTACTCTAAAGGGTCACCAAGCCCCGAAACGAGTCGCAGGTGCCGGCACGGAGATGGCTGCCGCAGATTCGCGGGTTGCTCATCGCCCTTCGATCAGGCGCAAAAGCTTTTCCCTCCACTTTTCGGCCTCGGCTGCAGGCAATTCGAAAACTACGTGGCGGTGCGCCCGTTGGGAATTTCTGATTCGCAGTGACCGCTCTCGGCCATTCGCTCGCGCGGCTGCTTCCAGCGTCAACCGCCTCACAGCCTGGCTGAAATCGTCTCGATTCCATTCCTCTGCTGGTTTGCCTTTTGAGTGCCAAGCTATTACTGGCGGCTTAGCAAGGATGTGGGTTTCGGCGGGGTCAGATGAGAAGAGCACATAATTCTTTGCAACGACTACCGGGCGGCCCCTGACACTCGCTCCCTGTTCCAGGCGATCGGTCGCTTCAAGCTTCTTGAAGTCTTTCTTTCGGAATGCTTTGTGCCTAGCCATCCGCCAGAGCCAATCGTGATGGAGACGTGAACCCTGTAGGGTTGGCTCAAAGTGTTCCCACCCATTGTTTGATCCGTGGGGTCGGATGAGAAGGTTGAAATACTTCCTGTAGATTGCGAGAGTTTCGTTCTGCCAAACATCGACTTGACTGACTTTTCCATCCACCGTCGCAAGAGCGCACAAGCGATATTCCGAATCACCGGTCTCCTTGAATTTCCGAAAGGAGAAAAACACAACCATGTCGCCGGGGCGAAGCTTGTTGCGGACGTCTTGGCGGCAAATTCCCCAGGAGATCTGGCCGCCGAACTTGCGCGCAGCATAGAAGGACGGGTCATCTCCGTTGTCATACGGCCAGTCCTCGTCTTTCAGGGCCTTCTTGAAGGCAGCGATGGTCGAGCCGCAGGGTCCGATAGACGGGTCATCGGAAGTCGCGTGGAACGGAGCGAAGTAAACTGTCTTTGCTTCCAAGCGAAAGTCCTCCCGCGCGTGCTCTTACTGCCTGCTACGAAATGCGGATTGCAACGTACTCCCTTCCCTCGTGCTCTGGTGCGGCATATGTCAGATAGATTCTGTCGAACCCGTGTTTCGGCGGAATTTGTAGCTCCTTCACGCACTCAGCTACTGATTGTGCGTCGCTGAGTGCAGCGTTGAGATTGATGCACAACCAGGTTTCATCCGTGCGTGCGTATTCTCTACCGCATTTGTCTCCAAGTTCGTGTTGAACCCTCTCGCAAATCAATTCGTCTGGATTCCCGAGGATGCCGGCGGAACTCGGCCTTACTTCTCGTGCTCCAAGCGGGCGCTCGCCAGTTGCGATTTCCCACTCGTCTTGTGCGTTGCTGTCTTCATGGTAGGCTGTGGCTACTTCGATCCCAATTGTGCGGCCTTCAAGACTATAGATGCAGTCGGGCTCACGCTGATTGGCGTTGCCGACTCGTTCAAACGCGGCGTTGATCTTTTCGACCTTTAAGAGTTGGTCGGCCACCGCCCTTTCGTGCCCTTGCTTGATTTCTTCCCGCTTCCTCATGAAAACCTTCTGGAGGTGCTACGAAGTTTTCGGGATAGTTCTTGGACAAGGTACAACGGCGGCTGCATCAAGACGCCGATGGACGTAGGAGACTAGGGAGAGTAGGTCCAGAGCGTCCTGCTCTTCAATCTTCCAAGTTATTTTGGGCGCATGGCCGGTCGGATTGCGAAAGGTTCCGAACATGCCTTTGAGAAGGTTGGCGAACCCTTTTTGTTCGGATTGTTCCGTGTCCGTGCGCAGTGTGTTGATCGCGAGCATCGGGGCGTTGATGCCGAATGCTTGGTCTACAATTTCCGCACCATCCCCAGTCAGGCCGGTCTTGTCGCGTATCTTCTGGGCAACGCTCTTCGTCGCCTCGAAGACCGCGTGGAAGTAATTGTCCTGAAGAAGTTCGGCCCGGCAAAATCGGAGTACATCATGATGTACGCTTCGTTGTTGTAGGGCTGCCCGCAAGCGGCCCGCTCTGGCCTGGGCCTCTGGTAGTGTGGTTGCGGCGGTGACGCGCCCCGCCTTGCCGTCTTGTCCGATGGACAGTCCAGCAAATGCGAGCACCTGATTGAGTTGGCTACGAAGGTCCTCAAATCCGGCGCTATTTCCTACAAAGCGGACTGGGTTCATCACAGTTTGGAGAAAGTTCACCACGTGATTGGCGCACCCGTCGGCTTGTTGCCTTGATCGTAGGGCAAGAAAGAGGCGGTGCCGCTTCGTCATAGAGGGTTCCGGGTCCCGGATTCCGCACTGGGAGAGCAACCGTCCAATCTCGGAGCCTGTTAGCCCTTCCGAAGTGTCACCGATGATGTCGCAAATGGCTTGGAGATGGGTTTCGTCGAGTTTAGGTAGCGCTGCCATGGGGAATCAGGGGCGGCGACAGCGTTTCGGCAGGAGAGCAGGGACTAAGCAGTTGAGATCGACGCGAACAGCTTCTGAGGGATCAGTGAACAGGCGTTCTAGTTCCACGTTAATTTCGGCCTTTCGCTGAGCGTCACGGCGCTTGCGATAAATGCGATACGCCCCAGCGATCCAAAGATAACGATCCAATTCGCGATTCGTCGCAGCCAACCCCGCCAATCGCCTCAGCGCACTGAGGTTCTCCACAAATGCGATGTAGGGCGTCTCAGCATTCTGGTTACAGTTTTCGGCTCCAAGGTGGAGCTTAACCATTGATACCGCATAGCTGTCCATAATGGGAAACCGCTGGTGATCAAGAAAGAAATGCGCGAATTTGGACGCAAAACTGTGGTGTCGCTTGCTTGCCTTTCCGTCTTGGCCCCGAAGCAGCGCGATTTGCTCAACAAGTTCGGGGCCAGCAATCGAAACGTTTGTCCTGGCGAGGATTCCGTTTATGTGAGCCGCCATTCGGGAGAGCGCCAACACATTCGTTCCGTAGAGACTATTGACTGTTACCACTTTCAACAGCACAGCTTCTTCAGAGAAGCCCGTAAACCTTTCAGCAAGGGCATCAAGGGCCGCCTCTGACAGGCGCCATTGTTGGAGCTGCAAATAAAGGCGTCCGGCGGCCTCGATCTGGTCTGACGTGAGTGGGACGGCAAGAGTCTTCATAACTCGCCGTGAAAGGCCTTGGAGAGGATCGAGGGCATGAGAGCGCTGAGTCTTGCGGTGGTTTCAGTTTGAGCTTGTGTTAAGTCATCGACCTTCGCTTTGACGTCGTCCAAGCGTTGCACCAGTTCTGTTTGAGCCACAGCGGGAGGCACGGGAACTGAGAGTCTTTTGACCATTTCGGTGTTGAGATTGGGCTGGCCTTGCCCCCTAGCGCATTGTTCGCGAAACCAGCGGGTCTTTGACCGAAAAAAGTAGTAAAGATACTCCTTCGAGATCGTAGCCGGAATGTTCAAGAAAGCTTGAATGCCATCATTGAAGGTTGTCGGAAACATGCAAATCTTAGGCACCCCCAGAGTGGCTCCACTGTTGGTGAGCATTAGGGTACCCGCATCGACGTAACGTGTTCGAGAGAGACCCGCCTCCTTGATCGTCGACGTGTAAGAGTGCAAGTACTTGTCAGAGTCTGCGGTGAGATCGGCCACCTTTAGAAAGGGTATGGAACCATCGTAATACACCGGACTACCTGCGGGTCTTGGTGATCCACCTCGCACGACTTCGCAAAACGCCTGGAACGGGCGCGAAGGATAGTGTCGGGCGAATTCATCGAAAGCGTAACGAAGCGAGCTCTCGAACAGAGCTGTTGCAAGGTTCTCTGCGCTTTTTCGCAAGGAACCGACCACGTCGATTTTCGCAGCGATTTCTTCAATACGAGAGATGATGCGGCGCTGTTCGTCGAGGGGAGGGAGAGGGATTTCGCAGTTGAGCACATGATGAGGGCGGATGGCTGCGTAGTTGGTCGATCCGCGCGCCGTGAATTGGTCTCCAAGCCCACCTGATCGGACGAACCAATCGAGCCAGGAACGAAGGCACTTAGATTCATCAATCCCGAATAGGAAGTAGTGGCTGCTTACAATTGCACCGTCTAGTTCCAGCGGGACAATGCCGACTCCTCCGACCTTCGCATCAATTTCGGCGACCAACAATTCACCTTCCCGTGCAATCTGCTGATCTTTGGTCTTTACGAGTGCCCCTTCGAGCTCGTCACGAAGGACCACCCCTTTCCAGTGCAGTTGGACGCGCGCACGCTTATATATTTTGGTGTCTTCGATCTCGACGAACTGCTTCCTTTGATGAAGGAAGGTGGAAAATTGTGTGCGCGGGAAAGCCATCTCTCGTTTACTGACGTAGCTGTTCTTGAATCTCCGCAACCAAGGCCAGAATCTTTTGTTCTTTAGTGATCAGGTCCTCGACAAGTTTTTCCGGCGGCATGTGCTCAATGTCTTCCTTAGCATTCGGATTCTTGATATCCAGATTCACGGAGAGAAAGTTGCCTTCGGCGTCGTACTTCATGACATCGGATGCTTTCACTTTCCAAGCGCGGTCGTTCTCTTCGCGCTTGTTCCACCAAGCGAGGCAGGTCTCGAATTCTTCAAACCGCAAAGGCAGCGTTTTCGTGTAAGTCTTGCGGCCCTCGGGCAAGGACTGTTGGTAGTACCAGATTTCCTTCGTCGGCCCGGAGCGGTCAAAGAAGAGCAGGTTTGTCGGGATGCTGGTATAAGGCGCAAACACGCCGTTCGGCAATCGAACGATTGTGTGGAGATTGAATTCCTTGAGGAGCTCTTCCTTAATACGAGCGCACACGCCGTCACCGAATAGCGTGCCGTTGGGAACGACCATGCCGCAGCGACCGGAGCTTGCGCCCCCGACCGGACGGCGGAGCTTGCGCATGATGAGCTGCAAGAAAAGTAATGCGGTTTCAGCCGTCTGCTTGTCCTCAGGAAAATTTGATAGGACGCCACGCTCTTCCTCCCCGCCGAACGGGGGGTTAGTCATGATGATGTCCACGCGATTCTTGTCGCCGATTTCCCGCAGGGGAAACCGCAGGGCGTTTTCTGGGTCAATTTCGGGCGATTCGAGGCCATGCAACAGAAGATTCATCTGGCACAGCAAGTATGGGAGTGGCTTCGGTTCGATTCCAAAGAGAGTGCCTTTTTGTAGCTCGTTGAAGTCTTCCGTTTTCTTACATTGCCTCTGGAGATGGGTGAACGCCTCAACCAAAAAACCACCAGTGCCTGCTGCAGGGTCCAGAATCGTTTCGCCCAGGCGTGGGTTGATGACTGAGACGATGAACTTGACAACCGGGCGGGGAGTGTAGAATTCGCCAGAATCGCCAGCGGCGTCACGCATTTCGCGGAGCATGGATTCGTAGAGCGCGCCTAGCGTGTGGATTTCGTCCTTCGACGTGAAGTGGATTTCGTTGACCTTGTTGACCACGTCGCGAAGGAGGTAACCGTTGGTCATTCGATTGAATGTGCCCTGAAAGACTTTCGCGACCACGTCGCGGCGATCACCATTCGCGCTGCGCAGTGAGCGCAAATAGGCGAAGAGACCCTCGCCCCGTTTGCCGTCGGGACGGACAGCTTCGTCTTGATTAATAAAGGCGATTAGCTCAGGTCCTGTGATGCCTTGAGGGTTAGCCGCCCAATCGCGCCAGCGATAGGGGGCCTCGATGGCCGGGCGGAATCGCTTCCCCGCGATCTTGGCTTCCTCGGCCCTGACGGTTTCCATGTCGTCGAGGAACTTGAGGAACATGATCCAGGTGAGCATGGGCAGCCGGTCGAGATCACCGTTCAGCCCTTTATCCTTCCGCATGATGTCGCGACAGGACTTGACGATCGAACCAAGCTGCTGTGCAGTTGATTGAGGGAGCTGGGTTTTAGCTTTCTTTGTTTGGGCCATAGGTTCCTATTTACGGCGCGTAGAGCAGCGTCTGCATTTCGCTTACGGCAGTCCGCAGGTTCTCCGCACCGCCAAACATTTTTGTGATTTCCGTAACGGTCCCGCGTTCTGAGATAGGCGGAACTTTCAGGATATCGGGAATGGCGAACTGCGCCGTTCCGTAGTCTACATATTTGTTAAGAATGTCGTCGAGCACTTGCCGGGCGTCATGGCTGTAGCGATCGAAGAAAGCCTTTTGTTCTTTGCGTAGGCGATCTGCTCGCTCGCGTCGGGTTCGGAGCGGCGCACTGTACGCGACATGACACAGAAGGTCGAAAGGATCAGCGTCAGGCTGCTTAGAGGCTTCAATCAATTCCTCAAGTGCGATGCCTCGCTCTTCGAGAGCTTCAATGATGGCGACGCGCTCCTCTATGTTTGACCACTTGGACCTGAGGTCTGCGGCCGAGGGATACATGCCCCGAACCTTCTCTCCCGTGTAGTCGGTGAACTTGACCACGCGCAGTTGCTTGCCTTCTGCGTCAAGTTCGTAGACGAAGTGGGCAGCGATTTCGACTTGGCCGTTGTCCACGTAATACTTTCGGCGAGGTCCTTCTCCCGTCATGCTCAAAACGTCTGAAGGCGGCAGGTCATCCGTGATGACTTCCTCTTTTCTTTCTACTTCCTCTCTGACGATTTCGCCGACTTCGTTCATCTCTTCTTCAGTGATAAGCGCGGGATCACCGTCAAAGTCGGGATCGGCAAACAGACGTGTTGCGCTACCAGTGTAATCGAGAATGTTGAAATAGAGTTTTCCGTAGTCATCGCGCACGCGGGTTCCGCGGCCAATAATCTGCTTGAATTCAGTCATTGAAGTAATCATCCGTGCGATGACCACGTTCTTACAGGTTTGAACGTCCACACCGGTGGTGAGCAATTGCGAGGTCGTTACGATTGCCGGCACCGTTGTTTCGAGTTCCATGAAGCGGTCAAGGTATCCTCGGCCGGTCTTGCCTTCGTCGGCAGTTACACGAACGACGTACTCTGGATGTTCCTTCGCGATATCGGCACTGAAGTTGTTGAGGGCTTTCCGCATATCTTCGGCGTGCTCTTGGTCAACGCAGAAGACGATCGTTTTTGCATAGCGGTCGGTATTCCTCAGGAAGTCGGTGAGGTTCCGGGCTATGGCTTCGGTCCTGACCTTCATTGCGACTTTACGCTCGAAGTCCGGCGTTCCGTATTCTGCGTCAGGGATTTCGCGCCCATACCGGTCTAGCTCGCCCTTGGTAGGCCGCCAGCCGGTTGCATCCATCGTGGTCACGATCCTGTGGACTCGATATGGCGCAAGGAATCCATCATCAATTCCCTGGCGGAGGCTGTACGTGTAGGTAGGATTTCCAAAATAGCGGTACGTGTCACGATTGTCGTCACGCAACGGCGTTGCAGTCATCCCAAGCTGAAAGCCGGGTGAAAAATAATCGAGAATTTCGCGCCAATTGGATTCGTCTCGGGCGCTACCCCTGTGGCATTCGTCCACGATAACGAGGTCGAAAAAATCCTTCGGGTACTCGCGATAAAGTCCCGGACGCCTCTCGTCGCGAGCGATGGCTTGGTAGGTCGCGAAGTACATTTCGCGGCTTTTGACTGCTTCGCCTTCGATCTTGTACCGAGCATCACCAAACGGGGCGAAGATTTTGTCCTTAGGGTCGTCCACGAGGATGTTTCGGTCGGCTAGGTACAGGATTCGGGGACGGCGCTGTGCCTCGCCGGTGCGATTCCATCGCGAACTCCAGAGCTTCCAGCAAATTTGGAAGGCGACAACAGTCTTTCCGGTACCCGTAGCGAGCGTGAGGAGGACGCGGCGCTTTCCTTGGAGAATTGCCTGAACGGTGCGGTTGATTGCGATTTCCTGGTAATACCGAGGAGACTTTCCAGAGAGATGGTAGTAGGGCGTCAGCAGGCGCTCGACAATCTGGCTCGGTATGTTCTCGGCATGCTTGAGGCGCTGCCACAGTTCGTCAGGCGAGGGAAAGGTTTCGAGGTCATTTTCGTGGCCAGTCGTGAAGTCGTGCTCGACGATGCTATGACCGTTTGTTGAATACGCGAATTTCAATCCGAGAATTAACGCATACTCTTTGGCTTGCTGAAGGCCGTCGCCGGCGTTCTTGTAGGCTGCTTTCGCTTCAACGACGGCGATGGAGAAATCTGGCCGATAGCGAAGGAGGTAGTCGGCACGCTTTTGGGGCCGTCGAATTGTTCGATTACCAGCGACGACTATGCGACCGTCTGTAAACGTCTTCTGTTCGGTAATGCGGTCGTCATCCCATCCCGCGGCGTAGAGCTTTGGAAGGACGTATTTGCGACAGGTATCAGCTTCCGTAAGCGAAGGCATGCCGCTGGGATGACCACCTTTTCGTGTGGGACGCCACTATGTCCGCTCTGCTTTTCATAGGATAGCATCCGGGAGGTCCGTTCACAGCTGCGACCTTAACTGCAAAGTTACGACTGGCTGTTCGATTGATTATCGTTAACTCGCCAATTGTTGTAAGCGCGGAGGCCTCCCTCAGTATCATCGGTGATACGGTCGCAAAAACTAACTGCGACTAAAGACCGTATAACCTTAGCGCCCGCTCCACTCGGGCAAGATCAAAGTTGTGGATCCGAAGAATCTCCAGATATCCAAGTTTGTCGCCTAAGCACAATCTATGGTCCGCCTGTAGTTTGTAACCGTGACAGGTCCCGCAGATGCACTGCAGGTTCTCACGCCGGTTTGGATTTCCAGCTTTCAATCGCTTGATGAGCCTTGCCGGTACGATGTGATCTACGTGACGCCGGATCCCGGCTTGTTTGAAATCCACGCCACAGGTTGCCACTTCACACCTTTCGCGCACCGCGACAGCCCGGTGCTTCTTCCATCCGTTTCGCGACGGGCCTGGTCCGGGCCACTTCCGGTTTAAGTGGTTCCAAGACACGGGCCTTTCTTGCGTGCTAAATCGCGCCTTGCAAAAAGAACACCGCCTCACGCGGTACGTGTTGCGCCCGCGGTAGACGGTGCTCAGGACCTCCGTTCTCGCGTCCCCGCAGCGTGGACAGGACATACGAGACCTCCTTTCCTTGGTTGTCCGGCGCTAGCGCCAGCAAAGAATGCGTTGTCTGAAGGGAGCGCTCAGTTCGAGCCGAGACGAAGGGAAGACGATACAAATCGGCCACCGGCGCGCGTAGGTACTTTAGGAATTTCGGGGGATACCGAAGCGGTCCCGCCGCTCCGTTACCGGCCATGCTTCCGCATAAGAAGGGACAATCGTGCTAATCGCTGACCGGCTGCGGGCCCTGCGCCAGGAAAAGAAGCTGTCGCAAGGGGATATCGAGAAGCGGAGCGGCCTTCTGCGGTGCTATATCTCTCGAGTCGAGAACGGCCATACTGTTCCGGCCGTCGAGACGCTCGAGAAGCTGGCAAGGGCGATGGACGTTCCGCTGTACCAGCTCTTTTACAACATTGACGAGCTCCCTGAAATTACCAGCGTTCGGGAGCCAGAGACGGTAGACAATGCTGGTTGGGGAAGTACGAGGAAGGAAGCTCGCTTGCTCGGCCAGTTCCGCGCACTCTTCGGTCGAATCAAAGAGAACGATCGCCTCCTGCTGCTTTCGATGGCTCAACGAATGGCCCGCTCGCGCCGGGGACGAGCCTAGAATGCCGCAACCAACCTGCCCGGACCGGATATGACCCAGTCCTTCTCATCGTTATATGCAGGGCTCGATCTGGCCGGCACGGTTGCCTTTGCTTTGAGCGGAACTTTGGCAGGCATCGAACGGGAGCTTGACCCGTTCGGGGTATCGGTCTTGGCGATCGCCACCGCCCTGGGAGGAGGCGTCCTACGAGACATCTTGATCGGAGCAGTACCGCCGGCAGGATTACAGAACTGGGAATACCTGATCGGGATCCTCGCCGCCATCGTAATGGGCTATTTCTGGTATCCGCGGGTGAAGCGGTGGTTTCATGTCGTGCTGCTCTTCGACGCCGTCGGCCTGAGCATTGTTTCGGTCGTCGGAACGCAGAAGGCGCTCAACTACGGGCTAAATCCCGCGATGGCCGCGCTGTTGGGAGTGATGTCGGGAGTAGGAGGCGGAGTCCTGCGCGACGTGCTTACGAGCCATATTCCGGCAGTTCTTCAAAAAGAAATCTACGCCATGGCGGCCTTGCTGGGGGCCGCCGTGATCGTCTTAGGGCACGTCCTACGGTTGCCAGCCGGACCGGTGTCGCTAGTGGGAGCCGTGCTCTGTTTCGTTCTGCGCATATTAAGCATGCGATATCAGTGGAGCTTGCCTCGGGCGTGGGCCAGATGATAGCTGCTCTGCCAAGAAGCGCTGGCGTTCTTGGCGGCTTTTCCAATTTCTAGGCCTCATCACCGCACGGACGCCCATCTCTGCATCGACCCCAGGTCTTATGGTTCCTCTTCCAGTAGTCTCGTAGCTCCGAAGACCAGCGAGACATTTCACTCTTCTCATCGCCCGCCATGTTTTCGTCGCAAACGCGGAAATATTCGCTTGACATAACATACAACTGTAGTAGATTTGCAGACGCCTATAGGAGGAACCCAGATGCTGCCGAAGCTTTCGAAGCTCGAACTGAAAATCATGGAAACGCTTTGGGCGCGCGGCGAGTCCTCGATTCGCGAAATCCAGGAGGCCTTTCCCGAAAAGAACCGGCCGGCTTACACGACCATTCAAACCACCGTCTATCGCCTCGAAGCCAAAAAAGCGCTCCGCCGCGTCAGGAAGGTGGGCAACTTCCACATCTTCCAACCGATCCTCTCGCGCGGCGCCGCTCAGCGGCGGCTAATCGACGATTTGCTCGCGCTTTTTGGAGGCAGTACGCAGCCGGTCATGGCCCATCTGATCGAGTCAGGCAAACTGACTCTTGAGGACGTAAAAGAGGCCGAGAAAGTCCTGCGCCGGCACTCGAAAAAGGAGAAAACGCAATGATTCCCGCACATTTCTCACCTTGGGCGAATCATCTCTGGCAATCGACGCTTTGCGCCGCGGGGGCGTGGCTCTTGACTCTAGCGCTCCGAAAGAATCGCGCGGCCGTGCGATATTGGCTTTGGTTTGCAGCGTCGGTGAAGTTCCTGGTTCCTTTTTCGTTACTGGTTAGCCTGGGCGACCGATTTGCATGGCGAACCTCATCTGCGGCGGCCCAACCACAATGGACGTATATGGTCGGAGAAATTGGCCTGCCATTCGCCGCTGTGCCGCACGCCGTTCCAGCGGCCGCTGCGTCAATTGGTCCCCGCATCGAATCCCTATTGCTCGTGATATGGCTCAGCGGCTTTGCTGTTATCCTCGCTCTCTGGTCGTGGCGTTGGTTTCGAGTCTGGGCCGCGGGGCGATCGGCGACGCGATTGGTGCTGACCCTGCCGATTCCAGTGCTCTCATCTCCATCGCAACTCGAACCGGGCATATTCGGGATATTTCGGCCCGTGTTGCTCCTGCCGCAGGGGATCGCGGAACGCCTGACGACCGGTCAATTCGACGCCATCATCGCGCACGAAATGTGCCACGTACGGCGTCGAGACAATCTCACGGCTGCAATCCATATGCTCGTGGAAACGATTTTCTGGTTTCACCCGCTCGTCTGGTGGATGGGCGTTCGTATGGTGAATGAGCGCGAGCGAGCTTGCGATGAGGAAGTGTTGCAATCTGGCGTCGAGCCCCAGACCTACGCGGAGGGAATTCTAGGCGTGTGCAAACTCTGCGTCGAATCGCCGCTGGTATGTGTCTCCGGCGTGACCGGCTCGAATCTGAAAAAGCGCATCGTTCTCATTTTGACCCAGAGTAGCGCAAGCGAGCTTGGTGTTTTCAAAAAAGCTCTCTTGTCGACGGCTGCCGTCGCCGCTCTCGCGGGGCCCTTCATATTCGGACTGGCGACAGCGAAGCAAACGCGGGCGGCTTCGCAGGACCAAAACACCGCCGCAGCGCCCGTGATCAATGAGGTCTCCGTCAAGCCTGAACCGCCCGGCGATCCCATGGCCCCCCACATGTTCCACTTTGGTCTCATGCCCAACTCCACGTTTACTGCGGAGGGGCTCACGCTGAAAGCGCTGATACAAGAAGCCTACGGCGCTGAATCCGACCAGGTTTCTGGAGGGCCAGATTGGGCGGGCTCTCAAAAATACGACATCAACGCCAAACTGGATCCGCCGTCGCAGAAGCTTTCCCTGACCCAGATGCAGCGCTTCAACCAGCAGGTCATGCAGCCCATTCTGGCCGACCGTTTCAAGCTCGCGATTCACCATGAAACTCGATACATCCCCGTATACGTGCTCGTTGTCGCGGAGAGCGGCTCCAAGCTTCATGAGGCGACTCCTGGCAATACCTATCCCGATGGACTGAAGCTTCCAGACGGCCGGCCGGCGGGCGCGCCCATCATGCAGATGTTCCCGGGAGAACTGATAGCTCAGGACCTTCCGACGCAGTTTTTGGCGCATGTCTTGTCCGGGCAGCTGGATCATATGGTGTTGGATCGCACCGGACTGACGGGCAATTACGATTTCACGTTGAAGTACGCGCTAGGTCCCAACCAACCAATGCGAGGCATTGATGGCAGTCCGATGCCGCCGCCTGCCAGCGTATTTGCACCTGATCCTTCCGGCCCGTCGATTTTCGATGCAGTTCAGGATCAGCTTGGTCTGAAGCTGGAACCGCAGCAAGCGCCAGTGGACGTAATCGTCATCGATCACGCCGAGGAACCGCCGCAAGACTAGCGCGCGTACCCCTCGACATGATTAATCCTGGGCACCAGCTAACTGAAGACATGGCAAGTAGTAACTCCTGACAAGTCGCGTAACCGGACATTTCAAGCGGCAGTTGTACGGTATCCCCGTTACAAGTCCACTTGTCTTGTGCACGCAGGTGTAAAATGCGCCTCAAGAACTTAGACGCATATGGACACACATCCAGGAGACCCTTCGATGCTATTTCGTGTACTGACCGCGTTCAGAAATCATCTGTGGGCAGGTGGAGTACTCGCTGCGTTCGCAGTGGCGCTCTCATCGGCCCCTCCGGCGCTTGCCCAACAGCGCCCGATCACGCTCTCGGCTCTGATCGATCGAGCGCAGATCGAGGACATGCTCGTCGAGTACTACGAGGTGCTGAGCGCCGGGAGTACGCACTTCGATTCGTACTACACCGACGATGCGGTGCTCGACGTGAACGGCATTGTCAAGCAAGGCAAAGGACCCATCGACGATCTGTACAAGACCATTCCGAAGTCGAAAGGAACGGTCCACGTGCTGCTCACGAACCCGAAAATCATCGTGGACGGTAACTCCGCGAC
>Ga0187782_10001083_pt1 | contig 19503 bp, 17 predicted proteins | sample 0715_SJ02_MP15_2_FD_132454 | JGI IMG/M metagenome (GOLD analysis project Ga0187782, IMG submission 132454) | Tropical peat soil microbial communities from peatlands in Department of Meta, Colombia - 0715_SJ02_MP15_20_MG | ecosystem: Environmental > Terrestrial > Soil > Wetlands > Peat | place... | reverse complement strand
TTGAACCAACGTTCGAGATTTCTGGCCCTTGTGCAGGGAAGGATCGCAGCGCCCGTCGGCGCGCGTCCGTTTGCCGCGTTTTCTTCGACGGGCGTTCGGGTAAGTCGGGTCTCAGAGACAAATGGAGCCGCCTCTGCGACCCCCGGAGCGATGATGCAGGAAGATGGATTGAGCAAGCTCGCCGCCCCCGGCGCGTTCAGAATGGCGCTCGCGTTCGCGGTCTTCGTGCATCACACGACCAGCTTCAATCTCGGCATGTCGGCCGTGCTGATCTTCTTCGTTCTCAGCGGCTACTGGGTCGCCGCCATGTGGAGGGAGACCTATTCGAAAACGCGCCTGGCCTATCTGACCTATCTGGCGTCCCGCATCTGGCGCGTCGCCCCCGACTTCGCGCTCTGCTCGGCGATTTCCTGGGCGCTGCTGCTCTGGCGCGGCGACGCGCCGGAGAATATCGGCCAGCTCATGCACCAGATATTTTCCAACATTCTGATCCTCGGCTACAATTCCCTGCCCTACCAGGCCAATGTTCCGGGGTGGTCCCTCGACGTCGAGGTGCAATTCTATCTGATCGCGCCCGTCATCATTTTTCTTGTGTCGAAGAACATACACATCCTGGGCGTCTTTCTCGCGATCACCGCGCTGTCGCAATGGTTCGGCGGCTCCTCGACCGTCGCGCCTTTTCTGATATTTTTCAGCGTCGGCATCGCCTCCGCGAGCTATGACGTCACGCCCGATCGCAGCCTCGCCTACAAGTCGCTGTTCGCGACGCTCGCCACGCTGTTCGTCTGTTTCATGCTCCTCATGAAAGATGTGGCGCTCGGCGAGCTGCACGGACCCGACCTCGTGGCCTTCACCGCCAAGACGAACTTGCTTGTCGCCGTGATGATGACGCCCTGGGCCCTCTATACGACGCGGCGAACAAGCAGCAGAACCGACAGGATGCTCGGAGATTTGTCCTATATCTTCTATCTGCTGCACTGGTCCGTTCTAGGCGCGCTCAAGACGGGCGAGGGGTCCTACTCGAACCGGTTGTTCCTCTGCTCGGAGGCGCTCATCGTGACCTTGGCCGCCTCCTATGTCATCTGGCGACTGTTCGACCGCCCGGTCAACAAATTGCGCGCCGCCTGGGTCGCCGCCCGGATGCGCGCCGCCTGACGCGACCCGCGTCTAGGGTCCAGGTAACGGTCGGGTCGAAAAATTGAGGACGCAGCCGCCGCCTTGTCGAAGACGCCCTCCAGAGAAACCATGCCAATGGACCGGATGCCGCTCACGCCGCGCCTTCCTTCATCGGGTTGATGATCTGAAGTCCGGCGAAGTCTTTCTCGTTGTCCGTCACCACGACGCAGTCATTCGCGCCGGCGACAGCGGCGATGATCATGTCCAGGCCGCTGCGCGGGCGACCAGCGCCCTTTCCCTCCGCCATCAGCTGCGCCCAGATCAGGCCGGCCTTATCGTCGAACGACAGGATGCGGCCGACAAACAGCGCTGGCGGTCCGTCGGGGCCGGAGAACCAGGCGTCGAGCGCGTCGCGCTTCTTTCCCCTTGGCTTCTCCAGAATGCCGCACCGGATTTCGGCGACCGTCAGCGAGGCGATGAACAATTCCTCGTCACGCCGCGCCGCCATCCAGGCCAGCAAGGATCCGGACGGCCGAGGTTTGACCACATTGCTGATGATGCTGGTGTCGAGAAGATAGCGCTTCACAAGTCGACCTTGCGCCCCTCTTCATGCGGACGCGCGAAGTCGAGATCGGCGCCGACCATGGGCGAGCGGCGTAGCGCGGCGAGGATGCCCCCCGGTTTGGGCGGCTCGCCGGCGACGGCCGTTTTCACGGCGGCTCGGACCTGCTCTGCTTCCGGCCCCTCCTCGGCCAGGCGGCGGGCGAGCGTGCGGATGAGATCGCGATCGGATTCGCGCGCCATGACCTCAAAGCGCGTGAAGCCGCGCTGCGTCAGACGCGCCCGATAGTTCTGGATCGCTCTCTTCTGTGCGGCGTTGCCCATGGCCGTCCCTCGCGCTATTTCTGGATATATAATCCAGAAATTTGATGCGAGCAAGCGGCCTCAGCCACAACCTCGGCGCGATGTTCTTTCTGCAGCGTACATCCAATTTCGACCAGAACCATCGTACGGCGAGACCATTCGTCTGTCGCGACCCGTTGCTTCGCTGGGCGTCGCAGGCTAGACCTCCGCGATGCTGCAAGGTCTGAGACTGTTGAGCCTGACGCTGGCGGTTCTCGCCGCCGCGCTGCTGCTCGGCTTGAAGCGCTCGGACGAGCCCCGGCTCGACTGCGCGCGCGTGGCCGGCGACGCGCCGTACAGGCTTCTGATCGTGGGGGAATCCTGGGCCGCCGGGGGAAAATTCTTTCCCGAACTTCCGCAGACCGTCTCGCAGCGACTCCAGGGGCGGGGAGTCGAAGCCTGCAGCCTCGGCTTCTCCGGCCGCAACACCCGGCTCCTCTATTACGAGCTTCGGACTAAATTCCCAAAGGAAAAGCTTTACGACCTTTTTGGAGGCGAAAGGCCCGATAAAGTGATCTTGATGACCGGCGTGAATGATGAAATCCAGCACGTTGGAGCGCCAGCCTATGTCGAATACAACAAGAAACTGACCGAGTATTTCTCGGACGCGGACGATGTGGAGCTGATCTCCGTACCACGTGTCAATGAACGCCATTTCAAGTCGCCGAACCTGTTCAGCTACTTCAAGCGATTCATCATGAGATGTCTCTACAACGGCTGCGAATTCGAGACGAACGAAGTGTACCGGGTCGCGCTCTGGCGTGATCATCCGGAATTGCATATCATCGAATACGACGATTTCATCGAACGATACGAGGGACATGAGCAATGCTACACGCCGGATGGCGTGCATCTCACCGACGAGTGGCTGCACAAATACGGGACGTTCATCGGCAACGCCACCGCGCTCAGAAGCGCTGGAATCCAGAAAAGATCAGCGACGGATCCGGCCTCGAGCATGACGCGTCCGCTCTGACGCCGCGCTTTCCCTCTGCCGCGGGGCCGCTGCTCCCCATTGACGGCGTGAGCCCGATCATGCGACCCCGTCGAGGGGAGCCTCCCCGGAGCGGGGATCGGCGCCGGCGAGCCTTCCTTGCGCAAAGCGGAACGAGGGATTTCTGATGGAGTTCCATAAGACGATTCTCGAATGGCAGCTGGCTCATCCAAATCTCACTTGGGCCGGCTGGGGCGTCATCTGGATCGTCGTGCTCGCAATCTTGTTCTGGCCGCAATGTTGACCTGCGGCGCGCGCTATCACGGAGTCGGAGGAGTCCGGGAGCAACGGGGACGCTCCGTTCGTCGAGACGTCTGATGCACGGCGCGGGCGACCCGATCGGCTGTGCGAAACTCCGCCTCGTTGTTGCGACGCGACCTGCGAGAGCGTATGCGACTCTGGGCCGGCGGCGCAGGACCCGCGCGGCCGGTCGAAGCTGCACGGAGGCTCCCGATGGGCTCCAAGGCGCGAAATAAGCCAGCGCCCTCCCTTGAGCCGGACCCGAACGCGTCTGTTCCGGCCGAGGATTGCAGCGAGGGCACGTTCCTCGGCTTCGAGGATGGCCAGGTCGTCGGCTGGGCGTGGGACGGCGTGCGCCCCGAGCGCATGCTGACCGTGGATCTCTTCGCCGACGGGCTTCCGATCGGCTCCGCGCGCGCGGGGGAGAGCTCCGATCGCGCGCCCGAGACCGTCGCGGGACACGCATTTCGCGTCAAGTGCACGAATCTCGACAAGGTCAAGCCGCCCTTCTTCATTCGCGGCAAGATCCGCGAAAGCGAGAAAGAGCTCGGCAATTGTCTGATCATCGGCAATGATCAGGAGCTCAATGATTGGCTGCAGCCCTTCGAGGGAGAGGTCTTCTGCGACCGGCCCGGACGCTTCCGCGGCTGGGCGATCCGCGCCAACGCGCCGGATCAGGCGGTCATCGTTGAGGTCTTTTGCGATGGCGAAGTCATCGACACGATCGCCGCCGATCAATCGCAGCCCTACTCGCGGTTCGGCGCGGGACATGGGTTCGCCTTCGCGTCAAAAACGTCCGACGAAGACCATGTCTGGGAGTTCCGCGTGGCGGGAACCAGATTCCCACTGCCGCAGTCGTCCGAGCGCCTGGCGATCGTCTCCGCGCGCCAGATCGATTCGCGGCTCGACGAGCTAGAGCAGGAAGCTCGACGAAGCCGGGAGGCGCTGGCCGGCGAACGCGCGCGGCAGGACGCTGCTCTGGCGCTATTCGCGAGGGAGCTCGTTCGGCACGTCGACGCCCTGCTGGCGATTCAGCGCGACGCCTTCCTGCAAGAGTTGCGCCGCCTTCATCCGGGGGAGTCGCCCGGCGCCCTGGTCGCTCCGAATCTGGCGCCGAAGGGGAAGGCGGTCAAAATCATCATGGGCGAGCAGATCGTCGGCTTCGGTTGGCGCAGCCCTGAGAGTGGAGAGCACGGACGGTCGCCCTTCCGCTGGATGGCGGATACGGCGTCGCTGGTTGCGCCTTTCACCTCCGACACCGACGCGCAGATCGAGATCGAGATCGAGGGCGCGGCGCGGCTCGACGGCCCCGGCGACCTCAGCGTGCTCGTCAATGGCGCCCAGGCGTCGGGGGGGCTGCAAGCAGACGAGGACGGAGGCTGGATCTACCGCGGCGCGGTTCCCGCGGCGGCTTTCTTTGGGACGCCGATCTCGATCGTGACCCTGAGCGCGATCGGTCGCCGTCTTGCGGAACGGGAACGTGACGAGCCGCCGCCGTCTTTCGCGGTGCACGCCGTCGCGCTTGCGGCAGTCGCCGATGCAAGCGGGCGTCGGCAGGCGCAACAGACCGCGCCGACGCGACGATGAGGGGATGCGATCGGCATGACGCAGCGCGGCGTCGCCTCTCCACCACGTCTCGTCGTATTCTCGCCGCTGCCTCCGACGCAGAACGGCATCGCGGATTACGCCGCGGCGCTGCTGCCGGGTTTGGCGCGCCAATTCCGCTGCACGGTCGTCATCGATGACGACGCGGAAGATCCCACGAACTTGCCGCCTGGCGTCGAGGCCCTGAACGTTAGCGCCTATAGTGCGCGTCGCGCGTTTTTTGCGAAGGCGCATCATCTCTTTCACATCGGCAATAATCCGGACCATATTTATATGATCGAGCCCTTGCGGGCCTCTCGCGGCGTCGTCGTTCTGCACGACCCGTCGCTGCACTATCTTCTGGACTTGAAGTGCTATCATGGCTGGGCCGATCTGCCCGCGTTCAAACGCACGCTGCAGAGAGATCACGGCGTCCATGGCCTCGCGATCGCCGATCAGGCGATCCGCATGCATTGGACGACAGACGCTACGCACACGGACCTGCCGGCGCTGGGTCTCGTGCTCGAGCACGCCCGCGGCGTGATCGTGCACTCGGAATTCGCCTGCAACCGCGTGCGGGCGCTCTATCCGGACTTGCCTGTCGCGCTGATCCCCCACTTCGCGGAGATCGCCCGGCGCGACCGCATGTCGCGCCGGATACTCGCTCGCGAGAAGCTCGGCTTGCCGCCGAACGCGACGATTCTGTTGACGCTCGGCTTCGTGAACCGGGCGAAACAAATCCCGATGATGCTCGATGCGTTGAGCATCGTCCGGCGCAGCCACGCCAGCGCGACTTGCGTCATCGCCGGACGCGACACCTTCGACGGCGCGCCTTTGAGCGACGAGATCTCAGCGCGGGGCCTTGACGACGCCGTGAGGTCCCTCGGATATGTGCCGGACGACGCGATCGCGGAGCTTCTCGACGCATGCGACATGCTGCTGAACCTGCGCTATCCGACGCAAGGAGAAACCTCTGGAACCGTATCCCGCGCGCTGGCGCGCGGCGTCTGCACGATCGTGACCAATCACGGCTGGTTCGGCGAGCTGCCGGACGATGCGGTGATAAAGACGCCCCCGCTTCCCAACCAGCCGGAGCTGCTCGCGGGAACGATCCTGCACTTTTTGTCGCGCCCGGACGCGCGCCGCAAGGTCGAGCAGGCCGCGCTCGCCTATGCGGAAACCCACATGGCGCTTGCGGCGATCGTGGAGCGCTACGCAGAGGCGATCGAGGCGAGCGCCGACGCGCCGCCAAGAGCGCCAACGAGCTCTTCGCACTTGCGCCTCGACCTGGCGACGCGTCCGGCGCGCGATAGGATCGAGGCGGCGCGACGCTCGCTTCCGCCAGGGTGCTTCGACCCCGACGATCCGCAGTTCTGCGGAACGCTGTGGTGGGTGGAGGGCCTGTTTCCGGGCGCTCCCGCGCCGGACTCTTTCGGGTTTCACGGACCGCGCGGACTTCGCTCGCTCGCATCGGCGTTATTTGGATGTGACGGTGGAAAGACTGCCCGTGCGGAATCGACGGGGCTGAGCTGGGGGCTGTGCGTGGGTCAGCTCGAATCCTTGCTCGGCCCCGGGCGCAGCGCGCTTGCGGCCTTCCTCTCGCGCTTCGTCGCAGACGGCGTTTGCGTGTTCAACTTCTGGCGCGACGCGCCTGCACGCGACGCGGCTTCGGACGTCGCCTATTTTCTGGCCGATTTCGGCTTCGAGACTCTGCATCGCATCGACCGGACGGCGGCTCCGGTCGACGCCTTGCTGCAAATAAATTCCGCGACGCCCGAGACATGTGTGATCGGGCGATTTCTCAGGCTACGAGAGCGGTTTGAGACGCGATGACTCAAGCGGCGGCTTCCAGGATTCGAAGGGGCGCGGACGCATCCGAAGATCCGTTCCAGCTCGTGCTCGACCTCGTCGAGGACGACGCCGTGCTGCTCAGCATCGCCCGCCCCGCCTCGGGATTGCGCGCCGCCGTCAGCAGGGCGCGGGGCCGCTGCTTCCGGCTGATGGCGCGCGCCCCCGAGGGATTGGAGGAGCGCGTCGCTTATTGCGGTCTCGATCCGATCGCGGCGTTGCACGCCGCAAATGCGGCATGCAAGAGCGTCGTTGGCGCGCGCCCGCGGCGAATCTTCTATCAAGCCGCGACGCAGGGCCCGATCGCCGCGACGCTGTCGATCCTCGAAGTCGAGACGCTCGACGCCATTTTCAGCGGGTTGAAACGCTGCTCGGTCGTCGAGATCGCCGACTGCGCCGACCTCGCAGGCGTCGCCGCGAACGCGACGTCGCTCTGGTCGCTGAAGCCCTTGATCGTTTTCGACCTTGGTCATTTGTGTGACGAGGCGCGAGTAGCGGCGCTTCGTCAGCTCCAGGCTATGCCGTGTCTGAAGCTCTTCAGCTTCTTCGACTTCAACGGGGGGATTCTCGCCGAAAGGAAGAGCCGCGACGCCGCGCCCGGCGAGCTCTTCTTCGCCATGTGCGGCTATGACTGGAGCGCTTATCTGGCGGGGAGCGCGCTCGCATTTGGGAGCGACGTGGACCTCGCCGCACATGCGCGGCGCGCCAGGAGACAGAGGATCGAGGAGCGTTCGCTCGGACGCATCGGCGAAGACCCGCCGTGGCCCTGGTCGACGCGGATTGAGGCGGCGCAGCTCGGCGACGCCGGGTTCTACGCGGTCGAAGGAAGCTTCGATCGCGCATATCGCGCGACCGGGCCTCAGAGCGCCGCGCGATTGGCGGTCTGGCTTCCGCGACGAGGGCGCTATCGCGTCTCGCTTCGAGTCATCGACTGGCCGCCCGATCGCGGCGCCGAAGCCGTCCGTGTGATGCTCGACGGCGACGTTTTGACGACTGCGCAACGTTGGGACGGCGCCGATCTCCTCGTCGAGGCCGATGCCGACGCGTCATGGGCGGACCCGAGATCTCCACGACTGCTGACGCTCGTAACGAAGCCCGAGAGCTTCGCGATGATCGAGGGTTTCCGCAAAGGGCCGCGGGTCCGTGCCCTGACGCTCGAAGAAATCCCGTGACGGGTCGCGACGCCATGCGCGTTCTCATGATCTCGCCGATCCCTTCGCACCCGCTCAATCAGGGAAACTCCGCCTATATTCTCGCGCTCGGCGAAGCGCTCAAGCTGCTCGGCTGCAGGATTCGCTTCGTCTATGTCACGCAGGAGGGTCTCACGGCGCCGCAGGCGAACGCGATGCGGTCATTCTGGGACGATTGCTCCTTCGTCGACGCATGGAAGACGCCGCGTCGGCAGTCGCGTCCCGACCACTGGCTGCTCGACGACTTCTATGTCGACGCGCTCGACGACGAGCTCCAGCGCCTGTTCGAGGACTTCGAGTTCGACGTCTGCATGGTTCACTATGTCTGGTTCTCGAAGGCCTTTCTCAAAGTTCCCGCGGGCGTTCCGCGCGTTCTGCTGACGCACGACCGGTTCGGCGATCGACACCTCGACTTTCTGCGGCAGGGGCAGGCCCCCGCCTGGTTCTACACCTCGGTCGAAGAAGAGGCGCGCGGCCTCGCCCGGGCCGATCACGTCGTCGCGATCCAGGATGCGGAGGCTGAATATTTCCGGTCGATCACGGATCGCGCCGTGCGCGTCCTGGGAATGCTCACGCCGTCCCGGTTTCAGACGCCGGCCCTCCCGATTGGAAAGCCCAGGGCGGGTTTCGTCGCCAGCGCGAACCCGACCAATCTGCATTCGGCGACGCTGCTCGCCAAAGCCCTGCAAGAAAACCCCGACGCGTTCAATTCATTCGAATTCGTCATCGGCGGGGCCTTGAGCCGCGCGGCGTTCCAGGGATCGTCAAACTTCACGAAATTGGGCCATGTCGACGACATCCCGGCGTTCTATGGCTCGCTTGGGGTGGCGATCAATCCGAATGTCGGCGGCTCCGGGCTGAAAATAAAGTCGGTGGAGGCGCTCTCCTACGGCCTGCCGATGCTCGGCACGACAGAGGCCATGCTCGGCCTGCCCGTCGAGATCGCAGAGCACAAATGCGCAAGCGTTGAGGAGCTCGTTGGCCATTTGCAGAGAATCGCCGCGACGCCCTCGCTGCTGGACGACCTGCGTCGGGAGAGCCGCCGTCTGTTCAGCAACTATCGCTCCGCTCAATGGCGCGCTCTGCTCGACCTGTTCGCTTCAGTCGGCGGAAAGGCGTCGCTTGCGGACACGTTCACAAAAGTTTGACAAAGCGCGGTAGTCGATCACTCGCCGACGACGCGACAGAACGTCTGAAGCCTGTCATCAAGAGTGGCGGTATGCAGCTCGAACAGATGATTGTCGTGATCGTAAAAATAGATCGAGCGGCCTTCGCCTTCGACGCGCGGACGCCCTTCGCGAAGCTGGAGGCCCATATTGTGAACTCGGCTCAGATACATGTCGTATTCTGAATCAGCGATTTTGAATGCGACGTGGTTGTAGGTTTGAGTCGGCAACGGCTCACCTTCCATTGTTGCGATCCAAATTGGCTCCGCGCCTTCGCCGACAAGAAAAAATCTTTCTTTAGAGAGCGAGAAAGTCTCGTCGCCGCTGTCATAAACCTTGCGGGCGTCAAGCACTTTTGACAGTATTTCTTCCATCCGGTCGAGGTTCCGGACCATCAAAGTGATGTGGCTAATTCCCTGAACCATTCTCGCCCCATGTGCTCTGGGGCGCGACAGCGCCACCGCCTTTGCCAGCCAGCGCCGGCCGGCGCGCCGACGCCAGCCCTATCGCAACCTCCAGCGCGGCGTCGGGCGCGGATGCAATGTCAGGTTGAACGCCGACGCCGTCCCAATTGCTCTTCGTGACAGGATTTTCCGACCGACCGTTCGGCGCGGCGAGGAAAATATTCCAACCAACCTGGACCACCGCATCCGGTTCGGTCCCATGCGCGCCGCCTTTTGTCTTCGCGCCGATAATCGTCGCGCGTTTGAAGGCTTGCAGGTGGTACGCGAATCCTTCGCCGGACGAAAACGTCTCGGGACCAACAAGGATGTAAACGGGCTTATCGAGGTAATGGATGGGCGTGGGGCTGGTCCAGAACTCTTCAGTCCTGAAGTCCGATGTTCCCTTGTAACGCCAGACGCTGCTGGCGAGATGAACTGGTCGCGTGGGATCAAGCAGGAAGCTGCTCAAATAGGCGACCGACTGAGGGTGACCCCCTCTATTGCCGCGCATGTCGAAGATCAGCGCGTCCGTGTCCGCGACGAGACGCAAGGCGTTGTCCGCCGCGTCCTTGAACATCGCCGGCGGCGCAAATCTGTTAAGGCGAACGTAGCCGATGTTTCCCTTGAGGCGATCGACCCGCCCGAATCCGGCGTCACTGGGCGGCGGCGGCGCGGCTTCGGCCGGCGGCCGCAAATTGCGAACGACAAATATGTGGTTGTCGCCCGTGAGCGAGCGAAGGTCGGCTTCCATCCGTCGAGCAAATTGATCCGGATCGGCGAGGCCATCATAGGCGCGAGCGGACAGCGCCTTCTCGAGGGCTTCGGCCGCTTGGCTCGCCTTGTCCGGATACACATACGCAGCCCGAAATCCGGCGGCGATCTTGCCAACGGCGTCGCGGATCGCGACGCGATCGAATTGTGGCGACTGCGATGCAGCTTGGGGCGCCTCTTCGGCGCGACTTGGCTCAGGGAGGACCGCGGCAAACGCCAGCAGGATGGAAGCTTTGAGCAAAAGCGGACGGCTCGATCGCATTGGGCTCTCCCCCTTGTCCGAAGCTGGTCGCTCTACCGCCTCATAAGCAACAACAAAGGCAATGTGTCATTGCTTCGCTGCGCTCGCAATGACGGTTCATTAGCGTTTCAAAGCGTTTGACGCTAGGAGTGGGAGGCCCAAAGTCGCCGCAGCTGATCGCGTTGGAGCGCGCATTCGGGGTCATGACACGGGATCGGCCGTCTTTTAGCCGCATTCTCGGCAGAACCTTCGACGCCTGCGGCCCGCGCCTCTTTAACTCGCGCGATTGCGCGAGCCATGCGCCCGCAACGAGCGGACGGAGAGAACGATGCGACGGAATCTGTTGCTATTGGGCGGCGTCGTCGCCTTTGCTCTCAGCGTCTCGACCGCCAGCGGCGCCGAGCCGGCGCCGGCGGCTCAGTGCCGCAAGGGATTCATCTCCAAGGACACCGGCCCCGTGCTCGACGCCAGGGGCGCTGCAATCCCCTGTTTCCAGACCAATGGGCCCTCGCCCGCCTCTGCCGAGGAGCCCTTCGAAATCAACCCATATTATGTCGGCGCGGGGCTGCTCGTCGCCGGCGGAATTGGCGCTGGCGTCGCCCTGGGGACGTCTTCGCACGGTTCGAACTCAACGCCGTTCCTGCCGGTCAGCCCTTGAGGCTCGGCGCGAGGAGGATGAAGCGCAGGACGCGCGTTTGAGACTTTTGGTCGACTGCCTGCCGCTGACGAAGGGAGGCGGCGTTCAGGCGGCGCTCGCCTTCCTCTATCACCTAAAAGATGCGCCCGACGTGGCGTGGCTCGCCGTCGCGCCCACAGAGCTTCGTCCTCTGTTTGCCGAAGGCGCCGCTCCGGATCCGCGCCTCCTGTTCCTCGAAAGGCCGTCTTCCCTCGCCCGCCTCTGGCTCGGCGGCGCGATGCGCGCCATCGAGGCGCGGCACGCGCCGGACGTCGTCTTCAGCGTCTTCGGACCGCCGTTCTACCGGGCGCGCGCGGCGCATGTCGTCGGATTCGCCATGCCGCTGCTCGTCCACGAGCCCTTGAGAGGCCCGCACGCCCAGCCGCTCTGGGAGCGGGTCACGGACCCTCTTCGAATTCGCGTCTTCCGGCGGGCGGATCGGCTCGTCGTCGAGACGCAGACCATGCGTGCGCGTCTCTCCAAGCGGCTGCGCGTCGACCCCGAAAAAATTTCGGTCATCGGCAATTGCGTCAATCCCTGGCTGCTGAAAGAAGCCGTCCTGCCGGAGACGCCGACGACGCATTTCTCGATCTTGATCCCGTCGGCCTTCTACCGGCACAAGAACCTCGGAATAGTTCCGCGAGTTGCGGAAGCGATGCGTCGTCTCGACCCGCAGCTCGACGTCGAGTTCCGGCTCACGCTCGATCCTGCGACCCCGCAATGGCGATCGATCCTGAGCGACGCGGTTTCGTGCGGCGTCGCGGATCGAGTCGCGACCTTGGGCGCCCTCACGCTGCCCGCGCTGGCGCAGGCCTATCGAGAGGCCTCCGCCGTATTCCTGCCGACCCTGCGCGAGGCCTCGACGGCGGTCTATCCCGAGAGCTTTCACTTCCGCCGCCCGCTCGTCACCTCCGACATGGGCTTCGCTCACGAGCTCTGCGGCGAGGCCGCGCTCTTCGCGCCGCCGCTCGACCCGACGACCTTGGCGAAAGCGCTAATTCGTCTCGGCCGGGACCCGGAGCTCAGAGGGCGGCTCGTCGAGGCGGGCGCGAAGCGCCTGCGGAGCGTCTATCCGAGCGCGGATGAGAAATTTGCGTTGCAAATGGAGCTGTTGCGTTCTGTCGCGGCGCAGCGGAAAGTCGCCGGCGCATGAGCGCCGCCCGAGGCCGCTCGCTATAGGGAGACTCAGGCCTTGTGCGGATTCGCCGGCCTCGCCTTGCGGTCCGGAGGACAGGCGCCCGATCTGAGCGCGGCGCTCCGCAGCCTCGCGCATCGAGGCCCCGACGGCGAAGGCGTCTATGTCGATCGCGACGTGGCTCTGGCGCATCGGCGTCTGGCGATCATCGACCCGAGCGCCGCCGGCGCGCAGCCGATGCGCTCGCGCGACGGCCGGCATGTCATCGCCTATAACGGCGAGATTTACAATTTCCCTCAGCTGCGGCGCGAACTGGCGGCGCTCGGGATGGTCTTCAAAGGCGCTTCCGACACCGAGGTTCTGCTCGAAGGCTATGCGCTGTTCGGCGTCGACGTTCTCGAGCGGCTGAACGGCGTCTTCGCCTTCGCGATCGCCGATCTTGAAAAGCGGGAGCTGCTGCTCGCGCGCGACCCGCTCGGCGTAAAGCCCCTCTATTGGTCGCAAGGGCCGTTCGGCGTGGCCTTCGCCAGCGAGATCAAGGCGCTGCTCGCGCTCGCGCCGATCGACCGCGAGATCGACGCCGCGGCCATCCGCAAATATGTGACGTTTCTTTGGTGCCCTGGCCCGCAGACCCCGCTGAAGTCGGTGCGCAAGCTCGAACCCGGCGCCGCGATGATCTTGCGCGCCGGGCGCATCTTGCGGCGCTGGCGCTATTGGCGGGCCCCCGCATACGATCCGAAGCGCGACTGGACATCCGTGGAATGCGCAAGGGCCTTGCAAGAAACCGTAACGCGCGTCGTATGCCGGCAAATGGTTTCGGACGCGCCGCTCGGCGCCTTCCTCTCCGGCGGCGTCGACTCGACGTCGATCGTCGCTGCGGCGCGCGCCAACGCGCCCGACCTGCGGTGCTTCACGATCCGCATCGCCGACGGCCCGCGCACGGAGATGGACGACGATCTCGGCTATGCGCGCCTCGCCGCGCAGGCGCTCGGGGTTCGCCTGACCGAGGTCGCGGTCTCGGCGCCGGACATGGCGAACAGCCTTGCGAAGATGATCTCCAATCTCGACGAGCCGCTCGCGGACCCAGCCGGACTGAACCTCCTCATCATGTCGAAAGCCGCGCGAGAGATGGGGATCAAGGTGATGCTGTCGGGCGCGGGCGGCGACGATCTCATGTCGGGTTATCGACGTCACACCGCGGCCAAATTCAATCGCGCTTGGGAACTCCTGCCGCCGTCAGCACGGAGAACGCTCGCGCGCGCGGTCAGGAGCTTCGATCGTTCCCGTCCGGCGGCGCGTCGCGCCGCCAAGCTCCTAGCCGACGTCGATCGCGACGCCGACGCCCGGCTCATGCGCTATTTCGCCTGGACGCCGCGGGATGCCCTCGACTCCGTGCTCGATCGCGAGCGCTTCGCTGCGGTCGACGCGAGCGACGACTGGCGTGACCTCGAGGCCGAGCTCGCAGAAGCGGGACAGGCGCCCGATCTCGAAAAATGCCTGCGGCTCGACCGCCGCTTCTTTCTCGCCGATCACAATCTCCTTTACACCGACAAGATGGGCATGGCGGCCGGCGTCGAGATCCGCGTGCCGCTGCTCGATCCGGAGCTCGTGGAATTTGCAGCGCGTATCCCGGCCGAGTGGAAGCACCGCGGCCTGACCGCAAAATGGTTGTTCAAGCAGTCTCAGCGTGGCGTCATCCCGCGCGCGGTCATCGAGCGCCCGAAGCGGGGCTTCGGCGCGCCGCTGCGGCAGTGGATGCAGTCGGGACTGCGGCCGCTGCGCGACGATCTCCTGTCGCCGCAGAGCCTCAAGGATGGCGGGCTTTTCGATCCCGCCGGCGTGGCGCGCCTCATGGCGGACCGCCGGGCCGACTCCGCCTACACGCTGTTCGCCATCATGTGCGTCGAAGCCTGGCGCCGGCGTTTCATCGATCGACCGCAAGCGAGCCTGCGATGAGGATTCTTCTGTTCACTCATTATTACCCGCCAGAGGTCAACGCGCCCGCCTCGCGCGCCCACGCCCATTGCCGCATCTGGGCTGAGCTCGGGCACGACGTGACGGTCGTCACCTGCGCGCCCAACCATCCGACTGGCGCGCTCTATCCCGGCTATCGCAACCGGATGTTCCAGACCGCGACGGAAGACGGCGTGCGCGTGATTCGCATCTGGACCTATCTCGCGGCCAACAGAGGCTTCGCGCGGCGCACGCTGAGCTACCTCTCTTATCTCGTGAGCGCTACGCTGGCGCTGCCGTTCCTTCCGAAGACCGACATAATCGTCTCGACCTCGCCGCAGTTCTTCTGCGGCTTGGCCGGATTCGCCGCCAAGATTCTCATGCGCAAGCCTTGGGCGTTGGAGATCCGCGACATCTGGCCGGAGAGCATCGTGACGGTCGGCGCCATCCGCCAGGGGCTCGTGACGCGCGCGCTCGAGCGCCTGGAGACGATGGCCTATCGGGGCGCCGATCTCGTGGCGCCCGTCACCGACTCTTTTGCGCCGCATATCGCCGAGCGGCGCGGCGGCCCCGACGGGATCTGCGTCATAAAGAACGGCGCAGATCTAAGGCTCTTCGTTCCGCACGCGCCGGACCCGGAGTTCAAGCGGCGCCTCTGCGGCGAGGCGCGTTTCGTCGCCTCCTATATCGGCACGCATGGCATGGCGCACGGCCTCGAGACGATCCTCGACGCCGCGGAGCTCCTGCGCGACGACGCGCGCATCCTCTTTCTGCTCGTCGGCGACGGCGCCGAGCGCGCGCGCATCGAGGCGATGCGAACCGAGCGGGGCCTCGCCAATGTGCGGGTCCTCGGCCAGAAGCCCAAGGCCGAAATGCCCGGGATTTGGGCGGCGACGGACGTCGGTCTGATCCTTTTGCGCCGCCAGGACGCGTTCTTGAAGGTGTTGCCGTCAAAGATGTTCGAAGCGATGGCGATGAGCCGTCCGATCATTCTCGGCGTCGGCGGCGAGGCGCGCCGGCTGCTCGAGGATGCAAGGGCCGGTCTCGCCATCACGCCCGAAAGCGCCGTGGAGCTCGCCGCGGCGGTTCAGCGACTGGCGAATGATCCGGATCTCGCCGCGCGTCTTGGAGCGCAGGGGCGCGCCCACGCGCGCGCTCATTTCGATCGCGAGGTTCTCGCGCGCCGGTATCTGGAGATCTTGGAGCGGACCGCGTTCCGAGACTTCGAAGCCACGAGATCCACGTAGTGCGAGCGCCGGAATTTATCGCCTCGCTGCGCAGGCGCATGGAGTTCGTCCGCCACATCGCGCTCGCCAAGCTCGTGCGCCGTTTAGAGCTCTCGACGCGACGCATGTGGCGAGACCGCTTCGCGCCCGGAGACGGCGCGATCGCGCCTTTGGGCGCCGCCCTCGAAATCAGCGACGCGCCGCCTCAGTCGATCTTCGCGCCGCGCCGCGGTCGGCTGCGCGTCTCGCCTGAGGCGCTGACCTTCACCTTTGCTGGCCGCGCAGCGACTTTTCCGCGCGCCGGATTCGATTGGGGCGGCGGCCCCTCCGATCAGCTCTGGCGCATGAATTTTCACGGCATGGAGTATCTGGAGGATGTCGACGACGCGCTCTTTGAGCAGCTCCTTCGCAGCTGGATAGTCGCAAATCCGCTCTCGCGGCGCGGCGCTTGGCGTGACGCCTGGAACAGCTATGCGCTGTCGATCCGCGCCGTCTGCTGGATGCAGCAGCTCGCGACCCGGGGGGAGCGTCTCGACGCATCCTTCAAGGCTCTCTCCGCGGCGAGCCTCGCGCGACAGCTCGCGTTCCTCGAACGCAATCTCGAAACGGACATCGGGGGCAATCACCTCGTCAAGAACATCAAGGCGCTGCTGTGGGCCGCACGCTTCTTCGACGGCCCGGCGGCGGCGAGATGGCGGATGAAGGGGCTCAGACTGCTGCAGTCGGAGCTGCCAAGGCAAGTCTTGCCGGACGGCGCCCATTACGAGCGCTCGCCCTCATACCACAATCAGGTCTTCGCTGACCTCATCGAGTGCCGGCTGGCGCTCGGCCCGGGAGCTCTCGACGGAGCGCTCGACGACGCGTTGCGCCGCATGGCGCGGGCGACCGTCGATCTGACGCATCCTGACGGGTTCGTCTGCCTGTTCAACGACGCCGGCCTCACGACGTCCTATTCCAGCGCAGCCTGTCTTGCTGCCTTCGCGCAAATCTTCGGCGAGCGACCGGCGCCGCGTCGCGTCTTCGCGCTTCGCGAAGCGGGTTATTTCGGCGCCCGCGACGAGCGCAGCTACTTCGTCGCGGATTGCGGACGCATCGCGCCCGATGATCTGCCGGCGCATGGCCACGCCGACGTCTTGAGCTTCGAATGGTCGATCGACGGCGCGCGCATGATCGTCGATCAGGGCGTCTATGAATATGTCCCGGGCGAGCGCCGGCGCCGCGCGCGTTCGGCCGAGACCCACAACACACTCTGCTTCGACGATGCAGATCAGGCGGATTTCTTCGGCGCCTTCCGCTGCGGACGACGGCCGAGCGCGAGGGTCCTGCGCTACGAAGCGCGCGAGGATGGCTTTTTGCTCGAGGGCGATCATGACGGCTTCAGCATTCTGCGCGGGCGGCCGCGCCACCGCCGACGCTTCCAAGTCGCGCCGCGCCAAATCGAAATATTCGACTGGATCGACGGCGCGGACGATCGCGCAGCGCATATCCGCTTCCTGCTGCATCCGGACGTCGAGCTCACGCTCGAGGCGACGCGCGCGCGATTGCGGCGCGGCGCGACGGCGGTCCAAATGACCGCAACTTTGCCGATCTTCTGCAAAAAAGCCGTATGGTGGGCGGATATGGGCGTGGAGCAGGAGACCCGTCGGCTCTCGATCCCGATGGCCGTCGGCGTCCGCGAGGCGGTCACGATCTTCCGCTACGCGCCGTCCTGACAGGAGCGCCGAGCGCCGCCATGAAACAGGTCGAGCAGAATTATCGTACAGGACGATTGCGCGTCGCCGAGGCGCCTGCGCCCGGCGTTGACTCAGGCGCCGTGCTCGTCGCCAGCCGCGTCTCGCTGATCAGCGCCGGCACGGAGCGGCAGCTGCTCGAATTCGCGCGCGCATCGCTCGTCGGCAAGGCCGTCGCAAGGCCGGATCTTGTGCGCCGCGTGCTTCGCAACACGCGGCGCGAGGGCGTGCGCGCGACGTTCGAGAAGATCTTCGCCAAGCTCGATACGCCCATCCCCTTGGGCTACAGCCTCGCTGGACGAGCGCTGGAGATCGGGCGCGGCGTCGAGGGCCTGTGCGTCGGCGACCGCATCGCCTGCGCCGGCGCGGGTCTCGCCAACCACGCCGAGGTGAATCTGATCCCGAAGAATCTGATCGTTCCTATACCAGACGAGGTCGACGACGATGACGCAGCCTTCGTCACGCTCGGCGCGATCGCGCTGCAAGGCGTGCGTCTCGCGGCGCCGACGCTCGGCGAACGCGTGCTCGTCATGGGGCTCGGGCTCATCGGCCTGCTCGCCGTGCAACTGCTCAAGGCCAACGGCTGCCGCGTGCTCGCCTTCGATCCAAACGACGCGCGCGCCGCTCTCGCACGCGATCTCGGGGCGGACAGCGCCGTGAGCGAGCGCCTTTCCGAGACCGTGCAGGCTTTCACGGGCGGCCACGGCGCCGACGCGGTGATCCTGACTGCCGCCTCGAAGTCGAGCGAGCCGATCAATGTGGCCGCGGAATGCAGCCGGCTGAAGGGCCGCATCGTCGTCGTCGGCCTCGTCGGCATGACCATCGATCGGGAACCCTTCTACAGGCGCGAGCTCGACCTCAAACTGTCCTTCTCCTACGGTCCCGGGCGCGGCGATCCTTCCTATGAGCTGCAAGGCCAGGATTATCCGCTCGCCTATGTGCGCTGGACGGAGCAGCGCAACATGGAGGCGTTTCTGGCGCTGGTCGCCGAGGGCAAGGTGCGGCTGAAGCCGCTCGTCACCCATCGCTTCGCGATCGACGAGGCCGAGAACGCCTATGGGCTCCTGGAGAGCAGCGAGCCGCATCTCGGCATCCTGCTCACCTACCCGGATGTCTTCGCCCACGAGGCGCCGCGCCTGGTGCGTCGCGCGCCGCCGCCCGCGGCCGAGGGCAACCGCGTCGCCTTCATAGGCCTAGGCAATTACGCGCGCGGCGTGCTGCTGCCCGCGCTGCGCGGGGCGCCCGGCGTGACGCTCGCCGCAGTCGCGACGGCGACGGGACTGTCCGCCGTCAACGCTGGCGAGTCGTACGGCTTTGCGAGCGTTTCGACCGACGCCGCCGCTGTGATCGAAGACGACGGCAACGACACGGTCTTCATTGTCACGCGCCACGACAGCCATGCGTCGCTCGCCGCCCATGCGCTCAGGGCCGGAAAGCATGTCTTTTGCGAGAAGCCCCTCGCGCTCGACCCTCAGAGCCTGCGCGAGGCGATCGAGGCTGCGAGCGACGCGCCGGGGCTCCTGACGATCGGCTTCAACCGGCGATTTGCGCCGCTCTTGCAGGAGGCCAAGACGGCGCTCGAGCCGCGCGTCGGCCCCCTTGTCATGATCTACCGGATCAACGCCGGCGCGCTCCCGCGCGACAGCTGGATCCACCGCGAACAGGGCGGCGGACGCATTCTCGGCGAGATCTGTCACTTCGTGGACGCGCTGACCTTTCTCGCCGGCGCCCCTCCGGCCGAGGTCCAGGCGGTCGCGGCGCGAGGCCGCAGAGACGCTGTCTCCGCACTGCTGCGCTTCAGGGACGGCTCTACGGGCGCGATCGTCTACTCCTCGCTCGGCGATCCCGCGGTCGGCAAGGAGCATATCGAGGTCTTCGCCGACGGCGCCGTCGTGCGGCTCGACGACTTCCGCAGTCTCTACGTGACCCGCGGCGGCAAAACCGCCAAGACGGCTGCGACCCAGGACAAGGGCCAGCGCGCGCTGGTCGCGGCCTTTCTCCAGGCGACGCGCGGCGAGCGCGAGCCGCCGATGACGCTCGAGGAAATGTTCTCCGTCAGCGAAGCGACCTTCGAGATCGAGAACGCGCTGCGCAGCGCCGAGCCCTCGCCCGTGGCTGCGCTCGACGAGGGCGCGTGAGTGTCGATCGCCTTTTCCTGGCATGGCTTGCCGCAATATGGCGCGCGGCTGATCCGCGGCGCCATGCGGCGGCTCGGAGACTTTTGCCTGGTCGTCGGCTCGCCGCCGGACGTGCCGGTGCGCGGCGTGGAGGAGGCGCTGGGGACGAA
>Ga0187782_10001082_pt1 | contig 19511 bp, 13 predicted proteins | sample 0715_SJ02_MP15_2_FD_132454 | JGI IMG/M metagenome (GOLD analysis project Ga0187782, IMG submission 132454) | Tropical peat soil microbial communities from peatlands in Department of Meta, Colombia - 0715_SJ02_MP15_20_MG | ecosystem: Environmental > Terrestrial > Soil > Wetlands > Peat | place... | reverse complement strand
TGGAGTGCTACACTATTTTGGAACTTCCATGACCCCCAAAACTCTCTACCAAAAAATCTGGGACAACCACGTCGTTCATGAACAGCCCGGAAAACCTTCGCACATCTACATTGATCGCCATCTGATTCACGAGGGCACCTCCCCGCAAGCCTTCGCGGGACTCAAGGCCGAACGCCGCAAGGTCCGCCGGCCCGACCTGAGCTTCGCCGTCATGGACCACTCCGTTCCCACCACGGACCGCACCCTGCCCATCATCGACCAGGACGCCAAGCTGCAATTCGAAGCTCTGGAGCGCAATTGCAACGAAACCGGCGTGCGCCTCTTCGATATGAACAGCCGCAATCAGGGCATCGTGCACATCATCGGGCCGGAGTTGGGCATCACCCAGCCCGGGCAGACCATCGTCTGTGGCGACAGCCACACTTCGACGCATGGCGCATTTGGCACTTTGGCGTTCGGCATCGGCACCAGCGAAGTGGAGCACGTGCTGGCCACGCAGTGCCTCGTGCAGGGCAAATCCAAAACACTACATATCGTAGTCAACGGCAAGCGCCCGAAAGGTGTGACCGCCAAGGACATCATCCTGGCGATCATCGGCAAAATCGGCATCGGCGGCGGCACTGGCTGCGTGGCGGAATACGGCGGCGACGCCATTCGCGCGCTGTCCATGGAAGGGCGCATGACCGTCTGCAACATGTCCATCGAGGGTGGCGCGCGCGCAGGAATGGTGGCTCCGGACGAAACGACGTTTGCATACCTGGAAGGCCGCCCGTTCGTCCCGCGCGGCAAAGATTTTCAGGCGGCGGTCGAGCGTTGGAAGCTGTTGCCCAGCGATGCGGGCGCGAAATTCGATTACACCGTAGAACTGCAGGCCGAGAAGATTGCGCCTCAAGTTACCTGGGGAACGAATCCCGGAATGGTCACCAGCGTCAATGGGAGAGTACCCGCCCCCCACGACTTCAAGGACCTAAACGATCAGAAAGCCACGGAGAGCGCCTTGAAGTATATGGGCCTGAAGCCTGGCACGCCTATCGTGGATATCCCCGTGGACCGCGTGTTCATCGGTTCGTGCACGAATTCGCGGCTGGATGATTTGCGCGCCGCGGCGCTCATGGTCGCGGGCAAACACGTCGCCAAGAACATCAAGCAAGCGCTGATTGTTCCGGGCTCGCGGGGCATCAAGGCGCAGGCGGAAAAAGAAGGCTTGGACAAGATCTTCACCCAAGCGGGCTTCGAATGGCGCGATGCCGGCTGCAGCATGTGCATCGGCATGAACGCGGATGTTTTGCCGCCGCACGAGCGCAGCGCCAGCACGTCAAACCGCAATTTCGAAGGACGCCAGGGCCGCGACAGCCGCACGCACTTGGTCAGCCCAGTCATGGCCGCAGCCGCGGCAATCGCCGGCCACTTCGTCGACGTCCGTGAATTTGATGTTGCTAGCGTGGAGTAAGGTGTCGTGCCCAACGAAACTCAGCCAGACAACCGACGAAAAATGATACTGACGGTGCTCTTTTGGTCAGTGCAGCTGCTGCTTCTTGCGCTTCTTATCTCGCTGCTACGAAACGACCACCAGAGCTGGAGTCATGAACTTCTCGACTTCGGGATAATCTTGGCTCTAATCATCGTCGTCAACACGATTAAGTTCTGGGTAAGGTCGCGGTCAAAGGGACCGAAGTAGCGCGGGTGCCCCAGGTTCGGCTTTGAACCTGGGGCTTGGGTTTGATTACTGATTACCGATTACTGATTACTTTTACCGAGGTCATCTCATGCAACCCTTCACCACTCATTCCGGATTAGTCATGCCGCTGGATCGCGTCAACGTCGACACCGACCAGATGGTCCCCAAACAGTTCCTCAAAGCCCTCACCCGCGAGGGCTTCGGGCGAATCTTGTTCTACGACTGGCGCTACTTGCAGCCCGGCGAGAGGCCGAATTTGGAATTCGTGCTGAATTTTCCACGCTACAAAGGCGCGTCCGTCCTCCTCGCACGCACCAATTTCGGCTGCGGCTCAAGCCGCGAACACGCGCCCTGGGGCGTCAAGGACTACGGCTTCCGCGTCATCATCGCTCCCAGCTACGCCGACATTTTCTACAACAACTGCTTCAAAAACGGCATCCTCCCCGCCATCCTCACCGAAGCCGAAGTCGAAGAACTTTTCCAGCGCACCGAAAAGGAAGAAGGCTATTCCCTTTCCATCGACCTGCCGAAGCAGACCATCAGCGACAAGCACGGCCTGGTGTTCAACTTCGAAATTGCCCCGGCGCGGAAAGAAGTGTTGCTGAAGGGACTCGACGATATCGGCCAAACTTTGCAGCACGCCGATGCCATTGACGCCTACGAGAAGACGCACGGCGCAACCGCGACGATGTACGAGCCCGTCGACGTGAAGCATTACACCAGCCGTTAGCTGCCAGCTTCCGTAGCACCGGCTCTCCAAATCTTTGTAGTGGCGGGTCTTCAGACCCGAGCCTTTCAAACCAGTCGGGAGTCTGTGGTCCGTAGTGACGCCACTGCTGGGCGCTGACTACCAACCACTCTTCCTCCACCACGCCTTGAAATAAATCCTGCCTTCGAAGATGGGCTCCGGCGCTTCAGGCGCAGCAGGCTCCGCTAGCAATTCCGCCAATAAAATGCCTCCCACAATCAACCCGGCTCCTCTCCAAGCGCGCGCCGTGAGGCGCTCATGCAGGACGAAATACGACGTGATCACCGCGAACACCGGCTCTAACGCAAACAGAATCGCGGTGTGCGCCGGCGGCGTATATTGCTGAGCCCAAAGCTGCACCGTGAACGCCACCGCCGTAGCGAAAACGGCGCAAATCAGGATGGAAGCGAAGATCGGCCAGCCCCAATCGAAGCGCGCTGGCTGCCAATGAATGGCGCTCGCAAAGCCGGTCAGCGGCCACGCCATCAGCGCGCATCCCGCAACCTGAATCAGGCTCAACGCAGAAATGGAGTGCTCCTGCGAAAATTCGCCAACCAAAATAATGTGTACGGCGTAGAATCCCGCGGCAACGAAGGTGAGCACGTCTCCCCGATTCACATGACCCAGACCCTCGGCGGGCACGGTCAGAAAATACAAGCCAATCAATGCAGCGATCGCGCCCGCATAGATCCACCTCGTCAGCGCGCGCCCCCAGAAAATCCCCAATAGCAACGGCACCAGCACCACGCTGGAGCCGGTAACGAAGCCAGAGTTTGTAGCGGTGGTGTATTGCAGGCCCGCGGTCTGAAAGCAGTACCCGGCGAACATGAAAAACGCCAGGCGCAGCCCGGCGAACACCTCTTCGCGCTGGATTTTGCCGATCACCCGCGGCTGGAACACCGCCATCAAAACTGCCGCAATCGTGAAGCGCACCGCCAGAAAAACAAACACCGACGCATGATCCAGGCCCGTCTTTACCACCACAAACGTCGCGCCCCAGATCAGCGAGCAAAACATCAGGGATAAATCGGCTTGGAGTTTGCGATTCACTGGGCGTTCGCCACGGGTCGAAGCCAGTGTATCTGCAAAACGCCACGAACTGCACTCCAGAGGAGTAGATTTGTGAGGAGTTAAATCAGCCTGCCGGCGACGCGGGGCTCAGAAACTCTTTTGATACACGGTGCGGCCGCCAACAACGGTGAGCAAAACCTCGGTGTTTAGAAATTCCTTGGCGGGGATCCTTGTTAAATCCTGGGAAAGGACGACGAAGTCCGCAAATTCACCGATTTTCAGTTCGCCCTTCTTCCCCTCCATGAACTCGGCATAGGCCGACCCCGTCGTGTACGCGCTGATGCAATCCTGCAGGGGCAATTTTTCCTCGGGAATCCAGCCGCCCTCGGGCTGGCCATTCAGGTCCGCGCGGGAGATACAGGCGTAGAGCCCGCGCAAGGGATTGATGGACTCGACGTCATAATCGGTGCCGAAAGCCAGCGGCGCGCCGGCCTTCTGCAGAGAATTCCACGCATACGCGCCCTTGGAGCGCTCCGGGCCGAGGCGTTGTTCTGCCCAGCGCAGGTCGTTGGTCTCATGGCACGGCTGCATAGAGGCGATGATGTGCAGAGCGCCGAAGCGTTCTATGTCTTCGGGGGTCAAAACCTGCGCGTGTTCGATGCGGTCGCGTCGGTCGCGAGGAGGATTCACCCGCGAGAGCGATTCGAATGCGTCTAGGGCCAGATGGTTGGCTTTGTCGCCTATGGCGTGAAACGCAATCTGGAAGGCCAGGCGGTCGCGCTCGATGGTCATGGCCTTAAGCTTCTCCGGTTCGTAAATCAGCATGCCGCTCGTGGATGGATCATCGGTATAGGGAGCCATCAGTGCCGCCGTGTGCGTGCCCAATGCGCCGTCCAGAAAGCCTTTCAATGCGCCGGTTCTGAGCCACGGGTCCGTGGTACCGCCTTCGGCGCGCATGTTCTGCAGCGTGTTGACCGGCAAATTGAATGGCAGCCACTCGGTAATGCGAATGGTGAGCTTCTTTTCTTGTTTCAGTTGGTTATAAAGGTGAAAATCGTCCCACTCGGAAAAGTCCTGGACCGAGGTCACTCCGTTGCGCGCAAGCTCCTCCAGAACCAATTCGATGCCTTTGCGGCGCACGTCCGCGGGAGGGTCGGGAATCCGCTGCGTGACCAAACCCGCCGCACGCTCCTTGAGTATTCCAGTGGGCTCTCCGTCCGCAAATCTCTCGATTTCGCCTCCCGCTGGGTTCGGAGTATCCGCGGCGATCTCCGCGTGCCGCAGCGCCTCCGAATTCACCACCGCAATGTGCCCGGAGATATGTTCGAGATACACAGGGTTGTTCGCGGCAACGCGGTCCAGGTCCATGCGCGTGGGAAATTTTTGATCCGCCCAGCGCGTTTGGTCCCAGCCGCTGCCCACAATCCATTCTCCCAGCTTGTGTTTGCTGACCGCCCTTTCCACTAGCTTCAGCACGTCGGCGAGAGAAGTGGCGTCGTTCAGCGCCACGGCCATTTTGTCGCGTCCTGCTCCGCCCAAATGCACATGCGCATCGTTAAAGCCGGGCATCACGAAACGCCCATTCAACTGCACCACGTCGCTTGCTTCGGCGCCCCCGCATTCCAGCAACACGTTCGAGAGCGTGCCCACGCAAAGAATCTTTCCATCACGAACAGCCATGCCCTCGGCCCATGGGTGCTTCGGATCGTTGGTATAGATTCGGCCGTGAAGATAATACGTCGTAGCATGAACGCCCGAAGGCGGCGGTGATTGTGCGTGCAAAGCAGTGGCACAACAGAGGCTCAGCAAAAATCCAGCAGCGCAGAGCGCCGCCCTGGCACACGCAGCAGCAAGCCGCCTCACGGGTTTTTCTCCGTGGCCAAGCCGCTAATTTCCAGCAAAGCGAGCAGCACCCGTTTGAGGCCTACTTCGCGGCCCGCCGGTTCGTACCATTCCTGCAAGGAATGTGCTCCCCCGCCATTTCCCCCGGCGCCAATGGCGATGGCGTCGATTCCCAGCGATAGGGGAATATTGGCATCGGTCGACGACCGCTCGATGCGCGATTTGTTACCGAGGAAATCGTCCGCCGAGCGCAGCGCCGCCAGTAGCGGCGAGTCGGCAGACACTTCGCCACCCGGACGGCTGCCAATTAGGTCAATCTTCCAATCCAGTTTGCCGCGGCTGCGATCCCGGGCATTATCCATTTCGTCTTTGACCCCTGCCGCGATGCACTCGCGAAGCGCACCTTCCATGCGAGCGATCTCGCCTTCCTCCTCGGAACGCAAATCCACCTTGAGTTTCGCTTCGTACGGGATGGAATTGACGGAAGTGCCGCCTTCGATCTGGCCAAGATTAAAGGTCGTGCGCGGTGTTGTGGGCACCTTGGTATTGATGAACCGCACCGAACCCCGCACGAGCGCGTTGATGGGATTGGGTATGCCGAAATCGGACCAGCTATGGCCGCCGGGGCCGGTGATAACAACCTCCACGCGACGCGAAGCGAGCGCTTTCGTTGTCACGTGATCGATTCCGGAGCCATCCAGCACAATCACGGCACGCAACTTCGCTTGGTACGCGTCAATTAGCGCGCGCATCCCGCGCAGATTGCCCTCGCCTTCCTCGCCTACGTTCGCGGCGAACACAATCGTGCGCTGCGGCTTGATGTGCGCTGCATGAATCGCCCGCGCGACGCCTATTAAACCAGCTAGTCCGGTGCCGTTGTCCGAGATCCCTGGAGCGACCAGCCGGCCGCCTTCGCGCTTCACGCTGATGTCCGTGCCGGCGGGGAAAACCGTGTCCAGATGCGCCGCGAGGATCACCACTTCTTTGTCCGTCGCCCCGGGAAGCTCGCCAATTACGTTGCCGAGCTTATCGCTCTGCAAGTTTAGACCTGCACCGGATAGCAGTCTCTTGACCTCTTCCGCTCGTTTGCCCTCCTGAAACGAGGGCGCCGGAATTTCCGTCAAATCCACCTGAATATCCGTGATTCGCTCGGTGTTTTTCTCCAGCCAGGCCAGCGCATTGCGGACTTGGGGTTGATCCGCAACAGAGGACGACCGGGAAGGACGCGGCGGATAGGGAGCAACCGAAGAGCGCATCGGCATAGCGAAAAGAATAGCGCAAAGCGCAAGGTGTTTCACTGTACCAAATGACAGGCGTGGAGCCGGAAGGTTACCCAGGAAGTGTTGCGCGGGGCTCATTTTGGGGATTCAGCGGAATTGTACAGCCGTGCTAGCGCTGGGTTCTAGCGGGCTGCCGCCAAACCGTCATTACCGTCGGCAAAACGGGCTTCGAGACTCAAGCGGGGCTGGTGCACAGCGCGCGCACTTCATCGTCGGTCAGGACGCGCGGCGACTGCTTGGCCACTTCGAAGATGCGATTCACGAGTTCTTCGCTCTCCGGAATGCCATGCCGCGCGAGCCAATAAATGACATTTGACTTCCCGCTCATCGGGCCAATCTCGACGATCTGCTGCAAACCGAACAAATGCGCCGGCACACCGCTGTAGACAGCGTCGGCAAGCGCGCGGTCGTGTTTGCCCAGCGCTTTGATGATTGCGGCGGCGTGCACGCCGGTCGCAGTGCGGAACGCGTCTCTGCCAAAAACCGGATAGTTCGGCGGGATGGTGGTATGCGTGGCCTTGGCCACCCGGTCGCAGTACGCTCGCAGATACGTCAAATCGTGGCCGCGCAGGCCCATCAGCCGCAAATTGACAAGCAAAAGCTCCATCGGTGTGTTCCCGACACGTTCGCCGAGCGACAACGCCACACCGTGGATCTGGCGCGCCCCGGCAGCGATGGCCGCAAGCGAATTGGCAATGGCCAGGCCACGGTCGCGATGACCATGCCAATCCACGCGGATATTCTCTCCGGAGGGTTTTACAACATTGTCGATGACGTGTTTCACCAGGTTGAAGGCGCCTTCGGGTATGGCATGGCCAACCGTGTCGCACAACACGATAGCCCGCGCGCCGCTGCGAATCGCGGTGGTATAAAGCCGCTGAATGGTTTCCGGATCGGTGCGCACGGTGTCTTCTGTGACATACATGGAAGGCAAGCCGTGCTCCACGGCGAACTTCACAGCTTTTTCCGTGGTGCGCTCCAGATGGTCCACGGTCCAGTCTTCCACTAGACGCCGAATGGGGCTCGAGCCGATGAATGTGGCGGCCTCAATAGCGATTCCGGCGCGCTGGGAGATCTCCACGATCGGCCGAATGTCCGCCTCGACGGTGCGCGCCGCGCAATTCGGCCTGATCTTCATGTGATTCTTTGCAATTTCGCGCGCCAGGGCCTCCACGTGTTCGTAGGCGCGTGGCCCGGCTCCCGGCAGACCGATATTCACGGAATCAATGCCCAAGGCTTCCATCAAATGCAGAATTTCTATTTTTTCGGCGATGGTGGGGTCGTGAATGGAGGGGTTTTGCAGCCCGTCACGCAGCGTTTCATCATTGACGAGCACCTGTGTGCCTGCCGGAATGGGAATCTCGCCCGCCAGATTCCAGTCGTAAATCCATTCGTTTTGGGACACGGCGGAGCGACCTCCCTGTCCAGGCTAGTAGCGGACGGTATAGCTGTTCGGCTGTTGCTTGGGGTCCGGGCGATAGATGGTTTTGCAAAACTCGCAGCGATAGATTTCCGCATCCTTGCCAACGACGGCTTGCACCTCCGCCGGGTAGTCAAACCAGCGCTTCAGATGGCCGGCGCAAAGCTTTCCTTTTGCGTCCTTCTCATCACAGGCACGCTGTTTTGGTTTGCGGGTCTTGAATTTGGGCGCCGCCGGCTTTTCTTCCGGCACTGCAGGTACCGCCTGGGGTGGTGTGGTAGTCGTCTCGTCTGCCAAGTTGGTTCTCCCTACGGCAATTCTAGCCGAAGCCCTCGCAGAGTTCATCCTCGCGGAAGCAAGCGGCAGGCCGTCGTCCCGCACGGTCATACTTAGGGATTGTACTTGGCCAGCCAATCCTTGATTTCTGTGAACACGTCGCGGCGCTGCTCGGCAAGCTGCGGAAAATGCGGCGAGCCAGGATACGTGACCATGCGCACGGTCTTGCCGCGTTCTGCCAATAGCACGAAGAATTCCCTGCCCTGAAATGCCGGCACGCGTATGTCCGCCTCGCCGTGCAGAATCAACAACGGCGTAGTCACCTGGTCGGCGTGCATGACCGCAGAAAACTGCAGGAAGGGTGCCGCGTCTTTTTCCTGCCAGCGCATGTCGTAGTCGACTTGCGCAATGTCGCTGGTGGGAATGAAACTCAGCCAATCCGTGATACCTGCGCCTTCGATGGCTGCCTTGTAGCGGTGGGTTTGCGTCACCGTCCAGGAAGTCATGAACCCGCCGGCGCTCCAGCCAAAAATGGCCAAACGGCTCGGGTCGGCCCATCCCTGGGCGACGGCAAAATCCGTGGCACTATCTACATCGCTATAGGCCCGGTCACCAAAATGTTGGTAGATCGCCTGCAGGAAGTCGGATCCATACCCGGTCGAGCCGCGGTACTCCGGCTGCAAGACCACATAGCTAAGTCCGGCAATCAGCCGCGAGAAGTTGTCGAAATCCAGCGTGTCATTCCCTTCTGGTCCGCCGTGCGGCAGCACCAGAAAGGGATACTTCTTACCTGCTTGGTAATTTGCGGGCAACGTCAGAATGCCTTCGAGCCTGGTGCCGTCCTTGGCGGTCCACTTCACGACTTGCACGTCGCCCAAGGCAACCTTGGCGAGGACATCCTCTCCTTCGTGCGTGATCTTGTGCAACTCCGAACCTTGTGCCATGGCTACATTGGATGCGTGCGAGGGATCGCCGACGTTGAAAGCCAGGAGCTCACTAGCCGAAGCAAACGGCGTAAACACAGGGTGATACACCAAACCGCCGGGCCAATGGTAGGCCGGCTCTAACTTACCGTCGCGGTAGCGGGACACCTCAACGCTAGTGCCTTTATGCATACCCACCCACACGTTGCCGTGAGGATCGTTAACCACCGTAGTGATCGTGCCGTCGAGCTTCGGCGTTTGATCCACAGGAGCGCCGCCAGAGACCGGGACGGTCCACAGATGGTCGGGAGTCAAAACATCCGTTGTGGTGCTGGCAAAGGCCAAGTCTTTGCCACCATTCGCCCAGGCGATACCTGAAGCCGCATTGTGTATGTCCGCCAGTTTGCGCGAACCTGCCGCGCTGCAAACGTAAATGGCAGAAGTAACGTCGTGATGGCCGATTTTTTGTACTTGACTAAGAATTGCAAGCTGCGCGCTATCTCCCGACCACGCGAAGCCATCTACATCTCTTAACTCCGGACACCACCAGGCACCATCTCTGCCATTGGTGCTTACTACGTAGACGCTAGTTTGGTCGTTCTCGATCACGTGGCGGACCTCGCCGAGTGCATCGACGGGTCTCGGGTCTGCTATCGCCGCGAATTTTGTCCCATCCGGTGAAATCATCGCGCGATGCATTCCATTCGTCAGCGCAATGATCTGCGTGGGCTTTCCTGCCTCCAAGGGCACAAGAGCAAGCTGATCCTTCTTATCCACCTGAAAGGATCCATAAAGAGCTTGGCCGTCTTTTGTAAAACCCTGCGGATGGAAGGACTCGGGAAGGTCCAACTTGCGATTGTTTTCGCCGGAAGTATCGATCAGATGCCATTCGTGTTTGACCGGTCCTTTGTCGCCGTCATATTGGACGCCAAACAAAACGGTTTTTCCATCGGCTGAAACGGCAATCGCGCCGGCGTGCCGGAGCGCTGCATAGTCGTCCGGCCCAAAGGCATGTTTGTCCTGAGGCGCAGGACGGGCGGAATAGCTGCCGGCAAAGAAAGTGATGGTCGAAAGAAATGAAGCGGAGAGAAGCTTGCGAATTAGTGGGCTAGTCATGGCGGAGATTCTAACTGAAACTCACGCCAAAGAGCGATGGTTGGAGGCCGCGCCACGCGCCCGCTCGGATGGGCGGGCCGAACCCCAAAATGGCTTAGTACCTTCGTACCACTACGCAACGATTTTTCTGCGCAACTCTTCCTTGCTTCCTGGGTTTGACCCAGTAATCAGGTTGGCCGAGTCCTCGCTAGCCTGTAGTGGTTGCCGATAAAAGTGAATTGCTAATTAAACAGTTGGAGGCCTCTCGCCCCTCCTAAGGAGAAAAGCGATGAAGTTTCTAGGTTCGCGTTTCATGCTTGGTGTGGCTGCCGCCGCATGGATGCTTGCGCTTATGGGGTGCTCGTCCGGCAGTTCGTCACCGGTTGTTTCGACCCAGCCACAAAACGGCACAGTGAACGTCCAAATCAGCGACGATCCGACGGAAGATTGGGCGCAGATTGGCGTCAAGGTGCTTTCGATTACTATCACGCCGCAGGGCGGAGGCACTCCGGTCACATTGTTTACGGCTGGCAGTCCAGTACCAACGATCAACCTGCTGCAATTGGATCAGCTTAACGAAATTATGGGGACCCCGACGGTCCCGGCGAACACGTACACGACCGCCACGGTTACGCTAAGCGGCAATCCCGGCGACGTGACCTTGGTCGCTTCCGCCGATCCGGAGGTGGGCTTTGCCGCTGCCGCGGGCAGCACCATACCTTCGAATCAGATCCAGATTCTCGGCACGCAAGGAACGGCAGGCAACCTGACGGTTCCTGTCAAACTCACACTCGATACTCCCCTGGTTGTCCCCGTGAGTCAGAGCACCACGTTGAACCTGGACTTTGATCTAGCACACCCGGCGTTTATCGTCGCCCACGTGCCTCCATCCGGTGGCGGAACCACCATGTGGGCGGTCAACTTCAATGGCCCTATTCGCCATCGCCATGTGCATAACCTCGCCGAGCTCATTCTGCGCCATCACTACGGTACGGTAACTGCCGTTTCATCGGACAACACCACGTTGACGTTTGACAAGGACTATCCGGTCTATCCGCCAACCAATCCCGAGACCGAAATCACCAGCAGCAACACCTTGAATGTGGAGGCAGATTCCAACTACGGCACGCTCTACTATGACGTGGACGCAGGGACCAGCGCCATCATCAAGGATTTCAGCACCATCGCCTCTACCATCGTGGGCAGATATATTCGCGTGGCCGCGCGCTATCAGGAGAACGGTACACTCATCGCGGTGCGCTTGTGGGCCAGCAATACGTTCAACAACGTGTGGGTCAGTCCGGAAGGCCATGTCCTGCACGTCGAAGCTGCCAGCGACACCATCGTGGTCGAGAACGAACTCGGCCTCCCTACTGCTTTGACCGTCGGCGCCAACACACTATTCTTCTTCCGCGTTCCGACCAACGCACAAGCCGATGCCACGCCCATTGGCCAAGGACCCGCATTTCTCTCGAATCTGTACCGCGGGTTCAAGGTGCACGCCAGTTGTGATCCGCTTTCTGTCACTCCCAACCAGGCTACCTCGATTGACATCGAAATCGCGCGCTTTGATGGCACCATCAGCAACAGCAACCTGACCAATTTCACTTACACGCGAACCTTCCACACTGCGAGTGACAATTACACCGTGACTCTGCCGTACATCGTATCGGCCAGCGCGAACGGCAGCGATCCGGAATCGGGCAGTGCGATCTCCGGGTTCAAATGGTGGAACTTCGCCTTCCCGACGGTTGTGGATAGTGGGGAAAACGCGATCAACGACTTCATGAATGCCACCAACTTCGGCGCCAATGTCGGCCTTAACGTCGTCGGCGAAACCTATGCCACTTGGAACGATCCCGCTGCGGCAGGCAACTGGGCGGCACCTTCGGCGGTATTGGATCCCACACCTGTGCCTCTGACTCCAGCGGCCACGGGCTATAACAACGCCACCACCAGCTTCACCCTGGTGCTCAACGGAACGCAGGTTGTGCCCATCGATCTCAGCACCACCTCCGGCGCGGCCTCGCTGGTCTATCAGGTGGATTGGTCCGGCGGCGTTTTCACCATCAGCCCGGTGGACATCACAACCACCGCTGGCCAGAACACCCTGACCACCAACCTGGTGGCCAATACACCAGTCAAGGTCTTTGGCATCGCGCAAGCCAACGGCACGATCAAGTGCTACGTGCTGTCCTACTTCACGGGTTTTGCTACCGCCACCACAAATTAGCTTTCACCCCTGACACGAAGCGCCGCCGGAAAAGCCAGTCTCCGGCGGCGCTTCTTTTTCTCCGTGAGCTCTGTGCTCTTCCTCTGTGATCTCTGTGGCAAAAAAACGTAAGCCACACTACCCGAGCAGCCATCAAGCACGAACGCGAAACGCTTCCTCATGTTCCACGCGCACCATGCACAACCCCTGAGGTGGTACCGTCGGTCCGGACTTCGAACGGTCCTTTAACTCGTACAACCGATCGATGTCTTCCGGCTTGAGCTTTCCGCGCCCCACGTCCAACAGCGTCCCCACCATCTTCCGCACCATGTAACGCAGAAAAGACCTTCCGTGCACGGTGAACCAGAGCTCTTCTCCATCCTCGCTGCGCTTCAGTTCGCTCGAGAAAATCTCCCGCTCCATGTTGCGCTCTCTGTCGTCATCTTCAGAGCCTGTGGACGCCGCAAAGGAGGCGAAATCATGCACGCCGGCAAAGCGCGCTGCGGCATCGCGCATGGCGTCTTCATCCAGCGGGAACGGATAATGCAGCACGTACCGCCACACCGCCGGAGGCACCACCTTGCCGCGGTACAAACGGTAGCGGTACACCTTCCCCCTGGCCGACCAGCGCGCGCTAAAATCCGGTCCCGTTTCTTCGGCGCCGACGATGCGGATCGTCGGCGGCAACAAGGCATTCAGCGCCCGCTGAAATTCCCCGGCCGACAGTGGCGACTGCGTGCGGAAGCTGCCTACTTGCCCGAGCGCGTGCACACCCGCATCCGTTCGGCCCGCGCCGTGCAATTGCACATTTTCCTGCGTTAACCGGCGCAGCACGGAGACGATTTCGCCCTGCACCGTTGGTTTGTTCAATTGCATTTGCCAGCCGTGAAAGTCCGTGCCGTCGTAGGCAATGGTCAGCTTGAAATATCGCATTTAAGTGGCACAGACACTCTTGTCTGTGCGCTTTTCCGCCCTACTGTGTTCTTCTCTGTGAACTCTGCGAATCCTCTGCGGACTCTGCGTTAATTCTTGATTCTTGTCAGCTGTTGGCTAAAGACTGTCGGCTGCGCTGCGCAATCCTGCTGCCAACTGCAAACTAACGACTCCCGGCTTCCTCAAGGCGCCGTCCGCACAAACCGGCTGCCCGGCTTCACCGCCGCGCTTCCCTGCCGGCACAGCGGGCAATCCTCCGGTTCGTAGCTGCCAATCTTCAGTTCGATAAGCGCGTTCGATTCCACGGGAAACTCAATCTGCCCGCCGCTGCGGTCGATCAGGGCTCCGGCAGCCACCACACGGCCTCCGGCTTCCTCGACCACATGGATGGTCTCTTGTGTCGACCCGCCTGTCGTCCACACATCCTCTACGACCAGCACGTGCTGATCAGGACGCAGAACAAAACCCCGGCGCATGGTCAGCGTGCCGCTGGCATCGCGCTCCACAAACATCGCTGGCACGCCGCCGCCCACCGCGTCTTTCGGTGCAGGCAGCGCCCGGGCCACTTCCTGCGCGATAATGACGCCACCCAGTGCGGGAGAGACTACCGCATCGATGCGCGCATCCGAAAACAGCGCCGCTAGCGCCTGCCCGAGCTTCTCCGCAAATAGCGGATACTGCAGCACCAAGGCGCATTGCACGTAGGTTCCGCTGTGCAGCCCACTCGACAGCTCAAAGTGGCCATGGCGGATGGCCCCTGCGGCCTCAAACATGCGCAACAGTTCTTCGCGGGAGTTCATTTCTTGCATCTTAGTCCCATAGGCTCTGAACATCTCGCCACTAACCCATTGCCACTCGTAAACGTCGAAATGTCAGCAGCCTAGCTGCCAGGTCCTGCGTTGTCAAGGATTGCGACGCCCTGTTACACTGCACTTTTGGGTCGCCGGCTTCGCAGCTTCCTGTGATGTTCCCTCTGTGCCCTTTGCATGAAACAAATTGCGGACTGCGAACGTTATCACTAATGAAGCGCACCGTCTCAGGTCTTTGCTGTAGCTGTAGGTGTTCCAAGTACATAGTGAGGAAACCCATGAAGAAGCTGTCAATTCGGCCTTTGCTCGCTGCCGTGCTCATCGGATGCTTAGCGGGCACTCCGGTCGCTCCAGTCCTGGCGCAGCAACCCACCTCCGCTCCTCCGTCACAGGCAGCGGCGCAAGGCGGTGTGCCCATTTCTTTGGGCGTGTCCAAATACGATTACTCGCGCGCGCCCCGGGCGTTTCCGGACATCAGCAATCCTTATCGCATGCAGAACATCGCCCCGGGCGTGCTCGCCAACTCGCCACGGCTGGAACAGTTGATTCATAACGGCAAGCTGGAATTGAGCCTCCAGGATGCCATTGCCCTCGCGCTCGAAAACAGTATGGACATTGTCGTTCAGCGATACAGCCCGTGGATGGCGGACGCGAGCCTGCTGAAAACACGCGCCGGAGGGTACAGTTACGGCACGCCGGGGAGCATCGCCGTCGGTTCGACCGCGAACCTCCCGGAGCTTTACTACGACCCGGTGATTTCGCAAACGATTTCCGTCGCAGATGTTTCGGAGCCCATCAACAACCCGTTTACTTCTGGTACCGGCACCACTTCGGTTACGCAGGCCGAAGCTCTGATTGCGCACAGCTCGACTTTCAACACGGCATATCAGCAGTATTTTGATTGGGGCACCAGCTTCAACGTTACCTGGGCCAACACGCGCGGTTCTTCCAACGCCTTCAACTTTTTCAATCCGTACGTGCAGTCGTCGCTGACCGTCCAACTTTCCCAGCAACTCCTTGCCGGGGCCGGGCGCTTTGTGAATCGCCGCAATATCCTGATCGCGGAAAACAACCGTAAAATCGCCGATTTGGCTTTCACTCAGCAAGCTATTACCACCACCACAAACACCATCAACGCATACTGGGAACTGGCGTACGCCCGCGAAAACGTGAAGGTCCAACAGCAAGCCGTAACCGTCGCCGAGAAGCTCTATAACGACAACAAGAAACAGCTTGAGATCGGCACCATGGCGCCGCTGGATGTGACCCGCGCCGAATCCGAATTGGCCGCCGACCGCACAAACCTGATCGTCGCGCAGACCGTTCAGCTCCAGGACGAACTTGTCTTAAAGAATTACATTTCCAAAGACCCCACTGCTTCCAATTTGCTAAACGTCGAAATCATTCCCACCGACAAGCCGGAACCTCCGTCCTTGATCGAAGCCGCTTCCTTCGAAGATGCCGTCAAGGAGGCTTTCCAGAAGCGTCCGGACGTTCGCGAGCAGGATTACAACTTGAAAAGCGCGCAAGTCGACGTGCGCGCCACCAAGAACGCCCTTCTCCCGACCGCTACACTCGGTGTGGAATACTCGGCCTCGGGTCTCGCGGGCAATTCTTTCACGACGACTTCTACAACCGTGGCAGGTGCTCCCGTCGTCGGTCCCGCTGGCGCGGCTGTCCCCAATCTTTTTCTCCCAGCGACGGATACCACGGTCACAGGAGTGAACAAAGCGGGCTTTAGTACGGCGCAGTCCCAGATCTTTCATAACACCTTTCCCCTCTATGCCGGCCAGATCACCTTCAGCCTTCCTCTGCGCAATCGCGCCAATCAAGCCGACAATATCCACGCCCAACTAGTGGAACGCCAATTCGAGGCCCAGGTGCAGCAAATCAAGAACAACGCCGTTCTCGACGTTCGCAATACCACCATCGCCTTGCAGCAGGGCCGCGCGCAGGTACAGTCCGCGAGCAAAGCCCGCGAATTGCAGCAGCAGACCTTCGATGCCGAGGAAAAGAAATACAAGCTGGGCGCTTCCACGGTCTATAACGTGATTCTGACGCAGCGCGACCTCATTACCGCGCAAGGCACGGAGTTGCGCGCCCTCGCCAACCTCGCCGAGGCCAAAGCCAACTACGAACGCGCCTTGGGCCGGACTCTCGAGGTCAACAACGTCACCATCGCCGACGCCAGAAAAGGCGTCGTCGACCAGGACACCCTGATTCCCGGCACCCTGAACGGCCAAGTCGTAGGCGTAAGCGAACTCCTCAAAGCGCTGGACAACGGCGAAACCCCAGTCGGTCGTCGCTAACCACCGCACATGTAGTGGCGGGCCAACGTGAATGTAGTGGCGCGCCAACGCGAATGTAGTGGCGGGTCTTTAGACCCATGAAGTTGCCTGCGGGTGCCTCACATGTCGGCCACTGACACAACGTTGTCATCCTGAGGGACGCGCCGACTACGGGTGCCCCACATGCCGCTTTCGCATGTGGGGTCTTCTCGCCTTCACTCTTTGTCTTTCGGAGTGCGCCCTCTGCATCTCCGCATGGAGCTTTCTTCTCCCTTCTCTTCTCTGTGCTCTCTGTGGCCGCTCTGCGGACTCTGTGGTTATCTTCACTTCTTTTTGCAGCACCTCAAGCTTGCCCCAACCCTGCCTTTCGCATAGCATCAATTCCCTGACTTATGACCGACCCCAAATCCAAATCCCATGCCCTATGGGAGCAGGCCGCCTCCAAAACTCCCGAGCGGCAAAAGCAATTCACCACCGTCTCCGGCTACCCCATCCGCCGCCTGTACACCGAAGCCGACCTTTCCAACTGGGACCCTGCCCGCGACCTCGGCCTCCCCGGGGCCCCCCCCTACACCCGCGGCATCCACGCCACCATGTACCGCACCCGTCTCTGGACCATGCGCCAGTTCGCCGGCTTCGGCACCGCCGAGGACACCAACCAGCGCTTCCGGTATCTCCTCGCGCACGGGCAGACCGGCCTGTCCACCGCCTTCGATCTCCCCACCCTGATGGGTTACGACTCCGACCACCCGCTCTCCGAAGGCGAAGTCGGTAAGTGTGGCGTAGCGATCAGTTCCCTCGCCGACATGGAAGTGTTGTTCGATCAAATCCCGCTCGCCGATGTCACCACCTCGATGACCATCAACTCCCCCGCGGCGGTCATTTGGGCCATGTATCTCGCCGTCGCCGAAAAGCAAGGCGCCGACTGGAAGAAAATCTCCGGCACCCTGCAAAACGACATCCTCAAGGAGTACATCGCGCAAAAGGAATACATCTACCCTCCCGAACCCTCCATGCGCCTGGTCATCGACACCTTCGAATTCGGCATGAAGCACACGCCGAAGTTCAACGTCATCTCGATCAGCGGGTATCACATCCGCGAAGCTGGCTCGACCGCAATTCAGGAATTGGCGTTCACGCTTCGCGATGGTCTTGAGTATGTGGAATGGGCCCTGCGCCGCGGCCTGCCGCTTGATGAATTCGCTCCGCAGCTTTCTTTCTTCTTCAACGCCCACAACGATTTCTTCGAAGAAATTGCCAAGTACCGCGCCGCGCGACGCATCTGGTACAAGGCCATGACCCAAAGGTATAAATCCCAAAACCCGCGTACCTGGGCGCTGCGTTTCCACACGCAAACCGCCGGCTGCTCGCTCACCGCCCAGCAACCCATGAACAACGTGGTGCGCACCGCAATTCAGGCATTAGCTGGCGTCCTTGGTGGCACGCAATCCCTGCACACCAACTCGCTAGATGAAGCCTGGGCGCTTCCCACAGAATTCGCCGCCACGATCGCGCTCCGCACGCAGCAAATCATCGCCCACGAAACCGGCGTGACACACACCGTCGATCCACTCGGCGGTTCCTACTTTGTAGAAACGCTGACGAATGAAGTCGAGCAGGGCGCGTGGGATTATATCCGCCGCATTGACGCCATGGGCGGCATGGTCGCCGCTATCGAAAAGAGCTACCCGCAGCTCGAAATCGCCGAAGCCAGCTATCGCTACCAAAAAGCTGTCGATGCCAAAGAGAAAATCATCGTCGGCGTCAACGACTATGTCACCCCCGAAAAGCCCATCGAAATCCTGCAAATCGACGAAACCGTAGCCCATCGCCAAGCCGCGCGCCTGGACAAACTCCGCAAGGAGCGCAGCCAGGCCGCGGTGGATCGCAGCCTCAGCGCGTTAGCACGAGCAGCCCAAGGCAGCGAGAACCTAATGCCATTCATCTATGATGCGGTAAAGTCTTACGCCACTCTTGGCGAAATCTGCCAATGTCTCCGCACCGTCTTCGGCGCCTACGAAGAAGTCGCCATCACCTGAATCAGTCGACAGTTGACAGTTCACAGTCGAATGCGGCGATGAATCCATACGCTGACTTTGCTCCCCTAACCTTCTCTGTGACCTCTTTGCGCTCTCATCGTAAGGCACCAATGAGTCGTAGCTCGAAACCTCTCCGCTAACTCTCCTCCCCTCTGCCAACTCTGTGGTGCTCCTGTCTGTGCCATCTCAACGACCGCGCACGGCGAGTATCGGCTGCAGAACCTCCGTTACCTCTGCGCTCCTCTGCTAACTCTGTGGTAATCTTTATCTTCATGAACTCAATCCTGGACGCCGACCTGACCCGAAGAATCATTGGCGCAGCCATCGAGGTCCATCGCCTCCTAGGTCCGGGTCTTCTAGAATCCGCCTACGAAGAATGCCTATGTCGCTAACTTTCCTTGAGAGGCATCCTCTTCGAACGCCAGAAACCCATTCCCGTGGTCTATAAAGATGTAAAACTCGAATGTGGCTACAGAATAGACATTCTTGTCGAGCATCGGATCGTCGTAGAACTGAAAGCCATCGAGCAGATTGCTCCCATTCACGAAGCGGTCGTCCTTACGTACCTGAAACTTTCCGGAAATCGCGTCGGTCTTTTGATTAACTTCCATGTGCCTGTGTTAAAAGAAGGCGTTCGGCGATATATTTGTAAGGAAAAACAAGACCTCACCACAGAGTTAGCAGAGGTAAGCAGAGAGAACGGAGACTTTCCAGACACTGACCATGCCTGAAAAGAAGATTCGCGTGCTGATAGCCAAGCCCGGCCTCGACGGCCACGACCGCGGCGCCAAAGTCATCGCCCGCGCCTTGCGCGACGCCGGCATGGAAGTGATCTACACCGGCCATCGCCAGACCCCCGAGATGATCGCCTCCGCCGCCGTGCAGGAAGACGTGGACGTCATCGGCCTCTCCATCCTCTCCGGCGCCCACAATACCCTCTGCCCCCAGCTCATGAAG
>Ga0187782_10001081_pt1 | contig 19520 bp, 20 predicted proteins | sample 0715_SJ02_MP15_2_FD_132454 | JGI IMG/M metagenome (GOLD analysis project Ga0187782, IMG submission 132454) | Tropical peat soil microbial communities from peatlands in Department of Meta, Colombia - 0715_SJ02_MP15_20_MG | ecosystem: Environmental > Terrestrial > Soil > Wetlands > Peat | place... | reverse complement strand
TGGGCACGCCTGACAAGCACTTAAAGAATATCAGACGTATCGCTTTTGTCAATGGCCGCGTTGAGGGAACGTGCGGAGAGTGGGAGACTCGAACTCCAGGGGCTGCATGCAGCCCTCAACGCTAAAGCGGCCACCGACAATGCCCGCAAGTGGTCTCCGTGGCTCATTGCCGCCAACTGCTGCGCCATGATCGAGCGTCCCACCGGCGTCGCTGTAGTCGCTTTCGGGGGAGGGAATCCCGGTGTGGGCGGCTCAGGTCCCACCGGAAAAATCTATCAGCTCAGCGATAGCCAATATTCCGACGACGGCACCGCCATCAACAGCTATTACACCACCTACTTCGTTCCTGAACGCACCGCGGAAACCGCCCTCGGCGTCGGGGCTCACCGGAAACTTTTTAGCTATCTAACGATGTACGTCGAAGGGGCAGGGAACTTGGCTCTGACCACGTATGTCGACTCTCAGAGCGCACCCACAGCACAGCAATCTTTGCCGCTCAGTTCTCCGTGCTTGGAGGATTTGGAATTGCCGCTGAACGTTTTGGGAGAACGCGTCGCCTTTCAGCTCGGCACCAATCAGCCGGGCGCTTGGTTTCGTCTCCAACGGTTCACCCCGTCTTTGCGCGCCGATCCTTGGGCCCCCGTCCGCGGCATGAACTGAAACCATTCGTGAGGCGCAATTGCCACCTTTTTGAACCATCTGAAACACAAAGAGAGGATGCTATGCCAAGTTACTCGAATGCATTGCCGCCGCTGTCGGTGGGTTTCGGAGATAATGCCGTCGTGATCGCGCCAACCGATACCTTGAGCGCCACGTTCAAGAGCGCCCAAGTCGCTCTTCAGCACGGTTACACCGGAACGCAGCAGCGGCTCTCCGTGGAGATCGTCTTCACCGGAAATCCCGGGACCTTCCAGGTGAACCTGCAAACCGCGGATAGCGACGCGGATGCCAACTATGCCGTTGAGGGCGCCAACATCAGCTCGGTCTCTGCCGGAAACGATCCCACCCAGCAACAGCAGGGTCCTGGCTGGCGCACCCCCCGCGCCAGCCAGGAAATATCCCCTGATCGGCAAGCCCCAAGCCCAGGATTTCCACAGAAATCGCTAGCAAACAGAAAAATACCTTTTGACAGTGCGTCCTATAAGATATATTATGTTAACTACTGGATGGGTCAGAATCCGCCACCCATATCCCCTCAGCAAACAACGGGTCCTTCCGACCTCGTCCCATTTTGGAACCCACTTCCCCTCTCCACAAGCCCACTTCCCCCCTTCTGTTGCCGCGCACTCTTCGACGACTCGCATGCGCACACCAAACCTCCAACGCAGGGAACTTGCGGCAATATTTTTTCACGAGGTAACGAGAACCACGTCGAGGAGTCCTACGTCATCGGCTTACTTGGGACCCGCTAGCTTAGCAACCTCATAGTCCAAGTATTGCTGTAGTGCGTGCGGATCGGCCCCGCCCAGGGGCCGGCCATTCACGAATACGGTAGGGGTGCTGCGCACGTTCAGCAGTTTCCCGTTCTCGATGCTGGCATCGACTTCTCCTGCGGCTTGTGGGCTGCTCAGGCACGACTTGAACGTGTCGGCATTCAGCCCGGCCCGCCCGGCAAACTCAATCATCTTTTCGTACGCATTCGAAGCCGAGACCAGGTCCTGGTTGTCATAGATCAGGTCGTACATCTTCCAGAAGGCCCTCGGGTCCTGTTGATACGCGCACCGCCCCGCCAGGGCCCCGGTCCGTGCCCAGGGATGGATCTGGTCAATGGGAAAGTCTTTGAAGATCAGTTTGGCCTGCGGGTACTTCGGCAGCAATTCGCGCACCGCGTCGTGGAAGTTCCGGCATACCGGGCATTCGAAATCCCCATACTCCACAATGGCGATCGGTGCCTTCGGGTCACCCAGCACCGGCGCCCCCTTCAGGTCGAACTTCGCCACATTCTCCTTCAGCGGGTCGGTAGTTAGGTCGTTGACTTCCCCGCGAATCAAATACCTGCCATCGGCCGTCAAAAACATCTTCACCGTATCCCCGCCGTCGGGGCTTTTCACGTCAATCGACACTTCCGACAGGCCCGAGTTCCCTATCGGTTTTGGCGTTCCCACCGTAATCGTGAAATCCGATCCCAACGCGTAGTAGTTGCGCAGGAATGCCTCGATCGTTTTCTGCGATTTTGTCGGCGCAGTTGCCGGCGCGCTCGACGCTGCTTGTTGCGCGTACGTGCCCGTGGCCGCCAGCGCCAATCCCGCCAGCCCCACCACAATGTTCCGTATCGTCTTCCCGCCCATTCCCATCAATAGCTCCTAGTGGAACGCTGTCCGGTCCTCCGCCCCAACCTCACGGCACAAATCTCTGGGCAATCGGAAATGGCCGCCCAAATCCAAAGGCTCGCGACGTTATCTTCAACCCCGGTGCTGCCTGCTTCCGCTTGTACTCATTGTGATCCACGCGCGCCGCCGTGGTTCGCACCAACTCCAGGTCAAACCCCGTCTCTGCCGCGATCTCTTCCGGGCTTTTCACTTCCTCGATATACAGCTTCAATATGCGGTCCAGCACTTCATAGGGTGGCAGCGAGTCGGTGTCCTTCTGGTTTGGACGCAGTTCCGCCGACGGGGGTTTCTCCAGTGTCGAGCGGGGAATCACTTCCCTTTCGCAATTGATGTATCGCGCCAGCTCGTACACCATCATCTTCGGCACATCCGAAATCACCGCCAGTCCTCCGGCCATGTCTCCGTACAACGTGCAGTAGCCCACCGCATTCTCCGATTTGTTCCCGGTGCTCAGCACCATCGACCCAAACTTATTCGAAAGCGCCATCAGGTAATTCCCTCGGATGCGCGCCTGAATATTCTCCTCTGTCGCGTCGGCCGGCCGTCCCTGAAATGCCGATGCCAGCCCCTGCTGGTACGCCTCGAATACTCCCGAAATCGGTATGGTCAGAAACTCAATCCCCAGATTTCGCGCTACTGCCTGTGCATCCGTTTTGCTGCCCTCCGACGAGTACGGCCCCGGCATCGACACGCCCAGCACGTTCTCCGGTCCCAGCGCCGCCACCGCGATCGCTGCCACTACTGCCGAGTCCACTCCCCCGCTTAAGCCCACGATCGTCTTCGAAAACCGGCATTTCCGCACATAGTCCCGCGTCCCGGTCACCAGCGCCTGGTACGAATACGCGATCTCATCCGGCGGCTGCTCGTGAATTTCCCCGTCTCCCGTAGTCGTGTCGAACAGCACCAGGTCCTCTTCGAACGCCTTGGCCTGCGCTGCGATCCTCCCTTTCGCGGTGAACGCCACGCTGGCGCCATCGAAAACCAGCGAATCGTCTCCGCCCACTTGGTTCACGTACACCACCGGTGTTCGGTGGTGCGTCGCCGTCGACCGCAACATCCCCAGTCGCAGAAACCGTTTGTCGATCGTAAACGGTGACGCCGAAATGTTGATCAGCACGCTGGTTCCCTGCGACACCAACTCCGTCACCGGGTCCCGCGCATACATCGGAGTCGCCCAGAATGCCTTATCGTTCCACACATCTTCGCAGATGGTGATCCCCAGCTGCTCCTGCCCCAGCCCGTACACGTACTGCTTATCTCCGGGCTGAAAATAGCGCGATTCGTCGAACACATCGTAGGTAGGCAGCAGCATCTTGGTCTGTTCGAACACCACCCGTCCTTCGCAGATCAGCGCCGCTTTGTTGGCAATCGACTTCCCTGCCCGGCGATGATCCACGTCGGCTCGCCCGGCGAACCCAACGATCGCCGGCAACGGCATTTGTGCCGCCACGCGGCTCAGCACCTCGTAATTGCGCTGAATGAACGCTGGACGTTCCAGCAAATCCAACGGCAAGTACCCGCAAATGCACAGTTCGGAGAAGACCACTAGGTCCGCGCGGCGTCGGCAGGCTTGTCCCGCCAGCTCTAGGATCCGCGCAGCATTCCCTTCGAAATCACCCACCGTGGGATTGAATTGAGCCAGGGCTATCTTCATCCGGGTAGAGGTTTAGCATAAGTGTCCCGTCCCGATTATGCAAATCAACAGCGCCCTAGCGCTGCCGCTTTTTGGCCAGCATCGCTGCTCGCAGAATCGCGTTCAGCCGGCTCTGGTAACCCTTGCCATAGCTCCTCAGCCACTCCAGCACGTCCGCGTCGATGCGCACTGTTAGCTGTTGCTTGATGGGCCGATAGAACCGGCCGCGGACCGCACCAGCCCAGTCTTCCGTGCTGGTTGTTGGGACGTCAGAGAAATCAATGTCCCGCTCCCCTTTTGCCGAAAGAGCAGCCAATTCTTTACGCACCGATTTAGGCACCTTCTGCATTCGCTTCCGCTAGTCCGCGCCCGCCGCCGACCTTTGCGCAAACTCCGTTTCCGCCTTGATCCCGAACACCTCGATGGCCCGCTCCTGCACCTGCGCGCACACTTCATTAATCGCATCCACTCCCAGGTCCGTCGGAGATACCCGGTACCGCAATTTCCTCTGCCCCGCCGGTGTCTCCACAATCACCGCTACCACGTCGGCAACCTCCTGTGGATCGGCCGCTGCGGCCGTAAGCGCCCTTTCTATCTTCCCCGCAACCTCGTTCACGCTTCCGTAACTATTCGCTCGCGCCTTGTCTGCCCCCTGCACCGCATTGTTGATCACCAGCGTCTGATATGGCCCGGGCACCACGATCGACTCAATTCCCTGCTGCGCCAATTCGTAGTGGTAAGCCTCCGCCATCGCCTCCATCGCGAACTTGCTGGCGCAATAATATCCATAACCCGGCAGCACCACCCGCCCGGCTCCGCTGCTGATGTGCATCAACAATCCGCTTCGCTGCTTTCTCATGAACGGCAATACCGCCCGGTTCACCCGCACGCATCCCAGAAAATTCGTATCCATCAAGGAACGCACCTGCTCCAGCGTCGCCGCTTCTTCCAGACCGGTCAGCGCATAGCCCGCATTGTTAATGGCCACGTCAATCCGTCCTGCCTTCTCCACAACCGTGTGTACTGCGCGTTCCACCGACGCCTCATCTGTAACATCCATCTCGATCACTTCCAGTGCCACGTTTTCCTTGCCGACCAGCGACCGGAGTGCCGCCGCATTCGCCGCATTGCGCACTGCCGGATCGCGCATGGTCGCAAACACCTGATGCCCGCGCCTCGCCAGCGTTTCCGCAATCAACTTCCCAAAACCAGTGCTGCTTCCCGAAATCATAACCACTTGTTTGGAATCCATAGCGTCTCCTCAAAACGGGCGGGCAGTTATCGTGGACTGGACCAGGCTGGAAGTAAAGCGCAACCTCAAAAATGAGAAAGGCTCCCGCTCGGCAGGAGCCTGGAATCCCTCATCGCATCAACTTATAACTTAAAACTAAAACCTTTCTTGCTTCCTCACACGCTGAACGAGCTGCCGCATCCGCATGTGCTCTTCACGTTCGGATTATTAAACTTGAATCCCGCCCCTTCCAGCGTCTCCACGTAGTCGATCTCCACTCCGTCCAGGTACATGGAGCTCATCTGGTCGACAGCCACCTTCAGGCCATCGAAATCCATGACTTCATCGGTCTCGTTGGTTTGGTTTTCAAATGCCATGTGGTACTGGAAACCCGAGCAGCCCCCGCCTACCACCGCCACGCGCAGCGCGGTCGGCACCGGGTTCTGCATGTTCATGATTTCCTTTACCTTAGTCGTAGCAACGGGCGTCAGATTGATCATAAGTTCCTTTGGCCTCCGCTCCGCAGTTCCCTCCGGAGCTATCTCCTTTTTCAGTATAGCACAGCCCGATCATCGGGCCATTCGGTCACACCTCATCGGTGAACACCATGGTCCGTTCTCGCTACTTTGACGCTCCGGATAATCGTTGGTCACCTTCCCGGCCTTCTTCTCGTCACTCCTCGCGGTAACTGCTACACTGATCCTGTTCACCCATGCGCCATAAAATCACTCTACTGCCCGGTGAAGGCATCGGGCCGGAAGTTTCCGCCGCCGTGCGCCGCATCCTCGATGCTTCCGGCGTACAAATCGACTGGGAAGTCCTGGAAGCGCGCGCCGAAAACACCGACAAATCCACGAAAGGCGCCGAAGTCCTCAACACCGCCGCCATCGAGTCCGTACGCCGCAATCGCGTCGCCCTCAAAGGTCCCATGGCCACCGCCATCGCCGGCGGCGCTCCCAGTGTCAACGTGGCTCTGCGCAAAAACCTGGAACTCTACGCCAATCTCCGCCCCGTCAAGAATCTTCCCGGCGTCAAATCCCACTTCGAAAATGTCGACGTGGTGATCGTCCGCGAAAACACCGAAGATCTATACTCCGGCCTGGAGCACGAAGTCGTTCCCGGCGTCGTCGAAAGCCTCAAAATCATCACCGAGAAAGCCTCTACCCGCATCGCTAAGTTCGCCTTCGAATACGCCCGCCACACCGGCCGAAAAAAAATTCATGCCATTCACAAAGCCAACATTATGAAAATGAGCGACGGCCTTTTCCTTCACTCCGTTCGCGCCGTTGCCGAAAACTTTTCTGACATCCAGTACAAGGAACTCATCGTCGACAACGCCTGCATGCAAATTGTCATCGATCCGCAGCAATTCGACATTCTACTGCTCCCCAATCTCTACGGCGACGTGATGAGCGACCTCGCCGCCGGCCTCGTGGGCGGCCTGGGCGTCGTTCCCAGCGGCAACATCGGCGACGAGGGCGCCATTTTCGAAGCCGTTCATGGCACCGCTCCCGACATCGCCGGCAAAGGCATTGCCAATCCCACCGCGCTGCTGATGAGCTCTATCCTGATGCTCAACTATATCGGCGAAGCCTACACCGCCGACCGCGTCGAACAAGCCCTTTGGAAGGTCTATCGCGAAGCTAAGCACCTCACTCGCGATCTTGGCGGCCAAGCCTCCACCAACCAATTCACCGACGCCGTCATCGCCGCCCTCCCTCACGTCTAGCTGACACCTATCCAGTTTGAGCCGTGTGTTCCCGCCACGTCTAACCTCCTCACCTCGGAGTGCGAGAGCCCTGCTCTCGCTTTCCCACTCACCACTCCCCAATGCCTTGCTCCCGCCTCTTACCACCCCGCCCTTGCCGCAAGCTCTCGTATTTCCCGATTCTCAATGACCCGCGCGCGCATTTTCTCCACCGTCGCCTGCAGCATCGCCTTGCCCAGATCCTGTCCTGCAACGTACAAATTCGCGAACGGTTTCAGCAAGCGTCCCAATGGAAGAACCAGCCGGTAAACTCCCGGCACTGATGCCGACGGCCTCGCGTCGATAAACGCCGGTCGCCAGCAACACGCTTCCACCAACGCCGTCAGGTCCGCCTCCGTCTGCGCCTTGACTTGCGACCAGAACATCCGGCTTTGAGCGTTCGTTCCCTGCCCGCTGATGTAATGAAACGCGGCGCCAGGGCACTGCCTCTTGAACATCTGCGCCGCCGCCAATGGATAGGCGTAGCTGATCCGCCGGTATTCCTCCTTCGAAACCTGCGTCACCGAAACTCCCAGACAGAACAAGCACGCGTCAATATTCCAAAACGCCTCTTCCACCGTGGCGTAATCCACAAAGTCCTTGTGTACGAACGTGCGCAGCTTCGCATCGGTATTCATCAGCGGACGCCGCGTAATTGCCCGCACCTCATCGACCAGCGGAGCCGCCAGGCAAGCTTCCAGCACGGCGCCGCCGGCCATTCCCGTGGTTCCCAAAATTAGAATTTTCATGCGCTAAGTCCTTCGCTCTCTCTTGGCGGGTGCCCGGTTAGCGCTATGGCTTGAGTCCAAAAGACATCCTTACGCATCACCGGCACGGATCGCGTTCATCTTACGCGCCAATTCGTCGCGGCAGAATCCCCACCGCGCACACCTATAGCGCAGGTGAGCGCTTTTTGCGACCCCTGCGGCTCTGCTCCTGATAGCACCGGCATCCTTGCCGGCTCAGGCCTCTGCAGTGTACGGGATCCCAACCGTCGCGTCTTGCCACTGGTTCCGCTGCCCTTGGAGTGCGAGAGCCCTGCTCTCGCTTTCTTACTCGCCACTCGCCACTAACCACTCATCACTCGCTTGCCCTGAGCGCCGTACGCGAAGGGCCACTGCCCCAATCGCTCACCTATACATTCTTTTGCCGAGAGCCATCAAAAATTTGCTTGTGTCTTTGTGCACGACACCCGCATCCAATCCAACACTAGGGAGGGTATACGACGGAAACAACTAGGAGTGACCCTAACTGGTATGAGAAAGAAGATCATCCTGGGCATCGAAAACGGGCTGCGGCTCGCGTTGCTCATGGCTCTTTGCGGTTCCAGCGGATGGTGCCGGCAAAATCCCCCTGCCCCACTTGCCAATGATGCGATCGCTGATGCTCTCACTCCGGCCTCCGGCGCTGATCCACAAACCACTCAGGAACTTGGCAGTATCAGTGGCACCATTGTTGACCAAACCGGCGTCAACATTGTCGGCGCTATCGTTAAGCTCTCGCGCGACGGCCAATCCCCCGTTGAAGTAACCTCCGATGAAGATGGAAAATTCGCATTTTCTCGTGTTCCTCCGGGACCCTTTCAGCTCACCATTTCCTCTCCGGGCCTTTCCTCGCAACAATTCTCGGGAACGGTTCAGCCGGGACAGCCCTTTGTTACCCCGCTGATCATGCTGGTGATTCCCGCCCAGGTGACCGAGGTGCACGTCGGCCTGCCGCCGGACGAATTGGCCGACGCTCAGATCAAGGAGCAGGAAAAACAGCGCGTGCTCGGAGTCATTCCGAACTTCTACGTCAGCTATCTTCCCAACGCCGCCCCGCTCGCGCCAAAACACAAATTCGAGCTGGCCTGGAAATCCTCGATCGACCCTTTCACTCTTGCCGGTGCTGGCTTTCTTGCCGGGTTGGATCAGGCCGGTGATCGTTGGAGTTCTTACGGACAAGGCGCGCAGGGTTACGCTAAGCGCTACGGCACCACTTACGTGGATGTCGTCGGTGCCACCTTCCTCGGTGGCGCCGTACTGCCTTCGCTTCTCAAGCAAGATCCCCGTTATTTTTACAAAGGAACCGGCAGCAAGCGTTCGCGGATTCTCTATGCCTTGGCCAACTCCGTCATCTGCAAAGGTGATAATGGGCGCTGGCAGCCCAATTACTCCACTGTGCTGGGAAGTTTTGCTGCTGGAGGACTGGCCAATCTCTACTATCCACCCAAGGATCGCGGTGGCAGTTTAGTGGCCACGTTCGCGCTGACCCGCATTGGCGAAATCTCTCTCTCCGGGATCGCCCAGGAATTCATCTTCCCCAAGTTGATGGCACATCACCCCAACACTGCCCAGAACTAGCACCAACCCTCAACACCCGCGAAGAATCGATCGCGCCCTCGACCTCCTGTTCGTCAGGGCACGGTTTTAGTTCATTTTAAACCTCATCGCGGTGATCGGCCCGGCACCTCAATCCCGATGTTTTGGTCGTTCCTGCGTGGGTGCCGCGTCGACAACCACTCGAAATGCGGCAGCAAACTGCTCGCCAGGTTCAATCACACGCAGCCCTTGTCCTGACACCAGTGCGTTCGTGGCAGCGGTCATTGGTTCGATAGCAACGAATTGTTTGTCTGCGGGCGCAAAGATTTGGGCGTACGGAAAGCCGTTCTGAAACTCGATCGCGATGGAGTGGCCACCGCCGCTTATCGAAAATATCGCCTGGTCCTTATATAGGGAAAATCCATTGTCATAGCTGGTAGTTCCAAATGTCTCAGCCAAAGCCGGCGAAAAAGTTTCTTTGCCGTCGGGAATTCCGTGCTCGTCCAGGCCTAATCTACGCATCGCAGGAGCATTCAGTCTCCACTGCGCCCGTGGAATTCCGGGCAGTCCGAAGTACGGATGGAATCCGAAACTGACCGGTACCCGCGAACCGCGGTCTGCAATGACTGTGGTCTGAATCTGCATATCGCCCGGACGCATTCGTACCGCCATCTCGACATGGTGCGGGAAAGGGAAAATGGCCAGAAGCTCTTCGCGTTTCCAGTCCAGACCAGCGATTAGTGCATCTTGGCTGCCCGAAACCACTTCCCACCGCAGTTGGGACCATGGCACACCGTGCATGGGAAGCCCGTGATCATCGAAGTGTAATCGTGGAGACAACCCGTCGAGCAAGACATCCCGTCCACCTGCGCGGTATTTCAACCCACCAAGGCGGTTCGCCCAGGGATACAACAGCGGAATGCCCGCGGTGCTTCCCTTGGTTCGAGCCGTTTCCAAGTCTTCCACACGTCGCAGAAGCTCAGTTCCGCGATGCCGAAGAGAGGCGCACAACATTCCTGCATCTGGCCAGAAGGTCGCTTGCAGGTCGCCTGCGCTCAAAACATGCGTTAAATTGCGGCTCATACTCTTGCGGCTGGACCTCAGACACCACCCTATTTCGCCGCCAGATGCACCGGCGCGTAAATCTGATACACCATGAAGTACACGATCACGCCCGTTACGCACACGTACAACCATAGCGGCAGCGTCCACCGCGCTATCACCTGATGCTTGTCGAACCGCGCCAGCAGTCCTCGCCGTAAGGTGATCAGGATCAACGGCACAATCACGATCGCCAGGATCGTGTGCGAGGTCAACAACGCAAAGTACACCGGCCGGATCCATCCCTGCCCCTGGAACGCCACATGTCCCACCCGGTAGTGGTACACCAAATACGACACCAGGAACGCGCACGACACCACAAACGCCGAAATCATGAATCGTTTGTGGACTTGCATTTTCCCCGAGCGAATTGCGCCGTAGCCGCAAGCCAGCAAAATCGCGCTGGTCCCGTTCAACGTCGCGTTCAGCGCAGCATGCGAAAACATAGCTTCTTAGGATATCAGACCCAGCAGCATAGGCGAGTGCAGTCGCTGCAGGGCCGATGCGAATGAAGTGCGGAACCCAGTGTCGCGTCTCAGAATTTCCTGGCATTTCCCTTTGGGAGGTGGCGGCTTTAGCCGCCACGTAAGTCGTCGCGAAATGACTCGGGCTTCAGCTCCTGAAGGGTTCGTGGTTTGTTCAGTTATTTCCGGGATAGGACACAGTTGCAAGCTGTGCGGCTCACGGGTCACGACTCACAGGTCACGGAATATGCATCCGGAAGTGAAGAGTGAAACTTGATGATGTCCACAGCCGCGCGGTATTGGCTATGGTTTGTGTTCCACGTGCCACGGGTCACGGGACACGGCTCACGGTCAGTGGCAGGAAGCCCTGCTGCGGCCGTTATCTGGCCGTGTTTCTCTTTTCCACGGCCCACACCCCACGTCCCGACTACCGCGGCAATTTGTCGTACATCATCAATCCCAGCAGTATCGGAATGTGCATCACCGTCGCGTGCATCAGCCATTTCGCTCGCACATTGCTCTTCGCGCTGGCTGCCCACAAACACACCTGCAAACTCGCCGTGCATGTCACCAGCGCCCCGAAAAAGTACAACACGCCGGTGAAGCCCATCACCGCCGGCAACAGGCTCACCGCCACCAACCCACTGGCGTACAACACAATCTGCCGGAATGTGCGCGTCCCGTCCTTGTCCACCACCGGCAGCATCCGTATCCCCGCCCGCGCATAATCTTCCCGGTACATCCAGCTGATCGCATGGAAGTGGGGAAACTGCCAGAAAAACAGAATCGCGAACAGCAGCCATGCTCCCGCATCCAGTTTCCCGGTCGCCGCCGTCCAGCCGATCATCGGCGGAATCGCCCCCGGAATCGCCCCAATAAACGTCGCCCACACCGTGTGTTTCTTCAGCGGCGTATACGCCAGCAAATAGCTCACGCTGGTCAGCACGCCCAACAAGCACGCCAGATAACCCGCCACGAAATATAAGTCCACGGCCCCGGCCACGGACAGCGCCAGCCCGAATCGCAGCGCCTCCCCCGGCGTCAGCGATCCTGTCGGCAACGGCCGCATAGCCGTCCGCCGCATGTACCGGTCGGTCTCGCGTTCGATGTAGTGATTCAGCGCCGCCGTTCCCGCTGCGATCAACATGGTGCCGAACACCACGTGGATCATGTGCAGCCACGGCATCGGCCCGCGCACGCCCATGTAAAATCCCGCCCCGGTGGTCATCAGCACCAGAAACGACACGTCTGGCTTGGTCAGAGCGACGTACGCACTAACTTTGCTTGGTTGGACCAGCCTGCCTGCATAAGCAGCCGCGCCGGAGCGAGAGCGAGCGTTGGTCAAGCGGGCACCTCACCTTTGGTCGTGGCGAACAGCACTTCCCTCTTGCGCGGCACCAGCCGGTAGCACACCACCACCGCCGCAATCGATATGGCGAACAGAATCGCGCCCACCACCGTGTGTACCACCGTCGAAATCACCACCGGCGGCATCGGCTGCGGGTCATCCGCGCCATTGATGCGCGCCCACAGCGCCACCAGCCCCAGCAAAATCTGCAACCCCACAATCGAATGCAGCAGCTTCCTCACCCGCACCATCGCCGGTACTTCCGGGAACCGTTGCCGCAGCACATACGCCGTCCACAACACCATCGCCAGCACAATCGGCGCTCCAAACACGTGCGGCTTCAGCGACAAATACTTGTGCCGGAATCCCGCGCCCACCAGCACCTGCAGAAAAATCACCACCGCATTCAACGTCACTATCGAATGGACTGACGGCGCTCCCCGGTCCACATATTGCGGCAAGCTCTGCATGTACCACCGGCTGGTGCACATCGCTATGCACACCAGAATCGCGAACATAATCTCCGCCAGGCACGCATGCATCACCGGCAGCCAGTAATGCAGCAGCTGCAACACCGTCAGCCCGCCCAGCACCCCTTGCAAAACCACTCCACCCAGCGCCGCCAACCCCAGGTACTTCATCGACGGCCGCTCGTCGTACTTCCACAACAAAAACGCCAACCCAATCACCAATAGACCCAATCCCGTGGCTATCAGCCGGTGCGAGTGTTCGAACGCAATGCCGCCCACCATCGGTGGGTTCAATGTTCCGTACGACAGCGGCCAGTCCGGCACCGCCAGCGCCGCGTCCTCCGACGTCACCAACGCTCCCGCGGTCAGCAGAATCACTGCCCACGCCACCACAAACAAGGCATATTTGTGTACGCCGGAATGATACGTAGCCATCATCAATTTCGGGTCCCACTCCCAAAACACACATTATAGCTCATGGCGAGATTTGCGTGGCACAGCCATTCTTGGCTGGCGTGCCGCCAGGTGCTGCAACCTGGGTGACACAGCCATTCTTGGCTGTGATGTTGCCCTACCTCACCCTGGCCTCAATAACAGCCCGTCATTCTGAACGGACTCCGCTAAGTGAAGACCTCTGCCTCTTTCCGCGCCTTTTGCGGAAAGAACCTCTCTTCGCTTTTCTCGCCACTCGCCGCTGCTTCTTTCACCCCGGCAGCGCCAGCACGTGATTCGCGTCCACGTCCTTGCACCGGTAGCCCAACTCCTCAAACTTCCGCACCAGCACAGCGCGATTCTCTACGTTATGCATCTCCACCAGAACCACCGGTCGTTTCTCCCGAAGCAGACGTTCGGCGCCCGCAAACACCGCCACCTCCGCTCCTTCCACGTCACACTTGATGAAATCAGGAGCCGGATGCGACCCCACGAATCCATCCAGGCAAACCGCTTCCGCCCGGATCATCTGTTCCCCGGCCGTGTTCCCGGCCACCACATGTCCCAATCCGCGATCGGGAGACATCTTGGTGTCGGCCCGCGCAAAACTAACCGCCCCATCCTTCGACCAAACCGCCTTTTGCTCCACCGTTGCCTGCTCGAACCCGTTGTACGACAGGTTTTCTCTCAGCCGCTCGGCGATTTCCGGGTCGGCCTCAAAGCTGATCACTTTTCCCGATGCTCCCACCAACCGCGCGCCCAACAGCGAGAAGAATCCCATATTCGCGCCCAAATCGTAGAACGTCATGCCCGGCCGCAACTGCGCCACCATTTCCGCCTGCACCGCCGCTTCGCCCCCGCCCATTTGCGCTTGCCCGCCGGTGCGCGGATTCACCCGAATCCACAATCCGCTCGCCGGCCCGTGTTGAACCCGCACCCAAATCAGCTTATTCGCGGGGAGAAATCGTCGTCCGGCCCAGCGCAGCAGCGGGCCAATCACCGGAACTTCGCGAAACCGCGACAGTCGCGACGTTCCGCTCACCAGCACATCTGCCATCCGCTCGCCCGCCTTCGTCATTTCTCTCCCGGCCCCGGTAGCAATCTGATTGTTTTCATCCTGACGAGCGCTTCCGCCCCTCGTCTCCACACCAAGCACTGTCATCGCGAGCGTAGCGAGGACCTCTTCTTCTTTTCGCGTTTTTAGCGAAAAGAATCTCTCTTCGACCGTTGTTTTTTCCAGCTAACTTGGAATCCGGCTCGCCTCTCGCTCCACCCGCACTTCCACCGCGCGCAACACCAGATCCTTCAACGCCGCGATAAACGCCAGGGAATCTCCCACTGCGGGCATCATCCGGAATCGTTCGATCCCGGCCTTCTTCGCATCCGCACGCCCGTCGATATTGATCTCGTGCAGCGTTTCGATGTGTTCGGTGACAAACGAAATCGGCACTACCATCATTTCTTTCACGCCTTCGTGCCCCAGCTTCTCGAGCGTCCCCACAAACGACGGCTCCAGCCATTTCGCCGGGCCTACTTTGCTCTGGTAGCACAACACATGCGTACTCGGCCAATTCCGGAATCGCGCCATTCCCTGCTCGCACACCAGCCGTACCGTCTCCGCTACATGCTTCGGATACGGATCGCCCTTCTCCACCAAACTCATCGGCAACCCGTGCGCGCTAAACACCAGGTGAATCCGCGAAGCATCCGCAAACTGCCGCAAACACTTCCCAATATTCGTGACTAGCGCCTCGATATACAGCGGATGGTCGTAGAAATCCTCGATGCTCCGTTCCGGCAAGGTGTCCACCGGCTCGCCGTACACCCGCCGCCATTCTTTCAAGCTGCTCAGCGTGGTCGCATACGAATAGTGCGGGTACAACGGCAGCAGCACCAGCTCATCCAACCGCCCTGCCTTTCGCAGCGCGGCTACCGCATCTTCCGTCAACGGTTTCCAGTACCGCATCGCCGTTACCGCCACCGGATCGATGTACGGTTTCACGGCTTGCACCAACTTCACCCGCTGCCGTTCCGTCAGTATCCCAATCGGCGAACGCCGCCCAATCATCCCGTAGCGTTGCGCCACTGCGGGCGTGCGCTTCTTGGCGATATACCGCGCCAATGGCCCGCGCACAAAATTCAGCGGCCCCAGCGGAATAATGTCGGGATCCAGAAACAAGTTGCGCAAAAACGGTTCCACCGTCTCCAGCGAGTCTGGCCCGCCCAGCTGGAACAACACAATCCCCACCCGTTTCCTTGCCTCACTCACCGTTCCCCTGCTCTTCTTAGCGTTACCTCTCGACTCAATCCGCGCCCGTCATTCTGACCGAAGTCTGCGGAGCGAGGACCTCTGCCTCTTTTCGCGTCCTTTGCGAAAAGAATCTCTCTTCGATCTTTGCGTCTTGCCTCCAATCCAAAGAAAGGTTCCCGTCATTCCGATTCATCTCTGTGCCCTCTGTGGTCTCTGTGGTGGAATGTTCTTCTTCCACCGTCTCCCCGTTCCGTCCTTTCCCTTCTCCACGGGACACGGAACACGAGTCATGGATCACGGCCTCTCACGCTCCTACTGCCGCTTCACTCCAGGCAGCGCGTTCTTCAGCCGTTCGATCTCCTGCCGCAAATCCGAGGTCCTCTTCGCGATGGTCACATAAAACAAGAAGAACACCGCCCACCCAATCACGTACGCCGCAAACACGCTGTCCAGATTTTTCATTGGCCCTCCAACTCCCTTTCAACCACCCAGCCACACCGGTGGCACAGCCATTCCTGGCTGTGTGTACCCGGCCCCGCTGCGCCTCATAACGCTTCCGCCTCCCGCTGCAGAACATCCACTTCGCTCTTCATCTTTTCCAATAGGTATCGTTCCACAATCAAAAACGCCGCCAGCACGTGCATCGCGAACACCGAAAAGAACAGCACCTTCTCCATGGTCGGATCCAATCCCGATCCCGGCCCGCCCAAAATCACCGGCGAAGGGTGCTGCGTCCTCCACCAGCGAATCGCCCCAAACACCAGCGGCACATCCAAAAACGCAAAAATCCCAAACAACGCGCTCAGCAGCGCCCGCCGGTCCGGCTCGTCAATCAGTGTCCGCAACAATAAGTACGAAACGTACAGCAGCCACAACACAAACGTGGACGTCAGCCGCGCGTCCCAGGTCCACCAAATCCCCCACACCGGATGCGCCCAAATCGGCCCGCTGATCAGCACCACCGTCGTCAGCACCAACCCCACTTCCACCGCCGACACCGCCAACCAATCGTATTTCGCGCCGCGCTTCCACACGTACAACAAATTGCACACGAAACACACCACAAACGCATCCATACCCGCCCACGCGCAGCCCACGTGAAAATAGAAAATCCGCTGGATCAACCCCATGGTTCGTTCCGTCGGCGCCACAAAAAAGGAGGCGTACGCCGCGGCGATCACCAACAGCATCGCAGTGGCGCCCAGCAATGCGCGTTTACCCATGACGACTCATTCCTCCAAAAGATATTCGCCGAAAAGCCACAGCGCCGTCAAAAACACCAGATCAAACACCGCCAGAAACCCGATTCCCTTCCACAACACGACCGGCTCGCGGTCCATCAGACTCACGCTCACCGTGGTGCTCACCACCAGCACCGGCGTCAGCAGCGGCAGCAGCAACAACGGCAACAGCAACTCCCGCATTCGCGCCTGCGCCGACACTGCCGAAAGCGCCGTCCCCACCACCGACACGCCCAAACTCCCCAAAAAAAGCACCAACACCCAATAATGCAGCTCCGGCAGCACCGGCACATTGTAAAAAGCCGCGAACAGCGGCAGCATCAACACTTCTGTCACCATTAAGAACAGCGTATTGGCGATCAATTTCGCCAAAAAGATCGCGAATGGATCGCTCACCGCTAGCCGCAGCGAACTCAGCGTATCGTTGCTTTGCTCCCGCAAAAAGCAGGGCTGCAGCATTAGCGACGCCGCAAACAAAATCGCCAGCCACAGCAATCCCGGACCGAATTCCCGCGACTCCTCCGTCGTCGGATTAATCGCGAAACTGAACAGGATCAGCACCACCAAAATGAACACTACTGTGGTGGTCAGCAGTTCCCGCGAACGAAACTCCGTGCGCAGTTCCTTGCCCAGCAGCGTTGCCGTATTCCCCATCAATCCCATCCGCAACTCCTCTCAATGCTGCTTGGGGGTCGGAGCTTTAACTCCGACATTTGGCCGGACCAACTTGCGGGCTTTAGCCCCTGAGGAATTGGTCTGGGAATGGAAAGCTCCTCCATCGAACGCCTCACCCGCCGCCAAACGTCAATATCGAGTGCAACGACGCCCCCGCTTGGGTGTCCGCCACCACCGACCCCGCATCCAATTGCACCGCTCGCGTCGCTAGCGCCGAAATTTCCGATTCGCCGTGTACGCTCATCACCACCGTGCATCCCGCTCGGTGCACCTCCCCGAGCGTTTTTGCAAGCCACGCAATTCCCAAGGGATCGAGTCCCGTGGCCGGCTCATCGAACAGCAACACCGCTGGCCGGTGTACCAACGCCCGCGCGATCGCAATGCGCTGCCGCATCCCTCGCGAAAACGTTCGCACCAGCGACGCTCGCCGTTCGTACAACCCCACTTCCTTCAGTAATTCTTCCGCGCGCGCCGCCGCCGACGGCACCCCTTGCAATTTCGCAAACAGGATCAGGTTCTCTTCCGCGCTCAGCTCGTCGTATACCATCGTAGTGTGCGCCACGTATCCCGGCCGCCCGTCACCCATAACCTCCGACGACGCCCCTGGAAACGACAGTTTCCCCGCCGTTGGCCGCACGATTCGCGCCGCTATGCGCAACAACGTGGTCTTCCCCGACCCGTTTCGCCCCGCCAACACCACGCATTCCCCCGGCGCGATTTCCAGGCATACCCGTCGCAAGGCGAACAATCCACCATAGCGCTTATCAATGTTCTCGAAGCGCAATCCAGTTGGAGAAAGGGTCGCGGCGGCCACTAATTTTCCGGTAACACCTGGAGCAGCGGGGCATCTTCCTGGCAACACACAGCCAGCCTATCTTTTACCCGCTAACGAATTGCTGATCAACTACCAATCGGGGGAGCGCCCAACCGCACCAACTCTTGCTACTTAAAACTTCCCACTTAAAACTTATGACTTAAAAACCTCTTCCTAGCTCCCTACTTCCAGAATATCCCGCAGCATCTTATCGAACCGTGCCTTCTCTCGCCCGTACTCTTCCTCGGAAATCGTGCCCGCCTGCCGGCGCAACTCCAGCCGGAAAATCTGCTCCTTCAACGAGTCCATGCTGGTGGCCACGTGCTGTTGCACTTCCGCCGCCGCGTTACTCACATTCTTCGCGCCATTGGGATTCGCCGCCGTCGCCGTCGTCCCGCCTGCCGTCTTCTTGCTTTTCCCCGCTGTTCCCGCAGCCTTCGCCACCTTCGCCCCGCTCGCAACTGCCGCATCCCCACCGGCAGCCACGACCACCTGCTTCTTCGATAGCAGCAATGCCCCCATCGCAAAAATGGCGGCCAGCCCCGCAAACAGATACCACTTAAACTCATCCAGCCGGCTGGGCGCCGCAATCACTTCCGGCCCCGTCCGCGAATTTCCTTCTTGCCCCGCCTGGCCCTGCTCCTCTCCTCCTGGCAGCGCCGTGGCCACGCCCGACAAGCTCACCTCCAGCGTTCCCTTGGCGGCCAACGGCTGGTGTGTGAACACCAACATCCCCTGTTCCTGCCCTGCAGGCACCAACCCATTTCCGGTCGCAGTGATCCCCGGAGGCACCACCACCAGCAGCTTCGCCCCCGCATAGGTCGCCGGCAATTTCACCGTGGTGCCGCTGTTCGCATAGGGCAGCTCGTAAGACAGTCGCACATTCGTCGGCCCTGGCCGAAACGCGTACGCAATCGCGTACCGCCCCTTGCCTTTGTCAATCGACGCCTGATTGATGGGCATACCCATCGTCGTCGCGGTGCTCACCTGATCCAACGTCGCGTGCTCCGGAATCGCAAAATCGAAATTCCCCTCGGTGCGAAAATACGCGCCCGGCGGTTTCGAATCGTTCTGCACGGTGTACTCTTCCGCGCCCACAAGGGTGTTGTCCTTGGGCTCAAAGATCACCACGTGCGACGGCACGCTGATCCCCTTCGGGTCTTTCGAAATGTCATACACCTCCACCTCTACTTCCGGCCTTCCTGGTGGAGCAAACGTATTGAAGCCAACGTCATGGAATGTCGCGCGAATCAGCACCGGCGCTGTGCCGATGGCGTCCTTCGTCACTGAAAAGCGTCCCTGCGCGTCGCTCTTGGCCGTGGCCAATTCCGCCATGCCTGCGGTGGGGCTCAGCAAATCCAAATCGACATTCGCTTCCGGCTTGCCCGTACTGCGATTGATCACCGTCCCGCTCAGGGTTCCCGCCAGGCATACAGAGGTGGCAAAAAGAGTTAAAAGCGTCAGGCGTACGAACCACGCCGCA
>Ga0187782_10001080_pt1 | contig 19536 bp, 14 predicted proteins | sample 0715_SJ02_MP15_2_FD_132454 | JGI IMG/M metagenome (GOLD analysis project Ga0187782, IMG submission 132454) | Tropical peat soil microbial communities from peatlands in Department of Meta, Colombia - 0715_SJ02_MP15_20_MG | ecosystem: Environmental > Terrestrial > Soil > Wetlands > Peat | place... | reverse complement strand
TTGAACGACCCGTCGGGGCGTCGCTCCGTCGTGTGCCACCACGCCTTGCCGAGCATCGACCACTCCTGCATTCCCGGAACGGCCCGCAGAAAGGCGCGCGCATATCGATTGTCGAAGACGGTCTTCGCCAGTGCCCGGCTATGGAGGACCAGCAGGCCGTACTCGTGAAGCGCCTTTTCGGGCTGGATGTTCACCGCCCAGACGCGTTCGGCGACCGCAACGATCTCCGGTCCGATCGGCGCGACCCCCAGCATCACGCTCAACCGTTCCTTCGCGTTGCACATCGCGACGAGCACCCGCCTGCCCGATGCGGCGAGCGCCAGAGCCTCGGCTGCACACAGCGTCGTCTTGCCCACGCCGCCCTTGCCGATCACGAGAACGAAGCGCTTGTCGGCCAGCGTCGAACGGCTCAAAGGGACACCGCACATAGCACGCCGTCACGTGCTAAACAGGCCTCGCACTCGCCGCCTCGTGCATGCACTCTCTTCGCCTCATTCCTCTCGGCGGTCTCGGCGAAATGGGGATGAACAGCCTCGCTCTCGAGCAGCGCGGCGAGGTGCTCCTCATCGACTGCGGAATTGCATTCGACGATCGCGGGCTCGGCGTCGACGTCGTGCATCCGGACTTCGAGCCTCTCTCGGCGTACCGCATCGCGGGTCTCTTTCTCACCCACGGCCACGAGGACCACATCGGAGCCGTTCCCTATTTCCTCCGGAGATTCGACGTTCCGGTGTTCGGACCGAGGTACGCGATCGGTCTTCTGCGCGAACGCGCCTCGGAGCACGCCATCCTCGAACGCGCCATCCTTCGCTGCGTGACGCCGGGCTCGCGCGAGCGCGTCGGCTCCTTCGAGGTCGAGCCCATGCGCGTGACGCATTCGATCGCCGATGCGACGGCGCTCGCGATCCGCACCGATGCCGGGCTCGTCGTCCATACGGGTGACTTCAAGTTCGACGAGCGCCCGCCGGACGGTGAACGGTTCGACGTCGAAAGGTTCGCGGAGCTCTCGCGCGAGGGCATTCGTCTTCTTCTGAGCGACTCGACCAACGTCGACGCCAGCGGTCCGACGGGCGGCGAGGAAGGGGTCGGTCGCGCACTGGAAGAGATCGTCGCCGGGGCCCGGCAGGCGGTGGTCGTGGGAGTGTTTGCATCGAACGTTCACCGCTTGCGCATGCTCGGGGACATCGCGCGCCGGCATGCTCGCAAGATCCTGATGCTGGGCCGCGGCGTCTCGACGCACGCTCGAGTCGCCCGCGCGACGGCTCGGTCCACGGGGGAGGAAATGGGCCGTCCGTACCTCGAATGGCCCTCGGACCTGCTCTGGCCGGCCGAGCGAGCTCGGGAGCTACCCCGTCGGTCCGTGCTGGCGATCGCGACTGGCTCGCAAGGAGAAGCGGCATCGGCCCTGGCGCGCCTGGCTCGTGCGGAGCACCCCTCGCTCGATCTTGCGGCGGGTGACGTCGTCGTCATGTCGAGCCGCGTCATCCCCGGCAACGAGGTCGTGGTGACGAGGCTGATGAGCGACCTGCTGCGACGCGGAGTCGAGCTGCGCACGTGGTGGTCCGACCGCGACGTACACGTCAGCGGTCACGCCCACCGGCAGGAGCAACAGCGGATGATCGACCTGGTCCGGCCGCGCGCCTTCGTGCCCGTCCACGGAACGCTGCATCACTTGCGCCGACACGCGGCCGTGGCGTCCGAGCGCGGTGTTTCGGAGGTGTGCGTCCTCGAGAACGGAGACGTCGGCGAGGTCGACCCGGCCGGGATGCGCACCGTGGGGCGCGTTCCCGTCGCACGCGTCCACGTCTTCGCCGGGCGCGTGGTGTCACAGGCGATTCTCGACGAGCGCGCGGCCCTGGCGGCACGCGGGCTGGCCCATGTGACGGTGCCTTTCGATGCGAGCGGTCGGCTGGGCGAAATCTCGTTCGCGTCCTGCGGCGTGCTCGATGCCGCCATCGACGGCCCAGTCGTCGCGGCGGTGCGGGTCGAGGCGGTCGCCGCCGCCCGCTCTTCGGCGACCGCTTCGGACGACGAGATTGCCAACGCGGTTCGCCAGGCCGTGCGGCGGGCGCTCGGCCGGGCGCTGGGCTTCAAGCCGACGACGGTCGTCACCGTGCTCCGCCCCCCTGAGCTCGGCAGCTCGACCCGAGCGACGCCCTGACGGGAGCCGATCAGGACGTGGGCGGCGTGTCGCTGCGGAAGACCTCGACGCGTTCGAGGACGACGTCTTTGACCGGCTTGTCGCGCGCACCGGTCCGCACGCGGGCGATCTGCTTGACTACGGAGAGGCCGCCGACGACGTGACCGAAGACGGAATGCCGATTGTCGAGATGCGGAGTCGCCCGCTCGGTGATGAAGAACTGCGACCCGTTGGTCCCCGGTCCCGCGTTGGCCATCGACAAGACGCCCGGGCCGGCATGGCGCAGCTCCGGATGAAACTCGTCCTCGAACTTGTATCCCGGTCCGCCCGTGCCCTGGCCGAGCGGGTCGCCCCCCTGGATCATGAAATCGGGGATGACTCGGTGAAAAACCGTCTTGTCGTAGTACGGAGCGCCCGTCTGGAGCTGGCCCGTCCTCGGGTGAATCCACTCCTGGGCGCCCGTCGCGAGACCGACGAAATTTCGGACCGTTTTCGGTGCGCGTTCTTCCTCGAGGCGGACAACGATGCTGCCCTCGGTCGTGACGAAGCGGGCATAGAGCGCTCCGGTGCCTGGGACCTGAACTGCAGGGAACGTGGCGGCTACCATGGCGGCCAGGGTAACACCGCGCGGCGTCCGCAGGCAGCCCATCCGCCCGTGCCCCGCCCAAAACCCGGCAGCGTCGTCCCGCCCGGCCAGGGACGCTCCGGCCAGAAGCTCCCTTGACCCCCTGTCCGGGGCGTGAATACTCGCCATCTTGGAGACGGACGCGCGCGGAGGCCCGAGTGATCACCTGTCCGAAGTGCTCGAAGGACAACCAGGACCATTACAAGTTTTGTCTCGGATGCGGTGCCGAGTTGCCGCGCGACGTCGCGCCAAAGCCTTTCTCGCCCCAGACGCCGCCGCACGGCATGCGCGCTGTGAACCTCGGATCGACGGCCACAGCGCCGCCGGCCCCTGCGGCTCCAGCGGCCGGGGCGCTTGCGTTCGGCGGTACGGTCGCCATTCCCGGAGGACCGGGGGGCACGGCTCGCGTCGCGGCTTCCGGGCAGCCGGCCGCCGCCGCGCATTTGCCGCCCCCGGCCGTCGCGCCGCCGAACATCCAGCCGGCCGCCGCCGCCGCTCCAATCGCATCGCCTACCGTTGCCGCCGCCGCGTCGCCTTCTCCCGCCGCTGCAGGTGTCGATGCCGGCACGGTGGTCTGCCCGCAGTGCGGCCACCGGAACACGGTGTCCAATCTCTTCTGCGGGTCGTGCGGTTTTCGTTTGGCCGCCGCCGCTCCGAGGCCGGCGGTCGTGGCGCCGCCCCCCGAGCCGGTGTCCGCCGGACTCTCGCTCACCGCGCTGCGCGCCGACGGCACCGAAGCAGGTACGCACCAGTTGCCCGGCGGCGGCTCCGTGGGCCGCGAGACGGGCGGAATCTTCGCGGGTGACAGCTACCTCTCTCCCCGCCACGCGACCTTTCGAAGCTCGGGGCCGGGTCGGGCGGTCGTGAAAGACGAGGGGTCGCTCAACGGCGTGTACAAGAAGCTCGGACGCGACCTCCCCGTCGAGCTGAAGGTCAACGACATCTTCCGGATCGGTCAGGAAATCATCAAATACGAGGCGCTCACACCCCAACCCCCGACCGCTGACGGGGTCGAACGTCTGGGGGCGCCTAGCAAAGGGTACGTCGGACGCATCGCGCTCGTGATCGGACGCGACGATACGGGCAACGCGTTTCCGATCCCCGAGAACGGCATCCACCTCGGCCGGGAGCGCGGTGACATTCTGTTTCCCGAGGATGGTTACGTTTCGGGTCTGCACTGCCGGTTGTCCTGGGAGGGGCAACGGCTGTTTCTCACGGATCTCGGGAGCTCGAACGGCACCTTTCTGCGCATCACGAGCGAGATTGAAGTGCGTACGGGCGATGTGCTGCTGATGGGCCAGCAGCTGTTCCGAGTCACGATCTGAGCGTGATAAGCTCAGCCCCGTGCGATGGGCCCCGCTCGAACAATTCGCGTGGTCGCTGCCGTCATCGAGCGGGATGGCCGCTACCTCATCACGCAGCGGCGAGCGACCGCCGTCCTGCCGCTCATGTGGGAATTTCCGGGCGGGAGAGTCGAGGAAGGCGAGGGCGACGTCGGCGCGCTCAGACGAGAAGTGCGCCACCGTCTCGACGCTGACATCGAGGTCGGAAAGCTCATTTCGTTCGTGAGCCATCCGTACGAGCACTACGTGGTCGATCTCTTCCTCTACGAGTGCAGGCTCTCGAGCCCGACGCTCGAGGTGCGCAACGTCAGCGCCTACCGGTGGGTCACCAGCTCCGAGTTCGATCAGTACCCGTTTACGCCGGCGGACGAAGCGTCGATGAACAAGCTCCTCGGGGTCGGCTGACGACGCTTGCCTCTCTCCACTCCACTTTCGTGTGCCGCCGGCGCGATCAGGCCCCGGCTGCCCAGAGCGCGTACACGGCGCCCCACGACATCGCGAGCAGCAGAACGAACAGGCCGACGGCGACGGGCTCGAGCCGCAGCATCCCTCGCCGACTGGAGACCACGCCCCACGTCATGCAAAAGGTGTGGGTCCCGTTGGCCAGGTGGTAAGAAATGCCCAGGGTACCGAGAAGATACGTGGCGAGGGTGGGCCAGTGGTGGCGCATCTCGTGCGCGATGTCCGCGAACGGCTCCGCCTGTCCGGTCTCGAGGCGCGGTTGGATCATCGCGAGCCACAGGTGCGCTCCCAGAAAGAGCAGCACTCCAACCGCGCTCAGGCGTTGCAGCAGGTATTTGAGGTTGCCGTAAGAGGAGTATCGGAAATTATTGGGGCGACTCGTCGCGAGACGACCAAGCCCCCAGATCGTGTGCAGCACCAGCGGCAGGAGAACGACGATCGCCGTCATCGCCTCGGCAAACGGGTGGGGATATCCGGTGACGGAGGCCTGCCACGCTTGTGCCCCGTCGAACGCGGATAGGTTGTGCCAGATGTGCGCGACCGTCCAGGCGCCGAGGGGAAAGAGAGCCAGCGCCGACGCAAGCCGTGAACCGACAAAGCTCGAACGCTGCCGCGGGGACGGGGCGCCGCCCACCGCAAGCGACGACTCCGCGGCAGGCGAGCGTGGTGTGCCGCGCGCGCGCCCGTGTCCCATCGCAAAGCGCTTTAGGGCGGAAGGCGCAGCATGACAAGGCACATGCGAGCCGCGACCTGGCTCGGAGGGGCCGCCGCCATGGGTTTGTCGGCCCTATCGGCCCTGTCGGCCGCGAACTCGCCTGCGCCGGTTTCGCCCGCCGCGGCGTCGGCCACCGCATCGCAGACGCTGAGCCCGCACGTCGAGGTGCGGGGTGTCGAGGTCCAGGTCATCGACGTTCGCCCGGCCGGGGGAGCATGGAAGTCGATTCCGTGGAGTGACCTCGACCGCGACGTCGTTCCCGCAGGCCGGTGCGAGCTGCGACTACGCATCGAGGCCGCCTCCCGGGCCTTGCAATTTCCGCCGTGCGCGGGGCGGCAAGCCCTGCGTCTCGATGGCCGCGACGTCCTGGTCGCGGACGGTCCCGTCGTCGTCGGGCTGTCGGCCGGACCCCACGAGGTGATCGTCGAGCTTCGGATCAGTTCCTACGAGCGGCGGGTCGCATGCGGGGAGCCGGTGCGAATCGGCGACCCCGTCGATGGGGTCGAGGGGCTCGGCCTCATGCGGTTCGCGAGCCCTCACGCGAACAGGGGCGGCGGCCAGGCGGTCGTCTACGTTCCGCGGGGCCACGACCTGAATCGACCGAGCCCCCTGCTCGTGGGAACACATCCCTGGAATGGCTCGATGTGGACCTACACGGCATACGACGAGCTATTGAGCGAGGCGCAGCGCCGAGACGTCCTCTTGCTGTTGCCACAGGCGCTGGGCAACTCGCTGTACACGGCCGACGCGGAAGACGAGGTCTTGCGGGCCATCGACGCCCTGTCGGCCGCGGTCGCGGTCGACCCGCAAGCCGTCTCCATCTGGGGTGCGTCGATGGGTGGCGCGGGTGCGACGACCATCTCGTTCCATCACCCCGACCGGTTCGCCATGGCCACGAGCTTCTTCGGGGATTCTCGCTACGACCGCGCGACCTACGCGGGGCTGATTCTGCGCAGCGACGCCGCCGCGCATGTCGTGAACGCACTCGACGTCGTCGATAACGCGCGCCACCTGCCGGTGTGGCTGATTCACGGCGAGGATGACCGGACCTCGAAAATTGCGCAGAGCGAGATCCTGGCCGAGGCAATGCGACGTCGCGGTTACGAGGTGCGCTTCAATCGGGTCGCCGGCACCGGCCACGACGGTTCGCTCGTGGCCCGCTTTCTGCGCGACGTCGTCGATGCCGCCTCCGTGGCACGCGTCCCGAGTCGAGTGGGCCGCGTGACCTACAGGAGCGTGCGACCGAACGACGTCGGCGCGTACGGTGTCGTCATCGAGCGCTCGCCGGGAGCAAGCGACGCATTCGTCGACATCGAGACGCGTGGCGGTGTCGTTCACGTGCGCAAGGCCGAAGGCGTCCGCCACGTTCACCTCGCGCGCGGCGCGCTCGGAACCGATCCCGCGCAGCCTCCCACGATCGTGTTCGATGAGCCGGGGCCGCAGGCAGACGCCGCCTGGCAGGTCCGATGACCCGTGCGGAGCGGCTGGTAGCGCTCCTCGCGCCCTTTGCCGCAGCCGTTGCGGTTGCGTCGGGGCTGCGACTGGGAGCTCCGCAGGGAGAGGCCGCCGCGATCGTCTATGGCGCACCGGTCGCCGCCGCGGCGACGGCCGCGGCATGGCAGGTGTTCGCGTTTCGCGACCAGGACGGATCGCGGTCGCCCATGGCGGCGACCCGCTTGTCCATCGTGTCGCGCAGAGGAGATGGCACTTCAGAGTGGAGCGGCGACACCAACGCGGACGGCATCGCGGAGGCCCAGCTCGCCTTCCCCGGCGCTCCGGTCCATCTCGAGGTGGCGGCGGGCACGGCGATCCTGGCTCGCGGCGACGCCGTCACGCCGGATCGCGGCCAGCCGGCGCGTCCCTATTCGGCGTGGGCCCCCTTTGCCCGTCGAAACGGGCGCCTGGCCCTCGACGTGGCGGTGCTCGGCCAGCGCGTGGCGCCGGGATTCCCGTCGATGATCGGCGTCCGCGTCACGGACGCAGCCACCGGCGCTCCGGTCGCCGGAGTCCGGATCCGGGCCGACGACGATCCGAGCGTCGTGCCGTCCGGGGCGTCTGCGACGACGGACTCCTCGGGGTGGACCGCGCTCACGGTGACCCCGGTCGGGCTCGCCCTATCGCTGACGCTTCGGGCGCAAAAGCCTGGCCGGGCGACGCACCCTCCGGGCCAGTCGGACGAATCCACGTGGGCGGGTGAATGGATCGGAGGTCTGTACGCCTCCCCGGGCGCCGCCAGGCTCGAAACGCGTGCGCGCTGGTCGCCGGAGGAAACCCCTGAGATCGAGCTGGTCGCGCCGACCGCCCGCACGCTCGAGTACCTCGAAATCGACGACGCCCGCGGCCGTGTCTGGGCCACCTCGGTTCCGCTCGCAAACGCAGCCGGTGCGCTCCCTTCGGCGGTCATCCGCCTGCCCCGCCTTCTTCCGGGACTTTACTGGGCCGTGGCAGCGGGGGATCCACGGGGCGCGTCCGAGCTCGGGCCGGGCACGAGCGTGCGGCCGTTTTTCGTGGCGTCGAGCGACGAAGTGGCGCTCTCCCTGGGGCTCGACCCCACGGCCTGCCCGCCGCGTGTTCCGGCTGAGCAGCAAGCGCGAGCGTTGTGGCCGTGTCTTTGCGTGGCGGCCGCCAGACCGATCGCGCGCTGGGTGGCGCTCGATGGATCCACGCTGCAGCGTGCGCGGGCGGGCTCACGGCGCACCCGAGGCGTTACCATTGCCGTCGGTGCCCTGACGCTCGCCGGGCTCCTGGAGCTCATGCTCTTGCTCCGCGCTGCCGCGTCTTGGCGTTCCCGCGTCGTGCCCGGCTTCGAGCCGGGCGGCGGTGGAGCCCACGCGCTCGCCTTCGGTCTGACCGTCGGAGCGGCCCTCCTGGTGGCGCTTCTCGGCTTTGCTCTGCTCGCCCTCTTCGTCGAGCGAGCCGGGTGATCGGTCGCGCAAGCGACGCCGCGAAACGGCCCGCCGCGCAGCCCGGCGGAGGTCGGCTCGACGCCCATGCGGGTCGCCAACTATGGTTAGGGGAGATGCTGCTTCGGACGGTGGCCGCGACGCTGCTGCTGGCCCTACCCGCGCCGGTGCTCGCGCAGGACTTCGACCCGCGAGGGCGTCATCATCGGCCCGCGCCGCAGCATGCGGCCACCGGCGGTGCAATCGGGCAGGGCGGTTCAGCCCCGCCGGCGCCCTCGCAAGCAGCTCTCATCGCCCGATATACGCAGGTGGTGCTGACTCAGCCTGGCGCCGTCTTTCCTCTGCAGCGCCTCGCTCAGCTCTACCGCGAACGGGATGGCAATGTGTCGCGCCTGATCGCGGATTTCGAGGCGCGGGCCGCCAAGCCGGACGCGGGCGCGTACGCGGCCACCGTGGCGCTCGGGGGCCTCTACAAGCTGGACGCTCGCATCGAGGAAGCCATCGCCGCGTACGAAAAAGCCGCCCTTCTCAAGCAGGACGACCCGAGCGCCACGCTTGCGCTCGCGCACTTGCTCGAAGACCGCGGCGACCTTGCGGCGGCCCGCACACGCTACGAGCAGGCCCTCGCTCTCCAGACACTGCGTGCAGACCGCGAGCAAACCCTGCGGACGCTGATGGCCCTCGCTCTCACGGCTCAGGATTGGATGGCCGCGAAGGAGTTCCACACGCGGCTCGTGCAGCTCGAGCCGACGTCGCTGTTCGTTCGTGGCGAGCTCGGCCGCGAGCTCTTCGCGCGCGGAGAGTACGCCCGCGCCGCCTCCGAGCTGCAGGCCGTCGCCGCCGCCGCCGCCGGAGACAACCGTGCGCTGGCACCCGCTCTCAAGGAGCTCGGCCGAGCGCAGGCCAAGGCCCACGAGAACGAAGCCGCGCTGGTCACGCTCAAGCGCGCCCTTGCCGCCGCCGGAGGCGAGACCGCGCTGCGCGCCGAGATCTACCAGACGATCGCCGAGATCTACCGCAGCGATCAGCGGTTGCCGGCGCTCGTCGAGGAGCTGGAGAACGAGCACCCTCGCGATGCACCGCGACTCGCCCTGCTCGGCAGCCTGTACGACGAGACCGGCGACAGCGCAAAAGCCATCGACACCTACAGAAGGTCGCTGGCGTCCGATCCTCGCCAGCTCGATCTGCGCCTTCGCATGATCCGGCTGCTGCAGAGCAACGGGGAACTCGATCGCGCCATCGCGGAGTACGACACCCTCATCCAGGCGGCGCCGAACAACCCTCAATTCGTGTTCGAAGACTGTGATGCGCTCCTTCAGCGCGGCGATCGAGCGCGCGCTCTGCGCCTGCTGACGGAGCTGGAAGCACGCGCCTCGACCGACGACGAAGTGCTCTCGCGGGTCGCCGAGTACTACGGGCGTATCGGCGAAGGCGAGCGCTCGCTCCGGGTGCTGCGCAAGCTCGCCTCGACCAGCGGCGCGTCCGACCCGGGTCCCCTCGTCGACCTCGGCGATCGGTACTTTCAGGACGGAAACACGCAGCTTGCGGTTCAGACGTGGAAGCGGATCCTCGCCGTCGTGACGCCGCGGGCGAGAGCGCTCGCGGCCCTCGGCGACGTTTACCTCGAGCACGACATGGGCGCGGACGCGGTCGCCGCCTACAAGGAAGCGATCCAGCTCGATCCGGCCGGCCTCGGGACGAAGAAAGCGCTCGCCGCGGCCTTCGAACGTACGCACGCGTACCGCGAAGCGCGGCTGCTCTACGAAGACATCGTCGCCAAGGCCCGACAGGCTGGAGACAAGGCCCTTGCGCGGGAGTGCCGCACGCGCATCGTCACGCTCTGGGGTCTCGAGCGCGTGCTCGAGCAGCAGTTGCCCGGGCTCCGGGCGCGTTTCGGGGGCACGCCTCCTGACAGCGAGGCCGGTCGGATGCTCGCCGAGGCCCTCGCGCATCTCCGACGATTGCCGGAGGCCCAGGCCGCGCTGGAGCGAGTCGTCGATCTCGAGCCCGGCGACGCGGAGACGTATCTCGCGCTCGAGCGCGTGCTCGTTCAGGAAACGAAGATCGCCGAGGCGATCGACGTCCTCACCCGGCTTGCCAAGCTCGATCCCAATCGCGCCCGCGAGCTGTATCAGCGCATGGCCCAGTACGCGCTCCAGATCTACCGCGACGACGACGCGATCCAGTTCGCCGCGCGCGCCGTCGAGCTCAACCCCGACGACGCGGAAGGGCACCGCAGGCTGGCGGAGATGTATCGCTCGAAGCAGGACACCGACCGCGCGATTGCCGAGTTTCGATCGGCGATCGCCAAGAACGATCGGCTGTTCGTCGTTTATTTCGAGCTCGCGGATTTGCTCCTCTCCAAGGGACGGGCCGAAGAAGCCGACCGCTTGTTCCGCGGCGTCGTCCGGGGCGCCCCGGACGAGGACCTCGTCGCTCGGGCCGCCCGCCTGTCGATGCAGATCAACCTGGGCAAGGGAACCCTCGAATCCCTCGAGCAGGATCTGCTGCCGCTCGCGATCGGCAATCCTCAACGCCGGGTCTACCGGCGGCTGCTGGTGGAGGTCTACGGAAGCCTGACGTTCGGGCTCGTACAGAGGGTTCGACACGGCACTCGAGAGGAGGCCGACGGCGCTCGGGCCGCTCTGGCCCGAATCGGCGCCCGAGCGATCAAGCCGCTACTGGATGCGCTGGCCGATACCGACGTGACCCAGCAACGCATCGCGATCGACGTGCTCGCGTACGTCCAGAATCGAAACGCGGCGCTGCCGCTCTTCGCCTTCGCCACCGGTGCGGCCGACGTCACGCTTCGAACGCGTGCGATGCAAGCGTGCGGCGCGCTGGCAGACGGGTCGCTCGTGGGCAAGTACGAGGCGCTGCTATACCCGAAGGATGCGGCGCTCGACCAGGCTCCCCTCGCCGATTCGGTCGGAGTGGCGGCCGTATGGGGCCTCGCCAGGATCGACGACGCGCGCTCCTTGCCGGTCCTCCGGCGAATCGCAGTCACCGCATCGCCTGCGATGCGCGCGCTCGCCGTGCTCGGTCTCGGCATGGCGAGGGACGCCGGCTCGGTCGCGGAGATTGCAGACGTCGCGCGGTCGGTGGATGCCGGCGCGATCGCCCGCGCGGCGGCCGCCTACGCGCTGGGTTTGATGGACGCGCAGTCGCAAGTCCCCGCGTTGATCGACATGGCCGAGGACGGCGAAGCGCTGCCCCGGCGGATGGCACTCTTGTCACTCGCACGGATGGCCGCCGCGAGTCCCAAGGACCCTGCGTGGAAAGGGCGCGCGGTCGAGGCCATGGCGGACGCGGTGTTTGCGGGCGGGGGCGAGGATAGCGGAGCTCGCAAATCGGCCGAGGGCGTCTCGCGCGCCGCGGTCGCCGCTCTGGCCGCCGTCGCGACACGGGGCCAAGCGGGTCAGGGTTGGGCGAGGACGAAGGAAACGATGCCCTTGCCGGAGGGGGCGTTCGACGTCGAGGCCCTGTTCGATCGTCTCGGGCCGACCGAAACCCTCGACTCCGAGCGGGCGGCTGCGCTCGTCGCGCACTCCGAAGCGATCGAACGTTCGGCGCTCTCCGCCCTGCGCACTTCGGGTCCTCGCGCAGCCGCCGTGCTGGACGCGCTCGGCGCCGGCGACGGGGAGCTGCTTCCGTTCGTCGGGTACGGAGCGACGGGTCCTGCCGCGGAGGTCGCGCGGCGGATAAGCGCCGCGCTCGAACCCAGCCTCGTCCCGCTGGCGAAGCACCCGGACCCCACCATCCGTGAGAAGGCGCTCGTTCTCGTGGCCCGTTCGTCGAGCGACGAGGCGATCGACGCGGTCGCCCGCGCTGTGCAGGACCCGAGCGAGGCGGTACAGCGCGTGGCTCTCGCCGCTGTTTGCGCGCCCCGTGCCGACGGCGCGCACCCAGTGGCCGGCGAGGCGGAGGCTGCCGCGGTCGCGAAGATCCTCACCTCCCACGAGAGCTGGGCGATGCGCGTCCTGGCGGCCCGCGCTCTCGGCCGGATGGGTGCAGCGGGTTTTGCGGGCGCGACCGCCCCCCTCGCTGCGTCCGCGTCGGCCGACTCTTACGCGCTGGTCCGGCAATCCGCGCTGGAAGCGCTCTCGTCGTTCGACCCACAGGCCGCCGGCCCGATCGCCAGACGGATGGCCACAAGCGATCCAGAGCCACGAGTGCGCGAAGTGGCTCGCACTCTCGAGCGATGAACGTGCACGGCGCCCTTGCCGTCGCGACCGGCGCGCTGGCTCTCGCCGCGTGCAGGGACATCAGCGGGTTCTCCACGCATGGCGATCGCTACCAGGGCGCGGTCGTCGACGGCGAGTTCGTGCGCGCCGGCGTGGACGCGGGCACGACGCTTTGCCTGACGATCGACACCGATCACCTCGAGGACGGTCCCGGCAATCTCTGGACGAGCGACGGCCGCTTCACGATGGTGCCCCTGAGGCCCATTCCTCAGATCTGGCACGATCCTCTCTCGACGCTTTCGTTCGGCGAGGGCCGGCTCAAGAACCTCGTTTACGTCGCCGCGGCCACGACGCCCTTCTCCGACGGCGCTGGCAACGATGTGTTTGCCGTCCTTTCGCTCATGCAATCCGGAGACGTGGAGGTACGGCTGCTGCGCGGGGCCCCGCCGCTTTCGAGCGCGACGGCCGACGCATCCGAAGCGGGGGCGACCGCGGGGGCGCAAGAGGACAACGTATTTGCCGTCTTCACGCTCAGCCGGCAGCCCGGCTCCTGTCAGTGACGGATCGCGGCCCGTGCTCGTCTTAGGCATCGAGTCGTCGTGTGACGAGACATCCGCCGCCATCGTCGACGCCGACGGGTGCGTTCATGCCGACGTCGTTCACTCGCAGGTGAGCCTGCACAGCGCCTACGGCGGCGTCGTGCCCGAGCTCGCATCGCGTGACCACCTGCGCAACGTGGGGCCGGTAGTGCGCGCCGCGCTCGAACGAGCAAAAACCCCGCTCGCATCCATCGACGGAATCGCCGTGACCCATCGCCCGGGACTGGTCGGCGCGCTGCTCGTCGGGCTCCAGGTGGCCAAAGGGCTGGCATGGGCCGCAGACAAGCCGCTCATCGGAGTCGACCACTTGATGGGACACCTGCTGTCGGTGTTCGTCGTCAGGGGCGAAGAGGCGAGAGAAATGCCTCCATTCCCGTTCGTGTGCCTGCTCGTCTCGGGTGGGCACACGGCAATTTACCGCGTCGACGCTCCGCAGGTCGACGCGGTGACGGAGCTCGGAGCCACCCGGGATGATGCGGCGGGCGAAGCGTTCGACAAGGTGGCGAAGCTCCTGGGCCTCGGTTACCCGGGCGGTCCGGCCATCGACCGGATGGCCGTCGGGGGAGACCCCGCTCGGGCCAAGCTGCTCTCGCCCATGGAGCGCTCGGCGTCGCTCGAGATGAGTTTCTCCGGGATCAAGACCCAGGTAGCGCGGCAAATCGCGCTGGACGGTCCACCGCGGAGCGAGGCCGAGCTGAGGAACATCTGCGCGTCGTTCCAGGCTGCCGTCACGCGAGTGCTGGCCCAGAAGACCGTCGATGCCGCCGTGAAGGAGGGGGTCGAGCACGTCGTCCTGGGCGGAGGGGTTGCGGCGAACCGGGAGCTGCGCCGCCGCGTGCACGAGAAGGGCGCGGCTCGGGGGCTCACGGTGCACGTGCCGCCGATCGCGAGCTGTACCGACAATGCGGCCATGATCGCTTACGCGGGCGGGCTGCAGCTGCGTCGCGGCGAGCGGGATGGCTGGGACTTGCGCGCGTTCGGCCAGACGTCGCTCCAGCGCAGGACGCGCAAGGGCCGCGGGCGACGCTGAGCCGCAGAGCCTGGCGGCGCTTCGGCTCAGAGCTCTTGTTGGGTCTTGTCCGCCTTGGGGTGCGAGCGCTTGCCGTGTTTCGCGCTCCGGCTGCCTTTCTCGTCCTTGTCGGCGACGGCGCGATCCAGGGCGCCGGCGGGCGCCAGCGCAATGACCAGTGTGTCGCCACGCGCGCTCACCTGGTAGTTGGGCACTCCGTCTCGAAACGCGACGGTCAGCTCTGCGCCTGCGCCGTCGTTGGATACCTTGATTGCCGCGATCCGCGAGTCGCGGGCTGCGAGCGGCGCGGCGGCCTCGAGAGACTTGCGGCCCGGCAACTTCACGACGAACCCGGTCGGTTGCTGAGCTCCTTCGATGGATTCGATCGGGCCATCCATCTTCAGTCGCAGGACATTGGCGTGATGGACCGGTCCGTTGCCGAATGGGGGCACGTGAATGCGCTTCTTGTGGCTGGTGCGCCCAGGATCCGGCTCCTCGTCCGGTGCTGCGGGGGCGACGGCGACCGGGGCGGCGCTCGCCACGGGGACACTCGATGCGATCGGCGAAGGTGCGGGCGCCGGCGATGCGCTCGCGGACGCGCTCGACGTCGCGTTCACCGCGAGCGCGGACGTTGCGCTCGTTTCCGGCGGGGCGTGGTGCGACTTCTTGATCGCCAGGAGGCCAATCGCCACCGCCAGCACTACACTCCCGGCCAGCGCTGCGCGCCGGCGGGTGAGCTTGGCGTGCGCGATCGCGGGCACCTCGTCCTGCACCGGACTCGATTCACCTCTCACGATGCGCCGGCCCGTCGCGTGCAGGGCCCCGCCGGGAGGCGGAGCGGTCGTCCGGCGCGGGGTCGACGCCGCGGCGTCCCGACGTCGCTTCGCGAGCACGGCCACGGTCGTCTTCAGCTGGGCGAGCATTCGCCCGGCCAGGGGCCTCACGCCGTCGAGGCTGCGGGCAAAGGCGCCTCGCATCTCTTGGGCCGTCTGTTCGACCAAAGGCATCGAGCCTCGCGAAGGCGAGGCGGCGCTTTTCTCCTCCGGGATGCTGCTCGCTCGCGATGCGACTTCCGGCGTCGCCTGTGGGACGTCGCAATAGCGCAGAGTCACCACGAGCTGGGGCACCTGCGAAGTCGAGTCGACCAGGACGTCCACGCGATCGATGGCTGCGGGGCGCTTGGCTCCACTCTGCGCGTCCTCGAGCTCGAGTTGCCGACCCACCTGCAGGAAGCCCAGGTCGCTGCCCACGGTGACGGCCGCGTTTCGAGCATCCTTGATCTTTGCGCGCATGGGCGACGCCAGCCCGTCGATGTGAAGACGGACCTTCGACCCTGCGCTCACCTGCGGCGGCGTCCTTCCCACGCCGCAGACGTGCTTCAGCGCCTCGACGCTCTCGGCGTCGACGTCGGTGAACCGGACGCCGAACTCACCTCCTCGGTCGCCGCCCTGGGCCCAGGCCACTTCGCCCGCCGCGAGGACGCTCCGCCCGGCTCCGGCGTCGAACCGGCACGTGAGTGGCTGGCCGGGCTCCGGGAGATAGGCCGTGCGCAGCTGGATCCCGTCTTCCGAAACGTTTACCGCCTGCGCTTCGAATGTGGGCCCAAGCGCGCCGCCGACCTCGACCAGCGCGTCGAAAGGATGTCGCGTCGCTCCCGGCGCACGGCGTTCCTCGATACTCATCTATGCCTCCGTCCGCGTCTCGCGATAGAGAATCAGTGCTCATTCCGCGATAAAGAATCGGACCTAGGAGGGCCAAGTTTTCATGCCCGCTCACCTGGTGCTCGACATCGAGACCATTCCGGACCCCGAGCTGCCGCGGCTCGACGAAGGCGATCGCGTGCCTCCACCTCCGTTCAACCAGATCGTGACGCTCGGTTGCATGCTGCTCGAGGACCACGCGCCCAAGCGTCTCGGCGTGGTCGGTGAGCACAAGACCGAGGCCGAGATGCTCGGCGATTTTGCTCAGTGGCTCGATGCGAAGAAGCCCACCGTCGTCACCTGGAACGGTCGTGGGTTCGACATGCCCGTCATCACGAGCCGAGCCTTGAAGCACGGCGTGCCCATGCCTTGGTGGTTCAGCGATCGGAACACCCGCTACAGATATTCGACCGACGGTCACTTCGACCTGATGGACTTCCTGGCCGACTTCGGAGCGGCGAAGAACACGCGGCTCGACGTCTACGCGAAGCTCGTCGGCTTTCCCGGCAAAGTGGGCGTGGACGGATCTCAGGTGCTGCCGATGGTCCACGCCGGCAAGATCGACGAGGTCAACGCCTACTGTCTGTGCGACGTTGCGCAGACCGCGGCAATCTTCCTTCGCGTCGAGCTGCTTCGCGGCACCCTGGACCGCGCTCGATACCGCGAGCTCGCGGCCGCAATGCTTTCCTTCGTCGACGCTCAGCCGCGCCTCGGGCCGGTTTCGGCCAAGGTCGATCGCAAGCGTTTTCTGCTCGAGGTCTGAACTGGCCGATCAGAGCGGAATGTTCGAATGCTTCCTGGGCGGGTTCGTGTCGCGCTTGTTCCGGAGGACTTCGAGGCTTTCGTGGATACGCGCGCGAAGGCTCTTCGGGTAGATCACCTCGTCCACGAACCCGAGCTCCGCCGCCTTGTAGGGATTGGCGAACTTCTCACGGTAGTCGGCCACGAACGCCGCGCGAGCCTGTGTCGGATCCGTGGCTCGCGCAATCTCGCTCCGGTGAACGATGTTGACGGCGGCGTCGGGGCCCATGACGGCGATCTCTGCGGTCGGCAGCGCGAGGTTGACGTCGGCGCGGATGTGCTTGCTCGCCATGACGTCGTACGCTCCGCCGTACGCCTTGCGCAGGATCACCGTGATTTTGGGCACGGTCGCCTCCGCGTACGCGAACAGCAGCTTCGCACCGTGCTTGATGACGCCTCCGTATTCCTGCTCCGTTCCGGGGAGGAATCCGGGCACGTCGACGAGCGTGACGAGCGGGACGTTGAAACAGTCGCAGAACCGCACGAATCTCGCCGCCTTCATCGACGAATGCACGTCGAGCACTCCCGCCAACACCGCAGGCTGATTGGCCACGATTCCCACCACCCGCCCCCCGACGCGGCCGAACCCGATGACGATGTTCGGGGCGTACGCTTCGGCGATCTCGAAGAGCGATCCCTCGTCGACCACCGCACGGATCACGTCCTTGACGTCGTAGGCCTTGGTCGGGTCGGCGGTGATGATCCGTTCGAGCTCGGGAACCTCCCGCCTCGGCGAGTCGCTCGTCGGCCTGAACGGGGGATCTTCCTGGTTGTTCGACGGCAAGAAGGCCAGAAGCGCTCGAGCCTGGGCCAGGCAGGATCGATCGTCGTCCGACGTGAGATGACAGACGCCGCTCCGGGTGGAGTGAGTCGTCGCGCCGCCGAGCTCCTCTTTGGTCACGTTCTCGTGCGTCACGGCCTCGATGACGTCCGGACCCGTGATGAACATGTAGCTCGTTCCGCGCACCATGAGCACGAAGTCGGTGATGGCGGGCGAGTACACGGCGCCTCCGGCGCAAGGCCCGAGGATGCAGCTTATCTGGGGCACCACCCCGCTTGCCAACGTGTTGCGCAGGAAAATGTCCGCATAACCGGCCAGCGATTCGACGCCCTCCTGAATGCGGGCGCCGCCCGAGTCGTTGAGGCCGACCACGGGCGCCCCCACCTTCAGCGCCAGATCCATCACCTTGCAGATCTTCTGCGCGTAGGCGCCGCTCAGGCTTCCGCCGAAGACCGTGAAGTCTTGCGCGAAGACGAAGACCGTACGGCCATCGACGCGCCCATGGCCCGTCACGACACCGTCGCCGGGCACCTTCTCCATGTCGAAATCAACGCACCGATGGACGACGAAGCGACCGGACTCGACGAAGCTGCCGGGATCGAGAAGAAGCTCGATACGCTCGCGCGCAGTGAGCTTGCCGGCCTCGTGCTGCTTGCGGACGCGGTCCTGGCCGCCGCCCTCGAGGGCACGCGCGTTCATGGCATCGAGGCGCTGGGTCGGCGTCTCGTGCGAGGCATCTGACGGCTCGAGAGTCCGCGGCGAAGAGCCGGACGAGGCGGATCCGGACGGCATGGGCCCGTCCTATAGCCCAGCCTTCGTCGCGCTCGAGCGGTCAGAAGCGGAAAGTGCTCGGACGAGCAGACGTTCCCGGGACTCTCACCTGAACAAGACCGAGGGCCCGCCGGCGGCTTGCCCCGACTCGCGACGCACGACGTCTCTCACGAACGTGACGAGCCGGCCGCGCACGCGCCAATCGCCCACGGCGCTGCTCAGGGTTCCCTCGATCGTGACCTCGAGCGAGGCTCCGCGCTTGGCCTCGAAACGCGCGCTCGTCGCCCGCAGCGTGGAGCGCGCCGCGGGGGTTGCGACGGCGGCGCGCCCCGGCACCACGAGCTCCGCGCGCTCGATGCGCGCCTCGGTGCCATTCGCTGCGGACGAGCGCCCCGCCGTGGCGACCATCTCGAACGCCAGCGTGGCGCGGACATAGGGCGACGGGGCGACGAAATCCAATCCCGACTCGGACAGGGGACCGACGACGACATGGGAACCATCGCGCTCCTCGTTGACGACGACTCCATGGCGCACGTCCAGTCCAAGCGCCACGTCGAGCTCCGGAGCTCCCGCGTCGAACGCGTCGACGCGCACCGTCCCCGAGGTCTGGAACGCAGCGGCGCGATCCTGGGATGCGGCAGGCAGCACGGCCCGCCAGCGGTCCGCCGCTCGAGCACATCGCTCCATTTCCGAAGGCGTGGAGAGCGCCCCGCAGCGCGCCCTGTCGTGCGTGACGACGGCTTCGCACGTCACCTGCGTCGAGGAGCGGGCAGCGCCGGCACAGAGGCGGGTGTCGCGCAACGCGATGGCGACGCAGCCGGGGTCGCGTCCGAGCCTTGGACGAGCGGGCGTCGTCCAGGGGCACGCGTCGGCATCTCCCGTCACCTCCGCAACCGTGGCCTCGCAGCGCTCCCGTAACGAGGTGGCTCCGACGGTGTCGCATCGGCGTGGGTCCCGAGCCTTTGCGGCGTCGAGAAGGCGGCAGGCGTCCTGAAGAAAGGTGTCGTACCCGATTGCCTCGATGGCCTCGCCCACGAGCGGGTCGAGCCGCGCGCGCGCCTCGACGCACGCATCGATCGTCGTGAAGGCGTCGAGCTCGCCCTGGAGATCGCCTGCGGGAGCGGGAGGGTCAGCCGGCCATTCGCGGGCGCCCGAGTCCGCTGCAGCAACCCTGTTCAGGCTCGCGAGCGGGGCCGGAGCCGCTCCGCGCATCAGCTCTGAACGCTTCTCGTCGCAGGCCTGAGCGCAGGCAAAAAGGATTGAAAGCTGAACTAAAGGACAGTATACCTTCGAACAAGGGATACGCCGCCAGACCATGGAAGACACCAAAAACAAGAGCAAGGCGATCGAGCTCGCGGTCGCGACGATCGAAAAGGAATACGGCAAGGGCTCGATTATGCGCCTGAAAGAAGGCGCGAGCCTAACGGACGGAATTCAAACCGTCCCGACGGGCAGTATCGGGCTCGACATCGCCCTCGGCATCGGAGGCTACCCGCGCGGTCG
>Ga0187782_10001079_pt1 | contig 19542 bp, 19 predicted proteins | sample 0715_SJ02_MP15_2_FD_132454 | JGI IMG/M metagenome (GOLD analysis project Ga0187782, IMG submission 132454) | Tropical peat soil microbial communities from peatlands in Department of Meta, Colombia - 0715_SJ02_MP15_20_MG | ecosystem: Environmental > Terrestrial > Soil > Wetlands > Peat | place... | reverse complement strand
GAGCGCCATCACCGTTTTGCCGGTCAGCGGCGTTGGCCTCCTCTCGGCGTTCTGATTGTTGGGAGAGCCCATCGGCGTCTCGGCTTCATAGAGCATCATCGCTAGACCCTCGCAGCACATGAGCGCAACCCTTCTTAGGGCCCAAAGAAATTGTCGACGACGCTGACGCTCGCGTTCGTCTTCAGATCAATGGAGGTGAACGTGACGGGCCGGCCGCCGGCGCCGATCGCCTCGCGCGGCGCGGTCACGTAGACTTCCTCTTGCTCGGTCGCGTCAGGGTCGACGGTGACGCCGAATCGCCCGTCCGGCAGACGATCCATCTGGTCGCTTTTCAGAACGGCGCCCTCGACGCCCGAGACCTCAAGCGCGAATGTGCGGCTCTCGCCGTTCTTGTTGATGAAGCGCAACGTGTAGCCGTTGCGCACGCCGCCCTCCTTGGTCGTCGTAAACATCGGCGCGCGCACATGCAGGACGTCGAGCCCGAGGTCCTTGCGTCGTGCGAGGCCAAAGACCATCACGATGGAGACGACGGCGATCAAAGCTACATAGAGAATCGTGCGCGGGCGAACGAGCCGGTAAACCGGGGCCTCGCCGCGCGCGCGGCGCTTGATGTTCTCGTCGGTGTCGAAGGCGATCAGCCGCGCCGGACGGCGCACTTTCTCCATCACCGCGTCGCAGGCGTCGATGCACAGCCCGCAGCCGATGCAGCCGAGCTGCGCGCCCTTGCGGATGTCGACCCCGGTCGGGCAGACGGCGATGCATTGCTTGCAGTCGATGCAGTCGCCGGCCGGCAAGGAGCCGGCGCGCGCCCTCGCCGCCTCTTTCAGCGACATGCGCGGCTCGCCGCGATCGCGCCGATAAGTGACGTTCAGCGCGTCCGGGTCGGTGAGCGCGGCCTGAATGCGCGGCCACGGGCACATATAGAGGCACACCTGCTCGCGCATGTGCCCGGCAAGGTAGTAGGTCGTGAAAGTGAGGATGCCGATCCAGGCATAAGCCGAGATCGGGGCCTGAAAGGTCGCGAGGTCGCGCACCAGCGTCGGCGCGTCCGACAGGTAGAGGACAAAGGCGCCGCCCGTCCACCAGGCGATGATGAGCCACACGCCGTGCTTGGCGACGCGCTTTGTGATCTTCTCGCGCGTCCACGGCGCGTCGTCGAGCTTCATGCGGTCGCGCCGGTCGCCCTCGATAAGGCGCTCGACGGAGAGAAACAGGTCGGTCCAGACCGTCTGCGGGCAAAAGTAGCCGCACCACACCCGGCCCAGTAAGGCGTTGGACAGGAACAGCGCCAGCGAAGCTAAGATCAGCAGGCCGGTGATATAGATCACCTCTTGCGGCCAAAGCTCGATGAAAAAGAAGTAGAAGCGCGAGTGCGCGAGATCGGCCAGCGCCGCCTGATTGGGCAGGTTCGGCCCACGGTCCCAACGCACGAACGGCAGGAAATAGTAAACGGCCAGGCAGAAGATCAAGAGCCGCCATTTCAGGCGGCGGAAAGTCCCCCGCACCTTTTGCGGATAGACCTTCTGGGAGGCGGCATAAAGCGGCCCGTCGTCGTAAACTTCGCGGGCCGCGACGTCGGCTTCACTCACTGGCCCCCGCCTAGGCTGTGCACATAGACTGTCAACGCCTTGACCGTGACGGGGTCGAGGCGCGCGCCCCAGGCCGGCATCGTGCTGTTGCGGGCGTAGGTTATCGTCTGGATCAGGTCCTTCATGTCTGAGCCGTAAAGCTGGGTGCCGTCGACGAGCGTGGCCGCGCCCATCTGCGTGTTGCCCTTTCCGTCGTCGCCATGGCACGCCGCGCAATTGTCCGCGAAGATCTTTTTGCCGAGATCGAGATTGGCGCCCTCCTCCGGCGCGAGCTTGCTTAAAGTCCGCACATAGTTGGCGACCGCCCTGATTTCCTCGGGCTTTAGAATTCCGTCCTTGCCGAAGGCCGGCATGGCGCTCGCGCGCGTATCCTTGTCGTAATCGGCGCGGATGCCGTGGGTGATCGTGTACTGGATGTCCTCGAGCTTGCCGCCCCATAGCCAGTCGTCATTCGTCAGGTTGCGGTAGCCCTTGGACCCCTGGCCGCCCGAGCCGTGGCACGGCGCGCAATTCTCCGCGAAGGCCGCCCTGCCATGATTGAGCGCGAGGCCAAGCAACTTCTTATCGGCCTCGATTTGCTGCACCGTCGCGTCCCCCAGTCCCGCTTCGGCTTCGGCGCGCATCGCCTGCATGGCCTTAAGGTCCTCGGCGACCTGGCCGCGCGACGAATAGCCTAAGACGCCATGCGTGAAGCCGGTGATCAGCGGCCACGACGGATAGACGACCCAGTAGATGAGGCTGAACAGGATCGTCGCGTAGAAGGTCCACAGCCACCAGCGCGGCAGCGGCGTGTTCAACTCGCGGATGCCGTCCCATTCGTGGCCGGTCGTCGTTTGGCCGCTTAAGCTGTCGACGTGCGGTTGCTCCGGGGTCGCCATGGCTTTAGTCCTCGCGCAGCGGCGCGCGGGCCGCGTCATTGAAGGCTTTCTTGTTCGACGGCCAGAGCGCGTAGACGAGCACGACCAGGAAGAAGGCGAAGCAATAGACCGTGCCCGCCGTTCGGGCGAATTGCGCCAACATCTCGTAAGTGGATTCCATCGCTTCGGGCTCCGTCAGCGCAGGTTCGCCTTGTCGTCGTAAACCTTGAAGTCGACGAGCGTGCCGAGCATTTGCAGATACGCGACGAGCGCGTCGGCCTCGGTGACCGACGTCGCTTCCGCATTGAACTTGCGAAGCTGCGCCTTCGGATAGCGCTTCGAGAGCGCCGCCGCGTCGGGGCTGTCGGGATTGAGCTGGGCGGCGAGATCCTTGTCGACATTGGCGATCATGTCGTCGTCGTAAGGCACGCCGATCGCCCGCAGAGCCGCCATCTTCTGCTGAAGCTCGCGGGTGTCGAGTTCGGCCGCGGCCAGGAACGCGTAGCTCGGCATGATCGACTGGGGCACGACGGAACGCGGATCTTTCAGGTGCGCGATCTGCCAAGCGTCCGTGTATTTTAAGCCGACGCGGGCGAGATCCGGCCCATTGCGCTTCGAGCCCCACTGAAACGGATGGTCATACATGCTCTCGGCGGCGAGCGAGTAATGCCCGTACCGTTCGACCTCGTCGCGCAACGACCGGATCATCTGGCTGTGACAGAGATAGCAGCCTTCGCGCACGTAGATGTCGCGGCCGGCGAGCTCGAGCGGCGTGTAGGGCCGCATGCCTTCGACCTTCTCGACCGTGCCTTCCAAGTAGAACAACGGCAGGATTTGCACGATGCCGCCGATCGCCACCACGATGAGGATCGCGATGATCAAGAGGATCGGGTTCTTCTCCAGGATGTGATGCCTGGCGAAGAGCGACGCCGTGTTCGTCGTCGGGCCCGCATTGCTCATGGCTTTATCCTCACTCCGCGGGCTGCATGGCGGGCTGGACGGAAGGCGCAGCCTCTTCTCCGGCGCGGATCGTCATCCAGATGTTGTAGATCATCACGCAATAACCGGCGACGAACAGCGCGCCGCCGAGCGCGCGGATCAAGTAGTAGGGATGCATCGCCGCAACCGTCTCGATGAACGAGTACTCAAGGTAGCCTTGCGGCGTGTAAGTGCGCCACATCAGGCCCTGCATGATGCCCGCCACCCACATCGAGGTGACGTAGAGCACGATGCCGAGCGTCGAGATCCAGAAGTGCCAGTTGACGAGCTTAAGCGAGTAAAGCTGGCGCTTGTTCCACAGCCACGGGACCAAGCAGTAGAGCGCGCCGAACGACACGAAGGCGACCCAGCCGAGCGCGCCCGAGTGCACGTGGCCGATGGTCCAATCCGTGTAATGCGAGAGCGAATTCACCGTCTTGATCGACATGACGGGCCCCTCGAAGGTCGCCATGCCGTAGAAGGCGACGGAGACGACGAGCATCCGCAGCACGGGATCGGTCCTGAGCTTGTCCCAGGCGCCCGACAGCGTCAGCAGACCGTTGATCATCCCGCCCCAGGACGGCATCCACAGCATCACCGAGAAGGTCATGCCGAGCGTCTGCGCCCAATCGGGGAGAGCGGTATAGTGCAGGTGGTGAGGGCCCGCCCAAATGTAGAGGAAGATCAGCGCCCAGAAGTGGACGATGGACAGCCGATAAGAATAGATCGGCCGCTCCGCGCGCTTGGGCACGAAATAATACATGATGGCGAGAAAGCCGGCGGTGAGGAAGAAGCCGACGGCGTTATGGCCGTACCACCACTGGAACATCGCGTCCTGCACGCCGCTCCACACGACGTAGGACTTCGAGGAGAAGATCGAGATCGGCAGCGCGGCGTTGTTGCCGATATGCAGCATCGCGATCGTCAGGATGAAAGCGAGGTAGAACCAGTTGGCGACATAGATGTGCGGCTCTTTGCGCCGCATCAGCGTGCCGAGAAAGACGAGCAGGTAGACGACCCAGACGATGGTCAGGAACAGGTCCGAGTACCACTCAGGCTCGGCGTATTCCTTGCCCTCCGTGACGCCGAGCAGATAGCCGGTGCCGGCGACGACGATGAACAGGTTAAAGCCAAGCACGACGAACCAGGGCGCAAGATCGCCGGCAAGCCGCGCACGCGACGTGCGCTGCACGACATAGAGCGAGCTGGCGAGCAGCACATTGCCGCCGAAGGCGAAAATGACCGCCGAGGTATGAAGCGGCCTGAGCCGGCCGAAGTTGAACCATGGCCCGATGTTGAAATCGGGAAAGGCGAGCTCGAGCGCGATGTAGACGCCGACGAGCATGCCGGCGAGGCCCCAGAACAAAGCCAACAGCGAGGCGACCTTCACCGGGCCGAAATTGTAGTTGGGCTTTCCGTCGATCTCGAGCGGCGGATCTTCGGCCGGGCGATCGGAATAGCGCAGAAAGATCGCCCAGACGCCGCCTAGCGAGGCGAGCACGAACAGCGCCATATGGAACTGAAAGGCGGGCTCGATCGTCTTGGCGGCGATGAAAATGCAAAGGAGCGCCGTCGCGATCAGCGCCAGGACAAGACCGACCTCGCCCACGCGCAACGACTTGTTGGCCGTGACCGCTTGCATGCGCAACCCCTCTCTTCGGCCGCGCGAACGGCGCGACGCGACCGTGCGCCCTTATGCTCGCGGGATGGGGCTTGGGCTCATTGACGCATATCAATCTTCGCGGCGCCTCGCGTACGACTTTTCGACAATGCGGCCTGTCGAGGGTCGGCGGGCCGGGATTTTTAGCGCGGCCTTCACATCGGCGGCGTTACGTCGCGCCCGACCGTGATGGCGCCGGCCTCGAGCGCGCCGTCCGCCCCCGGTACGGCCCCGAAGGCTACGACGCCGGCGCCGGCCTTGAGATCCGCCATCTCGCCGGGCACGATGCGCACGACGACCGTTTTGGGCGTGATTTTGATTTTCTGCTCGCCGTCCTTGTAGGTAAGGGTCAGCGTCGGCCCGTCGACGCCCTCGACCCGCGTGCCGACGTCGCCGTTGGTCATCGTGCTTTTCGGGGTCAAGTCGAAGGGTCTAAACCCGGCGCCCGATCCCCGCATCGCCTCGGGGAAAATATGCACTTCGATGGCGACTTGGCTGCCGTCCGGGGCGGGCTCGGCCGCCGTCCCAACGAAATCGCCGACGTGAATGTCCTCAATTCCCGCCGCGACCAGCGCGTTGATGCGTGCGCCCTCCTTGAGGCGTAAGACGCGCGTCTCGCCGGCGCGGGTCTTGAGCGTCAGAGTCCGCCCGTCGACGCTCTCGATCGTCGCCCGAATGCGTTGCGGCGCGACATCCTCGGCGACCGACACGGAAGGAAAAAGAAGAGCCAAAGCAAGCGCGAGCGCGATCCGCACGGCGACCCTCCGAGAAGGAAACGCCGGGACGCTACGCCGCCCCTTGAGGCGAAGGAAATCACGTTCGTGGCAATGGGAAAGCCTGTGTTGCCGAGGCCGTCGACGCGCCGTACTCTTTGCCCGAAGAGCATGGGAGAGCGCCAATGGCGACGAAGAGATTTTGGGCGGCGGCCGTCGCGGTCGTCGCGCTCGGCGGCCCAGGCTTGGCGGCCGCTCCGCAAACGCCGAAAGACGTTGTCGCCGAGATCTACCGCATCGCCGCGGGGCTTAAGGGGGATTTCTCGAACTGCGAGGGCAAGGATCAGACCGCGTGCTCGATTGACGGCAAGAAAATCCGCGCTCTGCTGACGCGCTCGTTGCGCGACGCGATGACGGCGATGAACAAGCGGTCGGCGAGGGACAACGAGCCTATCCTCGATTTCGATCCGATCAGCGACTCGCAGGACCCGTCGGTCCTGAACCTGACGATTGTCGCAGAGCCGGAGACGGGCGATATCGACATAGTGGACGTCACCTTCATGTCGGGGGAGGCCAATGGCGGCGTCAAGCACGACTTGCGCTACGACCTGAAGCGCGAGGGAGGGGCCTGGCGTGTCGACGACATCCGCGGCCTTGCCTCCGACAACCCTTGGGACTTACGAAAGATCATCGCCCCGCCGAATTAGCCGGGGCGAGGTCGTTTGCGCCGCGAATCTCCTGAGCAGCCCTCGCAAATTCGCCGGAATGCCACTATAGGCGCTCGCGACCGCCATCCCCGGCCTCCGCCGGCCCTGCAGGAGACGTTTATGACCGCAACATTCCCTCGCGCCCTGGCACGGGGTCTGAGCGTTTGCGCGCTTGCGCTCGCCCTTTCGGGCTTGAGCGCGGCAGCCCACGCCGACCCTAAGGTCCTGGCCACGATTGACGGCGTGGCGATCACCGAGGACGACGTGAACGACGCGCTTCTCGACATCGGCCCGGGCCTGCCCGACAAGCTCGACGGCCCGGCGCGAGAAAAATACGTCCTCGACTATCTGATCGACTTAAGGCTCGTGGCCAAGAAAGGCGCGGCGGCGAAGATGGACGGCAGCGCCGACTTCGTCCGTCGCCTGGGCTATTACCATGACAAGCTGATCATGGAGGCCCTGATGACCGAAGTCGCCAATCAGGCGATGACGGAAGAGAACGAGCGCAAGGCCTACGACGAAGCCGCAGCGGCGCAGCCGCCCGAGCCCGAGATCCATGCCCGGCACATCCTGTTGCCCACGGAAGAGGAAGCGAAGGCCGCGCTCGCGCGCATCAAGGCCGGCGAGGATTTCGCGAAGGTCGCGACGGAGCTCTCAAAAGATCCGTCCGGCGACGGCGGCGATCTTGGCTGGTTCACGCGCGACCGCATGGTCCCGGAATTCTCGGAGGTCGCGTTCAAGCTCGAGCCGGGTCAGGTCTCGGACCCGGTTAGGACCCAGTTCGGCTGGCACATCATCAAGGTTGAAGAGAAGCGGATGAAGACCTTCCCGTCCTTTGAGGAGGTGAAGGACCAGGCCGCCCGCTACGTCGCCCAGAAGGCGCAAAGCGAGATGATTCAGGCGCTTCGCGACGTGGCGAAGATCGAGCGCTTCGACACGCCGCCGCAGCCCGAGGCTTCGGCGACGTCCGCCCCGGCCGCGACGCCCGACGCGGGCGCGACGCCCGGCGCCGCCGCGACGCCCAACCCGTAAGATCGCTCGCGTCTCAACCCCTCTCCCGCGAGACGGGAGAGGGGTGTAAATCGTCTCCTGCGAGGGGGGAGAGGGCGGCCTAATGGGCCGAACGAAGGCCCGCCCGCGCGAACAATTGCGAAGTCTTCATGGCCGCCCCTGCTCCGCTGTCGCCGCTCGCGCCGACATTCTTTCCCGATTTGCCGCCGATCGAAGGCGTGCGCTTCGCCAGCGCCGCCGCAGGCGTGCGCTATGCGGGGCGCACCGACGTCACAATGGCGGTGTTCGACGCGCCGGCCGAAGTCGCCGGCGTTTTCACGCGCTCCAAATGCCCGTCGGCCGCCGTCGATTGGTGCCGCAAGCTCGCCAAGGCGGGCAAGGCGCAGGCGCTCATTGTCAATTCCGGCAACGCCAACGCCTTCAACGGCGCCGCGGGCCGGCGGGCCGTCGAAGAGGTCGCAAAGGCTACGGCGAAGGCGCTCGGCGCTAAGCCGACGACGATCTTCCAGGCGTCGACCGGCGTCATCGGCGAGCCGCTGAATGCGGGCGCAATCGTAAGGGTCTTGGACGAGCTCGCGCGCGAGGCGAAACCCGACGCGCTCATGAGCGCCGCTCGCGCCATCATGACGACCGACACCTTTCCGAAGGTTGCGACGCGCGCAGCCCGGCTCGCGGACTGCGAGGTGATCATCAGCGGCATCGCCAAGGGCGCGGGCATGATCGCCCCCGACATGGCGACGATGCTCTCCTTCGTCTTCACCGACGCCCCGATCGCCGCGCCCGCCCTCCATGCGATGCTTGCGGCCGGAGTCAAGGATAGCTTCAACGCCATCACCGTCGACAGCGACACGTCGACCTCGGACACGCTGCTCCTCTTTGCGACCGGCGCCGCCAAGGCGCGGGGCGCGCCGTCGTTGCGGCTTGCTTCCGACCGCAGGCTCGCCGATTTCAAGGCGGCGCTGAATTCGCTCCTGCTCGACCTCGCTCAGCAGGTCGTGCGCGACGGCGAGGGCGCGCGGAAATTCATCGAGGTCAGGGTCTCGGGCGCAGCGTCCGCCGCCGCCGCCAAGCGCGTCGCGTTGTCGATCGCCAATTCGCCGTTGGTGAAGACGGCGATCGCCGGCGAGGACGCCAATTGGGGCCGCGTCGTCATGGCGGTCGGAAAGGCCGGCGAGCGGGCCGAGCGCGACCGGCTCGAGATCCGTTTCGGCGACATCCGCGTCGCGCACAAGGGCCGGCGCGACGAGGCCTACGACGAGAAGACGGTCAGCGACTATATGAAGCGCCCGGAGATCGCGATCTCGGTCGATTTGAAGATCGGCCGCGGCGAGGCGCGCGTTTGGACCTGCGACCTGACGAAGGAGTACGTCGCGATCAACGGCGACTATCGCTCGTGAAGGGCGCGCCGCATCTCTCGTCGCCGATCTCGATCAGCCAATGACGCTCTTACTCGTCGTCGCCGTCGCCCTCGTCGACGTCGACGACCGCGTGCTCATCGCCAGGCGGCCGAAGGGCAAGCAGCTTGAGGATTTGTGGGAGTTCCCGGGCGGCAAGATCGATGGCGGCGAGCGGCCCGAGGAGGCGCTCATCCGGGAGCTCAAAGAGGAGCTCGACATCGTCGTCAAGCCGCCCTGTCTAGCGCCGCTCACCTTCGCCAGCCACGCCTACGAGTCTTTCCATCTGCTGATGCCGCTCTATGTCTGCCGCAAATGGGAAGGTCTTGTGCGCGCCATGGAAGGCCAGGAGCTGAAATGGGTCCGCGCGAAGACGCTCAGGGACTATCAGATGCCGCCGGCCGACGCTCCGCTGATCGCGCCGCTGATCGATCTCCTCGGCTGACGCCGTGAGGATCACTTGACGAGGCGGACCTCGAAGCCAAGCGGCGCCTCCTCGATCCGATAGGCGGAGAAGCCGGCTGCTTCGGCCATGCGGGCGAACTCGCCGCGCGAATAGGCGCGCTTGCGCAGAAGGCGCAGCGTCGCGCGCGTCGCCAATGCGTCGAGCGAGCCGAGATTCATCTTTGCGACTTCCGTGTCGATCGCCTGGCCGGTCGTCTCTTTCTTCATGTCGATGATCAGCGCCTCGCCGCCGGGCTTGAGGACGCGGCGAAATTCGCGCAGGGCGCCGAGCGGATCGGAAAAATTCTTGAACGCGGCGCGCGTCACGAGGAAGTCGAAGGCGGCCTCGCCGAAGGGCAGCGCCGCCGCGTCGCCGTGCAAGAAATTCACGTGAACCCCCGCGCGCGCGGCGTTTTCGGAGGCGATGCGGACGAAGCTCTGGCTGATGTCAACGCCGGAAATCTCGAGGCCGCCGCGCCTGGCGAGCTCGATGGCGAGAAATCCGGGGCCCGGCGCCACTTCGAGCACGGACGCGCCGGACGGCAGCGCAGCGGTCAGCCGCTCGGCGAGCCGGGCGAATTCGGCGAGGTTCCGCCCGGTCGCCTTCGCGTACCAGGCGGCGATCCGGCCCTCCATGGCGATGCCGCGGTAAGGCTTGGCGCGCCGCGCCGCTATGATATTCATCTTCGTACTCTTATCTCTCAGTAACTAAGATAATTAGCTTATAAGGAACGAGGTCTTTGACGTCAAGACCGGCGAGGACGCGCGCGGACCTGATGGCGGCGCTCGAGAAGGCGATGCGCGCGGTCAGCGGCCAAGGCGTGCTCTACAGCCAGGCGGTCGCCAAGCGTCTCGCCATCGGCGGGACCGAGCTCGAATGTCTCGATTTCCTCGTCGATGGGCCCAAAACCGCCGGCGAGCTCGCCAAGGCATCGGGACTGACGACCGGAGCGATCACCGGCGTCGTCGATCGGCTCGAGCGAGCGGGTCTCGCGCGGCGCGAGCGCGACGCGGACGATCGCCGCAAGGTTTTCGTGCGCGCCCTTCCCGCGGTCGTCGAGCGAGTGGCGCCGCTGTTCGACCCGATGCAGCGGGCGGCGCAGGGCATGCTCGACGGCTACAGCGAGGACGAGCTCGCCCTGATCCTCGATTTTCTCAATCGCGCCAGCGACGCCGCGATCGCCGCGCTCAGCGAACTGCAGGCGAGCGAAGCGCGCGGGCGAGGACGAAGACGACCGCGATCGCCTTCGGCTTGACGGCCGGATGCGGCGAGCGCCGTCCGCCAGACACGCGCCACTTTAGATCCGACGCGCCACGGTCAATCCTCTGACGCAATTCGTCGTTAGCGTTTGCGCTTGTCGAGGGACATGCCGTTCTGGCGCGCCGCTCGAAATGCATCGGCCGACGGCGGCGACCATAGCGTCGCTTCGCCGGCGCCGCGCAAAGGCCGGTCCTGTTGGCCAATGCGTTAAGGCTTGAGGTTTACGCTTTCTCTTCGTTCCGCGGACTCCTCGAAGCCGGCCATGTCCGAGATCGCTTCCCTGCTCCCCGCCGCCCCGGACCTTGCGACCGCCGTCGCCGGATGGCTCTGTCGGCTGGCGCGCGAGCGGCAACTTTCGGCGCACACCGTCGAGGCCTATGGCCGCGACGTTCGCCAGTGCCTCGCCTTCCTCGCCGACCGATTCGGTCAGCAACTCAGCGTCGCCGAATTCGTCGCGCTCAAGCCCGCCGACATGCGCGCCTTTCTCGCCCGCCGGCGGGCCGAGGACATCGATTCGAGGTCGCTGCAGCGCGCCATGTCGGCTTTGAGATCGCTCGCCAAGCATCTCGAGCGCGAGGGCCTCGGGCGCGCCAGCGTCTTCGGCGCGCTGCGATTGGCGCGCGCGAAGCGAGGCCTGCCCAAACCCTTGAGCGTCGCCGACGCCAAGCGTGTCGCCGACGTCGACTTACGCGCCGGCGAGGAACGCGAGCCGTGGGTACTCGCCCGCGACGCGGCCGCGCTCGCTTTGCTTTACGGCGCCGGGCTGCGCATCGGCGAAGCGTTGTCGCTCAAGCGCTGGCAAGCGCCCGTCGGCGGCGTCGACCAGGTGACGATCGTCGGCAAGGGACGAAAAGTGCGCTCGGCGCCTGTCATCGAAGCGGTGCGCAAGGCGGTCGAGGACTATCTCAAGCTCTGCCCGTTCACGCTCGACGCGGATGGGCCGCTGTTCGTCGGCGCGAAGGGCGGGCGGCTCAGTCCGCGCATTCTCCAATTCGCCATGCAGCGGCTGCGCGGCGCGCTCGGCCTTGCCGACAGCGCGACGCCGCATGCGCTGCGCCATTCCTTCGCCACGCATTTGCTAGCCCGCGGCGGCGACCTGCGCACGATCCAGGAACTGCTTGGCCACGCCTCGCTCGCCACGACGCAGGTTTACACCGCCGTCGACAGCTCGCGGCTGCTCGCCGCCTACAAGGCGGCGCATCCGAGGGCGTAGACGGCCCAACTTTACAATTGACCAATTGTCGCTTATAAGCGACGCGTGTTCGAGCTACGCCAAACGCCGACGTACGAGAAGTGGCGGGCGGCGCTGAAGGACGAGCGAGCTCGGGCAGCGATCGCCCGTCGCTTGGTTCGCACTCAATCCGGTAATTTCGGAGACGCAAAATATGTCGGGGAAGGCGTCAGTGAGCTGCGCGTCGACGTCGGACCGGGATATCGAATCTACTACCACCGTAGAGGCGACGTGGTGATCGTCTTGTTGTGTGGAGGGGACAAGCGCACGCAAGCGGCCGACATCGCGAAGGCGCGAGCAATGGTCACGGAACTGGAGATTTGATCATGCCGATCAAGACGACGGCTTACGATCCGGCGACCGATCTGGCGGACCCGGACGAACAACGCACTCTCCTGACCGACGCCTTCGCCTCCGGCGACGCACGTTTCATCGCCAATGCGCTCGGCGTCGTGGCGCGAGCGCGGGGCATGACCGCCGTCGCCGAGGCGGCCGGGGTCAATCGCCCTGCGCTTTACAAGGCGCTCAGCGAGACTGGCGACCCGCAACTCTCGACGTTGATCGGCGTGTTGAAGGCTCTTGGTTTGAAGCTCTCGGTCGAGGCGGCCTGACCGAGGGCCGTCGGCCCGATGCCGCCTCCACGCGACGTCATCGTCCTCCTCGGCCGCCACGGCATTGGCAAGCTCTCCGTCACCCGCACGCTCGCGCCGCGCTTCTCTCGCCACTACCCAGGCCTACGACGCCGTCGACAGCCGCCGCCTGCTCGCCGCATACAAGGCGGCGCATCCGAGGGCGTGAGACGGCGCGGTTGCGCGCCCGCAGCCTTCGCATCTAATATCGCCCCATTCCCGTCCTCAGCGCCGTTTCGCGCGTTTTGAACGCAAGAGAGAAGCTCATGCCCAAAAAGCGCATCGTCTTCACCGGCGGCTCCGGCAAGGCTGGGCGACACGCCGTCGCCCATCTGGCGTCGCGCGGCTATGAAGTGCTGAACGTCGACAAAGTCCCGCTGCCGCGGCCGGACGTTTTCACGCTGATCGCCGACCTAACCGACACGGGCCAGGCCTTCAACGCGCTGTCGACGCATTTCGGCTACCAACATTACGGGGACGGCGCGCCGCCGAAGGCCCCCGACGCCGTGGTCCACTTCGCCGCCATCCCCGCCATTCTCCGGGAGCCCGACAACGTCACCTTCGCCGCCAACGTGACGAGCACCTACAACGTCATCGAGGCGGCGATGAAGCTTGGCTGCCGCAAGGTGATCATCGCCTCGAGCGAGACGACCTACGGCGTGTGCTTCGCGGAAGGCGACAAGGATTTTCGTTCCTTCCCGCTCGAGGAGGATTACGACGTCGACCCGCAGGATTCTTACGGCCTTTCGAAGCTCTGCAACGAAAAGACCGCGCGCGCCTTCGCGATGCGCTACAGGTCCGACATCTACGCGCTGCGCATCGGCAACGTCTTCTCGCCCGAGGATTATCAGCGCATTCCAGCCTTCCTCGCCGACCCGCCCTCGCGCAAGCGCAACGCCTGGAGCTACATCGACGCGCGCGACCTCGGCGAGATCGTGAGGCTGTGCATCGAGAAGGACGGGCTCGGCTTCCAAGTGTTCAACGCGACGAACGACACGATCACCCTGAACATGAAGACGAAAGACGCGCTCCTAAAATTCTGCCCCGGCGTGCCCGTCACGCGCGAGCTGGACGATTACGAAGCGCCGCTGTCGAACCGCAAAATCCGCCAAGTGCTCGGCTTCAAGGAAGCGCACAACTGGCGCCAATACGTGAAGGCCTGAGATTTCCGCAAGCGCATAAACCCGACTGCCGACTGCCCATTCCCGACCGCCGACCCCTCACCTCCCCCTCGGCTTCGCCCGCCTCGTCGCCTCAGCGTTTGCCGGATCCTCGGGCCAAAAGTGCTTGGGGTAGCGGCCTCGCAAGTCCGCGCGCACAGCAGCCCATGAGCCGCGCCAAAAGCCCGAAAGATCGCGGGTGATCTGGATCGGCCGGTTGGCGGGCGACAGCAGATGAAGCGTCAGCGGCACGCGCCCGCCGGCAAGCGCCGGATGCTCGTTGAGCCCAAAAAGCTCCTGCACGCGCAGCGCAATGCTGGGGCCGCCTTCCGCTTCGTAGTCGACGAGAGCGGCGGTCCCGGTCGGCGCGGTGAAATGGGTCGGCGCCTCCTCATCGAGCCGGCGCGCGAGAGCATAGGGCACCAGGGCCTTGAGCGCTTGCGCCAGATCGTCGGCCGAAATGTCGGCAAGCCTCGTCTTGCCGAGAAGATAGGGCTGAAGCCAGTCAGGCGAGGCGGCGAGCGCGGCGTCCGAGAGATCCGGCCATTCCGCCTCGCCGGCGCGCCGCAAGAACATCACCCGATCTCGCCATTGGAGAAGCGTCTTGCTCCACGGCAGCCTCCCCACGCCCAGCGCAAGCGCGCCCTCGGCGAGCGCCCGCGCGCTTTGCTCGTCCGCCGGAACGGCGAGGGTCTGTTCGCCGAGCGTTAGCGCGCCAAGGCGACGCCGCCGCCGCGCGCGCAGACTCATCGAGTCGCGGTCGAAGGAAAGTTCGTCCGCCTCGACGATCGCGGGGCCGGCGACATGCTCGATTTCTTCCAAGGTCAGCGGCGAGGCGGTGAGAATGCGCGCCGACGCGGCGCGCCCAACGACGTCGCCAATGGCGAGATATTTCTCGCCGCTCAGTGCATCGTGCGCCTCGACGCTCGCCGCCCGCCCATTCGCCATGAGAAAATCCCCGCGCTTGCCGCGCGCGATTGCGATGCGGTCGGGAAACGCCGCGGCCAGCAGCGCGCCGACCCCCGCGCCGGCCTCCGGCGGCGCGCCTTGCGGCGACGAACGGCCTGCGCGCGCGGCGAGGTTCTTGGCGAGTTTTCTCGCATCCTCCGCGCGCTCCGAGCGATCGCGGCGAAACGCCTCGAGACGGCGCTCGAGATCAACGGCGTCGCCGCCGAAGCCCCGTTCGGTGACGATGACGGCGATTTCGGCGGCGAGCCGCGCATTTCCCTCGCGCGCCGCGTCGACCAGCATGCGCGACAGCCGCGGCGGCAGCGGCAGCTCGCGCATGGCGCGCCCTTCGTCGGTGATGAGGCCTGCCGCATCGAGCGCGCCGAGCTCAAAGAGCAGTTTTCGCGCCTCGGCCATTGCGGCTAGCGGCGGCGGATCGAGAAATTTGAGCAAGCCGACGTCCAGCGCGCCCCAGGCGGCGAGATCAAGCGCGAAACTCGACAGATCGGCGGAGAGAATTTCGGGCGGCGCGTGCGCAAGGAGGCCCCCTGTCGCCGCTTCCTCCCACAATCGATAACAAACGCCGGGCTCAGTGCGCCCGGCGCGGCCTCGCCGCTGATCAGCGTTGGCGCGCGCGACTCGCCGCGTTTCGAGCCGCGTCAGTCCGATGTCGGGCTCGAAGACGGGAACGCGCATCAGGCCGCTGTCGACGACGACGCGCACGCCTTCGATCGTCAGTGACGTCTCGGCGATTGACGTCGCAAGCACGATCTTGCGCTTAGCCGGCGGCGCGGGTGAGACGGCGCGGTCCTGCGCCCGGGCGTCGAGCGCCCCATAAAGCGGCGCGATGTCGACATTTGCGTCGCGGACGCTCTCGCGCAAGCGCTCGGCGACGCGCAGGATTTCTCCTTGGCCCGGCAAGAAGGCGAGGATCGAGCCGCTCTCCTCGCGAAGCGCGTTGAGGCAGACCCGCGCGGTCTGATCCTCGATCCTTGCCGTCGCATCGCGGCCGACATACCGCGTTTCGACTGGAAAGGCGCGGCCCCGGCTTTCGATGACCGGCGCATCGTTAAGAAGCGCGGCGACCCGCGCGCCGTCGAGCGTCGCCGACATGACGAGAATGCGTAAGTCCTCGCGCAAGGCCGCTTGCGCGTCGAGCGCCAGCGCAAGGCCAAGATCGGCGTCGAGCGAGCGCTCGTGGAATTCGTCGAACAGCACGGCGGCGACGCCGTCGAGGGTCGGATCGTCGACGATCATGCGCGCGAACACGCCTTCGGTCACCACCTCGACGCGCGTGGACCCTGAGACGAGGCTTTGAAGGCGCACGCGAAGGCCGACCGTCTCGCCGACCTTTTCGTTAAGCGTTGCGGCCATCCGCTGCGCCGCCGCCCGCGCGGCGAGCCGGCGCGGCTCGAGCACGATGATTTTCTTCTCTTTCGCGAACGGCTCGTCCATCAGCACGAGCGGCACGCGCGTCGTCTTGCCGGCGCCGGGCGGCGCGACGAGCACGGCGGTGTTGCGCTCGGCAAGCGCCGCGCAAAGGCGCGGCAGCGCTTCGTCGATCGGCAGTGGAGTTGCAAAGGCGCGCATGAGCGGCGGGCTATGGCAAGGCTGGGGTTCGCCGGCAAGCGGGCGGTCCGGCTCAATGCGCATGGGTCGGCGCGGGCCACATCGCACCGACGCCGTCAAACGCGCCATTCGGCGCGTTCCTACGCTTCGCTTCGGCCCTTCGGGTGACTGCGTCGCCGCGATGTGGCCATTTTCCACCATGGTCTTCGACGGACGAAACCGGCCGCAACGCGGCCGGTTCGCGCCGTCGAAGACCATGGAAAGAAAACGCCCGAGGCGCCACAGGGCTTCTTATAAGACGCCCGTCTTTCGACGGGTTATGACCGTCAACCCTTGCGAAGCAACCGCGAAGCGGCGCCTCGCTAAAAGCGAGGCTTAGGTTGACGGCGAGCACGGCTCGGGCACGCGGACCTCGGTCGCTCTGCGCATCGCTGTGTCTGGGCGCGGGTCGGTGGGGCGGTGAGATCGCCGCAGAACCGCCGCCCTTGCCTGCCAGCCGCCGCGCAGGCACTCTCGCCGCCTGCGGCCTCCCTCTTCAATAGGACACCTCGCATGGCCTTCGCAACGCTCAACGGCGCGGTGGTGCACTACGCCGACGAGGGCCCGCGCGACGCGCCGGCGATCGTGTTCTCCAACTCGCTGGGCACCGACTTCCGCATCTGGGACGCGCTCGCGGCGGCCCTATCGGCGCGATTCCGTGTCGTTCGCGCCGACAAGCGCGGGCACGGCCTCTCGGGGCTTCCCGCAGGCCAGCCCCTCATGGCGGACTATGCGCAGGACGTCGCCGCCTTGCTCGACAAGCTCGGCCTTAGCCGGACGATTGTCGTCGGCCTGTCGATCGGCGGCCTCATCGCGCAGGACCTTTATCGGCAGCGCCCCGACCTTGTCCGCGCGCTCGTCCTTTCCGACACGGCGGCGAAGATCGGCAACGACGAGATGTGGGACGCGCGCATCGCCGCCGTCAGGGATGGCGGCATCGAGTCGATCGCCGACGCGGTCCTCGGCCGCTGGTTTTCTTCCGAATTCCGCGCCTACCGTCGCGACGAATTGGCCGGCTGGCGCCTCATGCTGACCCGTACGCCGAAAGACGGATATCTCGCCGCCTGCGGCGCCTTGCGCGCCGCCGATCTTCGCCCCTTCGCAGGGCTCATCAAGGTCCCGACGCTGTTAATCGTCGGCGACGAAGACGGCTCGACGCCGCCGCCGCTGGTCAAGGAGACGGCCGCGCTCATTGGCGGCGCAAGGTTCGAGGTCATCGCCGGCGCGGGCCATCTGCCGAACCTCGAAAAGCCCGAGATCGTCCGAAAGCTCATCGAGGAGCACGCCGCAAGAGCGATGTCCTAGCGCCGGCGAAACGCGATGAGCTTCTCGCCGCTTGACGATCCGCTGTTCGCCGGCCTGCTCGGCGACGCCGAGATTGCAGCCTTGTTTTCGTTCGAGGCCGACCTCAAGGCGATGCTCGCCTTCGAGGCCGCGCTCGCCGCGGCTCAAGCCGAGGTCGGCCTCATCTCGCGCGCAGCGGCGGGACGCATTTCGGAGTCTTGCGCGGGCTTCAAAGCCGACCCCGTCGCGCTCGCTGCGGCAACCGCCGAGGATGGCGTCGTCGTCCCGCGGCTGGTCGCGCAACTGCGGCGCGCCGGCGGCGACCCGCATGCCGAAAGCGTGCATCGCGGCGCAACCAGCCAGGATGTCGTCGACACGAGCCTCATCATCCGGTTGAAGCGTGCGGCGTCCATCATCGATGCGCGCCTTGCGCGCCTCCTCGACGCACTTTTGGATTTGAAATCGCGCGACGGCGCGGTTCCGCTGATCGCCCACACGCGCATGCAGCGCGCCCTGCCCTTCACCGCGGCCGACAAGATCGACGCGTGGAGCGCGCCGCTTCGCCGCCATCGCGAGCGTCTGAACGAGATCTCGCCGCGCCTTTTCGTGCTGCAATTCGGCGGCCCGATCGGCGTCCGGGGCTCTCTTGACGGCAAGGGCGAAAAAATCGCCGCCGCAATGGCCGAGACGCTTGGGCTTAACGCCGGCGAAAGCTGGCAGACGGCGCGCGATCGCCTTGTCGAACTCGGGTCCTGGCTCGGGCTTGTCGCAGGCGCGCTGGGCAAGGTCGGCCAGGATGTCGCGCTGCTCTCCCAGAACGAGGTCGGCGAAGCGCGGCTGAAGCGCGGCGGCCGCTCGTCGTCGATGCCGCATAAGTCGAACCCCGTGCGCGCCGAAATCCTCGTCGCCTTGGCACGCTTCGTCGCCGGCCAGCTCGGCGCGCTGAACCAGGCCCTCGTACACGAGAACGAGCGCTCCGGCGCCGCCTGGACGCTGGAGTGGTTGACGCTTCCCTCAATCGTTGGCGCGACAGGCGCCGCAACGCGCCAGGCGATCGCGCTCTTGGACGATCTGAGTTTTGTCTCCTCGCGCGGCCAATGACGCGCGCGTCGCTTCAGCCGAACCGGTAGCTCGACGCCGTCACGCCGCCGAACAGGTCCTCGTCGTGATAGACCCGCGTCGCCTTCTCGGTTTCCGCGGCGCCGACGGCGGCCATCAGCGGCACGAGGTGGTCTTCTTTCGGGTGGCAGATGCGCGCCGACGGCGCCTTCTCCCAGGCGATGAGGTCGTCCCGCCGCGTCTCAGGCTCGGCCATCAAAGCCTCGTTGAGCCAGGCGTCGAACGCGGTCGACGGCGCCTTTGCGCCTGAGCCGAACAGCCGCAGATTGTGGTAGCTTAAGCCCGAGCCGACGATCAGCACGCCCTCCTCGCGCAAGGGTTTTAGCGCGCGCCCAAGCGCAATATGCACAGCCGGGTCGTAGCCGGCTTTCAGGGACACCTGATAGGTCGGCATATCGGCCTTGGGATACATCACCGCCATCGGCGCGAACACGCCGTGGTCAAAACCCTGCGCCGTATCGAGATGCGTCGGCAGGCCGGCGGCGCGGAGAAGCTCCGCGGTCCGTTCGGCAAGCGCCGGCGCGCCCGGCGCCGGATAGACGATTTTGTAGGTCTCCGGCGGAAAGCCGAAATAGTCGTAGACCATCGGCGGATGGGCGCTTGCCATCACCGCGAAATCCGACCCCTCCCAGTGGCCGGAAATCATCAGCACGGCCTTGGGCGCCTCGCTCAAGGATCGTGGAATTTCGATCAGCGACGCCTCGAGATTGTGAAGCCGCTTGCGCATGTCGGGAAGCCACGGCCATGGGCCGCCGCCATGTGAGATGAAGTAGGTCGGAAGAGCGCTCATCGTCGCCTCGCGGGTTCTAAGCTTCGAACAAATTATCTACCCCCGGCGCCCTCGAGCGGGCCAGGAAGAGCCGCTTCCGCCTTGGCGCGCCACGCCGGCTCTTGACTTTTGAGCGCGCGGCTGACCGCCACGAAGCCGACGACCGCCGCGACGAGCGCG
>Ga0187782_10001078_pt1 | contig 19543 bp, 20 predicted proteins | sample 0715_SJ02_MP15_2_FD_132454 | JGI IMG/M metagenome (GOLD analysis project Ga0187782, IMG submission 132454) | Tropical peat soil microbial communities from peatlands in Department of Meta, Colombia - 0715_SJ02_MP15_20_MG | ecosystem: Environmental > Terrestrial > Soil > Wetlands > Peat | place... | reverse complement strand
GGTTGACCTCGACAAAGCTTTGGCTCTGGCCCAGCAGGCGCGCCGGGCTATGCCCAATTCTCCTAACGCCGCCGACACTTTAGGCTGGGCATATTTCAAGCGTGGGCTGTATTCTCAGGCCGCCGCGTTGGTCGCTGAAGCGGCCGCCAAAGTCCCGGGAAATCCGACTTACCAGTACCACCTGGGCATGGCCTGCCAAGGCGAGAAGCACATGTCCGAGGCGCGGCTTCATTTAGAGCGCGTTCTGAAGATCGACCCTAACTACGAGAACGCCAACGACGTTCGCCGGGCTTTGGCGGCGCTCGAGCGATCGCCCGGCAGCCCAACCGTAAATAACAACTGAGATCGGCTTGCCTCGGTTCGCCGCGGAGGGGCCTCCGGCCGGCGGCTCTTCCCCGCTCATTTGCCGGGTGATTCGCGAAGGTGATCGGGCATCCCGTGCGCCAGGCAACCAACAGAACCACGCCTCAACCACGGATCCTCCAGCTTGACGGCAAAGTCGATTTGACTGTTGACTGTTTTCGCAGATCGCTGGGAGCGAGAAGGCGATTCTCGAGTTGCGCTGAAGATGAGCCGCTAGAAATCGGTGAAGCCAATGGTCGGAATTGACTTTTGCGCTTTCAAGACCGGGACGCGCTTTGCAGGCGTACAGTTGGGAGCATGGGCATGGTGGGTCGTTGGAATCGCATGGACAGATGCAAGCGTAGGCGATGGATTCTCCATCGCAGCGATCGCCCGGTTGCGGCCTGACGGCGATAAAACGCAGTCTGAAGCGCCGTCGTATCGGTGCCCTGCTTGCGCGGGTGATGGCTGAAACCAAGCAGTTTCTCGCTGTTCATGCCGGGGCTCTGAAACCACAAAGGCACGCACTCCAAACACAGTACATCGACGTCCGTGAAAATCTTGCTCAGTCCCATGCCGGTGGACGGGCATACATTCTGCGAGGCATCGCCGATGAGCACGACGCCCGGTGGAGGCTCGCCCTCGATACGATAAAGATCGATCCGCGCCGTTTCGATCTTGCTGACCACCCGATAGTCTCCTATGGCCCGCCGCAGCCTGGGGAGGCAAGCCTCAAGCCTCTCTTGCGGCTGCTGGATTAGCAGCCGCAGCCAGGGATCGCCGGCGGCGGGAAAGGCAAAGAGGTTGGCGCGCATGGTTTCCCCGATGGGAAACAGGCTGAGATAGTCGATTCCCTCCGCTGGACTGGTGGAATAGAAAGTTACCCCATCAAACGGAAAGGGAAGCCCATCTGCACGCGCGATCGTGAAGGCGATTGCCACCGACTGGTTCCTCTGAATGAGGACCCTTTTGAGCCGCAAGCCAGTCGCGATGTCGGCATTCGAACCGCAGGCCAGCACCACCAAACGAGAGGTTAATTCCTCTCCTCCGGCCAGCGTCACGTGTTGCAACTCCGCGCTGTTGGCGATTTCAACCACGCGCCCCAATTTGAACTGAACGCTGGACGGCAAAGCTGCGCGCAGTGTGTTGACCATGTCGTTGTAGTAGAGGCCGTATTGTTCGATCGGGGTGATACGGAAGAGTCGGCCGTTGTAGTACGCCCCGATCTTGCATACCCGCCCAGCCCGGTGGAGCAAAGGCTCCAGTAATCCGAACTTGCGCAGCAACGCCGCCTGATCAGGCTCAATTTTTTCCGCCCTGAAGATGGGAGGGCAACTCGGTCTGGGGTCCACCAGGATAACCTGCCAGCCCTGTTGACCCAGTACAGCAGCGGCCGTCGTGCCTGCCAAGCCGGCGCCGACCACGATGACATGCGCGGAACAGCCGTCGGCATCTTTCCCTGGCATGAGGAGATCACGCCTCCGTGAACTCTCTCCGGAACTCCGCCACCGTAGCGCCCCGGAACTTCCCACTGGCAACGCTGAAGAGCCGATGCAAGTTCTCGTAAAGCCTCTCTACGTCTCGCTCCTTCAGGAAAGCGGGGCTTCCGCCAGGCATGAAGTTCGAAGAATGGAGAGCCAGCTGCACGCAAGGACGCTTCATGGCGAACGATTTCTCTACCACTCGCACCAGGAGACTTCCGTTGTTGCGGGTGGGAGCCAACCAGCACTGGGCAGGGGACAGGCGATTCAACACCCGCCGCAATAAGGAGCGTTGGCGCAAGCGCTGCCGGAGAGGGCGCAGCAGCTTCGGCCCGAGCTCCATGGAAGTAACCGGGATTTCGAGCAGGCTTGAATTACCAGGTCGGCTGATATCATCGAGGTCGAGGAAGTAGGGCAATACCGGAAATCGAGTGTAGTCCGGTCCTCCCCCCTGACCGGGGTTTCCGGGATGGTCTGCCCAGGAGACGAGCGGGGTAACCGAACAATCTGCAAGATAGCCTTTTTCGACCAGCATTCGCGCGTACACTTTATTAAAGGCCCAACGTCCGCCGCGATGGGAGGTCATCCTCCTTCCGAAGGTTTCCTCCAACAGATCCGTCAGAAACGCGATTTTGTCGCGCATCACCGATTCGGGGTATTCGGTGAGATAGGGGTGATAGAAGCCATCGTCGGAGGTTAAAGGAACCAGGGGCAAGGAGTTCCAGGCGTGCAGGTGCATGCCGATCTCTCCGGCTTCACGCCTGAGGAGGTCCCGCCCGAACTCCTGAAACGCCGGGGATTTCGCCATCTCGAAGGTAGCGAGATACGTCGGTTTCAGGGCATAGGTTTCGCAGAGGGTTTGAAACTGTGGCAGAAAGCTAGCATTGCGGGTGGCGATATTGTCCTTGCGGGACCAGGCGTCATCGCATTCCGTATCCACCGTGATCAGAAAACAGGGTCGGTGATCCCTCTCGGTTGGGTCAGAATGGCACTCCAAGGCTTGAGAAACCTGCCCGCTGCCAGCCGCATTGTGAACGGTTTCGCTCATGTTACCGTGGTTCGCACCTACGGGTTATGCCCGCTTTCAGGGTGCGCAAAAGCTCGATCAAAGCCAGCTTTACGCTAGGCCGAGAGAAGACCACCCAGGCCAGGGGCCTCGAGTCCTTCGCCAGGGATTTTTTGTAGCGCGCCTCGCCGGCCAGCAAATCGTAGTCCTTGTACCCCGCCTCCAGACAGAGCTGAATGGCGCAAGCGTGCGTCACTAATCCTGGCTTGAGGCGCTTATCCGGTGGGTAGTGGAATCCACTCTGGTAGAAGTACACCTTGTCCGTTTGTACGAAATTATAAAGTATGCCGATCGTCTCCTCCCCCGCCACGACGCGTACCAACTGGATGGCTTGCTCGGCAAATGCGTTGCGGATGAGGGCACGATGAAAGGCCAATTTACGGGCCGATGCGAACGCCCCCGGTTGGCCTCGTCCCTGCCAGGTGTATTGATGCATGCGGCACATTTCGGCAAAAAACTCCTCGGCCGTCGGAAGATCCCGGGCTAGTTCGGCGCGAACCGCGCCCAGTTTCTCGTAGAGTCTCAGGCTACGCCGAAGTTGTTCGCGGGTGTTGGGCGAAAGCCAACTCTCATAGGGAAGCCCTGATTGACGCAGCCGATTGAGATCCACGTAATAGCTCGCCCGGGTGGTGATCGAGGCTGGGATCTCCGAAAACGAGTCGGTCTGAAGCCAACTCAGAACCGGACCCGGGCAGATGCCTTCAATGGCGAATTCCTCCCATTTGCGGGAGCGCAGATGGGCGCCGAGGGCCCGTGCAATTTTCTGTTCAAAGCCGGCGCGGCAAAGCAGATTATTGAACTCCATCATGGGCCGACCCGCCGGCGGCCCTCCCCCGGCATTGAGGTAAATTCGTCTCACCCGGAACGGGCCACGGCGTTCGTTACAGGCAACCAGCAGGCACGCCCCAACCGCCGCCCCTCCCTCTTCAAAGACGAGAATCTCAACCGGGAATAAATCGGCAAACATCTCCAGCCAGGCGGCGATCCAATGCGTGCTAAGATAAGCCGAGGAGTATGGGGAACTATGCGTCAGCTCCGTCCATAAAGGCGCCACCTGAGACCAATCTCTTGCTTGATAAACCGATACTGTGATTCGCCCACGGGTGGAGTCCGAGACCACGCTTGCTAAGTTGTCGCTCAAAGAGACCGACATTCCCGTTTAACCATCACCGCCCGTTTCGTAGGTCCCTTATCACACAGGCCGGTGGCTTATAGTAATCAAAACTCTGTCGCAGCTCCTAAATTGACTTTTACGTACCTCACGCATCGATTTTGCCTGAAGACGAATAGCCGAGGCTTGGTCTCGCGATCATAAACGCGGAATCTCCCCCCATCTTCGTCGTCACCCGATAACCTACCGGGCGAACCGGAAACCGGTCCACAGCAATTGGAATTTGTCAGAAGTGGGTCGCCTCGATCGGACTGAGCATTTCCCCAGCAGAGGGTCTTGCCCGCCCAACCCGATCTCCTAGAGCACGTTTTCTTCCAATTTTTCCCATCGAAAACGCCTTTCTTGACAAGATGCTAGACTTACGATGGACGTCGACGGGACGAAGCGATGCCAGGAGTTGCAAACACTGCAGGAATGCGAATGTTTCTCAAATCTCGCCAGGTCGCCCGGTCGGCACCGTCGTGGTTGAAAACTCGCGAGCGAGGCCCTCTGGGCGCCCGATTGCCGTGTAGGATAAGTACGCCCCATTTCACGTATAGTGCAGCGGTTTGCATAACGCGGCCAATGCGCCCAGCCGTCAATCGCTCTAATCTCATGAATCGAAAGGTCGATATTTTTACAACTGTTTGGGAACCAAACGTGCTCTAAGCCGTTGGTTGTTGTTTTCACCTGTTGCGGGAATCCTACCCCGAGGAGGCCTATAGCCATGAAGGCAGGTGGCACATCTGTAGTGACTTTGGCCTTGGCGCTGCTGGTATTTTCGATTGGCGCCATGGCCGACAACACAAACAGCTATTCTTGGATCAATTCAGGTGCCACGGTTTCGGCTTCGGACGGGTTGTCGCTATCATCCACAATAACAAGCGCGGTCACACCGAGTGGGTCCTGGACGTCGGGAAGTGACATCGGCACCCTTCAGCTGACGACGGGTAAACTGCTCACCGGAAGTTTGCAGCAGGGTTGTCTGGGCACTGACGCCTGCTCGTTCTCATTTGTCGGTAGTTCGTTCACTATTAAAGGGGCTAACGGAGCGCCGTCGTTTAGCGGTGCCTTCGGCACCGATATCTTCCTCTCCGGCGATTGCGTCAGAAATGAGTGCACCTATTCGATTACAGCACAGGGAGGTGGCGGCGTTGAGCTGACTACGCTCAAAGGTCAGCCGGTTGGCTTGACCGTCCTGGCTTTTACCACCAAGGGCAAATTCACTGGTAGCGCCACGGCGATTTCCGGTGCTGGTTTGACCAATGTCACGGTTCCAGAGCCTGGCACTCTAGGGCTTCTTGGGGTCGGCTTATCCGGTCTTGCAATCATCTTGAGACGCAAGCTGGTCCGTACTTGAAAAACAGTTTCTTTGATTTCTCTAAACCGCTGAATAAGCGGTTTTTTTTTTTGAGAGGGGGATAGGGAGTGCTCGACCGCACCAATCCCCGTAGAAACCAGGCAAGCCGCCGATCCAACCTACACCGGCCCGGTTCCGGGCAGCCAGCGTTGCCACCACAAGAGACGCTAATCTGATTTTGGCAGCGCGGCCGGTTGTAACCGATTTACCGCCTGGTCGCGCCGAGCGCTCGCGGCAAGACTGCCGGAGCCTTATCCGGCGGAAAATTTACGCTCAAATATTGGATGAATGCCTCGCGGTCGGCAGGGTCGACCAGCGCGCCCCACCTGATCATCTTGTCCACTTCTTTGCCCCAAGCGGCGACGCTCAAGCGCTGCTGCACGATGATGTGCGCATCATGGCATTCAGTACAGGAAGTGGCGACTTTAGATTGCGTGGCGCCCGGGGGCAGCTCGAGAGACTGGGCTCGCAGCAGAGGGGTGGATAGCGATGATAAGACTGCGAAAATCGATCCTATCTCAAGAAAAACGTTAGGTTTGAACACTAACCTTCACCTGGTCAATGGCGTTGTATAAGTAACCGCTGGGGTTCCACTCTTGGGTTTGCGGCTGCACCCGCTGCTGGCTGTCGGTTGCACGGGATAGGACCGTGTACTGTCCGGCTGCGGGGACTTGCAAGCGGCACGTCCACAGTCGCCATGCGTACTTTGCCCGTTCGTGATGAAGCTGCGCCGGTTGCCAACTACCGCCCCCGTCGGTCGAGACCTCCACCTTCGCGATCTCCGCCTCTCCCGCCCAAGCGGCACCTCGGGCAATGAAACTGCGCGAATGCAGAATGGAACCATCGCGGGGCATGGCGATCACGGATTTCACGTTCAGGGAGGTGATTACGTGGCTGTCGTCCACATTCAGCGATGCTCCGGGCTGTAGCGGATGATTCGGTAGGCGATAGCCGGGCTTCATGAAGTTACCGTCGAATTCCTTATCGAGCACCTTGATTTCACTCAGCCATTTGCAGGAGGCAGCCCCAATCCACCCCGGTACCAGCGCGCGCGCTGGAAAACCGTGATGCATCGCTAAGGGGGAACCGTTCATATGAGTCGCAACCAGGGTGTCGCCGTCCCTAGCCTTATCGATCGGAATGCTGCGGATGAAGGGAGGAACCTTCCCCGGCACTTCGTCCAACCCGTGAAACATCACGTGCTTGCCGGAGACTTTGACACCGGCTCGCTGCAAGATGTCACCGAGCCTAGGACCCGAGAATCGACCCGTACCCACGGCACCTTTTTGCCATTGCACCCCTGGGACAGGGGGTTGATAGAACCCGCGTCCATTGCCTGCACACTCGAGAGTATTGGTGACCGTGTGGGTCTCGAATTTCTGAAGCTCTGCCAAACTTAAGGTCAAGGGGTTTTCCACCTCGCCGGTGACCGCAAGCCGCCAGGTTTCACGGTCGAGTGTGCTCGGTTCCTGCATGTGATTGCGCACAAAAAAATGCGAGGTAGGAGTAATCCAGGAGTCGAAAAACTCCAGCGGCATTTCGAGATCCAAGAAGCGGGCGGACCGCACGATCATCCCCGCTTCGCCCGGAATATAAACCCCGGGCTGCTCTGTGGCTGCAGCGGCCAATGCCGGGAGGGCGGCCGTTGCCACCAGCCCTGCGGAAAATTCCACAACAAAATCCCGCCGCGAAATCCTCGACCATCGATGGAGGTTGCTCTGGGTCCTGCCCGTCTTCGACAAACCTATTCCTCTCGGCGTCGGCCGGCCTGCACCACCATCGGCAAGACAGGGGCTTCGACGGCCTTCTTCTTGCCGTGATCTCGCTTCGATGCTGGCCCCTTTCCGCCGACGATGTCTGCTAGCGTCGTGTGGTCGAGAATGCGGGCGGCGGCATTGCGCACGTCGAGGAAGACTTGATAGAGCGTGCGATGCTCCCGGTCGCGGTCAATCAGGGTGCGCAGTTGCTCGGCGTCGCCAAACGGCGCGAGCGGCCCGTCAATCAAGCGAATAATCTCGCTGAGACGAATCTCGGAGGGATCCCGCCGCAATTGGTATCCGCCCTTTGCGCCACGCACGCTTTCGACCATGCGGGCGTTCTTAAGCTCGAGCAAAATCAACTCCAGAAACTTTTCCGGCAGATCCTCCTCATAAGCGATGTCGCGAATGCGGATGGCGCCCTGATTGTACCGCCGGGCCAGCATCATCATGGCTTGCAGGGCGTAAAGTCCTTTTTGAGAGATCTTCATGCCCGCCTAGTATGCCATAAAACTCTACTGGACTAATAGAGTTAATGGAGAAACGGCAAGACCCGCTCGCTCCCGCGGGCCGGCCCTTGCGCTCGAAGCTGCGTGCCGGCGGAAAGCGACTGGCCCGAGGAAGAAAACCTCGGAAGAATCTTGCGAAAGTGGAAGCTTGGCGGTCAATTGAGGCGCAGGACCTGGACCGTGATATTGTCGGGGCCGCCGCGCTGTTTGGCCAAAGTGATTAGGGCGCGGCAAGCTTCGGCGGGCTGCATCCCGGCGACCGTCTGCTCCAGCTCGTGATCGGTCACCAAGCCCCACAGTCCATCCGTGCATAGCACCAGGACGTCGCCCGACTCGAGCGGAATGGGGTGATCCGGCTTCTCTGGCGAGAATTCATCCCCGGCCCCGAGAGCTGCCATCAAGATGTGACGCTGGGGATGCGTTTCCGCCTCCTCCGAGGTGATGAACCCGTTTTCGACCAAACTGCCAACATAGGAATGGTCGTGGGTCAGGCGGCTAATTCGGCCGTGGCGCACGAGGTACAATCGGCTGTCCCCGATATGCGAGTAGTACAGTCGATTTGCCCGCAGCACAATGGCAGTCGCCGTGGTGCCCATGCCGCGCAATTCAGGACGCTCGGCGGCGAATTGATGGATACGGGCGTGAGCCTCGCGGAAACCGGCTATGAGAAGCGATTGCGGATCGCCGCCCGAGCTGGCGGCGTAGAGTTGCTGAATGGCATCCACCGCAATGCGGCTGGCATCTTGGCCCCCCTCGTGCCCACCCATGCCGTCTGCCACAACCGCGAGTCTTCCCTTGCCTTCAAGCTCGGAATCACTCGCAGGCTCCCAATAGCTGTAACGATCCTCGTTACTCCGCCGCTGGCAGCCTACATCGCTCATGCCCGCAACCTCGACCCCGCCACCCATCCCATCCCCTGCGTTGCCGTCCGACCTACCCCGAAGGCATTTTTTGACGAAGAGGGATTATACCGAAGCTCCCCGGCGGAACGCGCGAAATCGATGGCATGCGGATGGCCGCCCCGCCTCATCCCAAGCGGGGCCGGTCGGCGATAGTCGCCGCCAGACACACTCATGGCCCGGGCCTCACCGGCAAGATCGGCCGCACAGCAATCGAGGGTGCCGGAACCGAGACTCCAGCCTCTCGAGAGCGGGGAGCGGACTAGAGCATGGCGCCGGTTTTGACCGTCAGAATGCTCAGCGCCGCCTCCAACTTTACGATCGCCTCGGCAAGCTCGGGATGCTCGCCAATCCGGTGGCGCAAGGCTTGTAGGAGGTCATGGGCGCTTGAGACGTGCTCGACCGCCGGCCCGTGTACTGGGCTGGGCTCGCTTGGTTGTGTTTTTTGCGGTTGCATGGAAGTCTGCCTGGATCGTTCGAACGGTGCTCCTTACCATGACTATACTATTCGCACCCGGTGTTCTCGCAACCCGGTGCGGAACCGGTCCCTTTGCGATTCCACTGGACCGTGCTTCCGCTCGCGACGACCTCCCGCCGCAACGATCGCCGGGTACCGCCTTCACAACCCATGGCGACCCTGGCTCGGGCAATGGCATACGTGATATCAAAGGCATGTCGGAGGTCGTTCCCCGGGGCTGGTTATCTCGGCCTCAAGGTGACGTTCGGGAAGCTCGGCCGTTGGCGTTCCGGACGAGCACTTGCGTAACCTTCTATGATCCGACACCCACCCCTCATACTGAAGTTGGATGAGTTTCCTTCCCCAGCTACACGCTCAGCAGCGGTCCCCTCGCGCCCACCTTGCCTGCGCGACTCCCGCCGTGCTGCGGTTTGCCGACGGACGGCGCGCTTCGGGCAAGATCCAAGTACTCTCTTTAAACGGCGGCCTCCTCTCGGTTCAGAATCCGCTGGTGCGGGGTTCGAAAGTCAAGCTGATGTTCCTGACGCAGGCCGGAGCCGTTCTGGGAGGCGCAGAAATGTTACCTCCGGTCACGAATACTTTGCAGCCATTTCGTTTCATTTCCCTCGCCTCCGATGATCAGCGCAAACTGGGAACGACCATTACGGCATCGCTGAGTCCGCGCGATGAGGATCAGCAGTGGATCGAGAAGTTTCGGGTGGCGGCGGTGCACGAGACGGCACCGACACGAACCCTCAAATTCCTGGCAGGAGCAATTGCCCTGATTACCATTGGCTTGGTTGGGGCATTTTGTGCGCTCCACTCCCCTTTGCCGAGATAAAGCCAACAATGTCTACAGCAGTGCAAGGCGCTCTCGTCCCTAACACTCGCCGCTGGCCGCGATACCAGGCGAACTTGCCGGTTCTAATCTCTGCCGGCAGCAACTCTGCCATACCCGGCCTGGCGAGCGAAATCAGCCGCTCGGGAATGGCGTTATACGGCGGGGTTTGCCTCGAGCCTGGCGATCTGATGAAAGTTGAGTTCCAAACTTCAGGAAAACTCCTGGTGGCAGGAGTGGTTCGCAGCCGCTCAGGGTTCTGTTTCGGTCTCGAGTTCCTGAATCCGCTCGCCACGGACGACGTGCCGAACCTGGCCGCCTACGCATTGCCCATGCCCGATGAGGCCTGGCGAGATTGGCTGGCCAAGCACCGCGGAGACGTCTCCCTGGTGATGGCCTCGGTGTTGCTGTTTTTGACTCTCTTTGCCTGGCACAAGCGACCGGATCCATCGACGCTCGCCAGGGCCGAGATTGCTTCGCCACCCCCGCTCACGATTTGGGAGCGAACCCTTGTCGGTCTCGGCTTAGCCGAGATTCCCGAGGCTCCCGTTCCCCGAGGAGATCCCGCCGTCCAGGTCTGGGTCGACCAGCACACGGCGCTCTACTATTGCCCCGGCGCAGACCTTTACGGCAAGACTCCCGATGGCAAATTCACCACGCAGCGCGATGCGCAGATGGATCAATTCGAACCTGCTGCCCGCGCCTACTGCCAGTGATCCTCCTGCCCCAGTTCCCTGTCGGATTGACTTCCCGCCCATAAGCCTCGAAGATGGTCGGGAGCGGTCCTCGAAGCCGGGTGGCGGAGACTCTCCCTCGAATGAAAATCAGCACGCGAAAAGTAGAGGACGTCACGCTGGTTGACATCAGCGGACACATCGTTCTCGGCCCGGAGACTGGCCTGTTGCGAGGTACGGTGCACGATCTGCTCGGCCGAGGAGACAGGAAAATCATCCTCAACCTGGCGGAGGTGAGCTACATCGATAGCTCAGGGTTGGGCGAATTGATCGCCAGCTATACTACCGTGCGAAACCAGGGAGGCCAACTGAAGCTGCTCAACCTCACCAAGAAGGTCCAGGATCTGCTTCTGGTCACGAAGCTCTATACTATATTCGACGTCAAAGAAAGCGAATACCTGGCCGTCAAGTCCTTCGACTGGTTCTTCGCCAAGTGAGTGGAACCAGGGCTGGGTCAATCGCTGGTCATGATGAACAATGGTTTCATCTCGAAGCTGCTGTAGTGTGGTCGCAAGCGGTCGGTGTTGTAGTGCTCCTCCACGTTCACAAACTTCTTCGAGGCAATCACAGTGTCGACTGGCATATTGTCATACCGTCCGCTTTTCAGCACGACGAGCCGGCCGTGAACTCCATTCAGGATGAGATCGAGCGCGAGATTTCCGTAGGCCATGGGAACAATGGAATCGATGGCGTCCGGATCTCCGCAACGTACAAGGTATCCCAGCTTCTGATGAATCACCTCAATGGTCTTGCCGTTGCTGAACTTGGGGGACAGTTCCTGCAGCTTGCTCGCCACCAGGTCCCCAATGCCTCCGAGCTTCTTGTGACCGAAGGCATCTTCCGTCTGCTTCTCGAAAATCATCTCCCCGCCTTGAAACATGGCGCCTTCGGAAACCAACACGACCGAATAATGGCTAGGATTATGCCGGCGATCGGCCACCAACAGTTCCGTCAGGCGTTCCATGTCGAACTTGTACTCCGGAATCACGCAGCGGTTTGCCGCACCCGCCATGGTCGGCAACATCGCGGTGAAGCCCGCGTATCGGCCGAATACTTCAAGCACAAGGAATCGTTCGTGGGACCCTGCCGAGGTCCTAAGATCATTCGTCATCTGGATGGTGCGGGTCACGGCCGTACTGAAACCGATGCAGTAGTCGGTGCCGGGAACATCGTTATCCATCGTCTTAGGAATCGCTACCACCTTCACCCCTTCCTTATAGAGACGCACGCCATAGCTCAGGGTGTCATCGCCGCCGATGGGAATCAGGTAGTTGACTCCCAGCCAATCGAGGTTCTTCAGAACTTCCGGCGTTAAATCGTTCCTCTCCGCCGTGTAGGTCTGCGCAAGATGGGGAGGAACCGCGGATTGCTGCACCTTAGCGGGATTGGTGCGGGAACTGTGAAGGAATGTGCCACCGGTACGGCCGGCGCGATTCACGATTTCTTCGGAGAGTATTTGGAAGTTATCGCTGTTGTCATAGTCGTTTTCGCGCACCATCTCCACCAATCCAGCCCAGCCGCGCCGTAAGCCCACCACCTGATATCCTTCGCGCAGCGCCCGAATGGTGACCGCGCGAATCGCCGGATTCAAGCCGGGTACATCGCCACCACCGGTCAGAATCCCAATCACACCCTTCTTGCTTGCAAAATGCGCCATGGTTTTTCCGCTTCCTCTGTTCAAAAGAATCGACCTCGACGACTCTCCCGCCTCGATCCTTCGGTCGAGGCGTCCGTGGGACCAATACGAACCACCACCATGTGAGAGGAGAACTATCCATTTTATAGGACGAATCGTGCAGGTGGAAAAGTGGGACGAATCGGTGCCAATCCCACGCATCGATCGAGGGACGCTCCGCGCGCATCCTGCGTGCGCAGGCTCAGCCCGATCCAGCTTCTAAATGTACCGTTCGATCTCGCTCGAAGGTCCTGCTCGAGGAACAGAACGCCAAAGGATCCACCCTACCTCGAGGAATTATGAAGAACATTTCGGGCGAGGACACGGATACCAGAGTTGTTTCCAGGAAAACCTCTGGACATCGGTTTATAGTGCCAAGGCTGAACGGGCCCGACGTCACGCATTTCAAGGTTACCGAGGTAAGTCGAGACCTCAGCTGCCAACCATCTTGCGCCGGCAACGTTCGCCTGCGGCGTGGTTCTCAATCAGGTGTCCTGCCTGACTTGTCGACCCGAAGATCGCCCGAAGCACGCCTAAGATTCGCCCGGAGAACGGTCGGAGACTCGAGCAAGTATCGTGTTTATAATAACTTATCCGGTTACCAATGGGCCATTGGATGGCACCCTGTAGCTATTCCATCGAGGCCCGTCCGCACCCTAAGATAGGCTCATTCGATCAAGGTCATTTATGCATCAGAAAATGGTCCAAGACGAACTTCTGGTAACTTTAACCCACTCCTACGAAGAGGATCCCGGCCGGTTTGTGACCATGCCGAAGCTAGTCTTGGATTCTTCATTGGCTCGTCTCGCCATGGCCGAGCTCCGCAACGAAGGCTATCTCGAGGAGCAAGTCCGTGGCGTGGTGCGACTCACACCTCGAGGCTACGCCAAGCTCAGAAAGAATTAGGCTCTCAGGTACGAACGCTAACCGGAGGCGTGGTATTGAGCATGCCGCCGGCCTGAAAAGCACATGCCTCACCTTGAAGTACTCCAATCAGCCAAGACCGGGCTGCACCTAGGTCGGGCACTTGGGCCTTCTCACGCCATCAGGGAACGAGCCATAGCGTAATCGACCAGCTCAGCGCGATTTCGAATGTGGAGCTTGCGATAGATCCGGGCACGGTAGGTCTCGACTGTCCTGAGGGTAAGGTGCAGGTGAGAGGCGGTCTGCGAATTCGTATACCCTCGCGCCAGATCGCCGAGCACATCGATTTCGCGCTGTGTCAGCGACGGCCGCTTCGGTGTCAGCTTGTGCTCGGGGTGATGCATGGCAAGGGCGCTGCTGACCCTGGGATCGATAAACTTCCGCCCCGCGGCGGTTACCCGGACAGCCGTAATGAGCGCGGAGGACGGTGAGTGCTTGATCACGTAGCCGCGAGCGCCCACCGCCAGCATCGACCTGGCGTAAGAGACATCGTCGTTGCTGGTCAACACAACGGCGCGGGCATCGGGTGAGCTTCGCACAATGTGACTTACCGCCCGCAAGCCGCCCGAGCTACCCTCCCTGGGGACGTCCAGCAACACTACGTCGGGTTTTAGCTCACGGAACTTTTGTGGGGCCTCGGCCAGACATTCCGCTTGGCCAATCAACTTGACTTCCCGAGCAGGTCCCAGCAGCAGACGGATACCTTCGCGGACCATGGCGTAGTTCGAGACCAGCAACAAGCGAATGGACATATGAAAAAATCTACCACACCAGCAAAAGCCGAGTGACTGGGAAGGCCGGGAGCCGGTTTACGGCGTCGCTAGGGTTGGCTTGCCTAACCGGCGTGGTGAGAGGCTGCGAGTTATTGGCAACTCGTGCAGCTGGCCGCTCGTACCTCCAAGCGGGAGGCGTGAACCGTGCGCAGTGCGACCATCGGCGGTCCGGAAACTTCCCTACCGATCGTCGAACTCATCCAGAGTTGGCGCAGGTGATAGTGTCCGTTCTCTTCTGCAAAAACCAGCCGCGCCGTGCGCGGCCGCGATACCGTTCGGATCGGCTCCGCGGTAAGGCTCATCGACTCGCGACCGTGGCTGGCCCGCAGATATACCGTCCGATCGTCCCCTGCCAGCGTGACCACGTAGGTTCCGGCGGGAAACATGACCTGCTTGACCATAAAGTCAAACGGCACCTCCGCCGCGATCCGCTGGCCGCCTTGCCCGCGGGCCCGTGCGCCGAATGGTCCGATCAGAAATAGAGCCAGGACAGCGCATGAGACAAATCTTGCCGATTTCATGAATCTCTCCTTGCTCTACGAAGACTCTCTCAACCGTCAAACTCATCGAACAAGGGAAGGACCCGCCATGGCCGGCAGGCCCTCTGTTTTTCCCTTGCGTAGAATTACTCGGCGCCGACCTCAACGTACGTGCCATTGTCGGCTACCATAGTTTGTTTCACGTTCGACCGCAGCAATTCCCGACCGGAGTGTTGCCCGTCCCAGATCTGCAGTAATGAGAACTGGTCGCCTGCTTTCAGAAAGATCAGGCTGGGATTGTGTGATACCTTCGGCGATTCGACCGGGTTCGTCAGAAACATCGCAGAAGCTTGGTCGCTCTCGAGGGTCCACACGCTGTCGTCAACCGTCCCTAGCCGCCTCGCGACGTAGTGTCCAGCGGGCAGAGTCTTGCCCTTGACAATGAAATCAAACGGAATGTTCAGCCGTAATTGCTCTGTTTGAGCGGCCGCAGGAAGACACGCCGCGACAAGCAAAGCAATAAACAGGCTGAATTTCAAAAACTTCATAGAAACTTTCCTCCTCCATGTTGTTTTGGGAAATCGATTCGCACCGCGTCCCGGGGTGCCATCCTCGAACCAGATCCTATGAAAACGAAAATGTGCACGCAAGGTTACGTTGGGCGGCCAATTAGTTCCCCAAAGTTATGGTGGAAAACACGTCACCCGTTCGTGCCAATGACAATTCCAGAGATTTGAGTGGCGTAAATGGACCATGCTGGCCGACGGCCTTCTCCGATGAGTCCATACGGTGGATTCTTGAGGTTCGGGGCCGCTTTCGAAGAAAGGCGAGCCCCGGGCAAGATCGCCCAGGGGAAGCAATATCTCCTCGACCAGGCCCAGGATGAGGATTTGGAGTGGTTTCGCTCGACGTGACAATCCAAAGCGCCACGGAGTCCGCAAAGGAACTTAGGTAACCTGGGAAAAAGGAAAAGGCCGTGATCTTGGTTATGCTCTAGCCGTCAACTCCTGCGAGGGAGCCAACCGCGTGGAGTCATGCACCATCACGGCCCTTGATGTAATCACTGCTTTCGCAGCTCCTAACCCCAGCTGCGTCCTCGCAGAGCAGCCGGCTTTTTCGGGTCAGGTCGTTCGCCGAGTCGCCCCGGCCAACGGATCACTCAGTCTACTTCGGGCTGGTCATTGTTTTTTTGAGCCAGACCTTTCGACCGTCGACGCGCGCCAAACTAAATGCTTGTACGGAAAATGTCAACGCCGCATTTTGGTGCAAGCCGAGGAAGCCGGTTGTGGATTCTGTGCATAACAATTCTCTGACGCCGGACGAGTTACAGGGGAAACCGTCGTCCAGCATACTTTTTCCACAACCGCTTGCACAGAGAGAATCCCTTGCAAGAATTCACAAGAGAATCACCGAAGGCTCTTGACGGCGGAGAACAACTCAGCCATCTTGGGTGCAACTGAGTTAAGTTTTGGAATGTCAGCTCTCGTGGCCTACATCGATGGTGGTTCTCTGGGAAATCCGGGGCCATCTGGCATTGGAGTGGTCATCGATGGCGCCAGCCATGAACCTCTCAGGATCGCCAAGTGGATCGGCTGGCAAGACAACAACGTGGCTGAATATACGGCTCTTCTTGAAGCCCTGCAGTGTGCAGTGTTGCTCAAGGCTCGGGAACTGCACGTCTATTCCGATTCGGAAGTGGTGGTCAAACAAATGACCGGCGTCTATGCCTGTCGCAGTCCCCGCCTCTACTCGCTCAATTGGACGTGCCGGAAGCTGGCCCGGTGTCTGAAGTTCTCTATCTCACACGTCAGCCGCGAGAACAATACCGAAGCCAACCGCTTGGCCAACTTCGCCGCCCGCAAGCGGATCCGACCGTAAAGACCCCGCCCCTTACCACCGAACGACTTACGCCTCCCCGATTACATCGATCGCGGATGCTGCAATGTTTTTCACAATTCGTGGTGGACCGCGACCGGCGGGATCTGGAGCGGGTTGACCCCGGGCCGATGGTCCCCAAAACGTCTCGGAGTGGGTGGCTTCGAGCGGGACCAAATTGTCTACGGATTGTAAAAACATTGTCAACAGATGAAAAGTGCCGTCTCGAAATAGTAAGCTAGGCAGGATCTAAACCGTTGTTCTCAAAAGGAATCATCGTGATGCGCGGAGAGACTAACCGAGAAGCGGGTTTGCAGCGTGCCACCGGCACCCCTCCGAAGGATCTTTCCCCCCTCTCACACACTTCGACGACCGCTGAGAGAATTCTCGTGGTCGAAGATGATCATGCGGTGCAAAAGGCGTTGAAGCATTTGTTTCAAACCGAAGGGTTCGAGATCGAGATCACCGGAGACGGAAAATCGGCTCTGGAAGCTTTTCATAAGTTGCCGCCCTCAGCTGTTGTGCTCGATCTGCGGCTGCCCTTGATGTCAGGTCGCGATGTTTGTCGCGAGATCAAACAGCAAGCTCCCTACATTCCGGTTATTGTCCTCAGTGCCGCCAGCGATGTTTCCGATAAGGTTCTGCTCCTCGAGTTGGGCGCCGATGACTATGTGACCAAGCCGTTCAGCCCGCGCGAATTGCTAGCTCGGGTGCGGGCCGCCCTGCGACGCAACTTTCGCAAGGACGCTTCCGGGTTCGTTTCGTTCGATGGAATCTCCGTCGACTTCAACAAGATGGAGGTAACCCGCGACCGAGAGCCGGTTGGGCTGACGGCACAGGAGTTCAAGACGTTGAAGTTCCTGGTGCAAAACGCAGACCGTGTGATCAGCCGCGATGAGCTGCTCAACGAGGTTTGGGGGTACCAGCACTATCCCACCACGCGCACGGTCGATAACCACATTCTGAAGCTGCGGCAAAAACTGGAGAAAGATCCCCCGAATCCCAAGCATTTCCGCACAGTCCATGGCGTCGGTTACAAGTTCGTGCGATGAATCGAGTCCGCGTCCGGTAAACGTTCAGCTGTCTCAACCGGCGGGGAGCGGAATGTGATGAAATTTCGTCTGCGCACTAAGTTTCTGCTCTCCATGCTGTTGATTTCGGCCAGCCTCACTGCCACCAGTCTGCTGCTGGTGCGGCATAGCGTTCAGTCTCAGGTCAAGAAAGGAATCGTCGCCGACCTGCGCAATTCCATAAGCACCTTTCAGAACTTTCAACAGTTGCGGGAGCTGACCTTGACCCGTTCCGCGGAACTGTTGGCCTACCAGCCCGAATTGCGCGCCTTGATGACCGCGCCGGACGAAGCTACCATCCAGGACGCATCGAACGACTGGTGGCGAATGGCGGGGAGCGACCTCTTTGTGTTGGTAGCCCGATCCGGCAAAGTCGTCGCCTTGCACGCTACCAGTCCTGGCTTCTCCCGCGAAATGGCGCACCAGGCGCTCGGCATTCCCTTCCGGCAAGGCGGCACCTCGCAATGGTGGTTTGGTTCTCAACACCTGTACGAGGTCTTCATTGAGCCGGTCTATTTTGGCTCGGCATCGGAAGGTCGGCTCTTGGGCCTTTTGGTTCTCGGTTACGAGATCGATCAATCGATCGCGGCCCAAGTGAGCCGCATCGCCGCCAGCCAAGTGGCTTTCCTGTACGGCGACACGGTAGTGCGGAGCACGCTGAGCCCGGCGCACGAGGCGGAGTTGACCCACCAATCGTTTGTGCAATCCAGTTCCGCCGCAGTTGGCCCGGAAGAGGTGCAGCTCGGGGACGAACATTTCCTGGGCACTTCGGTCGAGCTGGCGCCAGGCAAGACACCGGCGGTGCGTTTGAGCGTACTCAAATCCTACGATCAGGCAACGGCTTTCCTCGACAGCCTGAATCGTTTGCTGCTCGGCCTAGGCCTGGTTGCCGTCGTGGGTGGCAGCGTACTGGTGTTTGTCATTTCGCACACCTTCACCCGGCCCTTGGGAAATCTGGTTGCCGGGGTGCGCGCCCTGGAAAATGGCGATTTTCAGTTTGCCCTGGACGAGCGCGGGAGCGACGAGGCCGCGGAGGTCACGGGCGCCTTCAATCGAATGCGTGCCAGCCTGCTCAAGACACAGCAAGAGTTGCTGGAGGCCGAACGCCTGGCGACCATCGGACGCATGGCCAGCTCAATCTCCCATGACCTGCGGCACTCTCTGGCAGCCATCGTGGCGAATGCCGAGTTCCTGCTCGAAAGCCGCCTGTCGTCCGATCAGCGGGAGGAGTTATACCAGGAAGTTTGCATCGCCGTGAATCAGATGACAGAACTGATCGACTCCCTCCTCGAATTTTCACGCACCCGGGAATCGCTGCGGCTCACGCAAGGAAACCTTAGAGCATTGGTCGAGCGCGTGGTGCAGGCCATCCGCACTCATCCGCGCTATCAACCTGTCTCGATCAGCATCCGCGAGGAGGGGGACTCGAGTGGATGGTTTGATGCGAAGAAGCTCGAACGTGCGCTCTACAATCTGCTGCTGAACGCCTGTGAAGCGGCATCCGGTGAGGAAGGGCGAATCACGATCTCCTTGACCCGGGCCGCCGATGGAATTCAAGTTCGTGTTTCCGACAACGGGCGAGGCATTCCGGAATCGATTCGCGGCAAGATTTTCGATCCGTTCGTCAGCGGGGGCAAGGAGAACGGCACCGGGCTGGGTTTGACCATCGTGCAGAAGATTGTGCAGGACCATGGTGGCGAAGTTGTCGTGGAGAAGACGTCGGACCTGGGGACAGTGTTCCGACTAACCCTTCCGCTCTCCTCCACTGCCGCGGGAAGAATGGACCAGGGAGCAAAACGCGAGTCACCACCGTTGGCTCGGACCCAAAAGAATGCGGTCGAATAGGGCTGTCGGTGGGTTGTCCGAGGGAGCTCTGTCCCGCGAAGCTTGCCGGTGGCTTACCTCGGAGTAGGGTTCACTTTGGTAACTCCACAGTCTTCAGGAGGTGCGTGTGAAGCACTGGAATGTTTGGTCCGCATGGCTGGGAACAACAGCGCTGAGCGGGGGATTACTCGTCCTAGCGAGTAGCCTGTGTGCCTGGGGCCAGACGGCAGGCGCGATGGGAGCTTCCTCTTCCGAGGAAGCGGTATCCGCTGCGGTTCGCGAGCTGCAGCAGCAAGTCGGCGAACTGCGCTCGGCCGTGGCAGAAATGCG
>Ga0187782_10001075_pt1 | contig 19588 bp, 12 predicted proteins | sample 0715_SJ02_MP15_2_FD_132454 | JGI IMG/M metagenome (GOLD analysis project Ga0187782, IMG submission 132454) | Tropical peat soil microbial communities from peatlands in Department of Meta, Colombia - 0715_SJ02_MP15_20_MG | ecosystem: Environmental > Terrestrial > Soil > Wetlands > Peat | place... | reverse complement strand
GTGGTCCCCCGGTGATTGCTTAAAAAGTACGTCGATGGACGCCCCAAGTCCAATCGAAACTTTCTATCGTGACTAGAAGTTTTTCCCGGGCTCCAAAAACTGACCTTTTCTTTAAAGTTGAATCACATCCCCCACCTACTGTGGATGGACCCACACAAAACGCTGACGACGCGCTGGTCGATCTGCTGCACGACATAGGCAGCCGCGTGGCCGGTAGTGACCTCCTGCACAGGGTGCTGGAGCGCATCGTTGACCTCATTTCCAGCGAGGTGGAGTGTGACTCCTGCTTCATCTACATTCTGGAAGGGGATGAACTCGTGTTGCGGGCATCCAAGAACCCTCGCCCCGAGGTCGTAGACCGCCTGAAGCTGCGCATCGGCCAGGGGATCACCGGCTGGGTGGCGGAGCATCGCGAGCCCGTGGCCTTGGCCAGCAACGCCTTCCAGGATCCGCGTTTCAACTTCTTCAGCGAGCTGCCCGAGGATCGCTACGAAGCTTTCCTCTCGGTCCCCATCCTCTGCCGCGGGCGGGTAGTGGGGGTGATCAACCTCCAGCACCGCCTTCCCCACGTGCACAACCGCCGCGACATCAAGCTGATCAGCACGCTGGGCTTTCTGGTGGGGGCGGAAATCGAACGCGCGCGCCTGGAAGGCGAGGTCTCGCAGCTTTCAGAACAGCTCCAGGTGCGCAAGCTTGTGGAACGTGCCAAGGGGATGCTGCAGCGCGATTTGGGACTGAGCGAGGAAGAAGCCTATCGCACGCTGCAGCGACAGAGCCGCCAGATGCGCAAAAGCATGAAAGAAGTGGCCGAGGCGGTGCTGATCACCGACTCCATCAAGCGCAACCCGTGAAGCACAATTGGCCCAGGCGGCCAACAAGGCCCCCGGGAGATGCCCAACGCGGTATCATAGCGGGGGGCTGAGAGGTGGCGCGGGCCGCACTCTGTGGCCTTCACCACAGCTGCGCCAGCAGTGGAGGACGATATCATTTAACATCTCTGCTTTCGTGGCCGGAGTTGGTGCGCGCGCAAGCCGGTCAGTGCAGGCAGTTTTTGGTCATTAAGCCTCAACGGATAGGAGTTTGCGATGACGTTGCTTGAATCTCTCAAGAAATACACTATCGTCGTTGCCGACACGGGTGACATCGAGGCCATTGCCCGGCACCGGCCGCAGGACGCTACTACCAATCCTTCGCTGCTGCTTCACGCCGCGCAAATGCCCGGCTATCGGCACCTGGTGGACGAGGCCGCCGAGCTGGCGCAGGAAGGTGGCGGCAACCATGACCAGATGGCGGAGGAATTCATCGATCGCCTTTTCGTGCTTTTCGGATGCGAGATTCTCAAGGTCATTCCGGGCCGGGTTTCGACCGAGGTCGCGGCCAGGTTGAGCTTCGATACGGCCGGCACCATCGTCAAGGCCCGCAAGCTCATCTCGCTCTATGAGAAGCAAGGCGCCTCGCGCGAGCGCATTCTGATCAAGGTGGCGAGCACCTGGGAGGGGGTTCGCGCGGCCGAGCAGCTTGAAAAAGAAGGCATCCACTGCAATCTGACGCTGCTGTTCAGCTTCGCCCAGGCAGTGGCATGCGCGGAAGCCGGAGTGACTCTGATTTCGCCTTTCGTCGGCCGCATTTACGACTGGTACAAGAAGCAGCAGGGAGGCAAGGAGATTCCTCCTGACCAGGACCCCGGCGTCAAGTCAGTGACCCACATCTACAACTACTACAAGAAATACGGATACAAGACCCAGGTCATGGGGGCAAGCTTCCGGAATGTGAATCAGATCATCCACCTGGCCGGGTGCGATCTGCTCACCATCAGCCCGGAGCTTCTGGAGCAGTTGGAGGGGACCGAAGGCACTCTGGAACGTAAACTCGATCCGGCGACGGCGAAGGCGAGCAAGGCCGAGCGCCTGCACCTGGATGAGAAAACCTTCCGCTGGATGCACAACGAGGACGCCATGGCGACCGAGAAGCTGGCCGAGGGTATCCGCAAGTTCAACAGCGACGCGCTCCAGTTGGAGGAATACGCGTTGTCGCAGGTCGCCGAGAAGGTGGGATAGAAAGCGCTGCCGGGACGGTGTGGGCTTGCAGGGTGCCGCTCAACTCTTGTCCGACGGTGTGTCTTCCCGCTCCGGCCATAGTGCTGCCAGCAGCAAAGCCACACCGATTCCGATCGATACTTCGGCGAAGCGGTGCAGGGCGATTCTCCACGCAGGGGCCGTCCGCGGCACGAGCATCACAATCGCCAGCGTAACGCCCGCGAACCTATATGCGCTGCGATGCGAATGCACCACGGCGCTGAGCACACCCAGCAGGAACACGGTGGCGCCGAACACCAGCATGTTAGGCCCGAAGTAGCTCGCCACGATCGCACCAACGCACGCTCCCAGCACCGTTCCAATAAAGCGCTGCCCGGAAACTGCCAGCGCCGCGCCCAGCGACGATTGCGTGATCACCAGCGTTGTGATCGGGGCCCAGTACGCCTCCGGCAGCCGAAATAATCGCGCGATGAACAGTGAGACCACAGCCGCGACGGCCGTCCGGACGGAATGCACTAATACCAGCCGCCAGCCCGGATGGGCGCGATCGGTTGTTGTTATCGCCGATTCTGCCTGAACGACCATCGGGTTAGCCTTCCCAGCCTCATCGTTGACCTTCTCTTTGGGATGACCTCGTCAGAACCTGCCCGCCATTCAGGCCGCCACATCTCCAACCGCCGCGCGATCTGCGAAGATCACTGCCCGGTCCTGGCGAATCCGCCCTGCAGGAATCGACGGATCGCCCTTACGCAGGCGGACCAGCATGTCGATCTTCTGGCTGCCGGTCACCAGCCACAGAACCCGCCGGGCGCGATTGATGATCGGATACGTCAGCGTCATTCGGCGCCTTCCGTGGTAGGTGCCGGTCAGCGCCACATCGGCGTCCGCAACGCTGAGTACCGGATCTCCGGGCACCAGGGAGGCAGTGTGGCCGTCCGGCCCAAGGCCAAGGTGGACCAGATCCAGCGTCGCCGGCGAGCCGGCGATTTGCTCGAGGACCTGAGCGTATTGCCGCGCCGCAAGTTCAAGGTCGGAGGCCTCCACCGGCATGGCGTGGATCTGCTCACGGCGAATCGGCGAGTGATCCAGCAGGCTCTCGTGAAGGTGGGTGAGGTTCCTGTCCGGATCACCCGCGGGGGCCACGCGTTCGTCCACTTGCGCCACGTGCACACGATCCCACGGGAGTTTTTCCTCGGCCAGCGCGCGCAGCATGATCCAGGGAGTGTGACCGCCGCTGACGGCCACGACAAAGCGATCGCGCGCAGCGACCGCCGCTCGGGCCTCCTCGGCGATCATCTTCGCCGCTGCGCGGGCGACAGAGTCGTCATCGGAAAACACTTCAACCTTCATTCCGGCTTCCTCCGCTCCATCAAGCCACGTGCGACTTGCGGTTCGATTGCTCCACGTGCCCGCCGAATTGAAACCGCATCGCCGACAATATCTTGTTGGCAAAGTCGGCGTCGCCCCGCGAACTGAATCTCTCATAGAGGGCGGTGGTCAGGACCGGCGCCGGCACCGCTTCGTCGATGGCCGCCTTCACCGTCCAGCGTCCCTCCCCGGAATCAGAAACCCGTCCCTCAAACTTCGAAAGCTCCGGGTCTTGAGTCAGGGCGTTGGCCGTCAGGTCCAGCAGCCAGGAGGCGATGACGCTTCCACGGCGCCACACTTCCGAAATGTCGCGCAGGTTCAGGTCGTACTGGTAATGTTCCGGGTCGCGCAACGGCGTGTTTTCGGCATCGGCCGCCGCGGCCGCCTGTTTGCCGATGTTGGCAGCGCGCAGAATGGCAAGTCCCTCTGCGTAGGCCGCCATGACTCCGTACTCGATTCCGTTGTGGACCATCTTGACGAAGTGTCCGGCGCCATTTGGCCCGCAGTGCAGGTATCCCTGCTCGGCCGTGCCGCCAATCTTCTCCCGGCCCGCCGTGCGCGGGATGTCGCCTATTCCAGGGGCCAGCGCGGCAAAGATGGGGTCAAGCCGTTTGATGACCTCCGGTTCGCCGCCGATCATCATGCAATAGCCGCGCTCCAGGCCAAAGACACCCCCGCTGGTTCCCACATCGACATAGTGGATCTTGCGCGGAGAAAGCTCCCTGGCGCGCCGGATGTCATCAACGTAATAAGAGTTTCCGCCGTCGATGAGAATGTCTCCCGCTTCCAGGTGGGGCAGCAGGTCGGCGATGCTCTGGTCAACCACGGCGGCGGGGACCATCAGCCAGACTGCGCGCGGCTTTTCGAGCTTCTTCACGAATTCTGCCGGCGAAGCGGCGCCCGCGGCCTTCTCCTTCACCAGTTCGCTCACTGCTTTCGGTGACCTGTCGAATACCACGCAGTTGTGTCCCTTATGCATGAGCCGCCGCACCATGTTGGCGCCCATCCTTCCCAAACCGATCATGCCGAGTTGCATAATGTCTCTCCTCAACAAGCAGTTTTCTTCAGCACCGACCTTCGTCAGGCAGTGCCCTTGAGCTTCCGGTAACGGGTGATGAGGTTATTGGTTGAGCTGTCATGGGCGAGCTTCGGTTCCGCTTTGCTCTCGAGTTCGGGGATGATGCGCTGCGCCAGGACCTTGCCCAGCTCGACGCCCCACTGGTCAAATGAATCGATGTTCCAGATCGCACCCTGGGTGAACACGGAATGTTCGTAGAGCGCCACCAGCTTGCCCAGGGTCTCCGGCGTCAGGCGTTCAGCCAGGATCGTATTCGAGGGATGGTTGCCCTCGAATACCCGGTGGGGAACGAGCCAGTCCGGAGTACCTTCCGCCTTCACCTGCTCAGGAGTCTTGCCGAACGCCAGCGCCTCGGCTTGCGCGCAGACGTTGGCAATCAGCATGTCATGGTGCCGGCCAAGCGGATTGAGAGGCTGCGCAAAAGCGATGAAGTCGCACGGAATGAGCCTGGTTCCCTGATGGATCAATTGGTAGAACGAGTGTTGACCGTTGGTGCCCGGCTCACCCCAGTAGATTGGGCCGGTGTCGTGCGCCACGGGCTTGCCTTCGAGCGTGACATGCTTGCCGTTGCTCTCCATGGTGAGCTGCTGCAGGTAGGCGGGAAAGCGTTTCAGATATTGCTCGTAGGGCAGGACGGCGACGGTTTGCGCGCCGAAGAAATCGTTGTACCAGATCGAGAGCAGGCCCATGAGCACCGGCAGGTTGCGGGCCAGGGGAGTCGAGCGGAAATGCTCGTCCATCTGGTGGAAACCGCTCAACATGGCACGGAAATTTTCCGGACCGATGGCGACCATGGTCGAAAGACCGATCGCGGAATCCATCGAGTAGCGGCCGCCGACCCAGTCCCAGAACTCAAACATGTTGGCGGTATCGATCCCGAACTTCGCGACTTCCGCCGCATTCGTCGATACGGCCACAAAGTGCTTGGCCACCGATTTCTCATCACCGCCCAATCCGCCGAGCGCCCATGCGCGGGCGGTCTGGGCGTTGGTCATCGTCTCGAGCGTCGTGAATGTTTTCGAGGAAATGATAAAGAGTGTCTCCGCGGGATCGAGGTCGCGGACAGCCTCGGCGAAGTCGGTACCGTCGAGGTTCGATACGAAGCGAAACGTCATCGCTCGGTCGGAATAGTGCTTCAGGGCCTCGTACGCCATGACCGGCCCAAGGTCGGAGCCGCCGATGCCGACGTTAATCACGTTACGAATGCGCTTGCCGGTGTGCCCCTTCCACTCACCGCTCCGCACCCGATTGGAAAAATCAGCCATGCGGTCGAGCACCGCGTGCACCTTAGGCACGACGTCTTCGCCGTCCACAAGGACGGAGGCGTCGCGCGGCGCGCGCAGGGCGGTGTGCAGCACCGCTCGCTTCTCCGTGACGTTGATTTTCTCGCCGCGAAACATGGCCTCGACCCGCTGTTGCAGGCGGGATTCCTCAGCCAGTTGCACCAGCAGCGTCAGGGTTTCATCGGTGATGCGGTTCTTCGAATAGTCGAGATAGAGGCCCACTGCTTCAACAGCCAGGCGCTCGCCGCGCTTTGGATCGTCCGCAAAAAGCTGGCGCAGGTGTAAATCCCGGACCTTCTTGTAATGAGCTGCCAGGTCCTTCCAGGCGCGCGGTTTTGCGGGTGGGTGTTTCGTGATTACTTCTGCGCGTGCCGCCATGTTAATCGTCCTTTCGTATTCCGCGGCCGTTCCGTCAGCCAACGGCTCCAGCCGGCTTGATGCTGTTGGTCGAATAAGGTGAGCCGGAAGTCCGGCGTCTCGGCAGTCAGCCGATGGCTCCTCCCACCAAACGTTCTCCCGTATTGATGATATCGAGGTTGCCGGGTCGCCGAATAGGCATCATTTGCGGTTCTGCCTGGAGCCGCTAATGCCTGCAGGATGGCAGAGCGCGAAGCGGAAAGCTCTATCGGCTTGCCAGGCGTGCCAGGGCGCTGCGCGCGACCTTGGGATTCTTGCCGCTCAGCTCCATCTCGTATTCGCGGCGTGCCTGATCATAGAGGCCCCGCTGTTCGAGCGCTTCGCCCAGCGAAAGGTGCACCAGCGGGGCCTGCGGCCAGATCTCGGCGGTTTTTTGGAGCGTGGCCGAGGCGCCGGCGAAGTCGCCCATGCGTTTCTGGGTCAGTCCCAAAAAGAGGAACTGGTTCAGGTTGTGGGAGTCGAGCTCTATTGCGTGCTGGAAGAAACGCTCCGCCTCAGGCAGATCCCCGAGCATGAACTCCAGGTAGCCAAGGTTAAAGGAGGTCGTCCACGCGCCGGGATCGATGGCGTAAGACTCCAGCAGCAGGCCCAGCGCGCGTTCGTTCTCGCCGCGCACGATCAGCTGGGTGGCGAGCGACGTCTTGGCGAGGGCGTTGCGCGGCGCCACCCGGACGGCGTGTTCATAGAGCAGCAACTCGTTTTCCCAGGGCTTGGCCTGCCGGGCCGTGGCCGCACCCATTACTGCGACCGGGATTAACACAAGCGCCAGGGAACAGCTTCGCAGCCGCGGCACTTGCGCCAGGCGTACCAGCAGCGCCGCCGCCAGAACGCAAAATCCGAAAGACGACACATACAGATAACGGTCGGCCGCCAGTGCATTGAAGCGGAGCAGCGAGACGTCGAGCACCGGCACGAGCGGAAGCAGGACCCACAGGCTTGCAATGAGGGCTGCGCGCGATCGCCGCGCCCAAGCCGCCAGCGCCGCGATTACGATGCCGGCCGCCAGGACCGGGACCACGAACTCGCGGGCGCGTATCGAGCTGACGTAGAACACGTCATAGAACTCGGCCAGCGGCGAGGGCCAGAGCAGGTGCCGGGCATAAAACCAAAGCAGCTGTGGCAGTGTCTTCAGCACAACCGCCGTTCCTACGGACATCTGCGTGTGCCCCAGCGAGCCCAAGGCTGCGCGGCGTACCAGCAGATAGACGACCGCTGCGCCGGCCCACGGCAAGCTCGAGGCCAGCGCCTGCCCGAGACGCGGCACAAGGCCTCTTTCTTCTGCGCGTCGTGCCAGCTCGCAGGCCAGCACCAGCGGCACGAACATAACCGCGGTTTCCTTGGCGAGCAGCGCCAGCGCGAAGGACGCGACCGAGACCAGGATCCAAAGCCGCTTCCCGGGGCGCCTGCTTTCGGCATAGGCGATGAAGGCAAGCAACAGGAAGATCGCCAGCAGCAGTTCGCTGGCTGCCGACAGCCAGGCCACGGGTTCGACGTGCGCAGGGTGCACAGCAAAAATCAGCGTCGCGACCGCGGCCGTGGCTCGGCGCGGGCCTTCGTCCCACTCCGCCAGCGCGAGCAGGCGCAGCGCGGCGAGGTACGCAAGCCAGACGGCGAGAAGATGCAGCGCGAGCGATGATGCATGCCAGTACGCAGCCTTCAATCCGAACAGCGCATAGTTCAGCCGCAGCCATAGAAGGAACAGCGGGCGGTAGTAGCTCGTGGCGCGGTCAAAGCTGCCCGCGTTGGCCCAGAGATGGGAAGTGAAGTATCCCCGGACGTGACTCCAGCTCTGGATCTTGGCGTTGTCGAGGATCTGGAAGTTATCGTCGTAAACGAAATTGAAGCGCCAAACCTGTGCGTAGCAGAGAAGGCCGAGTCCCAGGGCCAGCCCCAGCAGCAGCCGCGGATAAAGCGGACGCGCTTCCCGAGGCGCGGCAGCCTCCATCCCGCTTGGAAGGATGGCAGGGAGATTCGCCGGTAGTGGCGGGGCCTGGCGCACCATACTGGTGGCGGACGCTGCTTCGAGATTAGCCGAGAATCCCGCGCAAGCGAACGGTCCTATGCACCTTCGTTACGTACGCTCCGTGCCACTCGTTAAACCTCACGTAGGTTCGCCGCCACCGTCTCGACTACTTCATCGACATGCCCGGAGAGCACCAGCTTCATCATGGTGATCCCAAATCCCTCCACCTGGTCGGCCGAGATATGGGAGGGCATCGACAGCGCGTTGGGATCGGTCACCACATCAATCAGCGCCGCGCCCGGATGCTGCAGTCCTTCTGTAAGGCCCGAGGTGATGTCGGCAGGATTTTCTACGCGAACTCCTTTGATGCCGATTGCTTCCGCCAGCCGGGCGAAGTTGGGGTTCTTCAGGTCGGTCTGCCAGTCCGGGAAACCCGCGGCCTCCATCTCCAGTTTGACCATTCCGAGAACGCCGTTGTTGAACAGCACGATTTTGATCGGGAGGTCGTACTGCAGGATCGTCAGCAGGTCGCCCATCAGCATGGCGAGACCGCCGTCTCCCGCCATGGCAATGACCTGGCGGTCGGGAAAGCAACATTGGGCGCCAATGGCCTGCGGCAGGGCATTGGCCATCGATCCGTGACTGAAGGAAGCGAGCAGCCGGCGATGCCTGGTTGCGTCCAGATAGTGCGCCGACCAGACGTTGCACATACCCGTATCGGCGGTAAAGATGGCGTCTTCGGCTGCGAGCTTGTTCAGCGCTGCCGCGACCGGCTCGGGGTGCATGGGGTGGCGCTTGCCCACGCGGTCAACGTACACATTCAGTTTGTGAAGCGCCTCGCGATGCTTGCCCAACATGGAGTCGAGAAAGGCTCGATCGCGCTTTGGTTCGAGCATCGGCAGGAGGGCCTGAAGCGTCTCGCGCACATCTCCCCAAAGCGGCAAATCGACTCTGCTGCGCCGCCCAAGGTGATCCGGACGGATATCCAGCTGCACGATTTTAGGTTTGCTTGGCAGGAACTTGCTGTACGGAAAGTCCGTTCCTAAGAGGACGAGCAGATCACATTCGTGGACGGCGTCGTAGGCCGCGCCATAGCCCATGAGCCCTATCATCCCCACTTCGAACGGGTTGTCATACGCGATGTACGGTTTGCCACGGTAGGAGAATCCCACCGGCGCTTTCATTTTGTCGGCGAGCTCTACCACTTCGTCGTGCGCTTCAGCGCAGCCAATTCCGCAGAACAGCGCCACCTTCTTCGCGACCCCGAGTATCCTCGCAAAGCTTACGAGGTCGTCATCACAAGGCCGGATGTGCGGCCGATGGTTCATCACGGAGCGGGCAGACCCATCACCGTCCATCTCCAATCCGGCCACGTCGCCCGGCAACACGACGACGCCCACGCCGCCTTTTGCGACTGCGTTCTGCATGGCGCTGTGCAGCACCCGCGGCACCTGCTTGGGATTCGAAATCAGCTCGCAGTAGTGGCTGCATTCCTTGAACAGGATTTCCGGATGCGTTTCCTGGAAGTAGCCGGTGCCAATCTCGCTGGTGGGAATATGCGAGGCAATCGCAATCACCGGCGCCATGCTGCGGTGCGCATCGAACAATCCATTGATCAAGTGCAGATTTCCCGGGCCGCAGCTTCCGGCGCAAGCCGTCAGCTTTCCGGTCAATTGCGCCTCCGCACCGGCGGCGAACGCAGCGGTCTCTTCGTGCCGGACGTGAATCCACTGCAGCCTGCCGTCGCGGTGGATAGCATCGGTGACCGGATTGAGGCTGTCGCCGACGACGCCATAAATCCGCTCGACACCTGCCTCGACCAGCCTGCTTACCAGTTCATCAGCAACCCGATGTGCCATGGTCCCATCCTTTCTCGAGGGCTCGCTCCGCGCTCTCAACGCCGCCCGCACATCCCAATAGCCTGCCTGAATCAGCGCCGTGCCTGCATCACGAGATGGAGTGTTTTTTCCGTAACACGCTGGTTTCATCGGGAGATACCCCAATGGTGGTAGGTAAACATCCCAGACCGGGAGACCTGAAGTGGTCTGCAAGCGCAGCCGCGGCGGCGCGATCAGATGGCCGATCGGCCGGTCACCAGATTCACCACCAGCCAATGAGCGCGACGACCAGCAGCAGGTGGATCAGACCCGGCCTCAGCAGCGCCGAAAATTGGGAGTATCAGTTAGGATAAACTACAAGTTCGTGGCGCTTGACAGGTTAACTAAGTTGTAATAAAGAACTTCTCTGGCCTGTCTCCGCCCATTGCGTAGGGCACGCAAAGACTAAAGACTATGTTTGGGGATCGAGGTAGTTCACTTGAGCGAACCCGCCCACATCGCAGGAGCAGCGGCTGCGGCTGCAACCCACAGTTCTCTCCCCTGTATAGTACTTGAGGGTTCCGGCGGAAGCCGGCGGATCGTCCTGGACCACAGCCCGTTCACCGTCGGGCGCAGGGTGGACAACGATTTATGTCTCCCGGAGCCGCACGTCTCCCGGCTTCAGGCCAGGATCATCCGGCAGCGGGATGAATGGTATATCGAGGACCGCAGCAGTTCTTCCGGGACCTTCGTCAACGGCGAGAGAATCACTCGCCATAAGCTGCAACCTAACGACAAGATCGAGTTTGGCCCTGGCAATCAACCCTGCCTGACCTTCATCGCCGAGCGCGCTCCCGAGCCGCGCGAGTTCATGACCCAGTTTGCGACCGTGAAGCCGGTGGGCGAAGCGGCGGAACTGGAGCGTCTTTCGCTCTGCCTGCAAGCGGCCTGCAGGTTGAGCAACTCGGGCATCCTGGATGAAGTCCTTGCGACCCTGATCGAAGCTACACTGCGGCTGACTGGGGCCGAGCGCGGGTACGTATTCCTTCGCAACAAGGCCAATGATCTGCAACTGACCTGCGGCCGCGACAACCACGGCAACGACCTGATCGACGACAACACCATCTCCCGTTCCATCCTCGACAAGGCTTTTCGTTCGGGTTTGGAATTCCTGATTGCAGACACCAGCCGCTCCGAGATGGCGCAGCAGCGCAGCATCATGGCCCACGACCTGCGCAGCGTTATCTGCATTCCCCTGCTGCAAAGGTCGGGCGCGGTGGCCGGAGAAGCGCCTACCGTGCAGGGCGTGCTTTACCTGGACAGCCATGTCGCCTCCCGCAATCTGAGCGCGGTGGGGCGCGATCTGCTCCACGCCGTCGCCCGCGAGGCCGCGGCTTTGGTCGAAAATGCGCAGCTTGCCCAGGCAGAACAGGCGGCGCGCAAATACGAACAGGAGTTGTCAATCGCGTCGGTCATTCAGCAGGGGCTGATGGATGTGCATATCCCCGACGTTTCATTTGCCAGGGTCGTTGGCAGGAACATCCCCTGCAAAGATGTCGGCGGAGATTTCTTCGACGTAATCGCGACCCGCGGCTCCCTGATGGTCGTGGTGGGCGACGTATCGGGAAAAGGCGTGTCGGCCGCGCTGCTGGCCTCGATTGTGCAGGGCCTGGTCTATGCCCAGGCTGTGTCCGGCATGCCGCTGGCGCATATTGCCGAGGTGGCGAACGACTTTCTCTGTCACAAGGACCTGCAAGGGAAGTACTCGACTTTGATTTTTCTGCGCCTGGATCCGTCCGGCGCGCTGGACTACCTGTGCTGCGGCCATGTGCCGCCGCTGCTGATTCGTGATAACCAGGCGACGCGAATCACCGAGGCCATGCCCCCCATAGGTCTCTTGCCTGGATTCAAGTTCGAAGCCGAACGCATGCAAATGCAGCCTGGTGACGAGTTGGTCGTGGTGACGGACGGGGTCACAGAGGCCCGCGACGTCAAGGGGGAGTTTTTTGGCGATGCGCGCCTCGAACGGTTCATAGTCCCGGGTAATCCCTTCGACAACGTCTTTTCCGCCGTTGACGCCTTCCGCGGTGAGAGGCCGCTGGATGACGATTGCACCGTGGTGCAGTTGACCTACACCCCAAGCTGAAAACCCCTCGGCTTGCGGCTTCTGCTGAGCGTGCCGCATAATGCTGCCCATCCTCTGGCCAGCGGGCAAATCCCTTGAACTGTCCCAAGTGTGGCGCCCTGAATTCGAGCGAAGCTGCTTTTTGCCAGCAATGTGGCGCGTCTCTGCGCGACGCCGGCAAAACACTTCCGCCGACGGGCAGCAGTCACGATGACCGAACCGTGCTTCCTTCCCAATCAAGACCGCCCGCCGCAGCGGCATCGCAACAGGTTTCCCAGGCCAGCGATGCCGGCACGGTAATTGCCGGTTCGAACGTCGTCGCTGCGGTCGCCTCGTCTTCTGCGCTCGTCGATTTCGGATCCCGCTACCGGGTGGAATCCATGCTGGGCGAAGGCGGCATGGGCGCGGTCTACAAGGCCTACGACATCGAACTGGACCGCATGGTCGCGCTCAAGCTGGTGCGCCCCGAGCTCACGCGGGATCCCGGCGTCTATCAGCGCTTCAAGCAGGAATTACTGCTCGCCAGCCGAATCTCGCACAAGAACATTCTCCGCACCCACGATCTCGGCGAAGCTCCCGGCATCAAGTTCATCTCCATGGCCTACGTCGATGGCCAGGACCTTCGCCAGTTGATCGTCTCCCAGGGAAAGCTTCCGGTTGACCGCGCCGTGAACATCGCGCGCCAGCTCTGTGCCGCCCTCGACGCCGCGCACAGCGAAGGCGTGGTGCACCGCGATTTGAAGCCGCAGAACGTCCTCGTCGATCGCGACGACACCATCTACATTTCCGATTTCGGGCTGGCCAAGTCGCTGGAGTCAGACTTGGGAATGACCAACACCGGCCAGTTCCTGGGAACGCCGCGCTACATGTCGCCGGAGCAGGCCGAGGCCAAGACCGTCGACCATCGCAGCGATCTCTACGCCTTCGGCCTGATCCTGTGCGAGATGCTGACCGCGGACATTCCTTTCGAGGGCACCACCTCGGCGATGCAGATGCTGTTCCAGCGGGTGCAGAACCCTCCCAAGAATCCACAGACGCTCGATCCCACTATGCCGGGCTACCTGGCCCAGATCATCCGCAAATGCCTGGAACGGGACCCGGAGCGGCGCTACCAGAACGCCCGCGAAATACTGGCCGACCTGGACGCGGCGCGCGCCCCCACTCGCACCATGCAGCTAACGCTGCCCAGCCGCAAGACTTCTTTTGTCGCAATCCCGATTGCGCTGGCAGTGGTTCTGCTCATCGTGCTGGGTGTGGTCTATCGCGCGAAGATATTTCCTACATCGGGCGGCAGCCATGCGGCAGTTTCCGGCCCCGTGCTGTCGCTGGCCGTCCTGCCTTTCCGCAATGCCTCCGGAGATTCGAGCCTCGATTGGCTCGGCGGCAGCATGGCGGACATGTTGAGCACCGACGTCGGACAGTCGTCCCAACTGCGAACCGTCACTTCCAACCGCTTGCACCAGGTCCTGAGCGATCTGAAGATCTCTTCGACAACCGTCCTCGACCCCCCGACCATTCGCCGGGTAGCAGATTTCAGCAGCGCCGATCATGTGGTGTGGGGCCAGTTCGCCAAGTTCGGTGACCAGATCCGCATCGACGCCACCTTGCAGGACCTCAAAAATGATCGCTCGATTCCGCTGAAAGTTGATGTCCCCAGCGAAAAGGAGATTCCAAACGCAATCGACAAGCTGGCCGATTCCATTCGCCAGAACCTCTCGCTCTCGAAAGATGTGCTCCGGGAGTTGAAGGCCAGTGCGTTTCAGCCGACCTCAACCTCTGTGGAAGCTCTGCGCCAGTACAACCAGGGGGTCGGCCTGCAACGGGATGGCAAGAACTTAGAGGCAGAAAAGCAATTCGAGGCCGCAACCAAGCTGGATCCCAGTTTTGCCCTGGCGTTTTCCCGACTGGCGCAGACGTACAGCAGTTTGGGCTACGACGACGAGGCGGAGCAGTCCGCCCAAAAAGCTGTGACGCTGAGTCAGGACCTCCCCGAGGCGGAGAAGTATTTGATCTCTGCCATCCGTTCACAGGTAACAAAGAACTACCCGGAAGCAATAAAGGCCTACGAAAACCTTGCCAAGGCTTCGCCCGGTAACTCTGACGTACAGGCGGCACTGGCCACCCTTTATGAGCAGACCGGAGATTTTGCCAAGGCCACCGAGCACAACCAGAAGATTCTGGCCTCTAATCCCAACGACATCACCGCAACCCTGGCGTTGGGGCGTCTTGCCATCAATGGCGGCAAGGCTCAAGCCAGCCTTGATCCGCTGAACCGCGCGCTGACGCTCTCGGTTCAACTGGATAATCAAGAGCAGAAGGCGGCCACCCTGCACTACCTGGGTGGTGCTTATCAGATGTTGAATAAGCCGGAAGAGGCGTTGCGCAACTACCAGGAAGCGCTGGCCATTCGGCGCCAGCTCGGGCAGAAGAACGGGATCGCGTCCAGCCTCAATGGGATCGCGAGGACGCAGGCCCAGCTCGGCAAGAACAAGGATGCCCTGGGCAATTTCCAGGAAGCGCTGCAGATTCGGCGCGACATCGGCGACAAGCAGGGTCTGGGTGGCACCTTGATCGATATGGGCAACCTGTTGGATGACGGTGGGGACCATGACCAGGCGTTGAAGATGTACAAGGAAGCGCTGCAAGTCGAGCGCGATGTCGGCAATGAAAGCTTGCAGGCCACCTGCCTCAACAACATTGGAGTGGTCTATTTTGAAAAGGCGCAATACGAAGACGCCCGTGCCTATTACCAGCAGGCGCTGGAACTGCGTGAAAAATCGAAGGTGCCAGGAGACATCGTGGACAGCATCGAGAGCCTGGCCCTGAATTCGGTTCGGATGGGCGAGTACAACCAGGCGGTGGCGCAGTACCTGCGCGCTCTGGAATTGCGCCGCAACCTGAATGACGTCCGTGGCGCAGCCCTTGATTCCTATACTCTCGGCATGATGTTCGATCAGCAGGGGCGTTTCGGCGCTGCGGTCAACTCCAAGTGGGACGCGTTTAAAACCTCCCAGGACCTGAAAGACAGAAGCGCCACGATGACCGAGATCGAGGGCGGCTATGGAGAGTCGCTCGTCCTGGCTGGCCGCGGCGAAGAAGCCAAGACGTACTTGGATGACGCGCTCGGCCTGGCACGCGAGCAGAAGAACGATGGCATGGTGTCGAAAACTCTGGCGTTTCAGGGAGACGCAGCCAATTACGGCGGCGACTCGAAGTCCGCGCGTGTCCTTTATGAACAGGCCTTGCAGGCCGCTGTCCGCAGCAAAGAGCCCGACAGAATCCTCACCGCCAAATTCAAGCTCGCACAAGTCACCCTGCAGGAAGGACACGTCCAGCAGGCCATCGCTAGCTTTCGTCAGCTGATGCAGCAAGCGGATGAGCAGGGCGTGGAGCTGTCGGTAGAGTGCTCGCTTTACATGGCCGAGGCCATGCTTCAGAGCCACGACAACGCGCACGCGCAGCAGGAGCTGAGGCGCGCACTGTTGCGGGCCGATAAGATTGGCCTGAAGCCGCTGAGCGCCAAAGCGCAATACCTGCTGGGCAGCGCACTGCGCGCCTCCGGCAACCAGAACGAAGCCCAGCAACACTATCGCACCACGGTTCAGTTGCTCGACGATATGCGCAAGGAACCGGGTGCCGATAAAATCCTCGAGCGCTCGGACTTCAAAACCATGTACGATGAAGCCACGCACTGGACGCAGGTGGCCAAGAGTTGACCGGCCAGAGCGGCTGAAGCCGTGTTCTGATACGAATCTCCCGATAAGAATCGTGACGGGCCGCACGGAGTCGAAGGGCCGAGCCGGACGCAAAACCATACCTTTCGAACCGCACGCCAAAAAAGAAAGGGTACAGGCCGCAGCCTGCACCCTATTCCCGTCAAAACAGCAGGTCAGTAGGAGTACACCCACGTTGCAGGGGACACGATCGTGCCGGTGTCAAAGTGCATCACCACGCTAACTTGACAGCCTACCGGGTTGTTTACAGGCAGCCAGGAGAATTCGTACTGTCCTGGGAAGGCAGGAGCCAAACTGACTAAAGGCCCCCCGGAGAGCGGGTTCTGCCCCATGAAGCTCCCACACTTAGCGTTAGTCGGAACTAACGACAGGTTTACCCAAGGCGGCGAGACACCCGGTGTACTGCAAGTTCCGCCTGTGACGGTCGGGCATAACTGGAGCTTGGTGATCGGAGTGTAGGGAGCAGTTGTAGTTGTATAGTCCCAGACAAGCAACCACGGTACACGGACCCCAGCGACTTTAAGAAGGCAGTTTACCGGTAGCCCGTGGATAAGCTGCTGCTTTTCACTTGGGAAGAGGAGATATTCCGCCGCCTCAGGCGAGCAGCTTGGTGTGTTGGTGTTGGAGGTGGGGACTTCAAATCCAGGGAAGCCGATGGTAACCCCGGGTGCGATCGGGTAAGAAACAGAAACCGAGGGAGAGAACTCTGCCACGAAGACGGAACCTCCTATCGGGCCGCCGCCCTTTGGAGGAGGAGGATCGCCTGAGGGAGGAGGATCGCCCTCTAGGACCGGTGTGGCTCCGGTGTACGAAGTAAGGGCATTGATGCTGAAATCGGTGATTACGGGGTTGTATGGGTCCTCTGAAGGGCCAGTTGGAGTCGTTGGACCGGGAACGCCGGGCGCCCACCCCCAAACAGGTTCGCCGAGCTGGAACGGAAGACTGTTGGCGTCTATGTCGTAGTCCATCTGCCCCGTCCATTGCAATGTGGACTCGCAATCAGGCCCGCTGCAATCCCGTTCGAGCTCGACACACATTGGGTTATTCATTGAGCTGAAATCGGTGTAGGCAACGCAGGCCAGGGAGTTCGGTGCCGGGAAGCTGGTAATGAAGCTCGGCGGTCCACTGATAACAGCTGGTGGTATTTCTACCCCGTATTCCCCTGAGCCAAACGCCGTATGACCCCCAATTGTAAAAGGCCCAATGCCCGTCTGCCCTGCGGGCACGGGTATGGGAAGGACCGTCCAATAGTCGGCGCCGGTGAGCGCGCTGATGGGCGTGAGCTGGAGGTCGTCAACGGTGTGCGTCTCCGTCCAGACTCCCGAACTGGTTTCCGTGAACGGGCCAAATTGGAATATATTTGTCTGGTGGAACACCAGCGGCTGGGTCTCCCCGATCGACACGACGTTGGCTATGACAGGACAGGGCACATCACATTCTTCTTGCTCCAAAGCAAACCAGGTGCTCCCACCAGGCGGGATCGGGGTAATAAAATGGACCGTCCCGGTTGTGTAGTTCGGGCTTACGCCGGTAAATGTGTTGTTCGGACCCTGATAATCGCCGGGGTCGGAGTAAGGGACGGCACCGTTGAAGCAATCGGCAGAGTCCTCGCCATCGCTTTGCTCGTAAGCGTAGGAGCAGGGCCCATCGCCGTCGAATCCGAACGCGTCTGGTCCGCTTAGCCTGATGGCACCCACGGTTACAGACGAACTGTTTTGGATTCCAACCAACCAGTCATCCTCGCCGTCATAGGGGTTCCCGTTGCCGGGGACCGTGATCGTAGCCACAAGATTTCCCGTCGTACCTGTTATCGTGATCAGTATGCCGCAACCGGTGGCAGACCCAACAGGCAATGCGCTTGGAACACCATGCAATCCCGAGCACTGGTCCAGTTCCTGTGCGGCTGTCGGGGCGGCGAAAAGCATCAGCAGGGTACAGCAGAGGATGGCAAAGGCCACTTTCTCGATGGACAGAGCAGTAGCTGGCATCAGAAGTCTTTTCATAGAAAACTCTCTCTTTTCTCTCGTCAGGGTGAGAAGAGTTGCAGTTATGGCGCGTTCCCCACTTGCGCCACGCCCGTGAGCCGCAGCAACAGTGCGACGATCGGTCCGGAATTTTCAGCTCTCGGAGTACCTATTGTCAAGCAAAAATAAGGATTTCTTGTAAGAACAATCCGCCCCGAAACCCTTGCCCCGAGCGGTTTTGCCGAGAATGGGTTATGACGATCCGGTGGAAGAGCGGTCCCATATGCCTGGCTACCAGAGCGGCGTTGTCAACGAAAATCAAGCCACTTTAATAAACAATTAACAAAGCCCCCCACCAGGCCGAGAACGCCGAAAAGGAGATGTGGCGCGATTTTCGTCGGGCTTCGTTCCTCCGTTGCCCGCCGCCGTCGTCGGTTCCCCTACCTGCTGGAATCCGCCTCAATCCCAGGGCGCGCGGCGAGAGGGGAGTCTGTGTACTTTCTGGATGGCGTCGTGCGCGCTGCGCTTCGGTCGGTAGCCATAAGCATCCGGCTCCAGATCCGCTTCGAAGATCGGTTCCAGCACCAGCTTGGCACCGCTCTGCACCACGCGGTCCCGGACAGCTGGGATTCCACGGCACATCGTTCTCCTTGCCTTGCTTGCGGTGGATCCCTTCAGCGAGCATCTTGGCAGTGGTCTCCGCGGAGAATAGCACTTGCTCGCCGTTGAGGATGACAACGGTCCCTCTGGGAGACCCCCAGGTCAGACAAGAGAAATCGGTCCCACGATCTACTCTTTTGGTTGCATGGGACTTCGTCTTCAATATGCTAAGAAAAGCTAAGGTTTCACGGTCTCGCCAACCATTGCCAACTGTACCGGATTCGGTTGGGATCGCTGTTGTGTAATTTTGCCCCCTTGCCATTTAGGTGCCGAAAATACAAAATGGGCGGCTCCGGGGGAGTACGCCCATCCACGCCCGCATTTCGCGGACGTCGACAGATTGCAGTACGATTGCGCACCTGTCAATTTACAAATTTGGTTCCAGGTAGCATCAGAAAACACCTTCTTTCACGACTTGGCGAGTCCCTGGCTCACTGACTACTTGATGCGTTGTTTCGTTGTGACTCTCAGAGAACAACACCTGGATCGCGGTTGCGGACGACCGTCCTAGGCACAGGCCCGCCAGAAGACAAGGCGGACGTGCGGCGCCTTTATTCCTCGCCAGGCTCGGCTGCCCAGCCTCCAAGTCTCGCTCGATAGACTTAAACTACATAACTGACTCCCAAGTCCGGTCACCGGTTGTTGTCACCGCATCGCGAGTGAATCCTTCGGTGGCACGCGGAGCACAGGGTGATGAGATTGTGCTCAGAGTCATCACCCGCTTGGCTCCGCAGTTGTAGGTGATGGACTTCGAGCCCGCGCAGCGAGCCGCAGGCTTGGCAGCGCCAGGCATCTCTTTCGAGGATTTCCTGGTGCAGTCTGCGATAAGCATCAGCGTCCAGCCGAACGCGGTCGCGTTTTCCCGAAGACGTTCTCACGCGGCCTCTGTGACCTGCTGCAGGAATTCCTGTTTCTGCGCAGTCGGCAAAAAGCGGAAGAGGCGGAGCATGGCAAACAATAAGATCTTCGGGTTGCTGTTCTCCAGGTGGGCTCCGGCCAGAAAATCGGCGCAGATCATCTCCAGGCAGTACCCCCGCGACTTGTCCGAGCCGAGCATCAGAGCCGCCGTGTCGATCGCCTGTTCGATCACCGCCAGCTGGCTCTTGTAGATCTTGAAGTACATGAGCTCCGAGGGCTCCGAGT
>Ga0187782_10001073_pt1 | contig 19594 bp, 13 predicted proteins | sample 0715_SJ02_MP15_2_FD_132454 | JGI IMG/M metagenome (GOLD analysis project Ga0187782, IMG submission 132454) | Tropical peat soil microbial communities from peatlands in Department of Meta, Colombia - 0715_SJ02_MP15_20_MG | ecosystem: Environmental > Terrestrial > Soil > Wetlands > Peat | place... | reverse complement strand
GTACTCGACCCGCAGCCAGACGTTGGTGGTGTTTGGAGCCGCACCGGCCACGTTGGCCGGGCTGGCGGTAATCTCGCTGGCCAGCGGCCAGGAAGTCCAGGTGTATGCCAGGCCAGTGGCTGGATTGGTCGGAGCCACCCATCCAATCGTGCCGGCCGTAGCCATGCCAAAGTACATATAGTCGGCGGCGCTGCCGGTATAGTTGAATTCCGCCGAGGTCGTGGGACCACCGCCGCCGACCGCAGTCGCCGAGACGCCGATTTGCACATCATCCGCATCCAGCGCGGCCGCCCCGCGTTCCGGATGCAGGTCACCGAGGGTGTCGGCCAGCAGGATGCGAATTGTCGCCTCGGTATACAGGCGCGAGCCGGTCAACAGCGGCGTATCGGTAGATTGCGGCCGGCGGATGATTTCAATCGGCCCAACCGAAGACGCCGCCACGAACGGCAGTTGCAGCGTGGTCGCCCCGGTTTGCCCAGTGATGATGAAGTTGTCGAAGGTGGTAGTGGAAATTCCTTTCCAACCGTTGTTCGCTGCGCCTCCGCAGTCTGCCGTGCAGGTGGCAGGAGGCGGAGGCGGCGGAAATCCCCCCGTCCAACTGCCCGCCGGAAGCAACAGACAATTGGCAGCGGGTCCCTGTCCAGGAGCGTTAGGACAACCGCCGGCAGCGTCGGGAATGTAGACGCCTCCGGTGTAGTCGGTGCCGGTCGGCCATCCATTCTCCAGTTGCGTGGTGACGATTTGGTTCACCGCGGCAACTTTATTAGTAAAGGTCAGGCTGGAGCCGGAAGCGAGAAAGAGGCTTCCGTTGGCGTGCACGCGTCCGCCAAAGTTGAAATTGGGTCCGGCGAAATAATCGCAGTCGTAGGCGCAGAAGATGCCAAACTCAAAAGCCGGAAGCAGAGCGACCTCCAGAGTGCGGGTGAGGTTGACCGACGCCCCGGTGGGTGAGATTGCGGTGTTGTCTGTAACTTCACCGGCGCCGGCGGCGCGGGTCGCGGTGACTTGCAACGTGAAGGGTATCAGAGACGCCACCATTCCCTGATCTGGGCCGGCGCCGACAATGTCCCACGTAGTGGTCGGATTCGTGCTCGGACACGGCGGGCTGGTGGCCGGCGGCCAGTAAATGTTCTCGACATAGTTCATATTGGTGATGCTGGAGCCGGTAAGCGCAGTGGGATAGTTAGAGGCTGCGGTGAGGGCACACAGCGAAGCGGCCGTCGGTGTCTGCGACGTCTGGTACAAGGAGGAAAGTTGGGTGGTCAGGCTCTCCATGCCGGACTCGGCGCCATAGTACGCGAGATCGGCTTCCAGGTCGTTATTACCCATGCGCTGTTCGTTGTTGACCAGGAACATCAGTCCTACGGCCAGACCGGCCAGCAACACGGATAACAAAATAGCGGCGATCAGCGTGAATCCGCGCTCATTTCGCTTTCTTTTTCCCATGTTCTCCCCCTCCAACCTCAAGCGCGACCTCCTTAAGCGGCCATCACTGGCATTGCGTGGTACTGTCACTCAATGAATTGCAGAAACTCATGTTGCGAGCGCTTACCGAACTCGCCAGGTACATGCTCTGCGATCGGTTGTTTCCCGAAATCAAGCCTTGTCCCATGACCCACAGGTTGACCTTCCGAATCAGGGCGGGTGAAAGCCCCGCGGCCACCGGGTTTGACTCATTGGCATTCACGGTGCCCGTTATGGAATTGATTACGTCGTAGCTCAACTGCAGGTTGATGATGTTATCCGCCACCGGGACGGCATTGAGGGCGTTGACCTGACGCATCAGGCGGGGAGTCTGAATGGTCCCGCCGGCAGGTGGAACCTGAATGAAATAGGTGACGGCATAAAGACGGCAGACCGTCATGGTGGCGCCGCCGCCCAGGCCCGCAATCAGGCTGGCCAGACTGCTGGCCCCGGACTGGTTGAGATTCAATATGTCGCCGCTGGCAAAATCGATGGTCGTGTTGTTGGGGATACCCGTGATGTCGGCGACCGCCACACCTGTTTGCACCGAGCTTGTACCCTGGTTGCCCGTGCCATTGCCCGGGCTGCTCACGATGAAAAGGAGCAGATCACCAACATTCAGTCCGCCCGGGGCCAGGATGTTATTGGGCGTAGCCGCGGCATTGACCACGGCCACAGTGGCCTGGGTCGAGCTGGGAAAAGTGAACGTGAAGTTGTTCAGCGGGAAATTGTAGTCGCAATAGATCGAAGTAACGCTGTCGTTAACCGCCGACGGAGCGGCGGTGATGGGGCCGTTCTGCACGCCGTTGTTGTAGCCGGGTATGATGCCATACATGAAGTTGCCCGTCGGGTAGACGTCGCCGGTGATGTAACAAGTGCCGCTTTGCGTGCTGCAGGCGATTTTGCTGCTGCCTCCGCTGGTCGGCAGTTGCAAGCCTCCCGAGGGCAGGCCCGCGCCCGCCATGCTGAGGTCCTTGGTCATTAGCTCGATGCCGGCGCGCATGTTCTGCTGGGTTTCGGCGCGCTGAGTGACCACGAAGAGGACGTAATTCGCCTGCCGGAACATGCTGGTCGCAGCCGCCATCAGCGTCAGGCCGATGAACGCTGAGATGATCAGTTCCAGCAGCGTAAAGCCCGTTTGCGATTTTGTGTGGTGCATCTTCATAGTGAGCTCAGTGATAGCTGGAGATCAGTGCGCTGACGCTGTAAGTCCGAGCCGGCCAATTGGGCTTGGTATAAGTGATCGTGATGGTTACCCCGATCAAGTTCGGGTTAACGCTGGTGACGCCGTTAATGGTCTGCATGACTGAGGTGAACGCGATGCTGCGGGTGAAGTTGGAAAGGCTCACGGTTTCGTCGTCGGCCGTGCCCAGGATGCCATCAGGTCCGGGCAGCACAAGACACTCGATTCCGCTGGGGCAAGCCACGCCCGTGTCGGGAGCGGTGCAGGCCGCATCATCGGCCGTGCCCAGGATGCCATCCGGTCCGGCGCAGAGCAGCTGAAGATTACCGTTTACGAAGATGCCACCGTTGGAGGCGTTGTTGATCTGTGCGAATGGGACTTCCTGGCTGTCGCGCGCCATGTAGATGCTCTCCAAGGCAGCCATTGCCTTATGGCGGGCGATGAGGTCTTCCTGCGCCGATTCCGTAGCCGAGATCGCGTAGGTCAGGCCGGCCAGCACGGCGCATACGCCCGTCGTCAGGACGACCATGGCGATCATGGTTTCGATCAGCGCGAAACCGCGCTGCGGCTTACTCCCTTTCCCGAATTTTGTAGCCTGCGTCATTGTTGCATCCAAATGGGATTTCCTGATTGTTGCGTGAGTGTCCATCCCCGGACTCTGCCGGTTGCTCCCCACACCGTGACTGCCCGCGAGGCATAGAGCCCAAAGCTGGATTGCGTGATGTAAATGATGCCGCTGTTGTAGTTCCCCAGGTTGTCCCGCGAAGAGCCGTCGGGCATGAAGACCACATAGTTCAGAGGCTCGGTCGGCAGTTGCCAGCCAAAGTCGATGGCCGTGACCCCGCTGCCAAAGCCGTCCGGCGTAGTGCCGGGGAATCCGGTCTGCACGGCATAGGCAACATCCTGCGGGATGGAGTAAGTCAGCACTTGCTCCAGCGGCGGCGCCGCCGCAGCCCCAACCGCCGGCGGCTGATACTCAACCTGAATCGTGCCGGCAGGAAGTCCTGAAGGATTGAAATTAACGTAGTACTCGTGACCCTGTGTTATCGCCAGGTTTCTGGTATTGCGCAGCACTTCCAGGGTCGTGTCATACGCCTGTGTGAGATGCCCCTGATGAAACAATCCGCCCAGAAGCAGGTACGTGATCCCTCCGAGGATCAGAGAGATGCTGATGGTGATCATCAGTTCGAGAAGCGAGAAGCCGACTTGTTTGCGCGCTGCCATGGTTCCCTTGCCGGAGCGGGTATGCCAATCGGGAAATTTCGTAATGGCCAGTCTTCCAAATGACTGAGCCAAAAGCTCATGCACGGATGACAGTGGCCGACCCGCGCACCGCGGGCAATGTTTATCGTAGGGAGGGGAGAAGGCAGCGTCAAAGCACGAGGGTACAACGAAAAACCATTGGTCTTTTGTAATGGAGATAGTTACGAGAGTCATCGACGTGAGGTCCAGCCAAAGTGAGGGATGCGGAGCTTTTCCAGGTGCGAAAAATGTGGTGGCGGCCGAACCGAGGGCAGCGGAAGCGTGGTTCTGGCCGGGCGGCAATGACAATGGTAACTTGTCGCAGGATTGCGGTCACCCTAGGATTACTAAGGAACGTATGAACATCTCATCGTTATTGGTGTGTGCTGACCAGGCCGCCGCTTCGGTCCTGAGCCAGGTTCTGGAAGAACTGAAGATTCAGTTTGAAGTGTGCCCGGACATTGGCCGTGCCACCATCCGGCTGGCGCAAGAGCACTTTGATCTGATCATCCTCGATTGCGAGCGGCAAGAGGAAGTAATCAAGCTGTTGGAGGAGAGCCGCGCTTCGCGCGCGAATGAGCTATCGATGTCGGTGATTGTGGTGACCGGGCAGGAGAGCATTCGCGAGCTGTTCGCGCTGGGCGTGAATTTTGTTCTGTACCGGCCGCTTTCACACGAGCGGGTGTTGAGCACGCTGCGGGCCGCGCAAATGGTGCTGGTGCACGATAAACGGCGCAGTCCACGGGCTCCGATCCATACCCAGGCGACGATTGATTACGCCGGAGTGGAGCAGGCCCGGGCCACGCTGGTGGATATCGCGGAACACGGCATGGCGGTGAATTTCAATAAAAAACTGCCGCCCGCCTGCAAAGTTTATTTCCAGTTTCAACTGCCCGGCCAAACCAAAAATGTGCGCCTCTCCGGTCAGCTGGTCTGGCAGGACTGGAACGGCCGCGCCGGAATTCAGTTTGTGGATGTGCCGCAAACCTCCCGCCGCGTCCTGCAAGAGTGGCTGAAAACCCTTTCCCTCGATGCCCTGAAACCCGCGCCGGAAGCCGAAATTCCGGAACTGGAGCACACCATCCGGCCGAGTGAAAGTTCGGTGGCCATCGAGCACCACCCACAAGAGAAACATAAGACGGAAGAATCGCCGACACCACCGGCGGTGAACCCAACCTGCAACGAACCGGAAGTGGTGTATTCCGAAGTTGGGCTCCGGCCGCAATCCGGCGCGGCCGAGCATCGCAAACAGCAGCGCTATAACTGCCGTCTGGGAGCGGAAGTTTACCAGCAGGGAAGAACGGTGCGGAGTTACTGCCAACTGAACGATCTCAGCCCGGGCGGATGTTATCTGGAGATGCCGCGGGCGTTTGCTTCCGGCACGCGGGTGGAAATCGTGGTGCGCACCCACGAGTTCAAAGTGCGGGTGAGCGGCGAGGTCAAAGCCTCCCATCCCGGCTACGGCATGGGGGTGACATTCCTTCTCAACACCAATGAGGAACGCGACGGCGTGCAGCACTTGCTCGACTTCGTCGCGGCCACCGCCGCGGCGGAAAATTCCTAGAAGCAGTTCTCAGTCGTCAGTTCCCAGTTCTCAGCTCCCGGCGTAGAGACGTTGCTCGCAACGTCTCACAGGCGGGCGACCGCGTCACGAAAATACTCCAGCGACATGCGCAGGCCGGTCTCCAGATCGATCTTCGGTTCCCAGCCGAGGAGGGTGCGGGCTTTGGTGATGTCCGGGCGGCGCTGCCTGGGATCGTCCTGCGGCAGCGGCTCATAGCGGATTTGGCTTTTTGATCCAGTCACCTTCAGCACCTGTTGCGCGCACTGGAGAATCGTGAACTCATTCGGGTTTCCGATGTTGACCGGCAGAGGCTCGTTTGATTTCGCCAGGCGCAGGAAGCCGTCGATCTCATCGCTGACATAGCAGAAGCTGCGCGTCTGGCTGCCGTCGCCGTATACGGTAAGCTCCTCGCCGCGCAAGGCTTGCTTCATGAAGTTGGGAACCACGCGCCCGTCGTTGAGCTGCATTCGCGGGCCGTAGGTGTTGAAGATGCGCGCGATGCGCGTGTCGACTTTGTGATAGCGGTGATAGGCCATGGTCACCGCTTCGGTGAAGCGCTTGGCTTCGTCGTAGACGGAGCGCGGCCCGATGCAGTTCACGTTTCCCCAGTAAGTTTCTTTCTGCGGATGCTCCAGCGGATCGCCGTAGCACTCGGAAGTCGACGAGACCAGATATTTCGCCCCATATTTGCGGGCGATTTCGAGAGCGTGGAAGGTGCCGAGCGATCCGGCTTGCAGAGTCTCGACACCGTACCTGGTGTAATCGACCGGGCTGGCAGGGCTGGCGAAGTGAAAGACGTAATCCACGTTGCCGGCGTCGAAGGGCTGGCAGATGTCTTGTTCTACAAATTCGAATCGCGAGTCCCGCGCAAGATGATCAAGGTTGGCGCGGCGCCCGGTGAGCAGGTTGTCGACGGCGACCACATTCCAACCTTCGGCGAGCAGGGCGTCGCAGAGATGTGAGCCCAGGAAACCTGCGCCGCCGGTAACCAGGGCACGTTGCCGGCTCATGCTTGGTTGAGGTCGTTCTTCATCGCGGCTTTGAGCGCGCCAGGCGCACCATCGGGATGGGCGGCGCTGCGGCCGACACTGTAGTAAGTGAAGCCGTGTGCGGCCATCACCTCGGGATCATACAGATTGCGCCCGTCGATGACGATGGGATATTTCAGTTGGCCGCGCAGACGGCGAAGGTCGAGGTTGGCGAACTCCTCCCATTCGGTGAGAATCAGCAAGGCGTCCGCGCCCTGGGCGGCCTCGTAAGCCGAGTTGGCGAACTGAACGCCGGAGCCCATCACCTGCTGCGTGCGCTCCATGGCCGCGGGATCATAGGCGGTGATCTTGCAGCCTTCCTGCAGCAGAGCCTGCGCAATCAGGACGGCGGGCGATTCGCGAATATCGTCGGTGCCGCCTTTGAAGGCGAGGCCGAGCACGCCGAGATGCTTGCCGCGGAGGGTCCAGAGGGCGCTGCGCACTTTGCGCAGGAAGCGCTCGCGCTGATCTTCGTTGATGCGCATGACTTCATCGAGCAGGCGGAAGTCGTATCCGCACTCGCGCGCCACGGCGCGAAACGCCAGCACGTCTTTGGGGAAGCAGGAGCCGCCGTAGCCGATTCCGGGATTGAGAAATCGCGGGCCGATGCGCGAGTCCGCGCCGATGCCCTGGCACACCTGGCTGACGTCGGCGCCCACGGATTCGCACAGCGTGGCCACCGCATTGATAAAGGAAATCTTCATGGCCAGAAATGCGTTGGAGGCGTGCTTGATCAACTCCGCGCTCTTGCTGCTGGTGACGATGATGGACGGCGGAATGGTGGCGCGGTCGGGCCGCGGAATCGCGCCCGCGTTCTGGTAGTAGCCGCCGCCGGTGAGCGGGAGATAGATTTCACGCAACACCCCGGCGCAGCGCTGGTGGTCACAGCCGACGAGGATGCGGTCGGGATAAAGAAAATCGGTAACGGCCGTGCCCTCGCGCAGAAATTCGGGGTTGGAGGCGACGTCGAACGATTCGGGATCCGCGCCGTTGCGCAGGATGATTTTGCGTATCCACTCGCTGGTATAAACCGGAACCGTGCTTTTCTCGACGACGACTTTGTATCCGTTGATGGCGCCCGTGATCTCACGCGCCACCGATTCGACATAAGAAAGGTCGGCGTCGCCGCGATCGGTGGGCGGAGTTCCCACCGCGATGAAAACCGCCTCGCTGGCGCGCACGGCATCCTGCAATTCGGTGGAGAATTCCAGACGCCGGCCGCGATGGCGTTCGAGGAGTTCAGGCAGAAACTTCTCGTGGATGGGAACCTCGCCCTGTTTGAGGGCGGCGATCTTGCGCTCGTCGTTGTCGACCAGAATCACGTCGTGGCCAAGATCGGCGAAGCAGGCGCCCGCCACTAATCCCACGTATCCCGAACCGACGACGGCAATGCGCATGGGTAAAAACTCCACTCAGACAGCGGTCATAGCCGCAAGATGGGATGATTCTAACATTTCGGAGTGGAGCGCGAAGATGGGCGGCAGCGGCCAAGTCACAGGTTGACATTCGAAACGAACCCACTATTCTGTTTAGCAGCCAGTTGTTTTATGCCGGATCGTCCCATCCCGACGCCAGAGTTTCTCACCCCACCACCCCCTAAGCCCGGTTCTGAGACCGACCTGGGGAAACTGGCGGCTTTGTTTGCGGCGCACAGCGGAGGCAATTTTTCGCCGGAGGTCTCCAACGAACTGGCACTGGAGATCGTGCTCAACGAAATTGTGGAGCAGGCGTGCCTGGCCACGGGCGCAACCGGCGCGGCGGTGATGCTGGAGCGCGAGGGCGAAATGGTGTGCCGCGCCAGCAACGGAACCAACGCCCCGGAAATGGGGGCGCGCCTGGGCGGGTCAGGCCTTACCGCCGAGTGCGTGAAAACCCGGCAGGTGCAGTGTTGCGATGACGCCCAGTCCGATCCCCGCGCCGACACGGAAGCGTCGCGCACTCTGGGCGTGCGTGCCGTGGTCGTGGTTCCCATCTTGCGCAACGACAAGCTGGTGGGGGCGCTGGAGGTGCTGTCCTCGCGCCCTGCCGCGTTTGGGGAACGAGATGTGCGTACGGTGGAAGCGTTGGCGCAGCGCATTTTGAAAAATCTGGAACGGGCGAGCGAACCGATGGGCGCAACCCGGGTGGCGGCCGAGCCTCCGCCGGGTGCAGACCTTGTGGGTAGAGACGTCGCTAGCAACGTTGCTACGAATGAGATCGTTCCTGTACCCACTGGCGAGGCGGGCGCAGACGATGCCAGTAGAGACCTTGCCGGCAACGTCTCCACGTGGGAGGGAGTTGCGGCAGCGCAAAGTTCGAGGCCGAGCCCTGCGGCGCGATTCGATATAGTTACGTTTTCGCTGGCCGCGGCGGTGGTAGCGTGCGCGATATTGCTGGTCACGCTGATCGGAGTACGTCTGACCTGGAAAAAGGGCGCCGCTGCTCCGGCTCCGGCGCCAACGGTTATCGCCGGCGAGACGAAAACTGAAATCAATGCGGCGACTGCGACTGCGCCCTCCGGCACAGAGAGTTTGCCGATGCCGGCTGGCGAGAAGGCAAAGCCCTCAGCGCCGGGTAGGGCAAGGGGCGCCACTGAGGAGTCGGTTCCGGGAGGCCTGGTTGTCTACGAAAAAGGCAAAGAAGTTTTCCGCATGACGCCGGGTGCAACCAGCAAGCCGGTAAAGGCAGCCGGCCAGAGCGATACTCAGAAAGGCAGCTCGCAGAATGGGGCACTGAGCAACGAGGCGCAAAGAAGCAACCCGCCGGAACAAGTGCAGCAAGCTTCCTCGGTAGAGCACGAGCAGGTGGTCAATCTGTCACCGGAAGCGGCGCAGAGCAGCTTGCTGTATCGAGTGGAACCGGAGTATCCGGAAGCAGCCCGGCAGCAGAAAATTCAGGGCGCGGTCGTGCTGGATGTCCGTATCGGCAAAGATGGCGCGGTGCAGGGAGTAAATCTGGTCAGTGGGCCGGCCTTGCTGGCGGATGCGGCGACCGCGGCGGTAAAGCAGTGGCGCTTCAAGCCGCGCGTGCAGCACGGTCAAACCGTGGAGATGCAGACCCGGGTTACGCTGAAGTTCAGAATGCAGTGACCGGTTGGGGATTTGCTGCTGGGTAGAGACGCTGCTCGCAACGTCTCCGCCCGGATCCCTCTCCAAAAAAATCAGGCGCGGCCCTCGGCCGCGCCTGCTCAAAACCGAAAAATCTACAACGAATTCAGAAACGCCAATAGGTTGCTGTTGTCGGTCGAGTCCAGCGCCTGAAAATTCGATACCACCGTTGCCGCCTCGCCGCCGTGCCGGTTAATGGCGTCGGTAATCGTTGCCGATCCGTTGTCATGCATCAAACCGCCGGCCTTGGTCAGAATGTTGCTCAACCCCCACAGCGGCGCGGTTCGCCACATGGTGAGAGTCGCCTGCCCGGTTTGCTCCGGCTGGAACGGAATGCCACCAGAGTCTCCCGATCCCATATCGTGCAGCAGAAAATCCGCGTAGGGGGAGAACGTCACATTACTCAGAGAACCGATCACCGCTGTTTGTCCGCCGCTGGTCGTCCTCAACGTGACGTTGGCCTGGGTGGTGAAGTTCACGATGTGGCATACGCTGCAACCGATATTTTGAAATACCGTAAAGCCGGCCTCGGTCGCCGATGTGGGAGTGCCTGGAGGAATCGGCGCAAGCAAGGCCTGAAACTGCGTCATCTTGATGATGTTTGCCTGATTCACATCCTGCGGGGAGTTGTTGTCGGGCTGGCACGCGCTGGGATAGGGCAGACCCTGCGGCAGGTGCTCGTTGGGGAAGAACTGGCTGGCGATTCCGAACAGGCTGTTCGTGTTGGTGATGCCCAGTTCGTTGTACTCCGCGTTGGCGGTGAATTGAAACAGAGAAACGTTGTTGAGTTTCTGCCCGAACTTGCCCGGGCGGATGTTGCCGTATTCGTCGGGCACCATATTGGCGATTCCGGTTATGCCGAACGGCTTGCTGATGCCAACATTGGCCAGGATCGCCGAGTCGGGGATGTTGTCGATCAGTCCCGCGCCAAACAACTGGGGCGAGCGCACGATGCTCACGACCGTGGCATCGGCGGGCACCACCTCGTGCGGCAGGTTTTGGGCTGTTCCTCCGCCCGACGCCGCTAGGCCCGTCGTCGATAGCGTGTAGGTGAAAGTCGTCGACGAGGGGATGCTCACGATGGGAAACGTTCCGTTGTAACCGGCCACGCCCACGCCGATGATCTGCGCATTCTGTCCCACCGAAAACAAGTGCGCCGCGGTAGTAGTAATGGTCACCGTCGTCCCCGATTCGGTGGCGCCGTTGGTAGTCGCGATATTCATCCTGTTGCACGCCGGCAGTGTGCCGAAGGTGGCATTGGAGCTGCCATGCACGATTGGCCCGCCTTCATTTTCGGGGAAAGTGCCGTTGCCATCGAGATAGTTGAACGTGCCGTCGCTGTTCCATTTGCCGTAGCGGGTTCCAGTCAGCGGGCCGGTGTCACCCGCTGTTCCCGTGAGCACGTCAACTCCCGCGCCGTGGCAGGTGAAGCAGCCGGATTCGGTAAACACCGGCCCCAGGCCGCGAATGGGATCCCACTTGGTGGTAAAGGTTCCGTAACCGCCATTAAACAGCGCTGTGACGCTGGATGTCAGCCCCGCCAACGGGCCGCCAAACTGGCCCACGCCGGGAGGCGGCGGAGGCGGCGGAGCAGTTTTGGTATTGGACCTGGACCCGGCTTCCACTTTGTGAACGGGACGCAGAAAAACCGTGAGCGCGAACAGAATTACCAGGCTCACTACCACTACCAGACGAAGCATGCGCATGGGTAGCTCCTCAGCGGTTGCCAACACGGGCATGAGCAGATAGTTTTGTGCTTCGATGCGGACGCATAGAAAAATGTTTTCTATCTCTCACACATCGAGGGGAGGGAAAGCCAATATCAACCCACATTCAGCGGCGCGCTTCTGAAATGCCGCTTGTGCAACGCAAGAGAGAAATTCTCCGGCGTGGCAGCGGCAGCGTTAATCCAAACTATGAGACGCAGTCCCGAAGAAAATTGCCCACAGAACCTGATGTCCGTACGGATTCTGACCGCAGTCCGTGCGCCTGTCAAGTGTGCAAGTTTTTGCAAGGTGGGTATGGTTCGCCGGGGGGAAGATTTGTGAAGATGGGGAGACTTTCGGAGGCGGCCGCCGGTCCAAACCACAGGGAGGACAAATCAACCAAAATGAGTTTCTCTGTGACTCTGTGTCTCTGTGGTGAAAAAGTCGTTGGCCGTTTACTCCGGCAGCTCACCGCTCAGTAGTTTGCCCAACTGCGCTGCCGGGCAGCGCACGCCCACGAAGAACTGGCCGAAGAGCGCATAGACGGCGCTGACCTGGTCGAAGCGCATTTCGTAGATCAGCTTCTTGAACACCAGCGGGTCATCGGCAAACAAATCTACTCCCCACTCCCAATCGTCAAAACCGATCGAGCCGGTGATGATCTGCTTGACCTCACCCGCGTAGCGGCGGCCCACGAGGCCGTGCTCGTTCATCTGCCGGGCGCGCTCTTCGATGGGCAGCGTGTACCAGTTCTTGTCTTCACCGCGCAAGCGGTTCATGGGATAGAAGCAGATGTAACGGGTGGGCGGAATTTCGGGAAACAGCCGCGGGTGCATGGCTTCGCGATGGCGGTTGAGTTTGCATTCCACCTCGGCTTTCCATTGATCGGAGTGCGGCTGAATCCCCTGCTCGGTCAGCTCTTTGTAAATCTTCAGCGAGGAATCGTAGAGTCCGAGTTCGATGATCGACAAATAAGAAGAGGAAGGCTCGAGAAAATCGCTCAGCCGCAGGCTTGCAAGTTTCAATTCCGCCTGATTGAGTTCGGCAAACGACTTCCGGAAGTGCACCAGCATCAGATCGCCCTTGTGGCCGATCAGCGAGTACAGCGCCGATTGCCCGCCGTCCTTCGGTTGCGGATTCTTTTCCATTTCTGCCAGCATTGTCGCCGCTTCGTCAGCGATGGCGGTGCGCTCCGCCTCGGGCAACGCGCGCCAGGCGCTGCGGCCAAAACGCATCATCTGATGCAGCACGCTGTAGCCTTCGGTGGTGAGCGGGACGGCAGGGATTTCGGTGGCCGTCTGCGGGCGAGGATGGTGGGTCGTAGTCATAAGTTTCTCCAGCGTTGCCCGTTTTATTGTACGCGGGGCCTAGGTCTTGGGGGTTATCCCGCTGCTTTTTATGCCTCACAAGAATCGCGATCGCTTGATCATTAGGCGCACCGTTCGTTCGGATTCCGTAACAAGTCTGGATTGTCGTTGACCGGTCGGGCCTCCTGCGCTAGTCTCCGCTGCAAGGCGGGAGAGACTATGAGGAGATTCAGGATCGGCGTCAACATGGCGGGAGCGGTGTCAGCGGGGGCGTACACGGCGGGCGTGCTGGATTTCCTGACCGAAGCTCTGGACGCATGGTATGCGGCCAAGAGCAATGGCGAGGCGGTGCCGATGCATGAAGTGTCCTTGGAAGTGCTGTCCGGCGCGTCGGCCGGCGGCATGTGCGCTGCGATCAGTGCGGCCATGATTCAGGGGACCTTCCAGCACATCCATGACACCAGCCTGACGGGAACCAGCAATACGTTCTATGAGAGCTGGGTCAACCGGATCGACATTACAAAGCTTCTCGAGACCGGCGATTTGCAGGGTGACAGTCCGGTGTTTTCGCTGTTGGATTGCACCATCATTGATGAGATCGCCGATTTCGCCATTGCTCCCGTAGAACCTCTGCAAGACAGAGCCTATATTTCGAAAACCCTGACGTTGTTTCTCACGCTGACCAACGTCACAGGGATTCCGTATTCGCTGAACGACGTAAGCGAAGGCTCGCTGGAGGAGACGACGCTGTATCATGCCGACCGCTTGCGGTTTGAGACCATCCTGCCGGGAGGCAAGAGGAGCGATGAGACCGCCAAACCTTAACCGCGAGGAGACTCGACCCGGTTTGCATGGCCGCTGCTGAAAGAGGCGGCGAAAGCAACAGGAGCGTTTCCCATCTTTCTGAAGCCGCGGGAACTGCAGCGCGACGTATCGGACTACAGCATTCCGATGTGGGAGTCAGTCAATCCCGATGCCCGAGATGCCGCGCCGATTGCGCCAGCATGGCCGCCGGGCACTGGGGCGCAGATTGAAACCCTCAACATGGATGGAGGGGTGATCGACAACGATCCGTTCTATTTGGCGCATGATTATCTGGCTACGCTGGACCCACGGTCACCGGACAATACAAATCCTCCTGGTCCGAAGGATGCGGATCGCGCCGTGGTGACGGTTGCGCCGTTTCCGTCCCAGGGAACGTTCACGGCGACGCCGGACTTTTCGAAGGAGGCGGCGGTGCAGGCGGCGGCCGGAGAATTGATTTCGGTGTTCATTGCGCAGTCGCGATTCTTTGGCGAGTCGCTGCAGAAAATTGCGGCGAGGTCCTTCAGCCGTTTCGTAATCGCGCCTTCGGATACCTCGCTGCCGGCGGGAACACCCGCGTTGCAGGGTGGGACTCTGGGCGCGTTCGGCGGATTCTTCTATCGAGGATTTCGCGCCCACGACTTCGAACTGGGCCGCTACAACTGCCAGCAGTTCCTGAAGGTGCATTTTGCGCTGCCGGTGTCGAACGCGATCATGGCCGGAATCTCGCCGGGAGCGCGGGCCAAATTCAAGGTGAATGCGCCTCCGGGTGTGACGGAGGAGGAGAAACAGGACTGGATCCCGATCATTCCGCTATGCACCGACACTCTGACGGCACGACTCACGCCGCCGGTGCGCAGGAAAATGGCGCGAAAGGATGTGGACGTAATCGTCGAGCTCATTGAAAAGCGTGTGAATGAGGTGCTTCCCCGGGTGCTGCAGCTCAACTCCGTGCTGGCGCACATCGTGCGGGGCGTCGCGGGCTTGTTCCAGATTTCCGGAAGGGACAGGGTGCGGGACATGCTGACCAAGGCGCTGGGCGACGGAGTGGAAGCCTGGTAGGACGTAAGTAGTGCCGGGGAGGGAATCGAACCCCCGCCCCAAACATCCAGTGGCCAGGCCAAAGCCGCCCACGCGTAACGGCAGCAGCGTCGGACATTCCCGCGGTCGACAGAACACCACTTCGCGACGGCAAACTCGGCTCCTCTACAATACAAGCGTTATGCGAGGCACGCTAAAAGTCGTCGCCGGGCTTATGCTGCTTGTTGCGACGTCAGTCGCGCAAGGAAAGCGCTTGTGGGTTTTGCGCGCGCCCGGCGAAGCCGTCGAGTACGATCCGGCCACATTCGCGCAAAAGCAGACGGTGAAAATTCCGGCACAAGCCGTGGCCTCGCCCCAGGGATTCTCGGTCAATCGGCTGGGCCAGATGTTGTTCGTGGCTCCGGTGTCGCTGCCGCTGGCGGAAGGCGATCTTGCGGGCGCGCGCCAGGTCTGGTTTTGGGACGGGCACAATGCCAGCACGCTGCCGCGCGGGGAAGAACGCAGCGCCGCCGGCACCGGTTCCAATGTGGCGATCAATGAGTCGGCTCCGGCGCCGTATCTCGCGGCCGACGGAAAGCATCTTTACTGGTTCTCAAACCAGGCGCGGCGCCTGACTCGCGACAACGTCGATCTTTCTACGAAAACGACGTGGCAGGCATGGCAGACTGACCTCGCCGGCGGCGCACGCCAGGATCTGGCCGCGGTCACGCTGCCCGGGTGCTCCTGCCCGACCGGCAGCTGCGAGGAAACCTGTCCCTATGGCGAAGTGTGGGTTCCCGACGAGGGTGTGGGCAACTTCTTTCTGCTGACACAATTTGTCGCCGGCCAAATCCAGCCGGTCTACAAATCCACCTCTCTTTATATATATGGCGCCAGCGGCAAATGGAACGCGACCCCGATCGATCCGCCGCTGCGCCGCCCTCTGGATGCCGCCGACGCGAACACCATTCTCGAGGCCATTCCCGACACCGGCTGTTGCGGGTGGGCAAATCAAAGCGACGACCAGGCACTGCTGCATCTCCACGGGAAAACGCTCACCGTTTATGACGAGCTGGCCATGTACCAGAATCCTGATTACGACGTCAGCTTCTACACCGACAACGGCAAGCTTTCTCCCGATGGCGCCGCCGTGGCGTTTACCATCGTTGCCACTTCCCAGCCGAATACGCCGATTCAATTGGCCGAGCAGGGCCAGGCCAATCCGGAGGAGTCGCAGCGCATACGCAAGGCCCTGGCCGACCTGCCCGCCGTCGAAATCGTAAAGGCGGAGGACCCTCCCCGCCGCGTGGCATTTCTGCCGCACGCCACCCTGGTCGGCTGGATAAGCGAGAACGAGATATTGATTGTCGAGGAACACTTACTCGTCAGCTACAACGTGGCCACAGGCGCGCGGCGCAAATCGACGATCGCGGTGGCGGACGCGGGCCGGGTGTTTCTGCGCTAGGCCAAAGGATCTGGTCCGAAGATTTGAACTCCGGCCAAAAGTATTTTGGCGTTGTTGTGGCCAACCCCTTCTGCTGAGCGCCACATCCCGGCCTAATCACTGCTTCCTAGTGCTGACTATGCCGCCAGGTCCAGTATTCCTTCTGCTCTTCCGCAGGAAGCTTGCGAAAATCGCGGTGCTCATCGCGATGAGTTTCGCGGCACCAGCGCTGATAGTAGACGACCTCAGTGTCGTCCCAGACGTGCGTGTCGTGGTAGTAAGGGTCTTCTACGCGGTAATAATGTGGATGTCCGCAGGCCAATCCCGCCACAGAGGCCGCGACTGACGCCGTGAGAAAACAAGAAGTGAGCCAACTCGCTTTGCGCACCATTTTCAAAACGTCCCCTCCTCGTTACGGATGTTTCGTCGAACCTGACGGTGTGGCGCTGGCAGAAATCGTACCATTCTCAATGCCAGTTCGTTGCATTGTTTAACCCGGAGACATCTTTATAAGTTGCGAAGGCAACCTCGAGACTTCTGTAGCCCCAAAGCCCGCAGCCCTCACCCCCCTGTTTTGTCTTTCCCGAGTGCAAGATTTTGCACATGTGCGTCTCGAATCAGGCGTCTGGCGCGGAATTACAAAACTTTCGCTTGACTTTTCGCGCCACAGGGCTATTATGCGGGTGCCCTCTCTACGGGTCCGTCCGGATCCGTACGGTTTTGCGTCGCCATGCATCCTCATGAAACCAGCGACGACATAGAACCAGAAAAACAACGAATCACGGCTGCGAATTGTACGAACTGAGTCTGTCGGAAATGGAGTCTCCCATGCGTACATCCTCTCGCATATTCATCCTGTGAATCACAGTCCTTTGCCTGCTCACATCCCTGTCGACCTTGGCCTCAGCTCAACCGCCTTCCAAGCGCAAACTTTCGCGGCAGGCGCCGAATGCGCCCGTCGGCAGTGCCGTAACGCGTAACGGTCGCGTGCAGCCGCAGCTCACCACCGACACCTGGACCGGCTCCGCCGGCGACAATAACTGGGGCACGTCAGGCAACTGGAGCGCCGGTGTGCCCACCAGCAGCGACGCGGTCACCATCGGCACCACCACCGCCAATGTGAACATCAACGTCGCCGCCAGCGCGGGCACGCTCACGTTGAGCAACTCCGGCGATACCGTCACCGTCGAGAACGCCGAGAACCTGACGATGTCGGGCAACATCACCAACAACGGTACGCTGAACCTCGACTCGACCTCGACCTACTCCCAACTCGAGATTGGCGCGAGCAACGTGACCTTGAGCGGCACCGGCACGCTGAACCTGAACGGCACCGCGGCATTCGGTTACATCGACGCCGTCACCACCGGCAATACGCTCACCAATGCCAGCACGATTACCGGCTGGGGCAACTTCGGTGATAGCAACCTCACCATCAGCAACTCGGGTACGATCAACGCCAATAACAATGGCAACATTCTCTACCTCGAACCTTACTACTCGAGCAGCGTAAGCGAAACCAATTCGGGCACGATGGAAGCGACCAACGGCGGCCAGCTGTACTTCTACAACGGGGCCACCTGGAACAACACGGGCACCATCTCGGCGGCGGCCAACTCGGCCGTTTATCTCGAAAACGGCGTCACCATCAATGGCGGAACCTTCAGCACCACAGGCTCAGGGTGGATTTACGGGGTTAACGCCACCGTATCGGGCGTGACCATCAGCAGCGGCTCACAATTCGAGGTGCCGAACAGCGACTTTACCTACTTCACAGGAACCATCACCAACCAAGGCACCATCACGCTCGACTCGACGAGCACCTATTCCCAGTTTTACGTCCCATCCGGGACTACGACCCTCACCGGCGGCGGGACCCTGGTGATGGGCGGCGGCGCTCCATATGGATTAATCGACGGCGCCTCGGGCGCCGCGTTTGTGAACTCGAATAACACCATCGAGGGATACGGCAATATCGGCTATGACGCCCTGACCCTTACCAACAACGGAACGATCAACGCCAACACCAGTCCCACTGTGGTCAACCAGCCTCTCGTGATTCAAGCGGGCCCCGGCGGCATGACCAACACTTCCATCCTGGAGGCCACCAACGGCGGAACTCTCGAGATTGAGAACACCACCCTGACCAACTCCGGCTCCAGCGCGGTCATCCAGGCCAATGGTTCCGACACCTCCGGCAACGCCTCCAACGTGGTCCTGTCCAGCAGCACGATCACCGGTGGCACTCTGAGCACCAGTGGCGCAGGCGTCATTTATGGAGAAGACGGCACCGAGCTCATTGGTGTAACCAACACCGGAAACTTCAACGTTCCCAACGCCAACGCCGTCTACCTTTCGGGAACCATAACCAATAGCGGCACCATTACGCTGAGTTCGTCCTCGACCTACTCCCAACTGGTGCTTGCTGCCAACACTACGCTATCAGGAGGCGGGACGATCGTAATGGGCGCGGGCGCGGAGTATGCCCTTCTTGACGGCTCCTCGGGCTTAACCCTGACCAACTCCAACAACACGATTGAAGGCTACGGCAACATTGGATACGACGACATTGCCTTCGTCAACAATTCCGTGGTGAATGCCAATGTCAGTGGGCAAACCCTGACACTCCAGCCGACTGCCGGCACCAACACCAAGACGCTGGAAGCCACCAACGGAGGCGAGTTGTACTTCGAGAATTCCACCTGGACCAACACCGGCGGCACCATTACCGCCGGCGCTTCATCGAGCGTAGTGCTGTCGAACACCACCATTAACGGTGGAACTCTGACCACCTCCGGAACCGGCGCCAGCGCAGGCGTGATTTATGGCGAGGACGACTCCGAACTCATTGCTGTAACCACCACCGGGAACCTCAACGTTCCCAACAGCGAGTACATCTATCTTTCGGGAACCATAACCAATAGCGGCACCATTACGCTGAACTCGACCTCGACCTACTCCCAACTGGTGCTTGCAGCCAACACCACGCTATCAGGAGGCGGAACGATCGTAATGGGAGCAGGCGCTCCGTATGGCTACATTGATGGCTCTTCGGGCTTAACCCTGACCAACTCGAACAACACGATTGAAGGCTACGGCAATATTGGAGACGGCGACATCATCTTCATCAACAATTCCGTGGTGAATGCCAATACCAGCGGGGAAACCCTGACGCTCCAGCCGACTGCCGGCACCAACACCAAGACGCTGGAGGCCACCAACGGCGGCGAACTGGAGTTCTACGGTTCCAGTTGGACCAACACCGGTGGCACCATCACCGCTGCGGCCTCATCGACCGTACTGCTGTATGACACAACCATAACTGGCGGAACCCTGACCACCTCCGGCACGGGCTCTACAGCAGGGATCATCCAACTTGAGAACAACGCCGAGCTTGTCGGCCTCACTAACAGCGGAGGCATTCAGGTTCCTAACGGCCAAACCGGCGAGATCTCGGGAACTATTACCAACAGCGGCACGATTACGCTGGAGTCCTCGTCGACCTTCACCACTCTTTACCTGGAGGCGAATTCCACGCTGTCTGGCAAGGGCACGGTGGTGATGGGCGATGGCGCACAGTATACGCAGATCTACGGCATCACCGGCGACACCCTCACCAACTCGGGCAACACCATTGAAGGACAGGGCTCGCTGGGCTTGGGCTATCTCACCTTCAACAATTCCAGCGGCACCGTGGAGGCCAACGTTTCCGGCGGGACCCTGACCATCCAGTCTGACAGCGGCGG
>Ga0187782_10001072_pt1 | contig 19613 bp, 35 predicted proteins | sample 0715_SJ02_MP15_2_FD_132454 | JGI IMG/M metagenome (GOLD analysis project Ga0187782, IMG submission 132454) | Tropical peat soil microbial communities from peatlands in Department of Meta, Colombia - 0715_SJ02_MP15_20_MG | ecosystem: Environmental > Terrestrial > Soil > Wetlands > Peat | place... | reverse complement strand
TGCCGGAACCGACGAGAGTCCCGGCGAATTGATTCTGTATCAAGGACGTACCTTCAAGTCGTATCGCGGTATGGGATCGCTCGGCGCCATGGCTGCGGGAACGGGAGGCAGTGAGCGCTATTTCCAGAATGCGGACGGTGACGCTTCGGTTGCAATCGGGGAGGAGTCAAACCGGCTTGCCAAGTTGGTTCCGGAAGGTATTGAAGGCCGTGTGCCCTATCGCGGTTCTGTCGCGATGATTGTGAATCAGATGGTAGGTGGCGTGAAATCAGGGATGGGATACTGCGGCTGCAGCAGCATCGCGGAATTGCAACAGAAAGCCCGCTTTGTCCGTATCAGCATGGCCGGCCTGCGCGAGAGCCACGTGCACGATGTGGTGATCACCCGGGAAGCGCCCAATTACGCCATCGAGTGAATTGACCACATAAACCAGTCATGAGTTCTCGACCAGTAAGGAAAACCGGATTTTGAATTCCCACCAAAAGCAAACGCTGAAAGCCTGGATTGCTGCCGGCCTGTGGATGGTGCTAATCGCCATCGAGTCGACTCCGTACCTTTCCAGCGCGAACACCTCCCGCATTCTCTATCCGATTCTGCATTTCCTGTTTGGAATGGATCCGCTTCGATTTGTGGCCTGGCATCACTACATCCGAAAGGCCGGCCATTTCATTGGTTACTTCACACTGAGTGTCTTGCTGTTTCGTGCCTGGCGCGCGACGTTGCCGTCAACTTCTGTGTGGACACTGCGCTGGGCGGCTATAGCTTTCTTCATGTCCGCATTCGTGGGCAGCATGGACGAGTGGCACCAAACATTTCTTCCTTCTCGAACGGGCCTGGTAAGTGACGCGGTTCTGGACAGCTTCGCGGCACTCGTCGCTCAGATCGTGATTTTCTTAATGCTGTCGCTCCGCCGCTCGAGAATCCGTCAGGAGGAAGCTCTACCCGTTGGCCGGAGCGGCTGATCCGCCGTCAATACATGGCGTCGTACTTGGTTACTTCCCAGGTGCCATCTTTGTTCTCCAGCGTAACGGAGAACAATTCCTTGTAGGTGGCAGGATCATTGGGGTTGGTGTAGCGTTTGCCCCGATAGTGCAGGATGCGCAGAGGTGGTGTATCTTCCCAATCAACCAGCTTCCACGAGACCAGCGGATGACTTGCCTCTGACTCGCAGATGAACTTAGCGTATTTCTTGCGATAATCCTTCTCCCACCGCGCCAGGACCTGTTGGCACTGCCCGTCTCTCATGGCGTCGAGATACTTGGCTGCGAGGTGCTCCGATGTGCGATCCCGCAAGGGATTGAGGGAGATCGACGTGGGAACACCAGAAAGCGGATCGCGATCTTCGGAACGAGCCAGCACTGGACCCTGCTGGTTCAGCCAGATGAGATAGCCGAAAAACATAAGCAGGAGCACGATTCCGGCCCCGGCGGCAATCGCCAGCTGTTTGCGCGACACCATCTTGCAGCCAGTTTAGCGGGATGGTAGTGGTTCGCTAGATTACGGTCGTGACCAACGGCGGGACATGTACGGAAGGGGGAAAAGAAGGAGTTACTAGATAAATTAGCCAGGAGTCAGCAGAACGGCGTTTGACTGACTCCCGGTTACTGACTCCTGACTACTCAGATTTGCCTTCAGCCGCGGCACCAGGGGCGGGATGCTCGACGTTCTGCTCGGCTTCTTCCATCGCCTTCTTGGCCTCTGCCGCGCGCTTGGCGCGGGTTTCGGCGCGTTTCTGGCGTTTCTCGTCCAGCACTTTTTCGCTGCCCAGCAGCTCGATGAACGCCTTATCGGCGCCATCACCTTTTTGCCAGGCGGTACGGACAATGCGCAGATAACCGCCATTGCGGTCGCCGAACCGAGGTGCGATGGTATCAAACAGCTTGTCAACGGCGGCGCTGGTCATGAGGTAAGCGTACGCTTGCCGGCGTGCGGATAAGTCCCCGCGCTTGCCCAGCGTGATCATTTTCTCGACCTGCGGCCGCATGGCTTTAGCCTTGGGCACAGTCGTTTCGATTCGTTCTTCGAGAATCAGTGACGTGACCAGGTTCCGCAGCAGAGAACGGCGATGTGCGGTATTACGGCCCAGTTTCCAGCCTGCTACTTTGTGACGCATGACAGCCTCGGTTTCGAGTTTCGAGTTTCAAGTTTCCAGTTCGAGCAGAATTTAACTCGAAACTGGAAACAAGAAACTTGAAACTGCCTTTTACAGTTCATTATCCGGCCCGTAAGCGGATGCCGGAAGAATCTGGTTAGAGGTTGGGCCGGGTACGGCGTTTCCCTGCTCGTCAATCTTCATTCCCAGGCTCAAGCCCATAGTCCCAAGTATCTCTTTAATCTCGTTCAACGACTTGCGGCCGAAATTCTTGGTCTTCAGCATTTCAGCTTCGGTCTTCTGCACGAGTTCGCCAATGGTCTGGATATTCGCGTTCTTCAGGCAGTTGTAGCTGCGAACCGAAAGCTCCAGCTCCTCCACCGAGCGATTGAGATTTTCGTTCCGGATTTCGGGCTTGCGCTCTTCGGCCGAGGTTGCAGTCTCGATGTCCTCTTCGAAGTTGATGAAGATGTTCATGTGGTCCTTCAGCAGCTTGGCCGCCAGACCGATGGAATCAGCTGGAGTGATCGAACCGTTCGTCCACACCTCGAGAGTCAGCTTGTCATAGTCGGTGATCTGGCCGAGCCGTGCGGCTTCCACGGTGTAGTTGCACTTGCGCACCGGCGAATGCACGGAATCAATCGGGATGAAGCCGATGCCGAGATCCTCGTCGAAATTCTTATCGGCGGAAACATAGCCACGGCCGCGCTTGAGGCGCATTTCCATATCCAGCTTGCCGCCTTCGCTGACGGTGGCGATGTAAACATCCTTGTCTAGAACTTCCACATCGGCGTCAGCCTCGATCATTCCCGACGTGACCACGCCCGGCTGATCGGCGCGCAGGTAAATGGCTTTTGGCGCATCACCGCTCAACTTGAAAGGAATTTGTTTGAGGTTGAGGATGATGTCGGTCGCGTCCTCCACCACTCCCGGAATCGACTGGAATTCGTGTAGCACACCTTCGATCTTTACAGCGGTGACGGCGGCGCCTTCGATGGAGCTGAGGAGCACGCGGCGAAGGGCGTTGCCGATGGTGGTGCCGAAACCGCGTTCAAACGGTTGGGCCCAGAAAATGCCGTACTTGTCAGTGAGGGTTGCGGTGTCAACCGCAAGCCGTTTTGGTTTTTGAAAACCCTTCCAAAGCATTTTTGTTCTCTCCTTCGGCCATGTGGCTCAAGCTTGGCTCTCCAGATAGGTCCAAATCTGGATCAGGCGCCAAGCCAGGCTGATCTGGCTCGAAAAGCGGACCGAAATAACCAACATTGGTCGTCCGTCCTTAGTCCTTTGGGGCTCTTGCGAACGACCAGCGACGAACGACCTACGACCAAACTCATTTGCTATAAAGTTCCACGATCAACTGTTCATTCACCGGCAGCTGAATTTCCTCGCGCTTAGGCAACGAGACCACGCGTCCCTTGAAGTTGTCGCGATCGATTTCCAGCCAAGTCGGCGCGTTCTGGTGGCTGGCAAATTCCTTGGCCTGCTCCAGAATCGGCAGCTTACGGCTGCCCTCGCGGATTGCGATCTCCTCGCCAACGCTCACCTGGTACGAGGGAATATTGACCTTGCGGCCATCTACCTGTACGTGTCCGTGGCGAACTAATTGCCGCGCCTGACGGCGCGAAACGCCAAAACCGAGACGATAGACCACATTGTCCAGGCGACGCTCCAGCTGCTGCAAAAGCATGGCGCCGGTGACGCCCCGGGTTCTCGCTGCGTTCTCGAAATAGTTTCGGAATTGCGCTTCCTGGGTGAAGTAAATACGTTTTGTCTTCTGTTTCTCGCGGAGCTGCAGGCCGTAGCCGACAACTTTGGTCTTACGGTCCTTGCCGTGCTGACCGGGAGCGAAGTTACGCTTCTCGATGGGACATTTATCGCTGAAGCATTTCGCGCCTTTGAGGAACAGCTTCATGCCCTCGCGGCGGCAGAGACGACAGACAGGATTAGTGTAACGTGCCAATTTTCTTCTCCTTTTGATGACCGGTTTACAGGTTTGGCTTCACCCTTCATTCCCGGACGCTAAAACAGTCCAGCAGTCATGCGGCATGCGATTCGGCGACGCTGATGTGGCCGCCTTCGGAATCCCGCAACTGCGCCAGCATCCCGCCGAAATCCTGCTTCTTCGGAGGCATCGGGAATTCCACTCCCTTTGCTTTCACCTCCTCATAGAATTTCTGGAGATCCTGGACATTAAATCCAATTTCCACCTTACCCGGCGGATTCTTTTCAGAAGCAGGATGCAAGGCCAGCGTAATTTCACCGGTTGAAAACTCGCTCCAACCGGGCGAGTGAAACTTCAATGTCTGCCCCATCACGTCCCGGTGAAACCTGACTGCACGATCCATGTCACCCACAAACTCGATGACGTAACTCAACTTGGCCGACATCGCATCGCTCCTCGCGCCTATACCCTTCGTCGTTTTGGCGGACGACATCCGTTGTGCGGAATCGGGGTAGCGTCCTTTATGCTTCGTACCTCAATGCCGGCGGCGGCCAGGGCGCGGATTGCCGACTCGCGCCCCGAACCCGGTCCACTTACGCGCACTTCAACGCTGCGCACTCCGTGATCGCGGGCCATGTTGGCTGCGTTCATCGCCGCTTGCTGTGCCGCAAAAGGCGTTCCCTTACGCGATCCCCGGAACCCCAGCGCCCCCGAACTCTTCCAGGAAAGCACGTTCCCCGCCGGATCGGTAATAGTCACAATCGTGTTGTTAAAAGACGCTTGAATATGAGCCACGCCATGGGAGACGTGCTTGCGCTCTTTCTTCTTGAAGGTCTTCTTCTTGCTTTTTTTTTCTGGCGCGGCTGCCGCGCCTCCTGCTGCTGCCGGTTTTGCCATAAATTGTCTCGTCGTTGGTCGTTGGTCTTTCGTCGTTCGCCATCACAGCCGAGGACCAACGACGAAGGACGAACGTCGGATTTATGTTTTCGCCGTCGACTTCTTCTTGATTGCCACAGTTCCCTTGCGTGGTCCTTTGCGGGTGCGCGCATTGGTGTGGGTGCGCTGTCCGCGAACCGGCAAATTGCGGCGATGGCGATATCCGCGATAGGAGCCGATTTCGATAAGGCGTTTGATGTTCATCTGAACATCCTTCCGCAAGTCGCCTTCGACCATGCCTTCGCCTTCGATGACCTGGCGGATGCGGTTCACCTCGTCCTCGCCGAGATCCTGAACTTTCTTCATCGGATCCACTTTGGCTTCATCCAGAATGCGAGCCGATCGCGGGTTGCCAATACCGTAGATATAGGTCAGCGCGATAAACACGTGCTTGTTACGTGGAAGATCGACGCCTGCAATACGTGCCATGCTTCTCCTCGTTGCCGCCGATAACGCCGTCGTTACTATCCCTGACGCTGTTTATGCTTCGAATTTTCGCAGATCACCCGGACCACGCCTTTGCGGTGGATGATCTTGCACTTGTCACAAATTTTCTTAACCGATGCTCGTACTTTCATACCTTACTCGCCTTCTTGGAGATCCTTCGCTTCGCTCAGGATGGCGCCGCAAGGCTCAGACGCCTTGCAAACGGCGTCATTTATAGCGGTACACAATCCTTCCGCGATTCAAATCGTAGGGCGAAAGCTCGACCGCGACCTTGTCTCCCGGTAAGATACGGATGAAATTCTTGCGCATCTTTCCGGAAACGTGTGCCAGCACCTGATGTTTGTTTTCCAGTTCAACCCGGAACATGGCATTGGGCAGCGGTTCCAACACCGTTGCCATGACCTCAATCGCGTCCTCTTTGCTCATTTACTCCTTAATTCGTCCTTGGTCGTTCGTCATTGGCCATTCTGTGGTAATCCATGAGCTTGCCAACGACCAACGACGTACGACTAGCTCCGTTCACTGTGTCAAAATCAGCGGCCCATTCTTGGTTACAGCGACGCAGTGCTCAAAATGAGCACTGTAACTGCCATCGGTAGTGACCGCAGTCCACTTGTCGTCCAGCACGCGGGCTCCCGGTTTGCCGGAATTGACCATGGGCTCGATGGCCAGGACCATACCTTCCCGCAACCGGGCTCCATGGCCGCGCGTTCCAAAGTTGGGAACCTGGGGCTCTTCATGCAGCTTCGTGCCTATGCCATGGCCTACAAACTCACGCACCACGCTGAAACCGTTGGCTTCGACATATTCCTGCACCGCCGCGCCCACATCGCCAATCGCGTTTCCGATTCGCGCTTGCTCGATTCCTTTGTAGAGCGAAGCTTCAGTAACGTCGAGCAGCTTACGAGTCTCGGGCCTCAGACCATTCACCGGAACGGTAATAGCGGCGTCGCCATAATAGCCGTCCATCACCACGCCGCAATCGATCGAAACGATGTCCCCGGCCTTTAACACTCGCTTTTCGGATGGAATACCGTGAACGATTTCGTCATTTAGCGAGGTGCAGAGCACGCAGGGATAGTCGTAATAGCCCTTAAATGCTGGCTTAGCCCCTAGTTCTTTAATCTTATTCTCGGCCGCACGTTCCAGATCCATGGTAGTAACGCCCGGCGCTACTAAACTGCGCAGATGATCGAGAACTTGCCGAACGATGTGGCCGCTGCGCCGCATCTTTTCAATTTCAGCCGCCGATTTGCAAACAATTGCCATTCCTCAGCAGCCGCCAGCGTGATTTTCAATCACTTGAAAAATCTGCTTTGAGACCTCGTCCGCCGCTGCGTTTCCATCAACTGAAACCAGCCGGCCCTTGTCCTGATAATAGTCCGCCACTGGGCGGGTCTGCTGTTCATAGGCCAGCATACGTTCCCGAATCACTTCTTCGCGATCGTCGTTGCGGATGACCAGCTTGGAACCATCGATGTCACAAAGTTCATCGACACGCGGTGGCTGAAGATGGACGTTGTAAATCCGACCACAGACAGGACAGGTCCTGCGCCCGGTAAGCCGCAGTATCAACTCATTATAGTCGACGTCAATGCGGATCACAATTGGCAGGCACTTTCCTTGCTTTGACTTTTCAAAGAACTCGTGTTCCAGGAAGGCGTCCAGCCATCCTGCTTGTGCTGCGGTTCGCGGAAACCCGTCCAGGATGAAACCCGGCTCGCAATCGGCTTCTCGCAACCGCTGCGCCACCATATCGTAAAGCAGTTCATCAGGCACGAGTTCGCCGCGTGCCATGATGTCTTTCGCTATAAGTCCCAAGCCGGTGGCATTTTTTACATGCTGCCGGAGCAAATCCCCAGTTGAGATTTGCGGGATTCCGTAATGTTCCGCAATTCGTTTGGCTTGAGTGCCTTTACCTGCACCCGGCGGGCCGAGCAAAATGACTGGCCCGATGCTGCCCGAGATTTCCTCGGCCATGCGAGACGGCCTCGTTTCTCCCACCCCAGTTCACTCGGCCGAAACCGAGGTTACAGTAACTCAACTCCTGCCGGCGACGGCGAAATGCCGATGCTACACTAAGCCCAGGTACGACGCCCGCGAATCCGCCCGCTGCGTGGCGTGAACCCGTCGTAGTGCCGCATGATCAACTGCGCTTCAATCTGGGTCACCGTGTCCATCGCCACGCCGACCACGATTAGCAGGGAAGTACCGCCAAAGTAAAACGTCACGTGCAGGCCCTGGGTCACCCAAGTGGGAAGTCGCTCGAAGAAGCCTCCCACCGGGCCCCACAGGTGATTCAGGTGGATTCCCGCGATCATCCACTCCGGTATGAAAGAAATGATGATCAGATAGAGCCCGCCGACCAGGGTGATGCGAGTCAGGATTTCATTAATATGGTCGGCCGTGCGCTTCCCTGGCCGGATGCCGGGAATGAATCCGCCATACTTCCGCATGTTATCCGCAACCTCATTGGGGTTGAAGACGATGGATACGTAAAAGTAAGCGAAGAATATGATTCCTACAGCGTAGAGAAGCGTGTAAAGCGGTTCGCCCCAGCCTAAGGCGCGAATCAGATCGCCAAAATAGCGATTGTTGCGCAGGCCTTGAAATACCATTTGCGGCATGGTCAGAATGGACGAAGCGAAGATCACCGGCATCACGCCGCCTGCATTCACGCGTAAAGGCAGGTGCGTGGATTGACCGCCCATCACCTTGCGTCCAACGACGCGTTTTGCGTATTGCACGGGGATGCGCCGCTCGCTGCGTTCCACGTAGACGATGAAGGCCACCACTAAAATCATCATGCCGACCAGCAGAATCATGGCGGGTGCCGTAAACGCGCCCCACGTGTCCGTGCGGACCTTGTCGATCAGATCGGCGACCCCGCGTGGCAGGCCTACCACGATGCCGGCAAAGATCAGCAGCGACATGCCGTTCCCCACACCGCGTTCGGTGATCTGCTCACCCAGCCACATGATGAAAGCGCTGCCGGTGGTCAGGGTCAGCATAGTCATTAACAGGAAGCCAACGCCAGGATTGACCACGAAATCACCCGACTTCTCCAAGCTGATGGCGATACCCAACGATTGCACCGCGCTCAGCACCACGGTCAAATAACGCGTCCACTGGGTGATCTTCTTGCGGCCAAGTTCACCCTCTTTCTGCAGTTTTGCCAGCGGCTCATAAACCACCGTCAATAGTTGAAGGATGATGGACGCGGTGATGTAGGGCATAATGCCCAGGGCGAAGATGGTCAGGCGGCGAAGTTGGCCGCCGGAAAATAAATCCACGAAGCCCAGGAATGTGCCGCGATTTTGTTCAAAGAATTGCTGCAGCCGGTCGGCGTTCACCCCTGGAGTCGGAATGTGGCCGCCCAAGCGGTATACGGCCAGCAGGCCCAGCGTAAACAGAATGCGCCGCCGCAGATCAGGAATACGAAATATATTTGCAAACTTCTCTAGCATTCCTGCAAAACCTCAAATTTGCCGCCGGCTTTGGTAATTTTCTCTTGCGCCGACTTGGAAAACTTATGGGCATGGACGATGAGCGCGGTCGAAAGCTCGCCGTCCCCTAAAATCTTGACCGGACGCTTGCTGCTGATCACCCCGGCTTTACGCAGCACCTCAGGCGTAATCGTTGTCTCGCCCAGGCTGGCAAGCCTCTCCAGATTTACGATGCTGTACTCCTGGCGAAAGATGTTGGTAAATCCGCGCTTGGGCATGCGGCGATGCAACGGCATCTGCCCGCCTTCAAAGCCTCGGATCATGCGCGAACCGCTGCGGGAGCGCTGGCCTTTGTGGCCGCGGGTAGAGGTTTTTCCCATGCCTGAGCCCATGCCGCGGCCAACCCGCTTGCGGTTTTCCGACGCTTTCTTCGGTGCTCGAATATTAGATAAGTTCATAAAACAAACTCTCAGCTTTCAGCTTTCAGCTTTGATTGCACAATCTCGACCAGGTGCGGCACCTTGGCCACCATCCCGCGAATAGCCGGCGTATCCGGCCTTTCAATGACTTGATAAAGCCGGGTAAAACCCAGCCCCTTTACTACCTTCTTCTGCTTCGTGGGCGCACAAATTGCGGAACGCACCCATTTTAGCTGGATCGTTCCGGCACCCGAATTTGACTTCTTTGCAGTCATTGCAAAATCCTCGTTCCCGGCGAGCACGCCGGTACTACAGTTCTTCTTCGGCTTTGCCGCGCAAAGCAGCCACATCCTGCTTCTTCTTCAGCTTCTTGAGGGCGTCAAATGTGGCCTTGATCACATTGTGCGGGTTCGTGGTGCCGATCGACTTGGTGAGAACGTTCTGAACACCGACCGAAGTCATCACTGCACGTACCGCGCCTCCGGCTATAACGCCAGTACCTTCCGCAGCCGGTTTCAAAAGAACCATGCCGGAGCCGAAGCGTCCCAGCACCGAGTGCGGAATCGTGGTTTGCGTCAGATTGACTTTAACCAAATTCTTTTTCGCCGATTCGATCCCTTTGCGGATCGCCTGTGGAACCTCCTTGGCCTTTCCTGATCCATAGCCAACGATGGCGGCACTGGGGTCGCCCACAACCACCAGAGCGGCAAAAGACAGATTTTTCCCGCCCTTCACCACCTTGGTCACGCGGTTGATCGCCACCACCTGATCTTTCAGTTGATAGGCTCCGGCATCTAGCTTCTTTGCTACAGTTGGCATCCGATTCTCTCTAATCTCGTAATTTGGTAACCGGGTAATTGCATAATTTAAGAACTGGAGTTGAGCCGATTTTCAAATTACCAAATTACCCAATTGCTCAATTATTAATTTCCTAGAACTGCAATCCCGCTTCCCGGGCGGCATCCGCCAGGGCCTTCACACGCCCGTGATAAATGTAACCTCCCCGATCGAAAACTACCCTGGTAATTCCTTTTGCTTTGGCGCGTTCGGCAATTGTCTTACCTACGGCTTTCGCAGCGGCAACGTTCCCGCCGATCCGCTTCTCGCCCTTTTTACCCTCCGCGGAATGGGCAGAAACCAAAGTCGCACCGTGAAGATCATCGATTACCTGGACGTAAATATGATTCAACGAGCGATAGATATTCAACCGCGGACGTTCTGCAGTCCCCAGAATCTTTTTGCGGATCCGTTCGTGCACATAACGCCGGTTCGTATTTTTCGAAATCTTGGTAAGCATTGCTTAGTTCCTTCAGCGATCCTTCGCTACGCTCAGTATCATCGCAGCCGGCTCAGTTCTTAGCCTGCCCTGAGCAGCTACGCAGGCCCGCCAGGCGCGATCATTTTGCTCCCGTCTTGCCGACTTTCTTCTTCAGACGTTCGCCCAGGTAGCGCACACCCTTGTTCTTGTACGGATCGGGCGGACGCAAACCGCGCATTTCTGCCGCCACCTGGCCGACCTTTTGCCGGTCAATTCCGCTTATTGTCAAGCGTGTCTGCTTAGGGTCCACAGTGACGTCGATTCCCGAGGGAAGGGGATACTCGATCGGATGCGAATAGCCCAGGCTGAACACCACCGTGCCTTTGCCTTTCATTTCGGCGCGATAGCCGATGCCGACGATCTCCAGTTCCCGCGTCCAACCCTTGGTGACTCCCTCGACTGCGTTATTCACCAATGCTCGAGCCAGTCCATGGAGGGCAGCCTGCGAAGCGTTCTCCCGCAGAGCTACCAGGTGGCCGTCCTGCTGCTCCATGCGAATTCCTCGCGGCATCATGGTTTCTAACTTGCCCTTGGGACCCTGCACGGCCACCGTATTGCCTTCGATCTTCACCGTGACGCCCTTGGGAACTGCGATCGGTTTTTTTCCAATACGTGACATAAACGCTCTCAGCTCTTAGCCGTCAGCTATCAGTTCTTGCTATCGAGAATTCGTTGTTAGCAAAGCTGAGAGCCGATAGCTGCTTTACCATACTTCGCAGAGGACTTCGCCTCCCAGTCCTTCTTTACGCGCCTGACGTCCGGTCATCACGCCGCGAGGCGTAGTCAGAATGTTAATCCCCAGGCCGCCGAGTACGCGCGGAATCTCGCTACGACGTACATAGACACGGCAACCCGGGCGAGACACGCGTGCCACGTTCGAGATCGCTGCCTCGTTATTGCTGTACTTCAAATAGATCCGCAGAATTTTGTGTCCCTCTTCTTCTGCCGGTTTGAAATTCGCGATATAGCCCTCTTCCTTCAGGATACGGGCAATCTCCACCTTCAGCTTGGAAGCGGGCACATCTACTTTCTGGTGGCGCGCACTAATCGCATTGCGAATACGTGCCAGCATGTCTGCGACCGGATCGGTCAACCTCATTGTTTTGCTTCTCCTCGTCACCCGTTTGCTTCGGCGTTTTTTGTTTGTCGAAGAACCTGCCGTGACCTGTTATACAAATTCTCGACGTGGCACGACTAAAGTCGTGCCCTTACCACGACGACTTTGACACTCCCGGAATTTCTCCGCGTAATGCCAACCCCCGAAAGCACAAGCGGCAGATGCCGAACTTGCGGAGGTACGCGCGCGGCCGACCGCAAATCCTGCAGCGATTGTGCTTGCGCGTGGAAAACTTTGGCTTCTTAACATTGCCGGGCTTCACCTTGCTCTCGGCGCCGTCTTTCACTCGTTTTGCTGTAGTTGCCACTAGTTAAGCTCCTAGCTCTTAGCTTCCGGCTTCGAAACTCCAAACCTGAAACTTGAAACTCTTATTAAGCCCGGAACGGCATTCCCAAGTGCCGCAGCAGGGAGCGAGCCTGATCGTCGCTCGCGGCCGTAGTCACAATGGTGACGTTCATACCTTTCAGTTTGTCAACGCGGGCGTAGTCGATCTCCGGAAAAATCAATTGGTCATGCAGTCCCAGCGTATAGTTGCCGCGCCCGTCAAACGATTTGGTGGAAACGCCACGAAAGTCACGCACCCGGGGAAGCACCACGTTCACCAGACGATCAAAAAATTCGTACATGCGATCGCCGCGGAGGGTAACCATCGCTCCAATTGGCTGTCCGGCACGGACCTTGAAGGCGGCTATAGACTTTTTGGCGCGCGTGACCACCGGCTTCTGACCAGTAATCTGAGCAAGCTCGCTCACCGCTGGATCCAACACCTTGGCATTCTGCGTGGCTTCCCCCACCCCCATGTTGACCACGATCTTATGCAGATGCGGCACCGCCATGGGGTTCTTCAGATCAAATTCCTTCATCAGCGTGGGCGCGACTTCCTTGCGGAACCGTTCTTTGAGCCGGGGCGTTTCCTTCGCGCTGTGTCGCGCGGTTTCCGGAGCCCGCTGCTCCTCCTGAGACGCGCCTTTTTTGTCCTTCTTGTCCTTCGCCATTGTCTAGATACCTTCTCGCGAGATCCCTAGCTACGCTCGGGATAACCCCTGCGGTCTCCCGCTGCGCTCACGCCCGCAAACCGCGTTCACTTATCAAGCGTCGTCCCGCACTTCTTGCACACGCGAACCTTACGCTCGCCGCGCACTTCATGACCGATGCGAACCGGCCCGCATGTCGGACACACAAGTTGCACGTTGGAGAGCGAGATGCGGCTTTCCTGCTCGGCAATCCCGCCCTTGACGTTGCGTTGCGGGTTCGGCCGCACGTGTTTCTTCACCATCATGACGTGCTCTACCAGAACTTTGCCGTCGCCCGGAAATACGCGCAGCACGCGCCCTTCCTTGCCTTTGTCCCGGCCAGTGATCACTTTCACCGTGTCATTCCGCCGAATATCGACTCGTTTGTGTGCGGTTGCTGCAGTTGCCATTTCTAAACCTCAGTTCGAGTTTCAGGTCTCCAGTTGATCTTTTCGTGAAACTCGAAACCGGAAAATCAAAGCTTTCTTCAAAGGACTTCTGGTGCCAACGAAACAATCTTCAAAAATTTCTTCTCCCGTAATTCGCGAGCTACGGGGCCGAAGACGCGGGTGCCGACCGGTTCTCCCGCCTCGTTGATCAGCACTGCGGCATTCTGATCAAAGCGAATGTAAGTGCCGTCACGCCGGCGATGCTCTTTACGCGTACGGACGATGACTGCCTTTACGACCTTGCCTTTCTGCACCTGGCCATCCGGGGAAGCTTCTTTGACGCTGGCTGTGACCACGTCTCCCAGACCGGCGTTCAACCCCGTTGCCCCGCCCAGTGGCAGAATCATCTGCAGCTTGCGCGCGCCGGAGTTGTCGGCGACCTCGAGCATGCTTCTCATCATTACGGCCATAATCTCATCTCCCTGTAGCGCCGCCGTCTGGCGGCTGTGCCGGCAAAAAATGCCAGCGCTACGCGGATTCCACTGGTGTTTCCTGAGCCAGGGCAGCTTTGCGAATCACTTCCTTCAGCCGCCAACGCTTCAGCTTGGATAGCGGCCGAGTCTCTTCGAGGCGCACAAAATCGCCCACATGTGCCTGGTTCTTTTCATCGTGAGCGTAGAACTTTTTTGCCTTGGAGACCACACGGCCGTAGAAGCCGTGGCTCTTTTGGCGTACCACTTGCACGATGATGGTTTTTTGCATGCGGCTCGAGACCACTAGCCCAATGACCTCTTTACGCCTGCCTTCGGCCCGGGGCTGACTGTGAGTGCTTGTCTCAGGCATTACTTGCTCTCCGTTTTATTGGCCAGTTCGCGTTCCCGAACAATCGTCTTTACCCGCGCTATGTCCTTGCGTAGGCCGCGGATTTTCTTCAGGCTCTCAGTCTGTCCCATGTTGAGCTGAAATTTCAGCTTGAAAAGCTGATCGTTCAGATCTCGTTCCTGATGACGCAGCTCCTCATCCGTCAGGTTCCGTACTTTGTCCGGTTTCATAGATTCAGTTCCCAGTTCTCAGTTGCTGATGCGTCAGTGAACTGCCGATTCGCGCTTCACAAATGTCGTTCGCAACGGCAATTTGTGCGACGCCAGCCGCATAGCTTCGGAAGCGTCCTGGAGTGTCACACCTTCCATCTCAAACAGAATCTTCCCGGGACGAACCACAGCCACCCAATGGTCGGGAGCGCCTTTGCCTTTCCCCATGCGGGTCTCGGCGGGCTTCTTGGTCACCGGCTTGTCGGGAAACAGGCGAATCTGGATCTTGCCACCACGCTTGATAAAGCGAGTCATAGCCACACGGGCAGCTTCAATCTGTCGGTCCGTAATCCAACCCGGCTCCAGCACCTTGAGGCCGTAATCTCCGAAAGCCAGCTCGCTGCCACGCCACGCTTTCCCAGCCATGCGACCGCGTTGCTGCTTGCGGTACTTAACTTTTTTTGGCATCAACATACATGAACTCTCAATGCAGAATGAAGAATTCAGAAATGCAGAATCTCAATGCTGTTCACTTCCGCATTCTTACTTCTGACTTCCGTGTTCTAAAAAGCTCCCACCGCCTGCTGGCCTGTCTGTCCCTCGCGTTTCTTCTGCGGCAAAATCTCCCCGCGGTAAATCCAGCACTTTACGCCGATGACGCCGTACGTGGTCATGGCTTCGGAGAAACCGTACTCGATATCTGCCCGCAACGTGTGCAGCGGCAGCCGGCCCTGCAGATACCATTCGGAACGGGCAATTTCATTCCCGTTCAGGCGCCCGCTCACGCGAACTTTGATCCCCTTACACCCGAAGCGCAGCGCAGAGTCCACTGCCTTGCGCATGGCGCGCCGGAAACCCACGCGCTTTTCCAATTGCAGCGCGATCGATTCCGCTACCAGTTGCGCATCCAGCTCCGGCTTGTGCACTTCCTGAATGTCGATATAAACTTCGCGTCCCCCCAGGCGTTTTTGCAGGTCCTGCTTCAGCTTATCGATCTCCGCGCCTTTGCGCCCGATAATGATTCCGGGGCGCGCAGTTTTGATAATGACCCGCAGCTTATTGCCTGGGCGCTCGATCTCAATCGAGCTCACGCCCGCCGACTTAAGCTTCTCTTTCAGTTCCTTCTTGAGCCTGACATCGTCGAGCAACTGCTTGTCATAATCCCGTTCGGCAAACCAGCGCGACTTCCACGGCTTGGTGTAGCCGAGGCGAAATCCGTATGGATGAACTTTTTGTCCCATCGTGTCTCCAATAACGTCCTACGTCGTTGGTAGTTAGCAAAGACCTAACTGACCAACTATTTCTTAGCTACGGCAGTCTTCTTCCCCGCAGACTTTTTCCTGGCGGCAGTTCTCTTGGCAGGCGCCTTGCCGCTAGCGCTTTCATCGCCCACAACACTCGCCAAAGCTGCCCCATTCTTGCCCCGCTCCGCCAGTTCAATCTCGATGTGGGCGATCCGCCGCACGTAGCGGTAAGCGCGGCCCATGGGCGCGGGGCGAATTCGCTTCATCCGCGGACCATCGTTAGCTACCGCTCGCTTTATGTAAAGATTGTCCACATCGACATCAACACCCTTTTCAGTACTCAGATAGTTCGCATTCTCGACGGCCGATCGGACTAACTTTTCAATCGTCGGCGCCACTCGCTTCTTGGTGAAAGCCAGCGTATTGAGTGCGTCTTCCACTCGCCGGCCTTTTATCAGATCCAACACCAATCTGGCCTTCTGCGGTGAAACGCGCATGAAGCGTGCTTGGGCTCGAAATTCCATATTCTTCTATCCTCAGCTCTTTGGCGCTGCTGGAGCCGCTGGTGCTGGAGCTGCTCCGGTCGTGCCTGCGGCCGGAACTGGAGCTCCCGGACCACCGGGCACTCCGGCCGGCCGTACCGCTGCCTCAGTGGCTGCCTTCATCGAGTGCGCTTTGAACTGGCGAGTGAAGCTGAACTCACCCAGCTTGTGCCCAACCATATTTTCAGTGATGTACACCGGAATAAATTTCTTGCCGTTATGTACCGCAATGGTGTGCCCCACAAATTCCGGGATGATGGTCGAGCGCCGCGACCACGTGCGCAGCACTTTTTTCTCATTACGCGAGTTCATGGCTTCTATCCGTATTTGCAGGTAGCCATCCACGAACGGCCCTTTTTTCGTTGAACGTGCCATAAATCAGCTCTTAGCTCCTAGCTACTAGCGCCTAGCTACTTGCTTCTCCTGCTCACAATGAACGCATCCGTGCGCTTATTGTTGCGAGTCTTGTAACCACGGGTCGGCTGTCCCCACGGAGTTACCGGATGACGTCCGCCGGAAGTTTTACCCTCGCCGCCGCCATGCGGATGATCCACCGGATTCATTGAAACACCGCGATTATGGGGACGCCTGCCCAACCAGCGTGAGCGGCCGGCTTTTCCGATGGTCACGTTCTCGTGATCCAGATTGCCGACCTGCCCAATTGTCGCCAGACACTCCTGTGCGACCTTGCGGGTTTCGCCGGAAGGCAGTTTCACCAGCGCATAGTCGCCTTCCTTTGCGACCAGCTGTGCTGCACCTCCCGCCGAACGCACCATTTGCGCGCCCTTGCCCGGCTTCAGCTCGATATTGTGAATCGTCGTACCGGGTGGAATGTTGCGCAGCGGCAGTGCGTTACCGACCAGGATGTCAGCCTCCGGCCCACTCACCACCTTTTGTCCAACTTTCAAACCGTCGGGCTGCAGGATGTAACGCTTCTCGCCGTCCGCGTACGCCAGCAGTGCGATTCGCGCGGAGCGGTTCGGGTCATACTCGATTGAAATTACGCTCGCCGGGATTCCAGTCTTATCGCGTTTGAAATCTATGACCCGCAGCTTGCGCTTGTGTCCACCACCACGAAACCAGCTGGTGATATCGCCCGCGTTGCGCCGTCCGCCAGTCCGCTGCTTCGGCTCAGTCAGCGGCTTGTGCGGCTTTGTGCTGGTGATGTCATCGTTAACCAGCGTGGTCCGGAAGCGCAGCGTCTGGGTCGTCGGTCTGTAAGTCTTAATTGGCATAAAAGTTCTCGAAAGAAAAATCTTTCGTTGTCACAAATTCTGCGCGTACTCCGGCATCTTCTCGCCGGATTTCAATCGTACGTACGCTTTTTTCCAGTCGGGACGATATCCGGCAAATTTCCCTCGCCGGCGTTCCTTGCCCGGATAATTGGCGGTTCGTACCGAATCTACTTTTACCTTGAAAATACTCTGCACCGCTTCCTTGATTTCAGTTTTTGTGGCCCTGGGCGCTACCTGGAAAACCAAAGTGTTCTGGTTCTCCTTAATGGCCAGCCCCTTCTCGGTAATCACTGGACGCCGCAGAATCTGGTACGCCGATCTCATCAGGCCACCTCCGCAGCTTTTTCGTGCTTAGCTCGGCGACGCGGTGCGCGGCTTGCCTTCTTTGCCTCACTCTCTTCCACGGCCTGGCGCTGCCGCTTGGGGAGCGAGTTCTTCAACGATAGCTGCAGCTTTTCGATCGCGGGTTGCGTGAAAATCGCTCGGTCGTATCGCAGCAAATGGTACGGGTGAACCTCGTTGCCAGCGACTAACTCACTGCCATCCAGGTTGCGCTAACTCAACACCAGATTACGATTGCCATGCTTCGGTACTTCGATCAGCAAAGCGGTCCCATCGACCTTCAGCTTATCCAACGCCTCGCGGAACGCTTTGGTTTTCACTTCCTTCAAATCAAACGCGTTCACCACAACTAATTTGCCATCCGCAAACTTGGCCGCCAGTGCCGATCGCAGAGCACCCAGTAATTTCTTGCGCGGGAACGAATATTCATACGAGCGCGGTTGCGGTCCATGCACTGTGCCCCCGTGCCGCCAAAGTGGAGAACGAATCGAGCCGATTCGCGCGCGGCCTGTGCCTTTTTGCCGCCAAAGCTTCTTGCCCGAACCGGACACTTGCCAGCGCGCTTTGGTCGCGTGAGTGCCGGCGCGCTGCGCAGCCCGGTATTGTTTTACGGCTTCCCAAAGCAGGTCTTCGTTCACAGCGCCGAAGATTTCATCGGCGAGTTCGAGTGTTCCGACCTTGGAGCCGCTCAAATCGTGAATATCAATTGTTGCCATATTCTTATATAGGCGCGGGCGTCTCGCCCGTGCACCGTTACGCTTTCTTCGCAGCGCGCTTTGCTGCTTTCAAAGGATCGATGGTGGCCGCGCCGGCAAAGCCGCGCCGCTCTCTCGGCGGTTTCTTGGCTTTCGTGATCACCAGGTAGCCGCCATTTGGTCCCGGAACTCCGCCCTCCACCACCAGCAGATTGTCCTCTTTATCGACTCCCAGCACTCGCAGGTTACGAACCGTGACTCTATCGTGTCCCATGTGGCCGGACATTCGCATTCCTTTGAACACGCGCGACGGAAATGCGGAGGATCCAATCGACCCAGTAATCTGGAACATGGAACCGTGCGACTTGGGCCCGCCGCCAAAGTGGTGACGTTTGACGACGCCCTGAAAACCGCGTCCTTTGCTGACTCCAACCACATCCACGAACTTCTCACCATCGAAAATATCTACCAAAACACGAGCACCCGCTTTGATTCCATCGCCATCGGTTTGCGCTTTTTCCTCTACTTCGATCGGGACCTCGCGCACAAACTTGACCGGCGGAAGATTATGTTTTGCCAGGTGACCTTTGGCGGGCTTGGTCAGCCGCGACTCCTTCACGAACTCGACCAGACCGAGCTGTGCGGCGACATAGCCATCCTTGGCCTGAGTCTTGTGCTGCGTAATTACACAGGGCCCGGCTTGCAGGACAGTCGCGGGATGCACGTCGCCCTTCTCATCAAAGAGCTGCGTCATACCGACTTTCTTGCCTAAGATTCCTGTTACTTTTGCCATTTGCTACTCCACTGCGGCGCGGGCGTACCTATATGAGCTACTTATGTTCCTTGCCAAACGCCTTGATCTCAACGTCCACACCAGCAGGCAGATCAAGCTTCATCAACGCGTCCACTGTCTGCGGCGTGGGCTCGAGAATATCGAGCAGACGCTTGTGAGTGCGAATTTCGAACTGCTCGCGCGACTTCTTGTCCACGTGTGGCGAACGCAATACGCAATACTTGTTTTTCATCGTGGGCAAAGGAATCGGCCCGGCAACCTGCGCTCCGGTACGCTTGGCGGTTTCGACGATCTCGCCCGTGGACTGATCCAGGATGCGGTAATCGTAAGCCTTCAACCGGATGCGGATTTTCTCGTGTGCACTCACGCTTTCACTCTCTAACCCCTTCCGGCGATCCGGAAGGAAAGATCTTGCGGCAAGCTGCAAGCCGCTTTTACCAATTGAGAAGGAAGAAGTCAGAATGCAGAAGTTGTCGTTGTCTTACTTCTGCGCTCTTCCTTCTCACTTCTGCCTTTCCCTATTACTGCACGATCTCGCTGATCGTTCCTGCGCCCACCGTGTGGCCGCCTTCGCGGATCGCGAACCGCAAGCCCTTCTCCATCGCCACCGGC
>Ga0187782_10001071_pt1 | contig 19659 bp, 16 predicted proteins | sample 0715_SJ02_MP15_2_FD_132454 | JGI IMG/M metagenome (GOLD analysis project Ga0187782, IMG submission 132454) | Tropical peat soil microbial communities from peatlands in Department of Meta, Colombia - 0715_SJ02_MP15_20_MG | ecosystem: Environmental > Terrestrial > Soil > Wetlands > Peat | place... | reverse complement strand
CTCTCGTGCCGCCATTGCGTGCCCTCGCTCCCTCTCAGGTTCCCACGGCCCGTTTCAGCTCGCCCCGCGGGCCGTCGACGAGCAGGTCGACGATCCGCTCGTAGTCCTCGGAGGCATTCGAATCCGGGGCAAACTCGAAGATCGTCTTGCCCTGCGCCGGCGCCTCTTTGATCCGTATCGCCTGCCGGATCGGTGGCAAGACGCGATCTCCGAAGTGCGCCTTCAGCGCGTCGATCGAGTCTCGGCAGATGCGCGCCCGCGCATCATAGAACGTCGGTAGGACACCATGAATCTGCACCGGATGGTGCAGAAGCGCATTGACGTTCTTGACGGTCTTGACGACTTGGCGCACCCCGACGAGCGAGAGGAAATCGCACGCGACGGGCACGAGGATACCGTCGGAGGTGGTGAGAGCGTTCTGGTTCATGAGCGAAAGCGACGGCGAACAGTCCAGCAGAACGACGTCGTAGGAATCGAATGCGGGGGACAATCGATCGCGCAAGATGCGGTCGCGATTCTGACGTCCGGCCAGGTAGAGCTCGGCCGCCGCCAGGGTCTCGTTCGCTGCGATCAAATCCAAGTTTGGACGCACGCACACCGCGGCGTCGGCCGGGCGCACGCCCATGACGAGCACGTGATAGAGGGTTTTTTCAGCCTTGGCCCCGAGGGAAACACTGACGTTCCCCTGCGAGTCGGTGTCCACCAGGAGCACCCGAAGACCCCGGGCCGCCAGGCCGGCTGCGAGGCTGACGGAGGTCGTGGTCTTGCCAGTGCCTCCCTTGTGGTTGAAGACGGCGAGCCTCGATGGCGCGTGAATCTGGCGCCTGGCGGTCGGCGCAGTCGGTTCCCCAGGTTGCTCCCCAGGTTTCCCTGGCGAGCGCACGTCGGACGGGCGCGACAGTTCCGGCGTCGGCGCAGCGACGGATCCGGACGCGGACTCGGCCGCGCCCAGCCTCACACCGTCGGCTTCTGCGAGGATCTGCTTGCGGCATTCGTCGGAGCATGCGTGATGCAGCTCGCCGCGGATCCGGACGACCTGGCACACGAGCTCGACACGAAAACGGGTGCGGCAAGCGGCGCAGACGGCGCCTCCCGTCGTCTCGCCGCGAACCGCCCTCCCGTGGCATTCGTGCGAGCAATAGAACGCGAATCCCCCGTCGCGTTCTTCCATCTGGTAGCGGAACTGGACGTCGAACCGCTTCCCGCAAACGCTGCAGCCCTCGGTCATACCCGCCATCGTGGTTTCCAGGTGCCACGACGACGATCCCCGGGCCAAGTTTTGAACGCTCGACGAATGATCCCACGCGATGGCGGGGACCCGTCCCTGCATGACTCACGTGGTCGGGAAGGGCTCGCGCTTTGCGCCTTTCGGGTTGGACGCGTCGGTTCCCCATGCGAACTCGGTCCCTGCCGTGGATTCCACGAACGGACCCCCACGCTCCTCGGGAACCTCCTGGTCGAGAACCTCCTCCTCCTGGTTCTCTCCCGACGTCGCGGATTCGACGAACTCTTCCCCGAGATTTTCGGCGAGATCGTCATCGGAGCGCGGCTGCTCGATGAATCCCGTCGGGGTGTCGTCCCGATCGCTCACGCCGCGCTGGGCCATGAGGTCGGCCGCGTAGTCGGGATCGATGTGTCCTGCGGCGTCGCGACGCCGGACGGCGGGCTGGGTCCGGCGAGCCGCCGCTGCGCGGACGCCCTTCGCCTGGGCCGCAACCGGTCGGCGTTTCGCGCTTCCCGTTCCCGCGCTCTTCGTCGCCTTCTTCTTGACGCCGGCCGCCCGTTTCGCGCCGCGCGCCACTGCGCCTTTCGCGTCGCGCGCTGCGCTGGGCCGCTTCGGAGTCGACTTTGCCGCGGCTCTCGTGGCCTGCGGTCCGCCGCGCGGCTTCGAAACGCCACGCTTCTTCGGAGGGGCCGAGGCGCCTGCACGACGCGCGGGGGCGGCGGGACGGCGCTTTGCTGTCGCGCCTGATGCATTTCTCGTCCTCTTCTTCATCGCCATGATTGCATCCTACGCGCTCCCGGCGCCGCGGATAAGGGGGGTTTGGCGCTCGAGCCTCCGTCGGTCCGCTCGACACGTGCCCGCGGTGGGGAGCTAAGCTCAAGGGTCGTTTCGCTCGGCATCGTGGCAGACCTCGACGCCGGCCTTCTTTGGGACTCTCGACGGCTGGGACGTGCATGCAATTGCCCATTCGCCCTCCACTTCGCCCGATGCTCGCGAAACGCGTCAGCGAGCTGCCCGCCGGCGACGGGTGGATCTTCGAGCCCAAGTGGGACGGATTTCGGGTGCTCGTCTTCCGCGACGGCGACGAGTGGCTTCTGCAAAGTCGCGACGAAAAGAGCTTGAATCGCTACTTCCCCGAGCTCATCCAATCTCTGGCGAAGGCGGTGCCGCCGCGCTGCGTGCTCGACGGCGAAATCGTCGTCGCGCGCGCCGGCGCGCTCGATTTCGAGGCGCTCCAGCTGCGCATCCACCCCGCGGCCTCCCGCGTTGCGCTTCTCGCGAGGGACTGCCCGTCGTCCATCGTCTTCTGGGATCTGCTTTGCCTTGACGAGCTCGACCTGAGAGCTTCGCCCTTCCACGAGCGGCGTACGCGACTCGAGGCGGCCCTCGCGCAAGCGCGACCGCCGGTTCACCTCACGCCTGCCACCACCGAGCGGCCGCTCGCCGAAGACTGGTTTCATCGATTCGAGGGCCCCGGCCTGGACGGTGTGATGGCCAAGGCTTCCGCCGGATTTTACGAGCCGAACGCGCGCGTGATGCTCAAGGTCAAACACGAACGGGAGTGCGATTGTGTCGTTGCCGGCTTCCGGTGGCACAAGAGCGCGGCATCTGGCGAGATTGGCTCTCTTCTGCTCGGGCTGTACGACCGCCAGGGGGCGTTGCAACACGTCGGAGTCTGCGCGAGCTTCGCCATGCCCAAGCGCCGCGAGCTACTCGCCACCCTGACGCCTTACCGCAGCGGTGCGCTGGATCATCACCCCTGGAGCGCCTGGGCACAAGCCGCCCAGGACACGACCGGCTCGTCGGGCCACCGCGTACCCGGCGGGAAAAGCCGCTGGAGCCAAGGCAAGGATCTGTCGTGGGAACCGCTTCGTCCCGAGCTCGTCGCACAGGTCGCCTACGATCATATGCAGGGCATGCGTTTTCGGCACACTGCCCAGTTTCGACGCTGGCGGACCGACAAGGCACCCGCCGAGTGCAGCTACCAGCAGCTCGAGGTGACGCCGCCTCACGAGCTCACGGCGATCTTCGCGCACGTGCGGTGACACGGCTCCCCGCGCAGTCGCGGATTTTTTCTGGGTTCAGGTCAACTGCCGCGCGTAGACGTCCTCGTCGAATCCGACGAGCACGATCTTCCCTGCGTCGACGATAGGCCGCTTGACGAGCTTGCCATCTTTCGAGAGTGCCAGAAGCGCTGCCTGGATCGTCAACGCCGGCAAGCGATCTCTGAACCCGCCCGCGCGGTAGCTCTCTCCCGACGTGTTGAACAGCTTGGCGATCGGCAGCGCCGATCGACGATGGATGTCTTCGAGCTTGGCGAGCCCGATTGGGTGGAGCACGAGGTCGCTCTTCGTGTACGTCAGTCCGTGCGCATCGAGCCAGGCCAGCGCCTTTCGGCACGTGCTGCATTTCGGATACTGATAAACGTGGATCGACATCGCTCACGCCGTCGCGAACGCTAGCCACTCGACGAGCGGCGCCGCCGTCTTGCACGCATCCGTTACCCACTTCGTGAGCGCGCTCTTCGCAGCGAGCCCTTTCGGCAGGTCGGGGAAGGTGACCACCAGACCTTTGCGCTTCAGCAGATGGGCCCTGGAGTGATCGGGATCGTACCCTTTGGGGACCCGTTTCAATTCCTCGTGTGAGCCCGTGACGAAGCCCTTGAACGCCAGCTTCCGGAGGATGCGATCGAGCTCGGCTCCGCTGGAGGACGCCGCAACCGCGGCACGGAAACGCGCGAGCCCCTCCGGCTGCATCATGTAGTGGCCGGCTGCGCCGAACATCTCGGTCGCGCCAGCATGGAAGTAAAGCGCCATGGGCAAGTCGGTGGCCTTGCGGCCGCCGCGCCGGAGGGGAATGTAGCCGCCGATATGCGTCTTGTACGGCGCCTTGTCCTTCGAGAAGCGGACGTCGCGGAAGATGCGAAAGACCTTCGGTTCGTCCAGATCGCAATGGGGATACGCGTGGTCGATCTTCTGCTTCACGTCCGACAGGAGAAGCTTCATCGGCGCGTTCCACCCCTCCTCGAATTCCGCCTTGTGCGCGCTGAACCAGTTCTTCTCGTTGTGTTTTGCGAGCGCCTTGAAGAACCGCCCGTCCGCGTCCGCGAATCCTTCGAATCGGGGCATCAGACCGGCATAGTAGATGCGGGCCCTGGATGGGGGAAGCAAGCCCAACGTCCGAGCTACGGCGCCGAGATTGCGCCAATCTTGCAGACCTACTGCACGACCGGCCCGGCGCGGGCGCGACCCAAGCCCACGCCGCGGTCATAAATTTCTTCACGACAGGAATCGAGTGGTGCTCGTATGGACATTGGCGCCCATTGAGGCCAATCAGCCTGAATCAGCCTGACGAATCCATACAAGCGGTACTAGCCACAAACGTTGGCCAGTTTCCTTAATGGGTCCGGTCATTCCGCATTGGGTGGATTCGTTCATCCACCCAATGATTGGGCACGGGAAGAAATTTCCGCAATCTGGGGGACAGCGGAGGCCGTGCACGAACGAAGCATGGAATGGCTCGTCTCCGGGCGGTGCCGCTCATCGTCTCCGACTCGGCCGTCAGGATCGTCTTTGCCTCGAAACGAAACGTGCCCCCGCACCGACGGGACCGACTCGGCGCCCACATCGCGCCGAGCATAGAGAAAGAAGGGCGAGCATGGCGACAATCGAACTCACCAGGAGTGATCTGGTCGTGCGGTTCCGCGGATGGAACGCGCTGCACGCGTTGCGGCGCAGCCTTCGTATTCCGTTGACACACGTGAAGGCCGTCCGCGCGCGGCCGCGCGAGGGTCACTTCGATCACGCGGTCATCGAGGGCTGGCGCGGTATCGGCACCTACGTGCCGGGGAAGCTCGCGGTCGGTTTGCTTCATCTGCGCAACGGCCCATCGTTTCTCGAGGTGCGCGACCCCGCGCACACGATCGCGGTGGACGTGGAGCACGAGCGGGTGTGGGGTTACCGCGTGAACCACTTGGTCTTGCAGGTGGAGCGCGAGAGCCCCGAGGCCGCCGCGGCTCGAATCGAGCATGCCGTCGACCGCTATCTCGGACGGTCGTCGGGGAGGATCACGCCGGCGCCGCCACCTTCCGACGCGGAGCTGATCCCGCAGGTCGCTTCGATCGCCGTCGGCCGCGCCTGAACCGCCTCCTCGTCCGCCCCGGGGGGGGACCGGAAGCGCGCGGTACTCCAAAACTCGCCCCGGCCCCGCCCGGCTCTCGTTCCGGCTGGAAGGGTCATGGGGGTCGATGGGGTGGCAGCCGCTTGCCCTCGGAGCCATTGCCCGGGAGCTCGAGGGGCAGCGGCGCCCCCTCGACGTGAACTACTGTCCGGGACTCCCGCGGAGCGCCCGAGGAGCGAGTGTCAGCGACGCGTCGGCGAGTCGAGGCGGAGCAAGGCTCGGGCGCGGCCGCACCGCGAACCCGTGCGAATCGCGATCCTTCGCTGCGGAAGATACGATTGCGCGACAAACGCCCTTTGTTGTACAGGTTCGCGGGTTGTCAAATTGAGGAGCCCCACATGGAGCATTCGGGTGACGATTCGAGCAGCGACAGACGTGTGGCATTGAAGGTAATTGTCGCCGTTGGATCGGTTATTTTCGTCGGCGGGGCCGCGGCGCCTTCCGTGGCCGTGGCGCTCGCGCCCGCACTGACGAAATCGGGCGGAGGCGAGAAGTGGATCCGTGTCGCGCGACTATCGGATCTCAAGGAAAATGAGCCGAGACGTGCGGGCGTCATCTCCGACATGACCGATGCGTTCACGCGCTACGCCAAAGAGAATCTCGGCGCCGTGTGGCTTCTTCGCGAAGGGGACCACGTTCGCGCTCTCTCGGTCACGTGCCCTCATTTGGGCTGCGGTGTCGAAAAAAGCGAAAACGGATTCGGTTGTCCATGTCACACTTCGGCCTTCGATATCACCGGTAAGCGCGTCGCAGGACCCGCACCACGCGACATGGATTCTCTTGAAACGCGTATCGTGGGCGATGGCGCCGATCGAATCGTCGAGGTTCAGTTCAAGAAGTTTCGTCAGGGTGTTCCCGAGCGCGAGGAGATCGGATGAGCTGGTTGGATCGACTGGGCGACTGGCTCGACACACGCATCGGATACCGCGAGCTCCTGAAGGAAGCGCTGGAGGAGCCCGTGCCCGGCGGAGCGCGCTGGGCGTACATCTTCGGCAGCGTGCTGGTCGGCTGCATTGCGCTGCAGGCGATCACCGGGTGGGCCATGATGGCCTACTACGCGCCCTCGGCCACGACGGCGTGGGCCAGCGTCGAGCATTTCACGTTTGCGGTCTACGCCGGGTGGCTGGTGCGGGGCCTGCACCACTTCGGTGCCCACGCCATGATCGTGGTCGTCGGTCTGCACGTCCTGCAGGTCGCGCTGTTCGGGGCCTACAAGGCGCCGCGCGAAGTGAACTGGTGGCTGGGATTGGGCCTCTTGGGCATCACGGTGGGATTCGGGCTGACGGGATATCTCTTGCCCTGGGACCAGAAAGGTTACTGGGCGACACGGGTCGCAACCAACATTGCCGGCACCGTTCCGATCGTCGGAAAGACCGTCCAGCGCATCCTCCAGGGGGGACCCGAGTACGGGAGCATGACGCTGACTCGCTTCTACACGCTCCATATCGCCATCCTTCCGGCGTTGCTGGTGGCCCTGTTGGCCGGCCACCTGGTGCTATTTCGCAAGCACGGCGTGACTCCCGGAGCGTCGGCCGATCTGAAGAAGGTCGACACTTTTTTCCCGGTCCAACTTGCCAAGGACGTCGGCGGTGTTCTGCTCATGCTGGCAATCGTCCTTGGTCTCGCGTTGCGCGAGCACGGTGCGCCGCTCGACGCGCCCGCCGACCCGGCGAGCGATTACCCGGCTCGCCCTGAGTGGTATTTTCTATCTCTGTTTCAGATGCTCAAATACTTTCCCGGCCCGCTGGAGGTGGTCGGCTCGATCGTGGTTCCCGGCGTGGCGGGCCTGTACCTCGCTCTTCTGCCCATATGGGACTCGGTGCCCTCACGCGCGCTCGGTCCGCGTCTCCGGTACCTCGCTCCGCTCTTCGCCATAGGCGCAGGCGTCGTGATCCTCACGGCCATCTCGGTGCGAGCCGACGCGCGCGACGTGCCATTCCAGAAGGCGCGGGCGCTCGCGACGCGCCGGGCCGAGGCATCCATCTCCCTGGCCAAGAAGGGCATTCCCCCGGATGGTCCTCTCGCGATGCTACGTCGGGATCCCGAGACGCGTGGAACGGCGCTGTTCCAGGAGCATTGCGCGAGCTGCCATCGTCTGGGCGAGCTGGGTCCCGAGGCTGCGAAGGCGACAGCGCCGGACTTGACCGGGTGGGGGACCCCGCAGTGGGTTCTTGCGATGATGGACAACCCCGACGATCCTCACAAGTTCGGCAGGACACCGTACAAGGGAGAAATGCTGTCTCTCGTCCATCCCCCCACCGATCCGCAGGCAGCCAAAACTTTTCATCCAATGGCAGAACCGAACCGACTCGCCATCGCCACGTTTCTCGGAAACGAGGCCGCCGAGGTGAGCGATCCACAACACGATCCCGCCGGAGCCAAACTCATCTCCGTGGCGTGCACGAGTTGTCACAGGTTCCGGGGGCAGACGGACGACGATGACAGCATCGGACCCGAATTGTCCGGGTGGGGAAGCACGGCATGGGTCCGCGCACAGATTGCCAATCCAGGGACGAACACGACATATCGCGCCGAGGCCCTCAAACCTGAGCGCAAGGGTCACATGCCGCGCTTCGACGAGACGCTCGATGCCGAAGACGTCAATCTGCTCGCCGCTTGGGTTCGAAGCAAGGCGCGCAGCTCCAAATAGGATGTTGGTCGGTGCGCGAGACGCACACCCAACTTTCACGCATTGCTTGCGGAGATAAACTGCGCTACCAAGACGAGCGCTGCCGTCGAACACAGCGATCGCGGTCCCCTGACGTCCCGTTTCCGTTTCCTGTTCGTCGCGCGGACAAGTGTCGTGTGGAATGTTTTCGAATCTCCCAACGTCAAAGGAAAAGCATGATTAACCGGGTGCTCCGTACCGCCTTTCCGCTCACCGCCGCCCTCGCCCTTGCCGGTGGAATCGCTTCGGCCGCTGGACCGGCGACTCCTCTCGGCCAGTGGATGAAAGCGAACATGGGAACCGCGCTCGCCGGGCAGGATTTTGCCACTCTCAAGACCAACTTCGACTTGGTTGCGAGCAAGCCCCCGCCGAGCGGCGACTATCCCCAGTGGGCCACCTTCGCGAAGTCGGGGTCCGCAGCGGCGGCGAAATCGGACGCGGCGGCGGTGAAGGCCGCATGCAAGCAGTGCCATGATACGTACAAGGAGAAGTACAAGAAGGACTTCCCCAACCGCGCGTTTCCCTGAAGCGCGATCCCCGGTGGCGGGGACGTAGTTCAATGCCGGAAGTGGCGGACGCCGGTGAAGACCATCGCCAGTCCGTGCGCATCGGCGGCCGCGATGACCTCGGCGTCACGGACGCTTCCACCGGGCTGAGCAACCGCGACGGTGCCAGCGCGCGCGGCCGTCTCGATTCCATCGGCAAAAGGAAAGAAGGCGTCCGACGCCATGACGCTTCCGCGAGCCTGGTCGCCTGCCTTTTCGCACGCGATCTGCACCGAGACCACGCGCGACATCTGTCCGGCGCCGATGCCGACTGTCACGTCGCCGCGCGCCAGAACGATTGCGTTCGATTTGACGTGCTTGCAGACCCGCCACGCGAGCTCCAGAGATCGAATCTCCTCGGGGGTGGGAGAACGTCGTGTCACCACCCTGCCCTTCGCGACCTCGCCGGCCCCCGTAGCGTCGCGATCCTGAGCCACCAGCCCGCCACCGACGCGCTTGTACGTGAGCGCGGCGTGGTCCGACGGAAGCCAGTCGCGGGTCGCGAGCAACCGCAGGTTCTTCTTCGCTTTCAGGATCTGGAGGGCGGCGGGCGCAAACGACGGGGCGACGACGCACTCCAAGAACGTCTCCGCAAGGAGCTGCGCGGTCGGCTCGTCGACTTCGCGGTTGAGCGCGACGATTCCTCCATAAGCGCTCAGCGCGTCGGCGTCGCGGGCGAGCCTGTAGGCATCAGGGATCGAAGCCGCGGTCGCCACGCCGCACGGATTGGTGTGCTTGACGACCACGGCCGCCGGTCGATCGAACTCCCGAACGGCGTCGAGTGCCGCGTCCGCGTCGACCAGGTTGTTGAAGCTCAGCTCCTTGCCTCCGGCCCCGAGGCTCTCGGCCGCGGCGATCGATCCCGGCGGCGGATGGCGCTCGACGTAGAACGCACCTGCCTGGTGCGGGTTCTCCCCGTATCGCAGTCCGTATGCGCGCTGGAAAGGCAGCACCAGATAGCCGGGGAACCGGATCCGGGCTCCATCGGAGCCCGGGGAACTCTCCGGGCCGCGTGACGAAAGATACCCGGTGATCGCGGCATCGTAGGCGGCCGTGTGGGCGAATGCCTTGGCGGCCAGCGCGGCACGTGTGGCAAGAGTCGTGTCGCCCAGGCGTTGGATCTCCTCGAGGACGACCGGGTAGTCCGCGGGATCACAGACGACCGTCACGCGCTCGTGATTCTTGGCCGCGGATCGAACCATCGACGGCCCACCGATGTCGATATTCTCTATGACTTGGTCGTGAGTCGAGCTTGCGTCGGCGGCGACCCGCTCGAAGGGATACAAGTTGACGACCACGAGGTCGATTTCGCGTCCGCCCAGTCGCTGCAGATCGCCCGCGTCCCGCGCGCCGCGCGACAGGATGCCCCCATGGACTCGAGGGTGGAGCGTCTTGACACGTCCATCCATGACCTCTGGCGAACCCGTGTAGGTCTCGACGGGCTCGACCGAAATCCCCTCCGCCGCGAGCGCCTTCGCCGTTCCACCGCTGGAGAGCCAGTGGACACCGTGCTGTGCCAACGCGCGCGCGAAAGGGATCAAACCCGATTTGTCGGATACGGACGCGAGAGCGGTACGAATCGGCATCGGGCCGGCGGTTAGCCTGCCCTGCCGTTGAGGTCAATGGCCCGCGATCCACCGCAGGATGAGGGGAAATCGCAGACGAAACTCTCGCCGCGAGCCGCGGTCCGGCTCAACCGACTTCGCTCGCTTCGAACGAATACTCGTCGGGCTCTTCGTCGAAGCCGTCCTCGTCGTCGTCACCCATTTCGCTCTTGTCTTCTTCCGGCTCCGCTGCGATGACCGGCAGCCGCCGCTTGCCGATCGGCCCTTCGTCGACGTAATCGCGCAGGTGCATCATGTCGCGCAGCGCAGCCAGCTTCGCCAGCCCCTTGACCTCGACCTGGCGAATCCGCTCTCGCGTCAGGTTCATGATGGCGCCGACTTCCTCGAGGGTCGTGCCCCCGCGATCCGCGATGTCCAGCGCGCACGTCTCGGACATTTCCCACACGTCCAGATCGGGGAAGTTGAGCTTGATAGCACCGGTGCGCGCCGACACGTCCAGATACAGATGGTGCTTGCAGGAAACGAAGGGACACGGACGCTCGCCCCCCGCGCATTCCTCGCGCGTCCCAGGCCGCCGCGCGTCGTCGGTCTCCGGGTAGAGCAGTCGACCGAGCTCGAGCTCTCGCTTGGTCATGCGCTTGACGCTGATGGTCTTGGCGCGGATCGCGCGCTTGCGCCTGGAGCGACGCTGCTCCCGTGTGACGGGAGCGGGTAACTCGCCCGCCCCGGTCTGGAGGGCAAGCGCACCATCCGTCTCGACGTACGCTGGCGTCGTCTGCATCGTGTCCTTCGGATCGTCGTTGGGCTCCATGCTCGGCTCCTCCGGGCGCGTCGGTCGACAAACTGCTCCCGTGCGGTTCGACGCCGGGCTAGAGGCGCCCACATCGAACCGCCCCCCCCGGCTACCTCTCCATGGCTCGCGTTCGGGGTGCTCTTGCCCAATTGGGCGAGAGAGCGCGCGTGCTGCGGCGGGGGTATCGGGGCGAAAGCCGCCGCACGATCGCTTGAATCGCTAAGCACCCTAAAGCACTGGAAAGATCGGGGTCAATCCATCATCTTGCTTTTTTTTGCGCTTTTCCATTATGGAACTCGTTTCGCGCGGTTAGATCGTGGCCGTGACAGTCAATGTCACCGCCTCTCGCCACCCTGTCGCTTTGGGCATCGCCACCGCGGGTATGCTCAACCGCTCGTTCGAAGGCGTTCCCGGGCCCGCCGTCGACGCCGGGCGGCCCTGCGGGGGCGCGCCTTGCGACGCCCGTCCCCAGCGGCCTATGTTCGGGGCGCCGTACGCATGCTGGAGCGCCGCGACCCACGCCAACCGGTCACACGAGACGTTGCAGCACGCGGCGCTCGCATTCGGTTCGTCGAAGCAGGAGGCGGACCTCCCCTGGTGCTGGTACACGACTACCTGGCGAGCCGCGTCGCGTGGGACGACGTGCTCCCTCGCCTTTCGGAGCGGTTCCGGGTCATCGCGCCCGATCTGCCGGGCTTCGGCGAGAGCGAGAAGCCGCCGCCGAACAAGTACCGGTACGACTTCGACGCTTTCTCGGAGTCGCTGGTAGATCTCTGTGCCGCAGTCGGGCTCGTGCGCGTCTCGCTGTGCGGGCATGCCATGGGGGGGGCCGTGGCCTTGAGAGTTGCCGCATCGCACGCCCATCTCGTCGACAAGCTCGTTCTCGTGAACCCCCTCGTGTATCCGCCCAGATTGGATCCACTCTCGCGCGTCGCCGCCGTTCCCGTGCTCGGACCGGTCGTCTTCAAACAACTGTTCGGGCGCGCCCTCTTCCGGAGTCGATTTCTCACACGGGCCCACGGTCCCAACGAAGCTCCCGTTCGGCGGATCGATCACCTGTTCGAATTCTTCGATTCCCCGGCCGCTCGGGAGGCGGCGTTCGCGACGATGCGAGCCATGCTCGACACGCGTCCCCTCACCGCAACGGTCCCCCGGGTGACCACACCCGCGCTCGTCGCCTGGGGACGCACGAACCGCAGCTCGCCGGTCGAGCACGGGCGACGACTGGCCCGTGAGCTCCGTGGCGCGCGTTTCGACGTCTTCGATTGCGGCGCCTCCCCGGCGGAAGAGTGTCCCGCTGCGTTTGCGGCCGCAGTGACCGCATTTTTGACCGACGGAGAGAGCGCCTGACGCGATGCACGCGAGAGTCTGGAGTCGTTTGCGGAGGAGCCCGTCGGCCACTGCGGGAGGCGCGTTGGTCCTCGCTCTCGTCACGTTTGCCGTCGTCGGACCCATGGTCGCGCGCCACGGACCCCTCGAAAGCGACTTTGTCCACGGCATCACGGATCGGCAAACGCCCATCGGACCGTGCGCTGCGTTCCCTCTCGGCGCCGATCGCCTCTTTCGCGACGTCTTCGCTCGCCTGGCGTGGGGCGCGCGCTTCTCGCTGGTCGTGGCGGTGACGTCGACGACGATCGCCATCCTCCTCGGTTCGCTCGTCGGGGTCGTGGCCGGCTGGGTCGAGGGCGTCGGGACGGTCGTGCCCTGGCCACTATTCGTCGGTGCCATGGCGATTGCAAGCGCAGCGGCGTTGGGGAGGCCGTTGATCGCGTGGGCGGTGGCCATTGCGATCGTGTTGCTCGTCGCGTCTGGCCGAACGAGAGGCCCGCGAATCGACCTGGACGGATGGTTGATGCGTTTGGTCGACGTGATGCTGGCCTTTCCGTTTCTTCTCCTCATTCTGGCCATCGGAGCCGCGTTCGAGCGGACGACTGCGGCCACTGTGATCTTGACGTTGGGCGCGACCGGATGGCTGGGAATCGCCCGCATGTTGCGCGCCAAGACCTTGCAGGTTCGATCACTCGACTACGTCGAGGCATCGCGCGCCCTGGGCCAGTCGAACTTCGCGCTGATTGTCCGGCACGTATTACCCAACGTCAGCGGAACGCTCATCGTCAGTGCAACGGTGCAGGTCGCGCAGATGATCGTGGCCGAAAGCGTCCTCGGCTACCTGGGGGTCGGAATCTCGCCGCCGACACCGACCTGGGGTCGCATGCTGCTCGAAGGCCAGGAGGATCTCACGTCGGCGCCATGGCTCGTGGTGGCGCCGGCGGCAGCGATCGTTCTCGCCGTCTGGGCTTTCAACATGGTTGGCGACGGCCTGCGCGATGCCCTCGATCCGGCCGCGGAGGTTTGATGCCTTGGCGGGCGTGTGCGCCGTCTGCGCCGTGTCGGCGCTCGGCTCGCTCCCGCTGGGCTGCAACCAGGCCGCGCCGGCGCCCATTCCCGGCGATTCGAACGAGGACGCGCCTGCGCGCCGCGGTGGCATACTCCACCTCGCGTCGTTCCAAGACATCCGCAATCTCGATCCCGCCGGACCGAGCGACGGTCTGTCCGCCGAACCTCAGCACCTGCTCTTCGCGGGTCTCGTCGACTTCGACGATCGGGGGTATCTCGTGGCGGATCTCGCGGACCACTGGGAGATCGCGGACGGAGGGCGAACGTACCGCTTCGTCCTTCGGCAGGGCGTCACGATGCACGACGGCTCGGAGCTCGTCGCCGACGACGTCAAACGTTCGGTCGAGCGGGCGTTGCACCGAACGACGCCGAACCCCAACGCGAGCTACTTCGCTGGAATCACGGGGTACCGAGCATTTGCCTCCGATCTGACCGACCACTTGGCGGGCGTGTCGGTCGAAGGGCGGTACATCGTCTCGTTTCATCTGGACGAGCCGGACGCGACGTTCCTGCCGATGATGACGATGCACACGCTGCGGCCCGTATGCCGGTCCGCCGGGGACCGTTACAGGGACGACTGGACGCCCTGCGGCGCAGGCCCCTTCAAGTTTGCCGAGTGGCAACCGGGCACTCTTCTTCGCCTCGTCCGCCACGACGCCTATTTCCGACCCGGTCTGCCATTTCTGGACGGCGTCGAATGGTCATTCAACATGCAGCTCGTCGCGCAGCGCTTTCGCTTCTCGGAAGGAGAGCTCGACGTTCTGCGCGATCTCACGCAGTCCGACCAGCGACGGTTCGCGGCCGACGCTCGTTGGAAACGCTTGGCGGGCGTCGACGCGGACAAGCGAGTCTACGGCGAGTCGATGAATACCCGAATGGCCCCGTTCGACAACGTCGAGGTCCGACGTGCCGTCGCCGCTGCGATCGATCGCGAACACTATCGTCTTCTCGCGCCCGGATACATGACGGTTCTCACCCAGCTGATCCCGCCCGGCGTCCCCGGCTACGATGCGAACGTCGCGGGTCAACGGTACGATTACGCGGCCGCGCTCGAGCACATGCGCAAGGCCGGCTACCCCTACGATCCGGCGACGGGTCAGGGAGGCTGGCCGACGCCAATCGTCTACCCCCTGTACGATCGAGGCCTTCTGGTCTTCACCGCGCAGCTCCTGCAGGAGCAGCTTGCGCGAATCGGACTTCGCATCGAGCTCCGACTCATGAGCTGGCAAGCATTCCTGACGCTGCAAGAGCGGCCTGGCGCAGCCGCGCTGTCGCAGGGCGCCTGGGAAATGGATTACCCCGATCCGAGCTCGTTCTTCGATCCATTGTTCACGACCGGCGCGATTCCGGAGGCCGGTCACAACGTCGCGTTTTACTCGAACGGCAGGGTCGATCATCTCGTCGCAGAGGCCCATCGCGAGCTCGATCCGGAGCGGAGGCGCGACCTTTACCGCGAAGCCGACACCATCCTGTGCGACGAGGCTCCGTGGGCGTTCGCCTACGGTTATCACCGCTTCTACGTGCGTCAGCCGTACGTTCGCGACCTGACGCCGCACCCTGTCTGGCCGCTCGAGGCCACGCGCGCCTGGATCGACCGGGTGTCTGACGCCGGATTCGCTCGCTTGCTGCGCGGAGCGATCCGATGACCTACCTGGCGCGCCGGCTCGGATGGAGCATCATCACCGCCTGGACGGTCGTCTCGATCACGTTTGCGCTGAACGAGCTTCTGCCCGGCGACCCGGCCCGCATGGTCGCGGGCCTGCAAGCGCGACCCGCAGACGTGGCGCGCATCCGCGATCGACTCGGCCTCGATAAGCCGCCCATTGTCCGTTATGCGCGTTTCTGGCAACGCCTCGTCCACCTCGGGCGTCGACCGATCGACCGCTCGGACCCCGCCCACGCGACGTGCGCGATCGTGGTGGCCGTCGGTCCGCGGGCATTGCATGTCGACTTCGGGAAGAGCTTCCAGATGGGGCTCCCGGTCGTCGACCTCGTCTCCACGAGGCTGCCACGCACCGTCGCGCTGGGGCTCGCCGCCGTCGCGGTACAGCTCGTACTTGGAGCCTCGATTGGAACGGCGGCGGCGCTGCGACCGGGTTCCGCCGTGGATCGACTGCTGGTAGGAGCCAGTCTGCTGGGCGTCAGCGCGCCGACGTTCCTGATTGCAATCGTACTCCAAACGCTCTTTGCCCGCGGTCTGCGTTGGCTTCCGTTCGACGGGTTCGGGGCAACACTCGGCGAGCACGCGCGATGCCTCGTTCTGCCGGCGCTGACGCTCGGCATTTACGGCGCCGCTTACTACACGCGACTGATCCGTGACGAGATGCTCGTGCTCATGAGGCTCGATTGGATACGTACGGCGCGCGCCAAAGGTGCGCCCGTCTGGCGCGTCGTGATCGTTCACGCATTCAGGAACGCGCTGGTACCGATCCTGACGGCTGCCGGGCTCGACCTGGGGGCGTTGCTCGGCGGCGCCGTCGTCACCGAGACCGTGTTTCGCTGGCCGGGTCTCGGTGAGTTGAGCGTGCGCGCGGCGCTCGACCGAGACGGACCCGTGCTTTGCGCCTCCGTGATTGCAGCGTCCCTCGCCGTGGTCGCGACCAACTTGGCGGTCGACCTCGCGTACTCGCGCCTCGATCCACGGATCATCGCCCGCCGAGCACGCGACAGTCGCTGACGTTCACCGTGTGTGCCTGCCCGACGCAATCGCGGTAAGCCTCGCGCGCCGATGCCGTGTCGCCGGCGGCCTGGAACGCCGCACCCAGCGTGAGCCACGCGTCCGCGTCCTGTGGAGCCTCACGCACCGCCTGGCGTGCGAGGGTCAAGGCGCGAGCCGTTGCGCCCACCGCCAGCGCGCGCTGTGCTTGCCCGACGAGGGACTCGGTCGACTCCGCGGGCGCACCGAGCGGCGGCTCTGCGACGGCCCGGCCGGGTCCGGGCGAGACCCCGATGGCCGGCGCGCCTCTCGAAGCTTCGTCCGCGGCACGACTCCGGCCGGGAACGGACGGTTCAATCGATGGATTCTCGGCCGCTGCAACCGAAGACCCCGGTGCGTCGGGGCCCGTTGACGGGTGCCCTGCGGCCTCGGGAGGCGTCCTCGAAATCGACGGAGGGGAGCTTGCGGCCGCCGTGGCTTGCGCCCTCGGCGCGAGATTGGAGGCCGCCGCCGACCCATCCGAATGCGCGGCCGGAGAGTGAACAATGCGCAAGCCGGCGACGACGCAAATGACGGCCGCGAGGCCGATGACGGCGGCCAAAACGGTCCACTTTGCGCGGGCGCCGACACGCCGGGGAATCTCCGGCCAGTCTTCGTCTACGGGTTCGACGCGGGACTCGACGAGATTGGCTGCTGCCTCAGAATCGTCCGACGCCTCCGGCGCCGGGCTCCCGCCGTCCGCCGGAACTTGCTCGGTATCGTGCCCTTCCTGCCAGGTGACGAGCTTTGCCTGGGGCATTGCGGCCGCGGGTGTCTCCGCGCCTTGCGAGAGCGCAACGGGCTCGTCGGCCTTTGCAGGCGGCTCGGGCGCACCGTTGGTAAACACCGGTGTCGGCGCCCCCTGAACGACCCAAGCTCGGCTGTCGACGGCGATTGCGGCGGGCGCAGCCGGTCCAGAAGGGAGGTCGGCAGACGGCGACGGCCTGAACGTCGACGGATCGGACGCAGGCACGACCGCCATGTCGCCGCTGGACGGCTGAAGGGGTCTTGCGACATCGCGCTCCGCCACGGGCTCCACCCGCTCATCCTCTGGGATCGCGACTGCGCGGTCGGCCGGGCCCTCCGGCGACTCGGGCATCGGCACGAGCAGCCCCTCGAAGTAAAGCTTGGTGATCGTCGATAGCGTCGACAGATCCTCGAATGGGGAATCGTCGACCACGTCGGACAGCGATCGTTGGGAGTCGAAAAGGCGGAGAATTCCGTTGAGTTCGTCCGGTATCTCGTTGAGCCGCTCGAGCAACTGCTCGTGATCGATGTGGAACACGGTCGACAGGGGCGGCAGCTGCTCGCAAAGCCGGCCCCACTCGTCGACCCGCCTCATGCCTTCCATCAGGATGGCTTGCGTGGAGCCGCCGATGACGTCGTCATTCGCGATCGGCTTGAACTCGACTTCGAAGAGCGCTTCGTTCCAGATGAGAGCGCGATAGATGGCCTCTTCCCCCCGCAAGCGTCCGAGCTCTGCGTCGACGACTTTGCCATCGCGGAAGTAGATCCGCGCCTCCTGCGCTCCGCCGCTTCGGAGATGGACGACACCGCTTTTGCGCGATACTTCGAACGTCTGCAGCAGATCGACGACGGCAAGATCCTGGGTGGAGCCGCTGAAGCGCGTCCGACCGGACATGCCGGCCTTGTTCGTGGCGATGTTCTCTTGTGTTCTGCGCGTGAGCAGCAGGTTGACGCGCGCAATCAGCTCGCGCACGAAAATGGGCTTCGTGAGGTAGTCCTCGACGCCGAGCTCGAGCCCTCGGATCTTGTCCTCGATCGATTTCTGGCTGGTCAGAAAGACGATCGGGATCATCGACCATTCGATCCGTTCCTTGAGCTTGCGGACGAGCGTATAGCCATCGAGCTTTGGCAGTCGCGTGTCGCTGAGCACGAGGTCTGGGGTGAGCGATTCGATCTTTGCCAGCGCGTCCAGACCATCGACCGCGGTAGTCACGCTGTAGCCCGCCTTCTTCAGGCTGACTTCGAGAACGCGGACGCTGCGGGGATCGGCGTCGACGAGAAGCAGTTTCTGCTTGGCCACGACTTGTTAGAGCATGGTTGGCCCATCCCAGCAGTGTCAAGCGGCCTGCCATCCGGGTCTCGGCCATGGAAACGGCTGCGCCTCAAGGGCGCCCGGTGAACGGGTCACCGATATCGTCGAGGACCCTGCCGGATCGTCGTCCTTCCTGAGCCGCCGAGTCGGTTGGGCGTCGGAAGCGCAACGTGCTCCCGCTCGCCGGCGCCGCGGCGGCCGGGGAAACGCCGCCGGGAGGCGCCACCGAGGCGCCGGTTGCGGGCGACGGCGCCGGCAGCGGCGAGTTTGGCGGAGGCGCAGCCGCGACCTGCGACGCTTGCGGCGGGAATTCCCGCAGAGGACTCCCGGGCGTCGGGGGTACAGGCTTTGCCGAGCGAGGAGGCGACGGCGCTTCGACCTGGGAACGCTCGGAAGCGCCCCCTACCGAGCCGGCGACGTCCGGTTCCCCTCCGGGCGAGGTACTGCGGCTGGTGGCCCTCCAGCGAGCCACGGCTCCGAGGACGACGACCGCCATCACCCCGAGGGCGATCCAGCCCGCGGTCGAGGGCCGTCGCTTGCGGCTCGACCGCAGCAGCGAGCCGCCCAGACGGCGGGGGACGAGTGCGCCGGACCTCGAGCGGGCGCTCGAGCTGGAGCCGTCGAGCCAAGCGGAAGGATGCGCCGTGCGGCCCAGCCTCTCCGGGCCCGTCTCGACCGCCGCGCACGCCCGATCGAGCTCTCCAAGGACCTCCTGCATCGATGCGAATCGGTTTTCGGGCGCTTTCGCCATGCAGCGAAGGACGATCCCGTCGAGGGGTCCGAGATCGCCGGTCGTGGGATTCACCTGACTCGGCCGTGGGGGTTGATCGAACATGTGCGCGGCCAGCACGCCCATGTACGAGTCACCCTCGAACGGGCGCCGGCCCGTCAGCGTCTCGTACATGATCACCCCCAGCGAATAGACGTCCGCGCGGCAATCGACGTCCAGCCCTGCCGCTTGTTCGGGAGACATGTAGTACGGCGTACCGAAGACGACTCCGCCGCGCGTCATTCGACTCGCCCCGACGATCCTGGACGCGCCGAAATCGACCAGCCGCGTAACGGACTCGGCGTCCGTCAAGAAAACGTTCTCCGGCTTCAAGTCCCGGTGAATGATGCCGGCCTGATGCGCGGCGTCCAGACCGCTGGCCAGCTGTCGCAGGATCGGCAGGGCATGCCGCCTCGGGATCGGCCCCTTTCGCAGGACGCCGCGGAGCGTCCGACCCACGAGCAGCTCCATCACGAAATAGGGGACGCTGTTCGAAAGCACTCCGAAATCCGTAATTTGAACGATGTTGGGATGTTTGATGGCGGCGGTCGCCTTCGCCTCTCGAACGAACCGCATCGCGAGCTCGTCGTCGATCGCAAGCTCGCGGCGAAGGACTTTCATTGCGAACGTACGCTCGAGAGAGACATGGCGCACCCTGTAGACGCGTCCCATGCCGCCTTCACCGATCATCTCGACCGGCTCGTAGCGTCCGTCGATGGTCGTGCCGATGAGCGGATCGGCGAGCGGGTCGAAGGACGCAGGCG
>Ga0187782_10001067_pt1 | contig 19686 bp, 15 predicted proteins | sample 0715_SJ02_MP15_2_FD_132454 | JGI IMG/M metagenome (GOLD analysis project Ga0187782, IMG submission 132454) | Tropical peat soil microbial communities from peatlands in Department of Meta, Colombia - 0715_SJ02_MP15_20_MG | ecosystem: Environmental > Terrestrial > Soil > Wetlands > Peat | place... | reverse complement strand
TATGGCGGAGAGGGTGGGATTCGAACCCACGGTAGGGGTTAGCCTACACACGCTTTCCAAGCGTGCGCCTTAAACCGCTCGGCCACCTCTCCTGAGGAGGGCTCAACCCCACGATTCTAGCAAAAAGAAGGATGGCGTGCATTGGACGCTGCTGTGGCGCGCTGTGGCGGTGCCAAAGGGCGGTGCGTTGTCCGTGAATGCGATTATGCGGTTGCACAGTTGGGGACCGGGGAAACTGCAAAATAAATTGTGGAACTCAGTTCATCAGGGAATAGCGAGATTTGCCAGCCGGGAGGTATCAAGTAAACTAGATGGGTTACCCCACGACTCCGGGGTCGTCTAATTGGTAGGACATCAGCCTTTGGAGCTGATTATCCTGGTTCGAGTCCAGGCCCCGGAGCCAACTCTGGCCATAATCCCCATGCGGGTGGATAAAAGAAGCCAAGGTGAGGGATGACAATGAAACGATTGTCGGCAACCAGACGGTTCCCTTCCCGAAGGCGCTCGGCCCAGGCCGGCATGTCTCTTCTCGAGCTGATTATCGCCTGCTCCATCCTGTTTATTCTGGCCAGCGCAGCAGAGCCCTTGATTCGAATCACAATCGTTCGAAGCCGGGAGGCGGAATTACACCGTTGCCTCCGCGAGATGCGGAATGCCATCGACCGATACAAGGACATGGCGGATGCCAAGGCTTTTCAAACGGAGGTAGCCAGCAACGGCTATCCGCCGGACCTGGACACTCTGGTCAACGGGGTCACGCTTGCGGGAAACAAGAAGGTGCGATTCCTTCGGAGAATTCCGGTGGATCCCATGACAGGAAAGCGTGACTGGGGTATGCGTTCTGTACAAGACGATCCGGATTCAACAAGCTGGGGCGGAGACAACGTGTTCGACGTGTATTCGAAGTCGCAAGGAACGGGGCTGGACGGAACAAAGTACTCCGAGTGGTGAGACCGAGCCATTCGGAATGATGGGATTCGCGTTATTGCACAGCCAGAAATGAAAGTCTTCGATTCAAGATGGCCCAGCAGAGAGATTCCTCACTGCACGCTTCCGTCGATATCCAGGGAAATCATCGTATTCGCCAAGAGCATCTCTAAGGCATCCAGTGTCCTTTTTCCAGCGCGAGGACGCAGCCCCCTTCGCCGCTATTCGAATCCTGACCGGCTGTGGCAAGTGCGACACCCAACAAAAGCAGTACGGCAACAGCAACGAGACTCTTCATGGAAAGTCCTCTCCTGAATGAAAGCTTGTTCAAACCAGGTGACGCCTTAAGAGTAGGACATGCGCGTTTCCCTGGATTGTGACAGGTTGCGGGAAAAAAGAGGATCGCTCGCCAAATAAAAGGTCGGAACTGAAGCTCCGACACCCTAAGCCAAGCACTTTTGCGGAGCCAGCAGATCACCTATGGCACGGTACGCCTGGTCGATGGCGACGTCGGTGTACGCGCTGGCGCCCGCATCGGAATTGGCGACGGCAATCCGGCCAAATCGCTTGCGGCCCAGCACCCAGGGCTGTTCGCCTTCCTTCCATTGTGGAGTGTCCAAACCGAACGGCGTGTAGGAGTAGCCGTGGGCCCAGCGATTTACGGTGATTCCGGCAATGTCCGCTGCGGGATCGAAGCCCGCGCCTCCCAGCATTCTGCCCAGTTGGTCGCGAATGTTCCGTTCGAATTGGGAAAAAGGAGTTTGGAGGAGCTCGACACGGCCCGCGCGGTTCTGGTCTCGAACGGGCAAACCCGGCTGGCATGGGGTCCGCAGCATGAACAGAACGGCAGGATCTTCCGGTTTGCTGGGAAACTGATATTTTCCGATGCTGACAGGAAAATCGAGCGCCGTGTACGTGTGGTAGCTGCCGGGGGCGACAATCTGATGGATTCCGAGCTTCGAGAATGCAGTCCAGTTTCGAATGGCAACGTGGGTATAAACGAGAGGCGCTTTCACCAAATAGGAGAGCGCTTCCTTCTGCACGTCCGGCAAGTCGGGACAAATGTAAGGAATCATTACGTTGTAGCAGGCAAGGACGCAGTAGTTCCCTTTCACCAGGTAGGGCTGGCCGCCACGCGTGTAAGTGACATGAACCTCTCTCGGTGCGCTGACAGATGGCGCCGGCTTGACGTTGACGACAGTGGAGTTCAGACGCACGCGTACTGAGTTGTCCAGGCGGTCCAGTTGGCTGTAATCCGCTTTTGCTGTAACCACATCTTCCATCGTGGAGCCTGGAATCGCGCGGGGAATCAGAGAGCGCACCAGAAGTCGCGCAATGGACGCGTTTCCGTCCGGAAAATGAAAAATATAGGGCTCCTCTTTTTGACGAGGAGACAGACCCAGTCCGTCGAACCCTGCGTAGGTGAACGAACCATAGTCGTCTCCCGCCACATAACACTCATAGGCCGGAACGGCTTCGATGCCGACGCAATAAAGATCGTGGGTAAAGGTCTGAAAAAAAGGCAGCGCGTCGGGAGTCAGTTTGCAGTATTTCGTCAGATATTCCGCGTAGCTGATTTTTTTGAGCTCGGCGATCTTCTCTTGTCGCGAAAGGCCTGGCAGATAATCCGTCTTCTCTGTATAGACACGAGCGATATCCTTTCTTGCCCCTTCAGGGAGCGGACTCTTAGTTAGAAACTCGGGCCAGGGCATCGAGTTCATGCCCGGGACCAGACGGTCTTCACCGAAGGTCTCCTTGTCATAGAAGGCCGCGGTGCCCAGTTTGGAATAAAGAGTCCGGTCGTAGTCTCTATAGAACTTGCGAGTGTCGATGCCGAGCTCTTTCAGCAGGCTTTTGGCTCCCGCACTGTATTTGCCGGGACTCTCGATCGACTGCGTCCCGCCGTTGCTAAGAAGCAACCGGCCGCTGACCTGGAATTCGTTGCGCTTGGCGTGACCGCCGAAGTCGTCGTGATTATCCAAGATGAGAATTCTCGCCCTGTTCCCGGCTTTCTGGCGGAAGCGGTATGCCGCGGCCAAGCCGCTGATACCACCGCCCACGACCACAAGATCGTATCGTTCTCCGGTCTCTTTGGGCGCGCCGAGAGAATCTGACGATTCGCCATCACGCATGCGGTGGGCCATGGTGAAGCTGCCGTCGTGATTGCCGCGCATGCCCATCTTTGCCGGAGGATAATAATCAGGCGATTTTTCTGGGGAAGGCTCATCAAAGATCGCGGCGCCGAGGAGTTGCTCGGCCCCAAGTGATCCTGAAAGCAGGCTTGCGCCCACGCCAATAGCGACGCCGTTCAAGAAATCGCGACGTGAGATTTCGCGATCCATTCCGAGAGCTCGATCGGATTTGTCTTTGCCCATTTTTGTCCTGTGCAACGCAAGAATGGAAAGTATATCGCTGCCGGTGTACGGTCGCGTGTTGCTCCGGCATGGAGAAAGTCTTTGCTGGAGCAGGAAGGAAATACTAGTTCTAGTACCGCAGAGTCCTGTGCCCGGTTTGAATTTGCCTCTTTAACTGTTGATTAGCAATGGGTTAGTAGGTTCCCTGCACCGGGGTGCTGGCCCTCCAACTGCTCCCTTCCGGGAGGACGAATTTGTCTTGCGCCTCGAACGCTGCACATTCTGCAGCAGGCATGGACTTGGGTGGACAAACTCGTCTTGGGAACTAATTGGGGAGGAACTGTCATGCAGCCGTTTGAAGAAGAGAACCTGAGTGGAAATGACGAGCAGAGAGGAAGCATTCACGAACCGCTGAAGGCGAACCCTGTTGTGGGGGTTGTGTTCGTGGCACTGCTTGCCATTGCGGGGCTCGGCGCGACCTACGGATTTCACGAGAGAAGTATGGTCAACCAGTTGGAGAAGCAGGCAGCGTCAACAAACACGTCGATGAGCCAGTTGCAGAGTCAGGTAGATACGTTGACGGCGAAACTGAACGCAATGAGTGCGGCTCAAAGCCCTGCGACGCAAACGCCTCCGTCGATCGATTCTTCAGCAAATTCAGGGACACCGACAACCGAGGAGGCTACCACGCCCGTGCCAGGCACCACAGCGGTTGCGACTGCTGAAAATGCAGCCCCGGCGGCTGCTTCCCCCAAACCGACGCACGTGAAGCATTCGGCAATCAAGCACCATGCCCCCGTGGACAAGCGCTACACGGAACTGAAGGCTCAGTTGGACGAACAGGAAAAACAGTTGAAGGAGACTCAGGATACCGTGGCCAAGAACCGGGCGGATCTTGAAGGCTCGATCTCCTCGACCAAGGATGCACTAAACGGCTCCATTGCCAAGACACACGAGGAGCTCGTGGCACTGGAAAAGCGCGGAGAACGCAGCTATTTCGAATTCGATCTTTCCAAATCGAAGCAGTTCGAGCGCGTTGGACCGCTTACGCTTTCATTGCGGAAAGCGGACACGAAACATAAGAACTACGATCTGGCAATGATCGTGGACGACAATGAACTGAGTAAAAAGAAAGTGAATCTGTACGAACCGATCTGGATTCACATGGAGTCCGGAGGACAGCCCGTGCAGGTGGTGGTGAACCGGATCGACAAGAATATGGTTCATGGATATATAAGCGCGCCGAAGTACAGACAGTCTGAACTGGCAGCCTTGGGGAGTTCTGCGGCGGCGGCCAGCGGAAACGCACAGTCGGCCACGGCACCAGCGTCGGCTACTTCGTCTCAACCGTAAATCAGCCTCTCCAATCAAAGCTGGTCCACGGGGCGCGCCGCTTTTTTTTTGTCTCGCCGGCCTGCATCGCAGGAAATCCACACCTGCACCTTCGACTTTTACCCATGCAGTGTTAGGCTTTCTGCCTTGGCGCGGAGGACGGTGATGGAGGAACAGGTCAAAAGGCCTCAGGAAGAGAAGGAAACTGGCCGGCTCGAAGCGTTCAGCGACGGAGTGTTTGCTATCGCCATCACGCTGCTTGTTCTGGAGCTTAAGGTGCCTGACGCACGTGTGGCAAGTGGGTCACCGTTGGACCTAGGCAGAGCCTTGCTGCAGCAATGGCCCAGCTATATCGGGCTGGTCACCAGTTTCTTTACCGTCCTGATTATGTGGGTACACCACCACGCCATTATGCGCAACGTCTGCCGGACAGACGCGTGGCTGCACTATGCAAACGGCCTCTTGTTGCTAGGTGTAACGTTCGTCCCCTACCCGACTTCCGTTTTGGCGTCTTATATGGAAACGCCCGCGGCCAAGATGGCGATGGGCTTTTACACCGGTACCTTCATATTCATGGCGACCTGCTTTTATCTGTTCATCCGAGCAGCGTTCCGAAAAGTGTTGTTATCCTCCAGCGCTTCCGAGGAGTTCATTGCGAAGACGTGTCATAGCTATATGTTCGGGCCGCCCGCTTACCTGCTGGCTACCTTAGCGGCCATCCTGGACGTACGCCTTTCGCTGGGCATGTGCACCATCTTATGGATCTTCTGGGCAGCGACGATTACGAAAAATACGCACGCTTAGCTCGACGAACCTCCAAATCACGAGCAGCGCTCCCTCGCTTCGAGGACTCCGCTCGGAATGACGGGGTCGCGGTAATTTGAGATTGTGGAAGATACCGCTACTGATAGGTGGCGACGAGCTCGCCGTTTTCGATATGCATGTCCGAAATGTCGGGAGGAAGCTTGAGCTTGTCACGGTTTTGCGGAGATTCCATCAACTGGCGCACCGCGGCCTCCAAAGTGGATTGCGGAATCGGAAGAGAGCCAATCTGGCCGCTCACAGGCTCAAACTTCAAATAGCCATCCTGAGCGCCAAGCTTGCCGACAAGATCCAGAGTCATGTCCTTGCCGTGAACATCGAAAACCACATAGGCATGCACCTTGTCGCCTTCCATTTGGACCTTGACATCGCGCACGGAGGAACGCATCTGCTCGACATCCGCAGCCGACGGTGCAGCGGGCCCGCCTGGGGTTTGCTGTGAATCAGCTGTCGGATTAGAAGGGGCGGGTGAGTCTTTCTTCAAATCCAGGTGGGAAGCCAGATAGGAATTCAACTCGCTCTCGTCCAACCGGAGAGTCGCCTGCTGGCCCTCGGAAACGGATTGCTCCACCTCCTGAAGCTTCTGCTCTGCTCGCGCGGCAGCCTGCGGAGAAGATTGCACGGGCGGTGGCGGAGTTTTGTGCAACAAGAGGATGAGGGTGATTAGGGCGGCGAGATATGTGGACCAGCGCAGACAACGAAAAGCCCAGACCCAGGCACTGACACGTTTTTCTCGTTCGGGAGCCAGGTTCGGGGCGTTTGCGGTGGTCATGAGCGCACCTCGCAAAGCGTGGCCACACTACGGCCTAGCGCTTGGTTACCTAAACCCTAGCGCCCGGAAAAGGTTGCGGCAATGGACCCACCATAGAATGCGGCCAATTCGGCACCTGCACTGCCTGAGAGCCTGTGGGATACTGCCGCGGGAAGGCTTGGATGGACACATGGCAACTGAAGCTGCACTGTTGCGCGGTGAAAAGGAGCACGCCAGGGTGTTGCCCGCCTATTTGGCGCTGATTGCGGGAATCGTCTGCATTGCATGGTCCGCGATTTTTGTGAGGTGGACGGACATTCCGGGTCCCGCCTCCGCTTTCTATCGCATGTTGATTCCCGCCCTGGTGCTGTTGCCGACATTCCTTTTCGATCGCGAAGGAACACGCCTGAATGGAAGAAAACTCGGAATCATCGCGCTGGGAGGCCTGTTCTTTGCGCTGGACCTGGCGCTGTACAACACGTCCATCCTGAAGACGAGCGCCGCCAATGCGACGCTGCTGGGCAACAACACGCCGATTGTGGTGGGACTGTTGAGTTGGCTGGTTTTTCGGAAGAGGCCTGCAGCGGCGTTTTGGCTTGGCTTGTTGCTGGCTTTGGCCGGGACGGTGGTCATTCTTTGGGCGGACCTGGGCAAGTTGACGCGCTTCGGCGTAGGGGATTTGATGGCCTTGGGTGCCGCAGGATGCTTTGCCGTCTATTTGCTCGCTACCGAGCGGGTGAGAACTTCGGCGAGCACACTCGGATTCTTGAGACTGGCGATGATTTCGAGCACTGTGGCTCTTCTCCTGATGAATCTGGCGATGGGGATTTCCTTGCGAGTGCCACATGGAAGAACTCTGTGGGCAGTGCTGGGACTGGGATTGATCTCGCAGTTGGGTGGCTACTTGGCACTGACGTACGCGCTCGGACACTTGCCCGCAACCATCACTTCTGTAAGCTTACTGACACAAGGACCGCTGACCGCGGTGATGGCCGCACTCCTTCTGGGCGAGCCTCTTACCTGGCCGCAAATTGTTGGCGGAGTGTTGGTGCTCTCGGGAGTTGGACTGGCGCACCGGGACCGGCATCCTGAGGAAGAAGCAAATATCTAGTACCCTAGCGGACGCAGAATTCTATTCCAGCGCCAGAATTTCGATGTTGTTCCCTGCAGGATCCTTCAGATAGACAGAACGGGTGCCATCGCGGTGCTTTTGCGGTTTGTCATAGTCCGCCGGGTCGCCAAGCAAGGCGATGTGGGGCGGGTGCTGCTCGGGCAAAACAAACGCAAGACTGACATTTGCGAATTGGATGATGGCCCAGGTTTCATCCTGGTAAGCGACACGACAATCGAAATGGCTGGTGTACCAATCCACGGTCTCCTGCACGTTAGAAACCGCGACGGCCACGTGATGCAAGGTATCGAGTTTTGGAGCTGCTGGAACCTCTGCCATGACGCACAACTCGCTTTCCCGGACTCAAATGTAAACCGTTTGGAGCAGCCACGCCACCTCTACCAGTCTAAGTGGGGGCCCAATGCTTGCCAAGTTGATCCCCACGAAGCTCCTTGCCAGCCGTGCTCAGGTGGGTAAAACTGGGGGCGTTTGCTGTGTGTCCGCCCACCTTTTTGTCCGAGGAACTGCCATGCGTATATTCCAATATGTGGTGTTGGTAGCTTTGGTGTCTGCACCCCGGTCATGCCTAGCGCAGGACCAACAGTCCGCACAGTCCACGGCCAATACGGATCAGGATGGCCAGCGGGAGCAAAAGACGCGGCCTACCGTCGGGGTTGCACTCGAAGGTGGAGGCGCTCTCGGTGAAGCGCACATCGGTGTGCTGAAGTGGTTTGAGGAGCACCATATCCCCGTGGACTACATTGCGGGCACCAGCATGGGTGGGTTGGTCGGAGGGCTGTACGCTACAGGTAAGTCCTCTGATCAGTTGCGAGAGATTCTGAAAACTGCCGATTGGCCTTTGCTGCTTGGAGGCGAGACGCCCTACCAGGACTTGTCTTTCCGAAGGAAAGAGGATGCACGCCAGATCCCTAACGCGATTCAAGTCGGCTTGAAGCACGGGGCGGCACTACCGCCGGGACTGAATTCTGGCCACCAGGTAAATTTAATGATCGACCGAGAGACACTGCCCTATTCCTCGGTTCACTCGTTTGACGATCTGCCTATTCCCTTCCGTTGCGTTTCCACCGAGATTGTCTCGGGAAAACCGTACGTTTTTCAGAACGGCTCGCTCTCTGACGCCATGCGCGCAACCATGTCCATTCCCGGAGTGTTTGCTCCCGTGCGACGAAACAATCAGATCTTTGTGGATGGGGGATTGGTCGACAACCTTCCCACAGACGTAGTGCGGAAGATGGGAGCCGACGTGATTATTGCCGTGCACCTGCAGATCTCCTCCGTTGCAGCGGACCAAATACAGTCCGCTTTCAGCATTTTAGGGCGGTCCGTGGAACTGGTGATTGCGGAAACGGAAATTCGCGGAATGGCAGGCGCCGATCTGGTGGTAAAGGCGAACGTAGAAAAATACACCACGATGGACTATGGGAAGGTCGACGAATTGATCAAGATCGGATATGAAGCAGCCGCGGAAAAGGCCCAGATTCTCAAAGCGTATCAACTCGATGATCAGGCCTGGGCAGAGTATCTACGCGAAAAGAACTCGCGCATCCGGACGAAAATCGGTGTGCCCCAATTCTTAAGGGTCGAGGGGGTTAGCGGCGATGCAGCGGTCAATGTGGCCAAGTTTCTCTCTCCGCTCATTGGGAAACCTATTGACGAAAAAAATCTCGAACATTTACTTACCCGCCTGACGGGAGTCGGTAGGTATGACAGCGTCACCTACGACTTGATCCATGAGGGTGACAAAGACGGACTGCTCGTTCAAGTCCATGAAAAGAGTTACGCACCCCCGGTGCTCCGGCCGGGCGTCGTTATTGACGGCACACAACCGGATAATGTGACCTTTACCTTTGGAGCGAGGCTAACCTTCATGGATCTCGCGGGCTTCCGGTCGGAATGGCGGACAGACTTCCAGCTTGGAGAGACCTACGGCATCGCCTCGGATTTGTACCGGCCCTTCCAACCAATGGGAAAGTGGTTCGTGGATCCGTTCGTGAATGCCAGCCAAAATACGTTTCTCATCTATAAGAAGAACAATCCTCGGGCAGACTACCGCATCAGCAACGTCCAAGGAGGAGCGGATATCGGCTACGCCATCAGTCATTTCAGCGAGATTCGAGTAGGATATGGCGTCGGCTACATAGATGAATACCTCCGCCTGGGGACACCCGATTTCACGTCCTTGGACGGCCGGACGGGCGGGCTCCGTGCCCGCTACGTAACGGACCACACGAACGATGCGGTCATCCCCACCAAGGGCTACTACGTTCAATCGAATTTCTACTACTACGACACTTCTCCCGGGGCAACCGAGGCGTTCCCTTCTCTTTCCGCCACGCTTCAATTCTTCCAGCCCTTCCACCAAGACTCCCTTTTTCTTATCGGGTCAGGCGGCTCAACCTTCGGGTACAACAAAACGGGCGATCCCCAGTTTTTCCTTGGCGGCGTGGGCCGGCTAAGCGCGTATGGCTTGAATGAACTGCTGGGCGACCAGTATTTTGTCGGGAGGGTAGGCTATCTCCGCCAGATCGCTACGCTTCCTCCCTTTGTTGGAAAGGCTGTTTATCTCATCGGTTACGGCGAAGTCGGCAAGATGTACGACGATCCTTTCGGGGCGCCGCGCCTTTCCGGGGATGGGGCTGCCGGTTTGATTGCAAACACCGCTTTCGGGCCGGTCTTTATCGGTGGAAGCGTGGGCGATACAGGCCACCACAAGTGGTTCTTCCAGTTAGGGCGAGTTTTCTAAACATTCATCTGCGAGTAACAATTTATGACTATAAGAGTGGCTCCGAACGCGCTAACTGGGTACGTCTCCGCCCGTTCCTGAAAGGATCACTATGGCCACTGCTGCCCCGGCACCTGCTTCCGCGAGTGCTTCCTCTCATGTGATTGCAGAAAAATTGAGTAAAGGTCCGAGCCGTATCGGAACCCTAGTCTTCGGATTGGTCCTAATCGCCGGGCTGATCTTTATTGGAATGAGCATCGCGAAAGACATGCGCGATGTGATTCTGGGATCGTCTTGGCCATACATATTGCTGGGCTTGGCACTGCTGGTTGCCCTTGGGTTTGAGTTTGTGAACGGGTTCCACGACACCGCAAACGCGGTCGCCACGGTAATTTACACCCACTCGCTGGACCCTAATATTGCGGTTGTCTGGTCAGGATTCTGGAATTTTCTCGGGGTCGTAACCTCGACCGGGGCAGTCGCATTTGGCATCGTCTCCCTGCTGCCGGTGGAACTGATCCTGCAAGTAGGCAGCGGCGCCGGCTTTGCCATGGTGTTCGCCCTGTTGATCGCGGCGATCCTATGGAATCTCGGAACCTGGTGGTTCGGATTGCCTGCTTCCAGTTCTCATACGCTCATCGGATCCATTATCGGTGTAGGCATTGCCAATCAGCTCATGAGCGTTGCCAGCGGAACGAGCGGGGTCGATTGGGCGCAGGCCTTGAACATCGGGAAGTCCCTGCTCTTGTCTCCCATTTTCGGCTTCCTTCTGGCCTCACTTCTTTTTGTCACCGTGAAGGCCGTCATCAAGGACAAGAGACTATATGAAGCTCCCGAAGGCACGGAGCCACCCCCCTTCTGGATTCGAGGCCTGTTGATTCTGACGTGCACGGGCGTGAGCTTCTTCCACGGTTCAAATGACGGGCAAAAGGGCATGGGTCTCATCATGCTGATTTTGATCGGCACAGTTCCGACGACCTATGCGTTGAACCATGCCGTGACCGCGCGGCAGTCCGAGGATTTCGTGGCTGTTTCGCGCCAAGCCGCGGACACACTCGGGAAGTACGTCGATAGCGCCGCTGTAATTGGCGATCCTCGCGATGACGTAACCGAGTACATCCGCACAAGGCAGTTCAAACCCACCACAATGCTGGCTCTTCGCGTCCTGGTCAACGATATCGGGACGGAAATGTCTCAGTTCAAAGAGTTGGCGAAGGTCCCCCGGACACACGTACGCAACTTCCGCAACGATATGTACCTGGTCAGCGAGGCACTGCGATTGATGCAGAAATCCGGCAAGCCCACATTGGCAGCTGCGGACGTGGCGGTGCTGAAGAACTACAAAGGCCATATTGACCGCGCAACGCGCTTTATCCCCCTGTGGGTGAAGGTGGCGGTCGCACTGGCATTGGGATTGGGAACCATGGTCGGCTGGAAACGGATTGTGGTCACTGTCGGCGAGAAAATCGGCAAGTCGCACCTCACTTACGCGCAGGGGGCCGCGGCGGAGATTACCGCCATGGCAACAATCGGGGCAGCCGATGGTTTGGGCTTGCCCGTTAGTACCACGCACGTGTTGTCGTCTGGCGTGGCGGGAACGATGATGGCCAACCACTCCGGCTTGCAGATGAGCACCGTGCGGAATCTGGCTCTCGCCTGGATTCTTACCCTGCCGGCCGCCATGATGCTTTCCGGACTGCTGTTCTGCTTCTTGCGGAGCGTTGTGTTTAAGGGCTAGCCTGTCGCGGCAAAGCGTCTGGCGCCTCGTGCCAAGCCACGCCTTGCTGTTGCAGAAGGCGAATTGCATAACGAATCGGAACGGCAGCGCCGACGCCACCGCCCGATTGCTTCGCTGCTAGCGAGGCGGCGTTGACCCGCAACCAGCGGCCTTCGACCAGCCCAACCACCGCCTGGGAATCGGCGCCAACTACGGGGGCGCCACTGTCTCCCAACAAAACCTCATGGCCAAAGAGGAGCAATTCCGTTTCTGGTGCATCCTTTTCGAGCCGGGAGGATTCATAGTCCAGCACCTGACCGGCCGGGCGATCCTCGACAAACGCATCGAACGTGTGCGGGTCCTTTAGGCGGGAGGGACGCAGCGCGGCAGCCAGAACCGATTGCCCCGCTGTGGGCTGTCTGTTGGCCAGGGGTAAGAATCTCACCTGGTATTTGCCTTCAAATGGATTTGGCGTGGCTTTCAGGAGTGCGACGTCGTGGTCCTTGTCCACGGCGATCACTGTCGCCTTCAAGAAGCGGGGCGGCGCCATAGGCAGCCGTAGCACGATGTACGCCTGAGAGTCCGTCAGTTGGCTGAGAACATGAGCTGCCGTCAGCAGGTAGCCGTCCCGGTTGATGAAAAATCCGTTGCCGTAGAACAGGTAGTGGAAACCCCTCTGTGAGGGAGACTGATCCAGTGGATAGACAATCGGGCAAATGGCGAAGGAAAGCACATCATCAGAGGAAATGACAGTTCGATCCTCGGCCGTGGCAAGCAGCAATGGCCCGCAAGCAAGCACCACGGCGGCCAGAACGCCCCAAAACGTGTTCCTGGGGATGTTCATCCAGACGTTAGGATAGCGCTGCTGGAATGCCGCGCAATTGGCCTTAGGGACAGTATGTTAGGTGGGTGAAGAAAGCGCGGGCAGGACTCTATTTCGCTGCCGGGCGCGGCCTGGTGTTCCTTGGAGTTGCTTGGTGATTTCCTCGGAGCTTGCCGAGGTTCTGGATGGTTTTTTTCAGGACTCACTACTCCAAGATCTCCAAGATTTAAAGGCTTGACTTTCGCTTTTTATTCGCCTATAGTCGGGCCCGGTAGAGGAAACGGGAAACGGGTGGCTTCGGCTCCATTGCCTTCGGGCTCTCCCGAGCCGGATGCCACCCGTTAAAATTACGGCAAGTTTCTCTTCCCTGCCAGGAGCGGCCATGGACGCCTGTGTCGAAACCGTAGCCTCCGTTGGAATTGATCCTGCAACGCCGGGCAAGTTTGCGAGCCCTGCGGGTTTTCCCGGGGCGGGGCAAAGTGGTGAGTGGCGAGTGGCGAGTGACGAGTTTCGGAAAGAGCAAGATTGCAACGATGCCTTCAAGCGGGCACAAACAGAGATAGCTGCACAACAAGAGACATGCGCATCGTCCGAGGTCGTGTTTTCTGGCACCGACGGCGGCCGGATAAACCCGCCGCTACAGGCTCTACCCGAAACGCTTGAAGGGATGGAAGAGCGACTGAGCCTACCTGCAGACGGGGCTCACCATTCACCACTCACCACTTGCCACTTTCTTTCCAATTGGTTGGGCTTCGGGAAGGCACGGGCGGCAAAGGAAACGCCGCACATCGTGCACGTCGACGTGGATGCGTTCTTTGCTTCGGTCGAGCAGGTGCTGAATCCGAAGCTGCGCGGCAAGCCTGTGCTGGTGGGCCGCGGTGTGGTGGCTTCGGCTAGTTACGAAGCGAAATTCCACGGCGTGAAGACGGCCATGAGCTTTCGCGATGCGTTGCGCATCTGCCCGAAGGCGATTGTCGTCCCCGGGCAATACGAGCACTACGCCGATTTCGCCGAACGCGTGCGGGGCATTCTGGAAACCTACACTCCAGCGGTGGAAACGGCGGCGCTGGATGACTTTTATCTCGACTTTGCGGGGACGGAGCGACTGTATCCCGATTTTGAAGCAACACTGCGACGGCTCCAGGCGGAAATCTTGGGCAGGACGGGATTGAGTGTCTCCGTGGGTGCTGGACGCACGAAGGTGGTGGCGTCGGTTGCGTCGCGGCTGGAGCGGCCGCGTGGATTCCGCATCGTGGCGGCGGGCACGGAGGAGGATTTTCTGGCGCCACTGCCTGTCGAGAAGCTGCACGGCATCGGGCATGTTCACGCGGGGACGCTGGCGGAGCGCGGCGTCTCCACGATCAGACACCTGCGACAGATTCCCAAACCGGTGCTGGTGGCGGCATTCGGCGAGGCGATTGGCCAACAGATCTGGGAGCGCGCGCGGGGGCTGGATGGACGCGAGGTGCTGCTGCCGTCCACGCCCAAGTCGATTTCTCGCGAAACCACCATCGAGGGCGGCACCATTGACACCGAATTTCTTGGCGGCTTGCTCGAGTATTTGAGCGAGCGCATCGGCAGAACCTTGCGGGAGCATGGCAAGCAGGCGCGAACGATAGGCGTGCGGCTGCGCCATGTGGACCAATATTCCGCGCACCAGACGCTGCGCCTGGCGCGCCCGACCAATGACGAGCGCGAATTGCTCGTTGCAGCAAAAGATTTGTTCACGAAGCTGTTTGCGCGCCGCGTGGCCATCCGCCTGGTCGGCGTGAGCGTGACCAATCTGGACATCGACCGGCGGCAGAATGAACTGTTCGATACCGATGCGAACCGGCGGTGGTACCTGAACCGCGAAGTGGATCGCGTGCGCGGACGGTATGGCTGGAACGCGGTGTTTTACGGCAAGGGCCTGGAGCTGCGCGAGCACTATGCCACGAAAGAGAATGGGCTGGTGCTCTCGACACCGTGTTTGTCGCGGTAACGGTAGGTGTGCTCGTTCAAAATGATTGGTGACACTCGGTAGAGTCAGGATGGACAAGATACGGTGGTATGAGCTTCCCGAGGCTCGCCAGCTGGCGAGCCTCGGGAAGAAGCTGAGCAAGGCGGCGCAGCAGCGACTGCAGTGGATATTGTCGGCGGACTGGCAGGCTTCGCGTTCTGGAAAGCGAACGATTGTGCCCTGACAGAATTGGGCGCACGTCAGGTGGAGTCCTTGATCGACCGGCTCCAATATGGCCTCCCGGTATAAAGGGCCGCTCCATGATTTACCCAAATGGGATGCGCCGGATTGTAAAGCCAGCCGGGCCTTTGGCAGCTGGTGGTATCGGGAGAAGCGCAGCGCGGTTCTCGTTGTTCCTTCCGTGGCTGCCAATGGGCGACAACGAAATATTCTCATCCACCAGGAGCACCCTCAGTTTCCTCTCTTGTCGGCTTCAGTACCTCAGTCGGTGAAGTGGGACGCGCGACTGTTCCGGCGGCGTGCCCCAAATAAGTAGCGGCCTCCTCGAGAGCGTCCGCAAGGCAGCCTCCGCCGCTTGTGGTTGATTTAGCCGATTTTCTCAGTTCCCTTCCCGCCTCTCTGCCATGGAAAAGCGAAAGTCCACAGGTCGCCCCATGTTCGTGCACTTGCATTGTCACAGCCATTACTCCTTCCTGCGGGGAGTGAATCCCCCGGAAGAGATTATTACCGCAGCGGTGGAGCAGAAGATGCCTGCCGTGGCGCTAACGGATACGAACGGGATGTATGCCGCAGTGCCGTTTTACCAGAAGGCGAAAGACGCAGGCGTGAAGCCTGTTATTGGCGTGGTGCTCGATATAGGAAGTGGTGGGTGGCGAGCGCCGAGCGCCGAGAAGCAGAAAGTAAAGGATCGGAAGGAAGCGAAGGACACGAGCAGCGTGCCGATGGTGCTGCTGGCGACAGATGCGGCGGGGTACGGCAATTTGTGCCAATTGACGACGCTGCGGCATTTGGGCGAGTTGCGGCTGGGCCAGGAAACGTTTGCGGAGGACAAGGGGCGCCCGGTCACGACGGAGGAATTGGCGGCGCACAGCACCGGCGTGATTGGACTTTGTCCGGGCATTCTTGCCAGCCGTCAATCACCAGCCATCCGCCGACAGCCACCAGCCGACGGGTCAGCAACCATCGACTACCTCGAGCGATTGAAGGAGATTTTGGGTGACCGGCTGTACATCGAGGTGCAGCATCTTTCGCCGGGGGACGGGCGGATTTTGCGGGAGGCGGAGCGGCTCGGGCGAGAGATGAATATTCCGCTCGTGGCCACCAACAATGTGCATTTCCTGAAGCCGGAAGAGCATCTGCACCATCGCGCGGTGAACGCCGTCCGCACGGGCAGTTTGTTGACCACCGTGACCGCTCCCGAAATCACCGCGGCCGAAGCATGGTTCAAACCGACCGCAGAGATGCAAAGAATTTTTCCGGACCATCCAGAATTGCTGCGAAACACACTGGAAATTGCGGACCGCTGCAACCTGCAACTCGAGCTGAACAAGCTGATTTTGCCGGAATTTCCCGTACCGGCGGGCGAATCTCCATTTTCTTATTTGTCGAATTTGAGCTTTGAAGGCGCACAAAAGCTCTACAAGCCGTTGCGTCCGGAAGTGCTTACGCGCCTGGCCTGCGAACTGGAGGTCATCGATAAATGGGGTTTGGCTCCCTACTTCCTGCTGGTATGGGACATCGTCGAGGAAGCCAAGCGACGCGGAATACCGGCGGTGGCGCGCGGATCGGCAGCGAGTTCGATGGTGCTGTATTGCCTTGGCATTTCCTGCGCGTGCCCGCTGCGCTGGGGCTTGTATTTCGAGCGCTTTCTGAACGTGCAGCGGGGAGACTGCCCGGACATCGATATCGACATTTGCGGGGCGCGGCGTGACGAATTGCTCAAATACGTATACGACCGCTGGGGCGTGGAGCATGTGGCCATGATCGGCAGCTTCATCACCATGCACGCGAGGCTGGCGATACGCGAAATCGCCAAAGTGTTTGGCATGCCGCCCGGCGAAGTGAATTTCTTCACCAAGCGGCTGCCGCATCGTCCGGTGCGGGAGATCCTCGACGCCATCGACAGCCTGCCGCACTGCCGCAATCTGCCGGTGAACGACGAGCCCTGGAAAACGATTCTCCAAGTCGCGCTGCGGTTGGACGATGCGCCGCGGCACCTGGGAATTCACCCATGCGGGACCGTGATTTCCGCGCGACCGCTGACGCATCTTGTTCCATTGGAACGGGCAACGAAAGGAATCGTGGTGACGCAGTACGACATGAATGCGATTGAGGCGCTCGGGCTGATCAAGATGGATTTGCTGGGGCAGCGCGGGCTGACGACGATGGCGCTGGCGTTGGACAACATTGAAAGAAGCGGCGAGCGGCGAATGGTAAGTGACGAGAAACAAGGGTCGCTCGCCACTTCTTCCGTGGCTGCGGATGGTGTAACGCCCTGCCCGAGGGCGCGGACCATCGATTTTGCGGCGATACCGGAAAATGATCCGGCAACCTGCGAGGTGATCGCCGCAGGCCGCACCATGGGCGTTTTTCAGATTGAGTCACCCGGGATGCGCGGACTGCTGCGCGCGATGAAGGCACGTACACTGGAGGAAATTGCGATGGCGCTGGCGCTCATCCGGCCGGGAGCTTCTGAATACGGTTCGAAAGAACTTTTCCTGAAGCGGCTGTGCGGAAAAGAACCTGTGGTCTATGCGCACGAATCGCTGGAACCCATTCTCGGCGATACATTGGGCGTATGCATCTACCAGGAGCAGGTCATGCGGATCGCGCAGGCGGTGGGAAGCATGTCACTGGCGGAGGCGGACATCGTGCGGCGGTCTGCGGTGAAATTTTCCGGACGGCGCGAACGAGAGCGGTTGCGCGGAAAATTCCTAAAAGCGGCGGAGCAGATGGGTTTAAAAGGAGCGGCACGCGAAGAGGCGTGGATGATGGTGGAAAAGTTTGCAGGCTTCGGGTTCTGCAAAGCGCATTCGGCCAGCTATGCGGACATTTCCTACCGCATGACCTATCTGAAGACCCATCAAACGGCAGAATTTCTGGCGGCCATGTGCAGCGCCGGGGCAGGGTTCTATCACGTGTCGGCATATGTCGAGGAAGCGAAACGCTGGGAGATTGCGGTGCGGCTGCCGTCGGTGAATCGTTCGCGGATGGAATACACCACGGAAACACTAGAGACGAACAGCAAGAACGTCCCGTCTTCCTTCCTGAGTCAGGACAAGCAGAGGGCAAGTGCGCTGCGCGTGGGACTGATGCAAGTAAGAGGATTGCGGGTGGAAACGATCCTGGCGATTCTGCAAACGCGCGAAACACAAGGGCCGTTTCGCTCTCTGGAAGATTTCCTTGCGCGTGTACCGGCAGAGCGGGATGAAGTGGAGGCACTGATCAAATGCGGCGCCTTCGAGGATGTATGCGGCATGACGCGCCCAGCGTTGTTGTGGCAGTGGAATCTTCTGCAGGCGAAAGGACAGCATACACATCAGGGAGTACGCGCGGTTTGCGCTGCATCAACGGCCTCCGCCGGGGCGCCGACAACACTTTTTGTGGAAATGGATCGCGACGATTCCATTGCGCTCGCGATGCAGGAGGTGAACACGGGGGAGTACACGAAACAACAGAAATTGCGCTACGAGCGGGAAATCCTGGAGGTCTGCGTTAGCGGCCATCCGCTGGACTTCTTGCCCAGAAATGGGGAGACCTGGAGCAACGAACTGCCGAAACTGCACGGCAAGCGCGTCACGCTATGCGGTTGGGTGGTGACCTACCGGCACGTCGGGACGAAGAATTACCGCAACATGATGTTCGTGACGCTGGAAGATCAGCATGGGCTGTTCGAAGTGATTCTCTTCCCTGATGCGTACGACAAATATGGCGGGCTGGTATACGAGACACGGGCCATGCGCGTGACAGGCATGGTGCAGGATGACGAGCACATCAATGGGGAGATGTTGGAACGGTTGCAGGAGCAAAGAATTCGGTAGTCAGAAAATCCGATTACTGATTACGGATCGCTGATTGCCGGTTGCTATCCACCATTTGGTATATATATGATCCGACCGACACAAAAAACCGAGAAAGCCACCGAGCCACAGACGGGCCGTCCGGCACAGAGCGGTGAGGCATGGCTGGGGCGGAATCGCAGCGACAGGCGCCGCCTGTGGGAGCGGCTGAATCCGCGCCACCGAAGAGACCTGCGCCTGCTGGCAGAAGCGCTGGCTTTGCAGCAAACGCACGCCCAGCTGCCGGAGCCGGCCCGAACCCGGCTGGATGCCGCGCTGGCCGAGCTGGAGCGAGTCGTGCGCCGAATCGCCGCCATCCTGATGGAGGTGGCTCGCCGGACACCCCCGCCCGGGTGAGTCTTGCAGGCAGCGTCCGCCCGCCGCATACTTTCCCCATGAGTGCGACCAGCCTCCAAAGACTCTCCCTGGGCTTGACGATTCTGGCTTCCGCGGTTCTGTGCGCCGCTACGGTCCGTGCGGATGAGATCCGCTTGAAGGATGGGAAGAAGCTGTACGGCGTGATCGTCGGCTACGAAGACAACATGTTCAAGGTCAAGACCGACTACGGCTACGTGCTGGTCGAAAAAGACAAAATCGCTTCGATTATTCCCGATTCACCGGCCCAGCCCGAAGCGGCAAAGGTCGAGCCAAGTCCAAAGCCAAGTGAGACAACGGAAGCCAAGCCAACGCCGTCTGCGGAACAGATCAAAAAGGAAAAAGCAGCCGCTATTCTGATGAACACCAGCGCGCGACCGGAGATTCCCGCGGCCCGCAAGCCTGCTGCAGAAATGAATGCGCCAGCCTTAAAGACCGCAACCGCAACTCCAAAAGCCTCGCTGGCCGCCGCGACTCCGCCCCCACCGCCACCAAAGGAAGAGTCTGCGGTGAATCCAGAAGAGATTCAGGGCAATCTCTATATCAATCATCAATACGCATTCCGCATGTATAAGGCTCCGAGCTGGCAAATCATTGATGGCGCGGGACAAACGTTACCGAACGCCATCGTCGCCATGGGAACAAACGACGAATCAACGCTGCTGGTGGTAGGACACGAAAAGACGAAGGACTCTCTGGAAAAAGCCGCGGGG
>Ga0187782_10001066_pt1 | contig 19707 bp, 18 predicted proteins | sample 0715_SJ02_MP15_2_FD_132454 | JGI IMG/M metagenome (GOLD analysis project Ga0187782, IMG submission 132454) | Tropical peat soil microbial communities from peatlands in Department of Meta, Colombia - 0715_SJ02_MP15_20_MG | ecosystem: Environmental > Terrestrial > Soil > Wetlands > Peat | place... | reverse complement strand
GCCAAAGCAACGATGCTGGGTGGGCTGCTGTTGTTGGGTGGGGTGAACTTCCTGCTGATCCGCAACACCTCGAAGGAATATGCGCTGCCGCGACTGCGCCGTCTCATCGAGGCGGAAGTGGGCATCGGCATTACCGTGATTCTGACCGCCGCCTCGCTGACGTCGCAGCCGCCTGCCGTCGATCAGCTCAGTGACACGGTAACCTGGACCCAGATCTATCAGCGTTTTAGGCCTACCGTGCCGCGGCTACGGTACGAGTACGTGGCAGAAGCAAATACGGGCACGAGCGCCGACCCGACAGGCAAGGTGCTGGCCTACAATGTCGACGGCGTTCCGCTCGCCCCACGGTTTGTGAACTACTCGATTGAGTCGGAAGCGAATCATCACTGGATGGGTGTGGTGGTGTTGGCCATGGGCTTACTGGCTCTGCTGGCACGAACGGGCAAGGCACCTTGGGCGGGATACTGGCCACTGCTGCTCATTGGCATCGCCGTCTTCATTTTCCTGCAGGCCGACAGCGAATGCTGGCCAGTCGGCTGGAAAAGCTTCTGGGCATGTTGGGCTGACCCCGAGGCCTTCCAGCATCGAATCGCGGCGCTTTTGTGCGTGGGATTTGGCGTGTTCGAGCTGCGGGTGCGCAGACAGACGACAGAGAACAATCCGCTCGCGCTGGTATTTCCGCTCATGGGTGCCGCGGGTGGTGCCGTGCTGCTCACCCATTCACACGCCATTACCAACGTGAAGGAAAACCTCCTGGTGGAGTTGAGTCATGTGCCCATGGGAGTTCTTGCAGTTTTTGCAGGGTGGGCGCGTTGGCTGGAGTTGCGCCTTCCCAGAGAAAACCGAGCGATTCCGTCCTGGATTTGGCCTGTTTGCTTCGTGCTGATTGGAGCCGTGTTACTCAACTATCGAGAGATGTGATCGGAGCGCCTATCCAGTGGAAGGGCGCTTGAGTGCTTCGAGCTCTTCGAGTGTGCACGGCCAGTCCGATCGCAACAACCGGGACAAAGCGCGATCGGCAAGAAGTTTGCCGCCCGTTTGGCATCGAGCACAGTAGTTCGTTTCGTTGTCCGCATAGCGAATCCGCTGAATTTTTGCTCCGCAACGAGGGCATGGGCTCCCATACCGTCCATGGACCGCCATATCCGTGCGAAATGCGGTCACCTTCTCGGGAAAAGCGACCTGCGCATCCGAGCAAAGTCGATCGATCCACAAGGCGAGAATATGACGTGCCGCAACAAACAGTCTTTCCCATTCCGAGTGGCTCAGCTTTTGTGTGAGTGCAGCAGGCGATAGTTGCGCCGCGTGCAAGATCTCATCCGAATAGGCGTTGCCGATGCCACTAACAAGACGCGGGTCGGTGAGCGCCCTTTTGAGCGTGCGGTTTTCGGCCATCAGTGTGGCATGAAACGAGGCGAAGTCGCTGTCAAGCACGTCGAGTCCCCCCGGATCGATCGAACGCAACCCTTCTTCGCCGGCAAGGACGTGCAACGACGCACGACGCTTTGTGCCGGCCTCGGTCAGCACCAGAGAGCCGGAGGGGAAGTCGAAGGCTGCCAGATTTTGCCGGCCTGCCAACTTTGCCTGCGAGGTCCGCCAGTGCAACCGGCCGGCAATCATCAGGTGCAGCACGAGCCAGAGGTCACCTTCCACTCCTATCGCGATTCGCTTGCCGATTCTTCGCAGTTCGCGCACGACGCGGCCTTCCACTTTGACAAGGGGTGGTTGTGCGGTTCGAAGCAGAAAAGGGCTCGCCAGTCGTACTCGCTCGATCGGCTGCGCAAGGATGCGTGGCTCGAGCGCTGTGAGGTAGGCGGCAATATCCGGCAGTTCAGGCATGCTCATCAGATTGCGGCTGGCACGCAGCCGTTGCAACCGAGTTTTCTGTGAAACCCTGCCATTCGACCGAACCGGCGTTCCAGCGCGAGAAATCAAGCGGACTGAACGGCACGTTTCTTTTTACCATCACGGGTCAGGAAGAGGTGCAGGCCTCGATCGTGATTGGCAACAAAGAGGTGGAGGTAGCAGACGGTCACATAGGTTTGCCAGACTTGCGGATCATTCCCGACAGCGAAACTTGGCTTCGATTCTTGCGCAAAGAGGCCGACTTGCTATGGACGCTGCTTCGGCGCAAGATCCGGATGAAGGGGTCGCCTCGGCTGCTGCTGGCCTTCCGTCGCTGCTTCCCATCTAGGCAACCAGGACCGAATGAGCCCTGACTCCGACCCCGGCCCTTGCTCCGCGGCGCCTACCGGCCAAACATGGATAAGCTAACGTAATGATGCTTCTTCGTCTCGCCGCTATTCTCTTGGTCCGCGGCGACCGGCTCAGACACGCTCGGCTCAGACACTTTCGGCTGGGGCGCTTCCTCTAAAGGTGCTGCCTTCGGTTCGACGGGGGGCGGCGAAACTCGCAGGTGAGCCGCAATGGTTTCAAGGGCATCAGCGATCCGCGACAGCTGGTTGGTTAGCTCGTCCCTGCCACTGCTGTTATCCAGGACGCTTCGCGCGGCCCGCTTGCCTTTCAAGAACGAGGCGAGCAAAACGAGTAGGATCACCGCAACAGCTGCGCCAAGGTAATATTCGGGCGGCATGATGTCACCTCGGGGCTCAAGGGCAGCCAGGAAGATGATATGCGATCGGGTTCGTCACAGGCAACTTCGGCGAGGCCGGAGCACTCGGCGCCCGCGGAGGCATGCCGCTCCTGCCGTGGCGCCAACAAACCCACCGAAAGCCTGGTGGAGGAGGGGTCGTCTGCCCAAACCTTCGGCAGACTGACTAAGAATTTGGACCCGTTCGATCCTTGACTATTGCCAGCGCTTCGGGTCGAAGTTGAAATCCACCAGACCGTCTCGGTAGTCGACTTTCACATCGAGCATTCTCAGGACTGTGAAACCTAACATGCCGGAAATCTCTGTACCGATGGCGTCGCTGATACCTTTCGTATCAAAGGTGACCATGTCTTCATATTTCTGACGCAAATGGCCGAACGTGAGAGTCAATTCCTTGCTCTCGTATACCTTCTTGACCTCTCCGTTCAGTCCAACGATCTTCGTGTCCTGGTCGCCCGACACTTTCGTGACTTCGCGCGCGGCACTCGGCGAGATGGTACTGGTGAAGCTGCCACTATCAATCATGAAGAGCTTTGGAACCGAATCATTCAGTGTTGTTGGTAAGAGCAGGGCGTGGCCAAACCGAAACACGATCGAGTAGGATTTCATCTCTGGCGCGATGTAACGATCGTAATAGCGCGGGACGCCATAAACCTTTGGATCCAGTGTCAGGCCGCCGCTTGGGGATTCGCCGGGCCTGACCGGTAACTGGCTCAGCCGCAGCTTACCGTTCGAGAAGTCGAGATCGACCAAGAAGTCTTCGAAGACGTCGGCTCCAATCAGACCTTCTTCGCCGGCCGCGGAGTTACGTTCCACCACTTCCACCCGGCAGTCTTTGAATTCCAAGCCTCCGACTTGGATCGAATCCGCAAAAGCCACGTAGCCGCGCGTAGGTCCGCGGTCGCCAAGCCCGCGAACTTCGGTCTGGAACGCTTGCTGGAGCCCGGCTTTCTCAGCGAACTTGCGGTTGATAAGAATCCCACCGGCTCCGGTGTCCAGCAGCAGGCGTGACGAGGCGCCGTTCACCTTCACGTCCAGGCCAAAACCGTGGAAGTGATTCGGGTCTATCAGCATGTACCGCAGGTCGGTCTCGGTGGACGTAACCCTCGAGGTGATGTGACAGGAATGATGCGGTGCCGAAGACTCTTGCTGCAGGAAACGGAGTGCTCGCTCCATGGAGGTCCGCGTCTCGAAGTCATCGTTGGTTTCATCCGCAAGATAGGAGGCGAGGGCCTTGAGCCGATCCTCCCGAGGGAGAGTCGTCATCCACATTCGAGTGATATCAGGGTCGGAGGGATCGTGTGCGTGCGCGATATCAATCATCGTCTTGGCGCGATGGTAAAGCGAAGCTGCATCGGAAACCTTGGCCAGCCCGAAAAAAGCGCGGGCGTTACCCGCGCCACTATTTATCACCTTGACGAAAGCGTTTTCCGCGTCAGCGATTTTTCCCTGGCGGAAATACATTTCGCCCATGGCGACTTGTGTGTCGGGCGCGTTGGGTGCCAGTTCCACTGCTTTGGCCGCCGCGGCGTATGCTTCGTCTGGTTTCTTCTCCTTCAAGTAGACCTGCGACAGTCCGACATACGCTTGTGCCGCCGCTAGGCCGGTTTCGAGCTTCTGATATTCCTCCTCGGCCGCTGCGAACTTGCCCGCGCGATACAGATGTAGAGCGTCTGAAAGCGACGTAGCCGCATTGGATGGCTCGGTCGGCACTTGTTGAGCCAACACCGGGTTTGCGTACATGGCGATGGAGGCGCAGGCGAAAAAGCAACTCGCGAATGGCGAAATAGGTTTGCGGCACGGGCGGGGATCGGGGGAGGGTATTACGTCTCGGAAACCCTTTAAAGGCCTCTCCACTGGAAAGGTTTCGGATGGGACGGCGAGGTGAGAACGAGTTTTCAATTGGCCGCCAACATCCCTTGCAGCGTTTGCTTTAACCGCCCCACGACGCTGAGCTGCTCATTCAAACCGACAATCCGATCCCTGATGAAACCGTCCGGATCGATGATCAGGTATGTGGAAACGCGTTCACGCCGAATTCGTTGCGGATCCGGCCATCACCATCCCAATATTGGGGCCATTCCATCTCATAATTGGATATGAATTCGCGCCAGGCTTGCTGGTCGCGCCGAGTCGAGTGGCATGCGTCGACGTCTCCGATGTGTCAAGCCGTTATGGCAATGCCGTAGAGTCCGAACCTAGCAGCCACGAGGCTGCGGATGACAACATTCTCGACCTAACCTCCCGAAACTTGGCACTAAATTTTCGCGCTGTCGGCAAACAGACAATTGCGAGAGGTAGGCCAGCAGACTGCGCACAACTGGTCGTTGTGCTAACAACAAATTTGCGATTGACACCGGAGCGCCGGATAGCTAGGCTCGGCTCAAAGGGTTGCGGCGGAGTGGCTGGCTCGCTGCTGTGATCGAGAAAAGGCTCTGCTCAATACCCCTTCGAACACCGCTCGGGAAGTGCGGACCCTGGAGCGCCATGAAGATCCACGGGACCGACCTATGACGCGTCGCATTGTAGGATTACTCCCGTCGAGCAATTTCGCGAAGGTTTCGAGTCCGCAATTGGAATTTTGTGTGAGGAGGCCCATCCCATGAGGTCACGTTTCGCCAGCCTTTTGATCGTGCTGTTTTTTGTGAGCCTTTGGCCCTGCCAGCAAGCATTCGCCAGGGAGAAAAAGAAATCGGATCCTGCGATCACCGTTGAACCAAAGTTTACAGTGCTCAGTCCGCTGGGCATTCCGCCAACGATCAAACTGCTGGCCATGGCGCCGAGAATGAATACTCTCGACGGAAAGACCATCTACATCGTGGATGATGGTTTCGTTGGGGGAGACGTACTTCTGAAGGAAATGGCCGCTTGGTTCACACGGAACATGCCCAACGTGAATGCCGTTTATCGACGGAAAGCCGGCGGTTTTCCGGACGAAGATCCGCCTCTGTGGGCGGAAATCAAAGCCAAAGGGGATGCGGTGATCATGGGAGTGGGGCATTGAAGCTACTGCGCGCCAGCGGTCGTTGGCCATTGCGTGGACCTGGAATCCAACCTGGGCAAACCCACGGTTTCGATCATCACGGAATATTTCAAAGATCTGGTGGAGCAAAATGCCGCCAAGAAAGGAATGCCCGACCTCCGATTCACGTTCGTCAAGTCACCCGTTTGGGGCAAGACAGCCGAACAATTGCGGCGAGATGTGGTCGAAGGAACGGATCCGATAACGGGCAAACCCGTTATGCAGGAAGTCGTTGCGGAACTGACAACGCCACTGAAGGACGATGACCAAAAGACCCGCACAATCCAGCAGTCTGCCGGCCCAGACCACTTCGGCCCCGATACCGCGGAGAATCTGCAAAAGCTCTTCCGAAAGAAGGGCATGACCGATTACCTTCCGATCGTGCTTCCGACCGAAGCGAAAGTGGACCAAATGCTCAAGGCGACGAGCCACAAGCCCGACGAAATCGTCGGCAAGATCTCGCCCACGCCGGGCGTTTACGAGTATTGGTCCTACACGGTGAAGCAAGTTGCCGTGAATGCGGTCATGGCTGGTGCGGACCCCCAATATTTTCCGGTCATTCTCGCGATCGCGGCCGCTGGCAAGGAGTCCCTGTCGAGCTCGGACAACTCCTTTGCCGAAGCGGTGGTGATCAATGGGCCGATCCGCGACGAGATCGGCCTCAACTACGGAATCGGCGCCCTGGGGCCGTTCAGTCATGCCAACGCCACCATTGGCCGTGCCTACACGCTGCTTTCCATCAATGCTGGGAACTGCGGCAAGATCGGCGAGACCTATATGGGCGTCATCGGAAATCCCGCGAACTACACCAACATCGTGATCGCCGAGAACGAAAAGGAGTCACCCTGGAAACCCTTCAGCGTCCGAAAGGGATTTAAACCGGAGGACAGTGTCGTGAGCATATTCGAGGGGTGGGGCGTGATCTCCGCGAAAAACTCCGTCTTTGCGGTTTGGCAGAAAGACATGAATTTTGCTCAGGAGCTCAAGAACATTTTCAATGACCAGGACCAACTTTTTGGAGGTGTCGCGGTCCTCAGTCCAGCCGTGGCCAGCTACGTCAAGCAAGAGGGCTACGATACGGTCGAGAAACTGACAGATTGGCTCTACAAAAGTCCTGACGAGGCCAAGCCCCATTTCTGGAGCCCGGCGCAAATCAACATTCTCGTCACTGGGTCTTCCAACAATCTCTACTGGGACTACGGCGGGATGAGATACGTCAAAAGCGTCTCGATTGATCAATGGCGCTGACGGGTCGCCGGGTGGCGCGGCTCGTAGGGCCCCGGTTAGGATGTTGTCTTGACAACTACAGCCCAGTTTGCTGTACTGGTGAGCCACAAGGGTGCTGTGGCGCTCAAGCCGATTTTGGAGAGAGTCGTTTCATGGCCACGCTGCTGCGTTCGGCAGTATTGAATCCAGAGGCGTATCGCACCGTCCGAGCTGCCGGTGAAGATACGGCTGCCAAATCCCGGTCATTTTCCTCCCTGGCACCCCGCTTGAACAGCCTCAATGGCAAAACCATCTACCTGGTCGATACCGGATTTGGCGGTAGCGGCAAATTTCTGGATCAGGTACAGGGTTGGTTTGCCGAACACATGCCTTCGGTCACGACCGTACGGCGGCGCAAGACCGGCAACAGCATCTTTCAGGACGACACCAAGGATCTGTGGGCAGAAATCAAGGAGAAGGGACAGGCTGCAATCCTCGGTGTTGCCGGTTGACCCGGTTGTGCAGTGGCGGTCGCCACTTGCTCCCGCACACTCGAGCAGGAATACGGGATCCCAACCGCGCCAGTGTCGACATTCGAATTCATCAGTTTTCTGGGCAACGATCTGCGCTTCCACGGCGTTCCCCTGCGGTTCATCTATACACCGCATCCGGTCGTAGGCATGCCGCCTTCTGTGCTTCGCGGTTATATCGAAGGGAAAGATCCCGCAACGCAGCGAATCGTCGTTGAAGAAATCATCGAGGCACTCACGAAGCCCGTCAGTGAAGTTGAGTTCACCGACGACTTCGCTCCGGTGTCCCGCACGGGCGTCAGGCAACCGCTGCTTGAGTCCGACACCGAAGATAACCTGCAGCGCCTCTTCTACCAGCGCGGATGGACCGACGGGTTGCCCATCGTGCTCCCGACGGAGGAACGCGTTGCGGAAATGCTGGCCGGCACAAACCGCGGGCCGGATGAAGTGGTCACCGAAATCTTCCTTCATGACACGCAGGAGTACCTGAAATTCACGGTTGAGCTGGTGGCGATTGTCGCCGTGATGGCGGGCGCGAGGCCCGAGCACCTGCCCGCGATCCTCGCTGTTGCTTCGACCGGGCATCCCTCGATTGTTGGCTCGACGACGCCGTTTGCCTGCATGCTCCTCGTGAACGGGCCCATCCGCAACGAGATCGACATGAATTCCGGGATCGGTGCGTTCAGCCCTCGCAATCTTGCGAATTCCGTGATCGGGCGCGCTTGGACGCTATTGACGATCCAGTGGGGTTATTTCCGACTGAGGAAGCAGTTTTGGAGTTCGCAAGGAAATCCGATCGGCCACAACAATATGTGTGTCGCGGAGAACGAGGAGCGGAGCGTTTGGGAACCGTTCCACGTGCAGAAAAACTTCCGTGCGGACGAAAGCGTGGTCAGTCTGTTTCGTGGATGGAGCTTCGTGCACAACGTGGTCGGATCCTCCATGAGATCGGTGGGCCAAGACACGTGCGTACTGCTGGGGGCGCTGCCGGGACTGTTTTCCTCGGCGACGCTCATTCTGGATCCGCTGGTGGCCCGACACCTTAAGGAAAACGACGGCTTCCAAACGAAGCTCGACTTCGGCCGGTGGATTTCAGAAAACTATAAAGTGCCGGCGGGGCAGTTTTGGGGCACCGACCTGATCCACATGCTGATGGCTCCGGTTGCCGAACAGGGCGTGGAGCCGTACGCATCTTGGAAGAAGCTTCCGCCAGAAGCGCTCATCGGGCCCTACGACAAGCCTGAGAACATCAACATCATTGTCGTGGGGGGCGAAACGAGCCCCATGTGGAAGGTTGCGGATTTCTCTTACGTCACGAGCGCCTCGGTGGACAAGTGGCGCGCTCGACCTAGGGCGGACAGCTGTACCGACGGCAGCTGCGGACTCCCCGACCCCGAGTAGCCCTGGAAATAGTACGAGCGACTGCGGCTGATATCGGCTTCGGCAGCGATTCGGTGAACGCCCAGCGATGGAGGAGGTAGAGGCCATGGATCGACGAAAGATGTTGGCGTTGCTGGGTGCCAGCCCGGCGCTCGTTGCAGTCGCGCCGTCATCGGCCCGGACCGCTCGTGCGGGCTCAGCGAAAACCGCACCCGCAGTGGCGGACAAGATGATCACCGCCCTGAATCCCGCCATCACGCCCCAATTGGCGAAGCGAATACCCTTGGCGCCTCGCCTTGACACGTTGGAAGGCAAGACGATCTATCTGGTGGACACGGACTGGGGAGGAATGGGGCAGAATGACGGCATCCTTCAGGAAATGCGGGCATGGTTTTCCGACCACATGCCCAATGTCAAGACGATCATCAAAGTCAAGAAAGGAAACTTTGTCACCGACGATCCGGCGCTGTGGAAGGAAATCGCCGATAACAGAGGAGACGGAGTCGTCCTTGGCGTCGCTGGTTGACACGGCTGTGTCGGGGCCGTGAGCCTCGAAGCCGGAGAGATTGAGCAAAAATACCATATACCCACCGTCGCGGCTGCGGGTTCGAATGTGGTGTCATTCGGGATCGGCGCCAACTTCACATACAACACGGGTATGCCCATTCGCTACGTCGGAGTCCCATTTCCTTTTTCCGGCCAGCCGAGATCGGTGCTCAAGGGCTATATCGAGGGGAAAGACACGGTCAGCGGCAAGCCGATGATGCAGGCAGTCATCGACGGTCTCACGAAACCTCTCACGGATGGGGAAAAGATGTCCGGAATTCCTCCCGAATCCGTGCCGGAACCGAGACTGCTCCCGGCGGATTCAGAAGACAACCTGCAGCTGCTGTTCAAGGAAAAGTGCTGGACCGACTACAATCCGGTCATCCTTCCCACAGAGGAAAGAGTGGCTGCCATGCTGAAAGGCACCAGCCACAAGCCTGACGAAATCGTGAAATCTGCTGCGGGAACTTTCGGGACGCGGCGCCCGTTTACAGTCGAAAAAGTGGCGATTGTCGCGGTTATGGCAGGCGCGAAGCTTGAATATTTTCCGGTCATCCTCGCACTGGCCAGCATGGTGCCGTATCAGGACTCCACGACCTCGATCGCCCAGATGATCGTGGTGAACGGACCGATACGCAACCAGATCGGCATGAATTCCGGTTTGGGCGCGTTGGGACCAAACAACGACGCAAACTCCGTCATCGGGCGATCCATGACGCTCATTCACAAAATCATCCAGGGTTACGACGAAGGCGTGACCGGCTTTGCTTCGCTCAGCAACCCTCTGCGCTACGACAATCTATGCATTGCCGAGAATGAGGAAGCCTTACCCGAGGGGTGGCAGCCCCTTCACGTCCAAATGGGACACAAGCCGACCGACAGCATTGTCACCATGTTCACCGGCTGGAACTTCATCAACAGCACCGGCTGGGTGGAGCAGCACTACGCGCCGCAAATGTTGATGCGGGACTACATGTCCTCGCTCTCCGGGATGAGCGCTACGCTTCTCATGGACCCTTCGGTGGCGGAGCTGCTCAACAACGTGCAGGGCTTCACGACAAAGGCGATGCTGGCCGACTGGCTCTCTCAGAACGTTGAAAAGACCGCCCAGTCCTATTGGGGAAACTCGATCGTGTCGAGCATGCTCGGTCCTCTCGGCGCGCAGGGGCTTGAGCCTTATGCAAGCTGGAAAAAGCTCCCCGGCGACGCGCGGATCAAGCCGTTCACGAACTCGAAAAACATTCGTGCGGTGGTTGTTGGAGGGAAGACCGCGAGTGTTTGGTTCGCGACCGATTTCATGCCGGAAAAAAGCGTTTCGATCGACGCCTGGAGGTAGAAACCTCCGGTTCTGCCCCGTGCAAACGAGGCCTCTGCTGTTTGCAAGGGAATCTGGCAAGGGCAGCTACTTCGACAATCGCACGCTCGCCATAATCCTTCGAGACTTCTACAGTGGGCGTTAGTCAGCGGCCCTGACCGGTTCCGCGCTTGCTGTGGACTCAGGGATGCCGCACGTGCCGTCTTTGCAGGTCAGGGGCGCCGGCATGCGGAGCGGACGGGCGTCGCGGTGAAGCCCGCCTTTCGGCCTCCACCTATCGATCGAAACGCTTTGCGTGTAGGTGAAGTCCGTGGTGATCCACATCGGATTTGTCTCGCCGCCGACGACCAGAAAGTTGATATCGTCGGGGGAGCGGCGCGGAGTGACCGGCGCGTCCCTTGGCAGCTGGGCCCAGGAGGCAAACGGTTCAACCCCTTGCTTCGCCAATCCTGCCGCAAAGCCTGATTGCATCTGTCCTTCCCAGTAATGCCCGGCCGGGACGTGGGAGTTTTCGACGATCCATTTGCAGGCGTCGCGCTTGGTCCTGAACCCCTCGGCGCGCAGATTTTTGGCCACGAGCGGATCGACGACGAAGGTGATGCTCGTCCCCATCGACCCGAACGTGGAGATCACGTGCGCCATCTCTTTTGCCGGGCCAATTCCAAAGCTGAGCACGTTCCATCCGCGAAATAAGCTCACTACGCTTTCCTGCGCACGGAAACCTTTCTGCACGTGAAACGGCTCAAAGACGCTCAGTTCCTCGTTTTCGCCGCAGCACATATTGTTGTAATTCAGGTTGTGGCCGAACGAGGCCATGAAGTTCTCGCCCGCGCGCGCGTCGCCGAAGTTGATACTCATGAGCGTCCACGCCCTGCCGATTACCGAATTCGCCAGATTGAACGGGCTAAGCGCAGCTGTGCCGCAATTCATCGCGATCTCGTTGCGGATCGGCCCGTTCACGATGACCATGCGGCCCCAGGAGGTGGTCGAACTCGGCATCGACGGTTCTTGCGAAGCGGCCAGGGCGAGGATTACCGGGAAATGCTCGGGCCGTGCTCCCGCCATCACGGCGATGGCGGCCACCTTTTCGACGGTGTACTCCATCTTCTCCTGATGCGTGGTGACCAGCATCCGTCCCACGAGTTCGTGGGGGGCGTGGTCGGTGCCGGTCAGCATCTCGGCGACGCGCTCTTCGGTCGGCAGCACGATCGGCAAGCCGTCCGTCCATCCGTTTTCGACGAACTGGCGATAAAGATTTTCCACGGTATCGGCGGCTAGCAAGCGCGGACGTCGCGGCTTCCGTGTAATCGTGGGGTGCTTTTCGCTTTCCGTCAAAGGCGATGTAAGTGCCTCGATCACTTCCCGCATGAAAGGCATCGATGTGATGGGATCGTTGCCTTCAATGTACTGGCGCAGCACCGCTCGCGACATGCCCACGACTGGATACGGAGGGAAACCGAAGCGCAGAGGCGTTCCGCGGGTCCGCGCGTCGCGTTCCACGAAGTCCGCAAATCGGGCGGTCACCAGGGGCACTGTGGGAATGCCGTATTCGTCTTCCAAAGTCCTCGAGTAATCGGCGACACTCGCCGAACAGGCTTCTCAACCACCCACACCCAGGATCGCGGCGTCGCCGCCGTCGGATTTGATTTCCCTCCAGAGCTCGGGATCGTCGGTGAACATCGTGCCGCGTTTGTGCCGGACGACGGTCCTTACGGTCGGCATGTTTCGGGAAAACCAGTCCTGGAGCTCCTGCATGAACTCAAAACTGCCCGCAAATCCCGTCTCCACCAAATAGACAGTCTTGTCATCGAGTGCGGCCAGGCGCGGCGCCATGGATATCGGTTTGAGGTTGCCGCTGGGCTGAGCGACCGGGTCCAAAATGTCGCGGGGATTCGATTGTGCGTCGAGGCGGCGGCCGAAGATTCCGGAAGGCTGCCCGTGCGGGTCTAAGACCGCCACTTTGCCGTTTTGTTCCATGCGCGCTCTCCTGTGAGGCACCATCTGCGGGAGCTGGGCCGGTGCACGAAAGCGCCAGCCAGAAGATTTTAGTATTCGGCCGTGTCGTTGTCAAAACAACTTTCGGTGTCGAGGCCGCGTCGCCCCAGGATGTCTAACGGCGACGGGTAGTCCGGCGTCTATGTTGCACGGCGACCTGAAACATTTCTTCCGCGCGACGAGCGAGCAAATCGAGTACTCGCTCTACGTCGCTTGCCCGCTGTCCCTGTAACAACTGGCGCTGATACTCGTCCGCGACCGGCGCAATTTCGCGCAACAGCGCTTCGCCCTTGTTGGTCAGCGAGAGCAGCGAAGCGCGACTATCGGCTGGATGTGGCGTCCGGGTGATCAGTTTTCGGCGAAGAAGCGGTGTCAAAGAGCGGCTGATCCAAGCTTTGTCGATGTGCGTTCTTCGGCTCACCTCGTTCACAGAGATCGGCTGGTAGGCGCCCAGCATGATGAGGATTCGCAAATCCGTCGGTTTCAGACCGAAGCGTTCCTTGAATGCGAGCGTGCCGATACGAAGAATCAAATCGGCGATCCGTACGATGCGGACTGAGACCAGCCGGTTGAGCGTGTCGATATGAGGAGCCTGGTCGCGACGGCGTCTCACGACGGCCGCCTGGGTACGCTCGCTGCGGCCGGTTTCTCGGACATGCGCGCGCGGCAGGGGCTGGGACTCGCCAACACTCATCGATGTGCATCTCCCGAACGGCTTCGCTCGCAGTATAGAGGAGTCCCTTCGCTCCCCCAAGCGCGAAGTGAGGATTCCAGAAGCTGTGCAGATGATGTCTTGACAACAATAAAAGCGCATGCGTATATAGCAGATTGGCCTCGCGATGCACTCGCCGTGCAAACACGGGCGGTGAAGGGGGGACCGGGCAATGGCGAAATTTCCCAAGCTTCCGATGTTTGAAGGCATCCACGCACCCAGCCGGATCGAAGTCGACATTCACGACGTGGAGGTTGATGGCGACATTCCCGTCGATCTCGATGGAGCCTTTTACCGTGTGGCTCCCGATCCGCAATACCCTCCACGATTCTTAGATGACATCGCCTTTAACGGGGACGGCACGGTTTCCATGTTTCGTTTTCAAAATGGGCGAGTTGATTTGAAGCATCGGTACGTGCGCACCGATAAATTCAATTTGGAGCGGGAAGCAGGCCACGCGCTGTTCGGTCGCTATCGCAACCCTTATACGGACGAGCTGTGCGTCCGAGGCAAGAATCGGGGACTCGCGAATACCAACGTGCTGGTTCATGACGGTGTGCTGTTGGCAATGAAAGAGGATAGTCCACCGGTTGCGATGGATCCGCTCAGTTTGGAGACCAAGGGCAACTGGAATTTTGATGGCGGCCTGACCAGCCAAACCTTCACGGCCCATCCGAAGGTCGATCCGCAAACGGGCCAGATGCTTGCCTTCGCCTTTGGAGCGAAAGGACTGATGTCGCGAGACGCGGTCTATTATGAGATCAGCCCAACCGGAAAAATTACGCGCGAAGTCTGGTTTGAGATGCCCTACTACTGCATGCTTCACGACTTTGGCGTGACGCGAGACTACGTGGTGTTTCCGATCATTCCCGTCGTGGGCACGATCGAAAGGCTCCAATCCGGCCTGCCGCACTACGGTTGGGACTCAACCAAAGAGATCTATCTCGGTGTGCTCCCCCGCGATGGCCAATCGAAGGACTTGCGCTGGTTCCACGCTCCAAACCAATTTGCCTCGCATGTTATGAATGCCTTCAACGACGGCACGAGGGTCCACATCGACATGCCCGTGGCCGAAAGCACCATGTTCCCGTTCTTCCCCGACATTGCGGGAACGCCCTGGCATCCCTCCAAAGCGGCCTCGCGAGTTACTCGCTGGACAGTTGATATGGGTTCGAAGTCTGACGCCTTCCACTCTGCGGAGCAGTTGACTGACTTCGTCGGCGAATTTCCCCGAATGGACGACCGCTACGTTGCCGCCCCTTATCGCCACGGCTGGCTCTTGGGATTCTGGGGCGTTCGTTCGACGCTCGGTCATGTGGACCACGCGAGCGGAAAGACATCGAGATGGGAGGCAGGTGAAAAGACGAGCCTCCAGGAACCGTGCTTCATCCCTAAAGCAAAATCAGTGGACGAAGGAGACGGCTACATTCTTCAAGTTGCCACGCATCACGACGAGATGCGAACCGACGTATATCTCTATGAAGCGCTGCGGATTGAGGATGGGCCCTTCGCAACGATCAAGCTTCCGCTGAGGCTGCGCCCCGGATATCACGGAAGCTGGGCCACTGGCAAACAGATTACGCGGCCGAAGTCGCTCCCGCGGGAGCATGGATGAACTACCAAAACTACGTTGAACTATTTAACTCGGGAAATGACGACGCGTTGGTAAAAACCTATTTCACCGAGGATACGATTTTCTCTAGCGGCTCCCGAGCGTTTTACGGGGCGGACGAGCTCCTGAAGTTTTTGAACTGGGCGCACGACGGCATTCGCGAAATCCTCCGACCGCAGGTGGTCGCGCAGGATGACGACCACATCCTGGCGGAAATCGACATCGATTTTCATGCCCTGGTGGACAAGCCCGACTTTCCGTTCAAGCCCCTGAAGAAAGGTGAGATGACCACGGTCAAATTTTTCGTGGTCTACTATCTCCGGGGCGGCAAGGTCTGTCATTTGAAAGCTTCTACTTGGCCGGTCGAAGCGGGTGTCTCGAAGTCGACGCCGAAGCTCGGTGGAACTCTCGAGCAGCGCCAGGCATTCGCCGAATACATTAAGGCTTTCAGCAGCGCTGACTTCGATCGCTTCACCCAGTACTACAACGACGATGTCGTTTGCGAACTAGGGAGCGTGACTCTCAGAGGCAAAGACGGAATTGCCAACTTCTACCGCGAGATGTTCAAGACGGTTCGTGAAAATCTCACGATCCATCGATTCGTGGCCGATCAGAATGGCATTGCCGCCGACATGACTACACAGTTCACAGCGATCGAAGACGCGCCCAATTTCATAGTCGGCGCGCTCAAAAAGGGTGAATGCATTCGGGGACGCGTTTTTGTTCACTACTCTTTGTGTGACGGAAAGATCTCGCGGATTTCGGTTGCGCGCGCGGGCGAAATGTCTCGCTTCCAAGCCGCCTGCTGACGCTGCTCGCTAAAGTGAAGGACAGGAATGGGCCCACCAGAACTGAGTCACGAACAGCTACTTTCGCTGTTTGAGAGAATGACTCTCATTCGGCTCATGGAAGAGCGTTTGAGAGCTGACGCTGCAGCAGGCAAGTTGCCGGGAGCCGTACATCTCTACATTGGTCAGGAAGCCGTGGCAGTCGGCGTCTGTGCGAATTTGCGTGACTCGGATTGGATCACCAGTACCCACCGCGGTCACGGTCACTTTCTCGCCAAGGGTGGCGACCCAAAGGCGATGATGGCTGAAATATGGGGAAAACGGACCGGCATCTGCAAGGGCATGGGCGGATCGATGCACGTGGCAGATCTTTCCAAGGGGATTCTGGGGGCGAATGGAATCGTCGGGGGCGGTTTTGCCATCGCGACGGGTGCCGCGCTCACCGCGAAGCTCAGCGGCAACGGACGCGTGGCCGTGGCCTTCTTCGGCGACGGCGCTGCCAACCAGGGCGTGTTCATGGAGTGCCTGAACGTGAGCACTCTGTGGCAGCTGCCGCTCGTTTTTGTGTGCGAGTACAACCACTTCTGTGAATTTACGCCGACGGCGACGGTAACCGCCGGCGAAATCGCCGACCGAGCCAAGGCTTTCAAGATTCCGTGTGAAATTGTGGACGGCAACGATGTGGTGGCGGTATGGACAGCGGCCGCGAAGGCCGTCGAATGGGCTCGGAGCGGAAGAGGTCCCTTTTTCATCGAGGCGCGGACGTATCGAATCCAGGGGCATTTGGAATCAGAAGATCTATTTCTCGCGGGAGGGAAATATCGCGAGACGCACGAAGTCGAACAGTGGCGTGGGCGCGACCCAATCGCTCGTTTACGGGACCTTTTGCTTGGGAAGGGGGCTTCTAGAGCCGAGCAATTGGACGCCATTTCCCGAAAAATTGCAGCGAGCGTGGAAGACGCCGTCAGGTTCGCAGAAGCAAGCGATCCAGCGGATCCAGAATTGACTTTTGATGTGATGTTTGCCGGGCAGAAGCCTTGAGGATCAATCATGGCGCGTAAACGCTATATCCAAGCGATCAACGAGGCCTTGCTCGAGGAAATGGACCGCGACGCGAAGGTTATTGTCTTCGGAGAGGACGTCGAACTCGCCATTTTCGGCGATACCAGAGGATTGCTCGAGCGCTTTGGAAAAGACCGCATTCGCAACACCCCAATCTGCGAAGCGACGCTGGCGGGGATGGCAGTCGGAGCTGCCGTTACGGGCTATCGCGTGGTGTTGCACATGATGTTCTCAAACTTCATCTATACCGGCTTTGATGCGATTGCGAATCAGATGGCGAAGCTTCGCCTCATGACTGGCGGGCAAATCAATTTGCCGATCACCGTCATTGCGGGCTATGGCGGTGGGCGGTCGACTGCCGCGCAGCACTCGGACACACCCCACCCCCTTCTCATGAATCTCGGCGGTGTCAACGTGCTCGTTCCGGCCACGCCTGCTGATGCAAAGGGTCTGCTAAAGCAAGCCATTCGGGGGAACAATCCGAGCTTCTTTTTGGAAGCCAGCGGTCGCGGTGGGGATAGCGGCGAGGTGCCGGACGGCGACTTCCTCGTGCCATTTGGGAAGGCAGCAATTGCGCGAAACGGAGCGGACGTGACCATTGTCGCCATAGGCTCGATGTTGAAGCCTGCCCTGACCGCTGCGGAGAAGCTGCAATCGGCAGGGATCGACGCTGAGGTTATTGACCCGCGTACTTTAGTGCCGCTTGACGATGAATCGATTGTCCGATCCGTCAGAAAGACGGGCCGCGCCCTTATCGTTGACGAGGCCCGTGACCGTTGCAGTGCCGCCAGCCATCTCGCCGCCATCCTTGCGGACAAGGCTTTTTCAAGCCTCAAGGCTCCGGTCAAGCGTGTCACCGTACCCGACGTTTCGATGCCCTACGCGCCGAATGCGGAAAGCCGCGTGCTGCCGAACGACGACCGGATCGTACAGATCGCCACGGCTCTGGCTCGAACCCAGCAGCTGGTATGAGGACGACGCTTAAGCTCTCCCGAGTTGGCATGAGTATGGAGGAGGCCACGCTCGTCAAGTGGCACAAGCAGCCGGGAGAATCATTTAAGGCCGGGGAACCGCTGTACGAGATTGAGACCGAGAAGGTAAATCAGGAGATCGCCGCGATTTCGGATGGAACGATGATCGAAGTATATGCCCGAGAGGGTGAAATCGTGAAGGTAGGCGGTCAAATCTGCGTCGTGGATTGGTAATCACATGCAAAAACGTGGTGATAGCGGTGGTGGGTCCGGCGCGACTTCGATCAAGTCAGTTCTTGGACGGCAGGGTGACGTCGGAGGCACACCTTTTGAAATGGAGATCTTCAGGATGGAGCACGTAGTCCTTGGTCAGGTCAAAGGAAAAAGGTTAGCTGCTCGGGCACTCCTGTTCGCTCTTGTTCTGGCCACCGGAATCACGCTCGGGGTGCCGTTGGCTGCCGGGCAATGGTCCACAGTCGGCGGCGATTCAGGAAACACACGTTATTCGTCGCTCGCGCGGATCAATGCGCAGAATGTTTCGAAATTGGGCGCCGCGTGGGTTTCCGATAAGGTTGCGCCGGCGCCTACAACTCGTGCCATGCCTGTCATCGACAACGGTCTCATGTTCTTGACTGCACCGCCATACGTTTACGCGGTGAATCTCAGCTCGGGAAAGATCGCGTGGCGTTACAGCGCGATGCCCGGCGGCATGCCGGCAAGAGAAGGGGTGGCTGTGGGCGAGGGTCTGGTATTCGTCGGGCTATCCAATGCCAACCTGGTCGCACTTCGCGAAGAGACCGGAGACTTGGTCTGGAAAACCTATCTCGGCGACCCGGTGCACGAACCGGCTGCAGGCGCTTCGGGCGCGCCCCTGTACGCCGATGGATTGGTGTCGATTGGCTTGAATGCGGATTACGGGTATCGAGGCCGGATTGTAGCCGTCGACGCGAAGACCGGGCGAGAAGCGTGGCGCTTTTCTGTCGTGCCCGCACCGGGCGAGCCGGGGTTCGAGACATGGCCAAAGAACAACAACGCGTGGCAGCACGGTGGGGGTGCGGTCTGGCTAGTGGGGGCGAGCGCCCCGGACCTTGGGCTGGTGTTCTACGCGACCGGAAATGCCGTCCCGCAGTATGCCGGTGAAAACCGTGCTGGGGACAATCTATACACGTGCTCGCTCGTTGCGCTCGACAGCAAGACCGGAAAGCTTCGCTGGCATTATCAGGTGCTTCGGCACGACATCTGGGAAGCCGACATCGCCGAAGCGCCGTTGTTATTTAGCACTGAAGTAAACGGACAATCTCGCAAGGCGATTGCAGCCATGCGCACCGACGGATATCTCTTCATACTGGATCGCCTCACCGGAAAGCCTCTGGGCCGCATTGAGGAACGGCGTGTGCCGCAAGACGCATTTCAGAAAACCGCCGCGACGCAACCGTATCCCGTGGGCGCCGATCACCTGCTACCGGACTGCGACTACTGGAAAACACAGCCAATTCCGCGCGGCTTCGAGCTGGGTTGTTTCTTCACGCCCGCATCGACCGACAAGCCGAACCTTTTGGCCCCAGTCTATGGCATGCGCGCCACGCCTATGGCGTTTGACCCGCAGACACAGTTTTTCTATGTGACCGGTATTGCTGGTTTGCAGTGGCTACGCCGCGGCGAGAATCCAGGGTTCTTCAGTCTCACGATTAGCGGGCGCGCTCCCGGGGTGAACAAACTGAGCTTCGGTGTTCTCGTTGCGCTCGATAGCCGCACGAACAAGATTGTCTGGAAGAAGGAATTTCACGGGCAACGACCGAGCGGTGCTCTGGCCACCGCCGGCGGCCTGGTATTTCAGATGCCCGGTGACGGCAACCTCCAAGCCTACGATGCCGCGAACGGATCGCTCCTGTGGCAGTTTCAGACGGGCGATCTTGGTGGGAGCCCGCCGATGACGTTTGAAAGCGGAGGCGAGCAG